>Ga0208565_1001333_pt1 | contig 14611 bp, 9 predicted proteins | sample Sb_taG_7_FD_187706 | JGI IMG/M metagenome (GOLD analysis project Ga0208565, IMG submission 187706) | Peat soil microbial communities from Weissenstadt, Germany - Sb_50d_2_FS metaG (SPAdes) (version 2) | ecosystem: Environmental > Terrestrial > Soil > Wetlands > Peat | place: Germany: Weissenstadt...
TAGATTTCCACCACGCCGTTGCCGAAAGGGCAAGTTGCGATACCACTTGCATTGCCCTGGCCGTTGCTGCCACTTCTCTGGCCACCATACAAGAGCATGAGGTTCAGCCGGGCGCGATCCCAGAGCCGGGACTCTTGCAGGTCGGCTTGTTCTCGAACCGCAGTTCGCGTAGACCCATCGGTTCGAGAAATCGCTGTGGGGTTCATAACTCTATTCTTCTCGAACGAGGTTCGGTCAAAAGGCACCCAAGTTTAGGCGAGACAGATCCGGTGGTTGCAAATCTCAGGCCACTTCGCTGAGTTTCGCTGGTGCGGCCGGTAGTCAAAAAGGCGGCGCTAGCCCTCGCTGGTCGCGATCTGATAGGAGGGTTCGGCCGGATGAAGAATTGCCGTGTCCGCGCTGGCGGTAAAGACGGGATGCCCGTCCTGGCGACGCAGCTCATCGCGGAAGATCGGCACGCTCTGCGGTGCCTCGAAGCCAAGACGCACTTGGTTACCCCGGATGGAAACGACGGTCATCCGGATGTTGTTGCCAATGACAATCTGTTCGTTGACTTTACGGCTCAGGACCAACATGGCGAAACCTCCTTGTGTACGAAAGTCGGCGAATTCGCATGTTCGACCCGTGGCTGGCAAGTCCATTGACCCGATAAGAAGCGAGATAGCGACTTGCGGTCACACCAGCCACGTGAAGCGAGAAAAAGGCATGGCTGAGATTCCGGGAATTTTCCTCGAAACCTGTCAGTGCATGCAGTGCCTGTCTACTCAAGGGACCACGAAGGTCAGACCCTATCCGATTGCCAATTCTGACCTGGCGATGATCAGTACGCCGCAGGCACAAAAAAACCCCGGTCAGGCGAATGTAGCCTGAACAGGGCTATCTTAGCCGGCGTTTCCTGACCCGTCATGAGCCAGGCACTTCAATCCCAGAAGCTACCCGGAGCCTTCAGTTCTGTCAACAAGGATTTCCCTTCTTGATAGGGTTTTTTTCCTCATCTTCTTGCGAGACGTTGGAGCCAGTACTTAGAATTTACATGCCCCGGGCAGGTCGCCTCGGAAAGAGGTGCCGCGCTTACGGGCATCACTCGCCCATCCTGCTGGCGTTTCCGGCTCAAAGGGGACGATCGTGGGGGGCTCTTTTCTTTTTACAGCCAGGTTAGACCGGCGAGAATCCCGTCTAACCATGCTCTCGTGAGCTAGACCATGCGGCAAGGTTCGCTCTTTGAGCGCTACGAGGAGCTGCAACGGTATGTGGGCTGGACCGAATTGGATGCGCGGGCGATCCAGTCGATCGCCGGGCGGCTCGAAGGGGCTTTTCACGCCATCGTCGTGGATTTCTACGAGGAAATTGATCGCCATCATGAGGCCCGCAAGGTACTCTCGGGTGGAGCGGCCCAGGTAGAGCGGCTCAAGATCAGCTTGCTCGGCTGGCTGAGTGATCTATGCTCCGGAATCTATGACGCAGACTATGTCCAGCGGCGCTGGCGTGTTGGGCTTCGCCATGCGGAACTCGGCCTGGACCAGGTTTTCTGCAGCATGGCGATGGCCCGGGTGCGCTCGGGTCTGCTCGATGCTCTGGCGCGGGGCTGGGATCGCGAGCCGGCAGAGCTCCAGCCGGCAGTTCTCGCCTTGAACAAGCTGCTTGACCTCGATCTGGCCATCATCGAAGACGCCTATCAGACCGAGCGCCTTGCCCGCCAGCAGCAGATCGAGCGTCTGGCCGGTCTGGGGCAGATTTCCGCGGGCGTTGCCCATGAACTGCGCAACCCCTTGAACGTGATCAAGACCTCGGTTTACTTCCTGCTCAGCGCACGCGACCCCACGGCCGAGAAGAAGGCCGAGCACTTCAGCCGGATCGAACGGCATGTCGAGCTGGCCGACGGCGTGATCTCGGCTCTGTCGAACTTCGCCCGCATGTCGGCCCCGCAGCCGCGGCCGTTCTCGGTCGGGGCTTGCTTGCGCGAGGTCCTGATCCAGACGGGATTGCCAGCGACAGTCGAGGTCGCTCTGGTGGGGCTCGATTCGCTTCCCACGGTCGCCGCGGACGCCGGGCAGATCCAGATCGTGTTCAGCAATCTATTCCGCAATGCGCGCGAGTCCATGTCCGGGAATGGACGCTTGACGATTACTGGCAGAAGCGAAGGACCGTTCGTGGAGATCGACGTGACCGACACGGGCCCGGGAATTCCGCCCGACCAGATCGCGCGGGTCATGGAACCGTTCTTCACGACCAAAGCCCACGGCCTGGGCTTGGGACTGGCGATCTCCCGGTCCATCGTCGAGAGAAATCAGGGCGAACTACGCGTGATCAGCGAACCCGGATCAGGGAGCACGTTTCTCGTTCGCCTGCCCGCCGCGTCGCCACCTGCCCACCAGACCCGCGCACCCCTATAATGAATTCCCATCGAAGCGGTGTGAGGAACGGTGGCCCATGAGCCTTGCCAAAAGTGCGATCGACCTGGAACACACGCTCCGCGACCGGTTCGGGCTGGAGCGGTTCCGCGCCGGGCAGCGCGAGGTGATCGAGCGGGTCCTGGACGGCCGCGACGTGCTCTGCGTGATGCCGACAGGGGGAGGCAAGAGCCTTTGCTACCAGTTGCCGGCCCTGCTCCTGCCGGGAGTCACCCTGGTGATCAGCCCCTTGATCGCCCTGATGAAAGACCAGGTCGATGCGCTCAACCAGCGCGGGCTGCGCGCGACCCTGATCAACAGCACTCTTGACCCGGCCGACCAGTGGGCGCGCATGCAGGAGGTCGAGGCCGGCCGCTACCGCCTGGTGTACGTTGCGCCCGAGCGCTTCCGCAGCCCCCGCTTCCTCGCCATCATGGCCCGAATCAAACCCAGCTTGCTCGCGGTGGACGAGGCCCACTGCATCAGCGAGTGGGGGCATGATTTCCGTCCCGATTACGCCCGTCTTGGCCTGGCTCGCCGCCAGCTCGGCTCGCCGCCCTGCATCGCACTCACGGCCACGGCCACCGACGCCGTCCGCCGCGACATCGCCGATCAGCTCTCGCTGGACGATCCCGAGCTCTTCATCACCGGGTTCGACCGGCCCAACCTGCGGTATGCCGTGATCGAGGCCGGGCGCGACGAGGCCAAGATGCAGGAACTGAGCCGGGCGCTTGATCAGAACCACGGACCGGCGATCGTCTACACCTCCAGCCGGGCGCGGTGCGAGACCGTCGCGGCTTTCCTGAGCGACGAGCTGCGACGTGAGACCGTGGTGTATCATGCGGGTCTGACCCGCGAGCAGCGCACCGCCGCGCAAGATCGGTTCATGAGCGGCGAAGCCGAGATCGTGGTGGCGACCAATGCGTTCGGCATGGGAGTGGACAAGGCCGCGATTCGCTCGGTCATCCACTTCAACATGCCGGGCACCCTGGAGGCCTATTACCAGGAAGCCGGCCGGGCTGGCCGCGACGGTCTTCCCGCTCTTTGCCTGCTGCTCTACTCGACCGCGGACCGCTTCCTGCAGGAGCTGTTCATCGAGAACGAGTACCCGTCGCGAGGAGCCATCTACCAGGTCTACGAGTTCCTCCGGCGCCTCGACGACGACCCGATTCAGATGACTCACGCCGAGATTCGCGAGGCGGCCAGCCTTGATCTCAACGAGTCGGCGGTCGGCACGGTCCTCAAGATTCTCGACAAGTTCGGGGCGATCGAAAAGTTCTTGCCGCGTGAGAACATGGCGATCATCCGGTTGAACGGCGAGCCCGACGAGACGGGTGCGAGCCCTAGCCTGGTCGGCCGGCTCAGTCCGCAGGCGAACGTGCAGAGGACCGTCCTGGCCGGCCTGGAGGGCCTGGTCCGGGATCGCCTGGGCGAACCGGTCTACTTCCGGCCCGACGAGTTCGCCTCTGCCCTCGGACTGGACCGCCCTGCCCTGATTCGCGCTCTCAAGTCACTGACTGCCGAGCTGCCTGTTGACTACGTTCCTCCATTTCGCGGCAATGCCATCCGCGTGATCGACCGGTCGCGCACGCCGCGCGACCTCAAGATCGACTTTGCCAACCTCGAGAAACGCAAGCGGAACGAGTACGCCAAGCTCGAGCGAATGATCCAGTACTGCCGTAGCCGCCAGTGCCGGCGGTCGCACATCCTCAACTACTTTGGCGAGCAAACCGCCGCGTCGGTCCACTGCGGGGGATGCGACAACTGCGTGCCGGCACATGGATTCGCGCTGGCCGCCCCCTCGTCCATCCCGATCGACACCCCCGGCGGCCGAGAAATCGTCCTGAAGATCCTTTCCGGTGTCGCACGGGCCAAGGGCCGCTTCGGCAAGATCGTTGTCGCCCAGATGCTCACCGGGTCCGAATCCGAGCGGATGTCCAAATGGAAGCTCGACCAGTTGACGACTTTTGGAATTCTCCGGGACGGCGGATTCACAAGAAAGGAAGTCGCGGAGATCATTGACGCCCTGGCCAGGGCCGGGCTCGTGGAAACCCAGGAGGTCGAGCGCTTCAAGCCGGTGGTGATTCTCACCGACGCAGGCTGGCGCTGGCTGCGCAGCCAGGAACCAGCCGAACTGATCCTGGAACTTCCCGATGACCTGCTGGGCCGGCTCCGGCGCGGCGGCAATACTCACCGCAAACGGGAAGACGCACAGGTGCCACCGTCGCGGCTGCCGCAGTCCGGTGCCTCGGTAAGAAAAGTCAGCGCTGACCCAGAGCAAGCCGCGCCTGACGAACTGACAGGCGATCCGCTGTGGGAGCGGCTCAAGGCGTTGCGGTCCGACCTGGCACGCGAGCTCAAGCAACCGCCCTACTGCATCTTCACTAATGAGACCCTCGAAGCCCTGGTAAGAGATCGACCCTCGACCCCGGCCGCGCTGGCCGGGATCAAGGGACTGGGACGAGCCCGGATCGAGCGCCACGGAGCGGCATTGCTGCACGCAATCGCTGCGTCCCCCCAGTCTCTTCCCGCTGCGCCTCGCCGGCAAGGCGAGGCTGCCGCCGAGCCGAATGCCGTCGGGACCCGGCACGAGCCTCGCAATCCCGTCTCTCCGCCGACTGCCGGGACTGTGGTGATCTCTCCCTCCCCGCAGGCCAGCACCGACTCTGCATCGAAGTACGTGCCGACCGAGGAGTGGACCTCTCGCCTGATTGACCGCGGCTTCACCATCGCCGAAGCCGCCGCGATCCGAGGTCTCGATGCGCCGCTGATCGTTCGTCACCTCACCTGGATGGTCCGCCGCGGTCATCCCCTCTCCGTCGAGACCCTTCTTGCACCCGAGACGATCGCTGCCTGGGACGCCTGGCACCTCGAAAACGGCGAGACCGCACCGCCAGAGCCTGCCAGCGCCATCCATGTCTGGCCCCTCTTCCTCGCGTGCCGGATCGGCCGGTCGTGAGGAATTCGTCTCCACTGAGCAAGGATCATTTTCCTTGCGCATAGCCGTGCGCGGCAGTAAAGAACTCGGCCGGCCGCTGCGGCGCTGAACGCAGAACTGACTTCCCAGCCATCATGGAGGACCCACTTGATTCGGGCCCAAACGCTTTCGTGGTTCGACCTTTCCAGTTGGCTCCCATCGAAGAGGGCTCGGATTCGAGATGAACGGCGATGATTTCCGGGATCAGAATCCGGTTCGGACGCGGCCATTGCAGTCCGTGCAGAAGGTCCGTGTGCTCGGCTCCTCCATCCTGGATCGTCGGATACCGGGTGATGTTCGACTCACAGTTCCACATCTGGAAGAAACCGATCGGGACATAGCCGCCGTAGTCATAGTGGCTCAGCCGGGTGCCGATATGCCAGCCGCCCGGCGGCTGGACGAAGTAGTGCTTCTGATTGGAAGAGTTGCTCGTCCGATAGCGCTGCCATTCGTCCCACGAAGGGCAGTTGACCCGGTCGATCCCGAAGATCGCATCCTTCCGGAGCTCGGCGTTCTCGACGAGCTTGCGGAAGTTCCCGGGAAGCACCGTATCAGCGTCGATGTGGATCATCCAGTCGGAGCACTTCAGATGAGCCAGCCCGAGATTGATGGCGAGGGCCTTGTTGAACGGCGAGCCGTTCTTGGCGAAGTAAGGGCAGAAGACCGTGCGGACGCCATGGCGTTCGCAGACCCGAAAGGTGGGCTCGTCACTGCGGCATGTCACGACCACCCAATCGTCAAAATGCGGCTGGTTGGCAGGAATCACGTGTTCGAGGAAATCGGCGTAATTCAGGCAGACGGTCACGGCTTCGAAACGGCTCATGCAAGGGCACTCCTCGGGAAATCCAATCCGCCGGCTCGACGCAGCGAAGACATGGGCCGGAGGACCTTAGCGGCGGCAGGGCAATCGTCCCGTCGAGAGCCTCAACCGCCTTCATCTCCCCATTTCCAGGTTGACACATCGGGGAGCACTTCAGACAAAAAAAGCGACTTTTTTTTGAAGAACATCAGCTCGCAGCTTCAGAGAACCGGTCAGGAATACCATTCCAGGATGGCCTGACCCACGACGAGGTATCCATCGAGCTGGACTCGTGTGGTCGGTTGAGGCTATCGAGAAGGCCCATTGAATCTCGGGAACCGGCACCCTGCACGTCGGCTCTCGCCGGAGCGAGAGTATCAAGAGCCCGCCGGGGCGTGTTCCGGCGAGAACCAAGGTTTTCCCCTCGACATTTGTTAGAATCATCGGAGAATCGGGGCACGGATGCGAGAGCCCCGAACCGACCCTCTCCCGTGGTGCTCGGCCCGATGGAAACCGCTCGGCCCGCTGGACGAATCCTGGTCATCGAGGACGATCCTGACGCTCGGGCCAACCTGCGCGACATCCTGGAGCTCGATCACCACGCGGTCGAGACCGCCAGCTCGATCGGCGAGGCGCTGGCGCGATCCTCGCTGGCGGAGATGGCGGTCATTATTCTCGACCGGCGGCTGCCCGACGGCGATGCCCTCGGTTTCTTGCCAGTTCTCCGCGCCCGAGCGCCCGAGTCGGCCATGGTGATCGTCACGGCTTTCTCGGACCTCGAAGGAGCCATCGAGGCCCTCCGCCAGGGAGCCGCCGATTACATCGTCAAGCCGATCGACCCGGACACGCTGCGGATCCGGACCGAGGGGCTGATGGAGCGGCGGCGCCTGTCGCTGGCCAGGGAGCGGAGCGATTCGATCTTCCGCAACCTGGTCGAGGCCGCCGAGTGCATGATCGTCATGCTCCGTACCCGTGACCACGCAATCCTCTACTTCAGCCCGTTCGCCGAACAGCTCACTGGCTACCCCGCCGGCGAGGTCCTGGGAAAAAGCTTCCTGGAACTGCTCGTTCCCCATGCGGATCGGCCCCGGCTCATGACGTGTTGTCGCGAGGCATTGCGAGGTTCTCCCCAGCGCGGAATCGAAAGTCAGATCCGCTGTCGCGACGGCAGGACGAGGGTCATGCTTCGCAATGTCCGCTGTCTGCCTGACTACGATGGCTTCCCGGCCCTCCTGATCGTGGACCATGACATCACCGAGTTGAAGGCGGCGCAGGAGCGCGCACTCAACGCGGAGCGCATGGCCGCCATCGGTCAGATGTGCGCAGGGCTTGCTCATGAGAGCCGCAACGCCTTGCAGCGCAGCCAGGCCTGCCTCGAGATGCTCGCGCTGAAGCTGGTTGACCGCCCGGACACGCTCGGGCTGATCGGCCGGGTCCAGCAAGCCCAGGACGATCTGCACCGGCTCTACGAGGACGTGCGCGAGTATACCGCCCCGATCAAGCTCGTGCTCCGGGATTGTGATCTGGCAGAGATCTGGCGACGGGCGTGGACGCATCTCGAGCCGCTGCGCGAAGGCAAGCAGGCCATACTTCATGAACCATACGGCGGGCTAAACTTGAGCTGCCAGGTCGACCCGTTTCGGCTGGAACAGGTGTTCCGTAATATCCTCGACAACGCGCTGACGTCCCGTGACGACGGCGTCGAGATCGCGATCACGGGGTCTGCTGCCAGTCTCGACGGCCGCGCGGCGATCTGCCTCGCTATCCGGGACAACGGGCCCGGCCTGACCCCCGAGCAGCACGACAAGATCTTCGAATCCTTCTATACTACGAAGACCCGCGGGACAGGCCTGGGTATGGCCATCGTCAAGCGAATCATCGAGGCCCACGGCGGCCGCGTCGGGGTCGGCAAGAGCGGGGCACGGGGAGCCGAGATCATCTTGACCTTGCCCAGGCAACAAGGACGCTAGCTCATGAACCGTCACCTCCGGATCGCCGTGGCCGACGATGAACTCGACATGCGGGACTACCTGCAGGCGATCCTGCCCTGCTTCGGCCATATCGTGGTGGCCGTCGCCAGCACAGGTCGCGAGCTGGTCGAGAAATGCCGCGCAGAGCGTCCGGACCTCGTGATCACCGACATCAAGATGCCCGACATGGACGGCATCGACGCCGCCAGCCAGATCTGCAAGGACTTCCCGATCCCGGTGATCCTGGTCTCGGCCTATCACGATCACGACCTGGTCGAGCGTGCCGAGGAAGACCACATCCTGGCGTTCCTGGTCAAGCCGATCAAGCAGGCAGACCTGGAGCCGGCCATCGCCATCGCGACCCGGCGGTTCGAGCAGTTCCAGGCTCTTCGTCAGGAAGCAGCCGACCTGCGTCAGGCCCTTGAGGATCGAAAGCTCATCGAGAAAGCCAAGGGACTGCTCATGAAGCGCACGGGCCTGGACGAGAACGAAGCTTTTCGCCGCCTGCAAAAGCTCGCTAGTGAGCGCAACCGCAAGCTGGTCGAGGTGGCGGCCATGATCCTGACCGCCGAGGAAGCCTATCAGCCGGTCGAGCGCGACCGGGACAAGGACCGCCCCGGCGGACGGCACCCGTCAGGCTGAGACGGCCCGCCTGCCGTCAGCCCCGTGACGCCGATTCAGCGGCGGTGAGAGGTCCGCACGCCGGTTGCACCGGCATGGCTTCCATGGCTGCCGCGGAAGCTACGTGACTTGGGCCCCGGCGGGCTCACCTCCGGTCGTGACGGTCCCGAACCTGACCGCGAGTTCGCCGCCACCAGCGGCCCGCGAGCTGACGCAAACGGTAAGCGGCCGCCGCGACGACAACCAGTCCGGTGGGCATCCCCAGGTCTGCCTCGGTCATTCGTTCCGTCGAACTCTCGGCGGAGCCATCCGCCGGGCCCCGGCCGGGTTCTGTCTCATTCCGGGCCAGCAAATCCGAGTCTGCCAGAGCGCCGTCGATTGTCGCTCCCTCCTGGCCGGTTTTCAGCCCAAACCAGCGGCCCAGCCGCCCGGCCAGCTCCGTGATCCGATCGGCCCTGGTCAGGGCCTGAGCATCTGCGCTCGAAGCGCTGGCGAGAATGACCCCGGGGGTTGCGGATGATGAGCTTCCCGACTCTGCCAGTTCGGCATCCGTCGCCGACGAATTCCCCGCGACCGGACCTGGATCGGTTTGCTTCGGCGCGCGTTGGTCGAGCGAGCCGGACGACCCAAGGAAGATGCCGGGAGGCAGACCCGGGAAACTGCCGGCCAAGGCGATCGAGCCACCGGCCGCCACCGGTCCCACAACGGCCACTTGCTCGCTCTGCGCCGAAGGCGATCCGAGTAATCCGGTGTTCACCGTGACCAGCAGGCTGGCCGGGATCGGGGCGAGGCCTGTCGCTGAAACGGCTCCGCCGCTCGCTTCCGAGGTCGGGACGGAGACGATGACCGTTCCGGATTGGGGGTTGGTGGGCGACGAGACCGGCGCGACGTCTCCGGACAACATTGGACCGGTGCTCGGAGGGGAATCGAGGGTCGAGTTCCAGGGAGTCGCATCGACCAGCCTCAAGTCGAGTGCCGGACTCTGACTCACCCCATTGTTCACCAGCCATTCGAAGTCGATCTGTCCCGGTACGAGAGTCCAGTGAACCTGCGCCGATTGCGAACCCGCTGCGCTGAAGCTGAAATAGTAGATTCCCGCCGCGAGCGGCAATCTATACGACTGAGACGGCCCCAGGGTTGCGGGATCGACGACGGCCGACCCGTAGGGACCAAGTTGGGTGATCGCTACAGACCCCTGGGTGAAGCTTCTGTAGAGCACGTAGAAGCCCGTGGCAGGGATGACCACGCGGCTCACGACCGTCTGACCGGGCGCGATCGTGGCGAATTGCGAGACTTCCGCCTGCGCGGAAGGCCAGAGAATGCCGAGATTCCCGGCAACGGCCGACGACGTTTCGGACTTCACGGTGAAGGTCGCTAGAACGCCTGGAGTATTACCTGGGGAGACCGGGGCCCGGCCGGTCAAATCCGTCAGGCCGCCGGAAGGCGGAACGGCAACCGTGTACTGACCCGGCGGCAGCGGCTGGTTGAAGACGAAGCTCACCTGGCTCCCCTCGTAGCTGCTCGGAGTCATTGGGCAGGGCTTTCCTGACGCGTTGTAGACGAGAATCGGCGAGTTCGACCTCAGACTGTTGGGGTCGATCGCGCCGGAGAAGGTCAGGGTCAGCCCGGTCGGCGTGGGGTCCAGGGGGTCGGCTCGCTGCAGTGACAAGCCAGTAACCTGGGTGAGACTGTCGGCGGGGTCGGCAACGATCTGGAGATGGTACAAGCCGCCGGCTTGTGCGTCTCCCAGCGTGCCCATTGTGCCGGTCACGGGATCGTAGCCACCAGACTGCCCCGGCAGGTTCCCCAGGTTCCCCGCGCCTGAAACTCCGATATAGTAAACACCCCAAGGCAAGCCGGCGAAAAGGTAGGGGTCGTCCGGAAAATCGGGCAGTCCCGTGCCGGAATCTCTGGTGGCCAGAACCTTCCCATTGGAATCGAAGAGGGTCAGTGCACCGAGTAAACCGCTACCGATCCGCTCGGCGTCCAGCTCCACACCCAGACGCCAGAAATGGCCGGGAGCAAGTGTGATCTGGTAAAGGTCGACGTTCTCCTGACTGGAGAGATCGAGCGAACCCCGCACCAGCACCTGGGTTCCGATCGGTGTTTGGAGTACGGTGGCGTCGTACAATGTCGCCGGGGGCTGAACCACCGGGGGCGGAAGCACGGTGAAATCACCAAGGGTCAGGTTTGCCGTCAGACCCCAGATGATTTCAGTACTATTAGGATCATCGACAAGCACGATACTGTAATGGCCAGGCGGGAGGGGCTGGGACAGAACAGGAATCGTGGCCACGCAGCTTGTCGCCGTCGCCGTCGCCGTCTGCTGGGAGTACGTCGCGTCTCCGAGGAGCGGGGTTTGGACACCAGCGTTGTCCGGTTCGAGCAGAACGTCGCCGGGATTCAACCAACCAGTCACGTTTATGTTGAAGTCGATGATGAGGGAGTTTTGTGAGGGGCTCCATGACGCTCCACTGGTAGCAAGAGTCGCGTATGAGCCATCCAGCAGCCACCGTGGCTCCAGCCGCTCGAGGCTGAGGTGGCGCACGGTCATGGCTCGCGGTTGTCGAGGAACTCGGTTCATGGAAGCACCACACAACGTGTTTGAGACTGGTTGTGAAGATACTGCTGGCCTGCGGAAGGAGGTGGGACCTTGCTCCCAGGGTTGCAATGCCCAGCTCCTTCGTGAGGCGTTACCGGTTCAACTATAGAGCAGGAAACCGTTCGGCGCGTCTCACCCGGTGAACGAGGACAGGCCATCCTGGTCATTCCAGTTCCCGATCAGATAGTCGACAGCCTGAAGTATTGATGGCGTTGAACCCGAATCGAGTGAAGTTGTCGTTTGCGACCCCGTCACCGTCAGGCTCACCCCGCCGCCCGACAACTGAGACTGACTGGAGTTCGCACTGGCAACCAGCGCGGCCAATCCGTCAGTATCCGAGAACTGGTCGGAAGTCTGCACCGAGAGCTGGAGCGGGTTCACGGGTGCCTCGACAACGCCAGGCCCAATGTTCGGCAGCATCCCGGCCAGTACGTCGCCCCTACCCCATAGGTTGCCGATCTGGAGCAGCCCGACGCTCGCGTCTTGACTCCCTCTACCTTGATCGGGCTGCTGCGCCACGACCGTGTAGGGTGGAGCAATCGGAGGCTGAGACACGGAGCCGAAGTTCACCTCCAACCCGAAGCCTCCGGTCGGGTCTCCCGCCGCGGTGCCGAATGTGCGGATCAGATAAGTCTGCCCGGCCTGCACACCCGAGAGCGAGTAGCTCACCGTTGCTCCGTAGGCGGTAGAAATGACCGAGCCGAGCGCTGCTGGAAGGCCCGAGCCGGCCTTGTACAGCCACAACGTGGGACTCAGCATGCTGAGGTTGGTTGACTGATCGGTCACGACCATCGTGCCCGTCGTCGACGCCGGCACGGTGACGGAGAACCATTCGACCTGTGTGGGGCTGGTGATTCGCAGGCTAGGAACGGCGATCTGCCCGTTGCTGTCGATGTAGGAGTTGAGGTTCGTCGCCTTCGTGAACGTGCCGTTGCTCTGGCCGTTACTGTTAAACTGGTCGTACTGCGGCGCTCCCCAGACCGACTGGATTCCCGCGATGTCGTCGCTGGTCAGCGACTGCTTCGTGCCGTTGTAGTAGGCGTACATGCAGGCCGTGGTGATCTGAGATTCGCCCAGTCCCAGGGCGTGGCCGAACTCATGGATCGCCACCGTCTCGAGATCGTAGGCCGAGTTGATGTTCCAAGTTGCAACCGGGTTCGAGTTCAGAAACATGTCGCCCGCGGCGGTCCCGCCGTTGAACGGCGGCGGCAGGAAAGTCTCACCCAGAACACCGGTACCGAGATTGACTGCGCCGATGCGGATATCGCCGAAACGCGGGTCATCCTGTTGATCGCCGTTGCAGGATTCCGGACTGCCGTCGTCGGAAACCTGTGCAAGGTTGATGTTGGCGACGGCCTCCCAGACGGCTGCGGCCTTTTGAAATTGCAACTCCCAGGTCGCCGTCGAAAACTTGGCGTTCATGGTCTGAAAGAGGGCGCTGGGAGTACCGCCGACGCTGGTGCCGTCGGGCATGAAACTGTAAGTGATGCGGCTGCCGTAGGCCCACGTGTTGGGGGGGGGGCCGTAGGTGCTGTAGAGCAGGAGACGCTCTTCCAGATTCTCCAGCAAGGGGCGAGCCGACCGTTTTACCGACGGTTTCGACGATGACAAAGCTGACTTGCGCAGGTATGCGAACATTCGGAAACTCCGTGCTTTTCCTTGATGGATTCAGCCGCACGTGATGCAACGCGGACTTGAGAAGGCAGGACAGTGCAAGGTAGACGGCTCGCGAACCCACCTGAGACAGAGGCCTTCGAGTGCTGCCGGTCTCTAAGGAAATCCTAGGTCCCTTTCAGCGCCGTCGGCGATGTGATGACAAGCGGAAACACGGAAGGATCAGGTCCGCCGCCGGAATCCTGGCGCGACACTTTCGGCAATTCCCACAGGCTTCTTGGCACCGCTGCTTGCAAGCCTTATACTGAGTAGAGAGTTAGGTGCGAGTGTCCCACTGGCGCCGTCACCGTCCGACGGTCCATCCGGGGATACAAGACCAATGGCAAGTTACCCCCATCCGCAGCAGGATAACCCCCTCACCACAAACCCCGAGCCCGACTCCAAATCGGACCCCGAGCAGGGTTTGCCATTGCCTGCACAGCCTCAACCTCGATACTCCATCGCCGCGGTATCCAAGCTGACGGGAATCAGTTGCCACACCTTGCGCGTCTGGGAACGCCGCTACGGATTCCCCGTTCCTGAGCGCTCTCCTTCCGGCCACCGCCGTTACGACCGGATGCAGGTGCAGTTGCTTTGCCGCCTGTCTGACCTGAATCGCTCGGGCCGGCAGCCGATCGGCGAGCTGATCTCGCGCCTCAATGCCGATGTTCTCGAACCGGGAGAACCCGCGTCACCATCGAACGGTGCCATCGATGAGGCGGTTCGTACCAAGCTTGTTTGCCGGCTGATCGCCGGGGAGAGCGAGGAAGCGGAACGCGAGTATGCCAGTTTTGTCAGCCGGTTTGACCCGTTCGGCCTCGTGAATCAGGTCATTCATCCTGCCCTGATCGAAGCCGGCGAAGGATGGTTTCGCAAGAGCTATTCCGTGTTCGAGGAGCGCCTGATCACCGTCTTCCTGAGACAGAAACTCGTTGCCTTGATCGCGGCGGCTCGGCAGGCCAACACTCGGCCGGTGCACAGCGTGATCACCGGAACCGTCCAGGGCGACCGCCACGAGGGCGGAGTTTTGATCTTCAACATGGTCATGGAGCTGCGCGGTTGGAGGGTTCATAACCTGGGTGTCGATTTGCCGGTTCGCGAGTATGTTTTGGCCGTTCAGCGCTTGCGGCCCTCGGCTCTGGCTCTCTCGTTCATCCTCTCGCGAAACATCAAGAAGCGTTTTCAAGAACTGCAAGCGATCCAGACGGTCCCCGTCTTCGTGGGGGGACGAAGTATCGTGAACTACCAGTCCGTGGCGCGGACCCACGGATTGATCCCGCTGACCGGCCCCATCTTGAAGTCGACCGAGCAGCTTCAAGCCGCGTACGACCTCTGGTGCCACCAGCACTCTCCTGGCCAGTAGATGTGGAGCCGAAGGCGGCAAACGCAAAGGCGACGTGCCCCGGAATGGAACCCGTCGCCTGCGAATTGGTCGTGAAAACGAATTGAGCTTGGTCTCGCGGGATCAATGCGAAAGACCAAGCTCGACTCGTGCTGAATGACTTGCTCAGGATTGGGGAGCGGCCTTGGCGGGAGCATAGGGAGCAGCCGCTTGAGGAGCCGGAGCAACCTTGGCCGGAGCCTGAGGAGCCGGAGCAA
>Ga0208565_1001336_pt1 | contig 14606 bp, 14 predicted proteins | sample Sb_taG_7_FD_187706 | JGI IMG/M metagenome (GOLD analysis project Ga0208565, IMG submission 187706) | Peat soil microbial communities from Weissenstadt, Germany - Sb_50d_2_FS metaG (SPAdes) (version 2) | ecosystem: Environmental > Terrestrial > Soil > Wetlands > Peat | place: Germany...
GCCTCCGTCGTGGCGATCGCGATCTTGAATCCCCATGGCCCGTCGCTCTACTGGCAGACGTTGAAGCTGGCCCGGCACCCCAACATCGCCACCATGGTCGAGTGGGGCCCATTGACATTCGACCTTCGTTCGGGCTGGCACTGGAATTACCTGGGGCTGATCGGACTGGCCGCCGTCATCCAGGCCCTGAATCGCAAGTGGTTCCAAGCGAGCGACTACCTACTACTCGCCGCTTTCGGACTGCCTCCGCTGTTCCAACAGCGCATGATGGTTTGGTGGATGATGGTCGCGCCCTGGGTTCTGATACCGCACTTCGCGGCGATTGTCGCCCGGAGCCGAGGGGGGCGCTGCCATCGCGCGAGCGAGCCGAGCGTGCGCAAGACCCTGATCGCATTGCAGCTCCTGATCGCGACGGCCTTATTCTCGGCCCCCGTCCGCTGGCTGGTCAACGGCCGTCCAGATGCACTGGAGAACTCGGCCTATAACGCCACGCCCTGGCAGGTCGTCGCCGAACTCCACGCGACGCCGGAACAAAAGGGGAAGTGGCTGCCCGAGCTAGCCCACGGTCTGACGGAATACTACCGTGAGGGCCAGTTCCGCGGCGCGATCTTCTCCAGCGAATTACTCGGAGACTACCTGCTCTGGGGGCTGGCGCCCGAGACGCCGATCATCGTCTACAGCCACGCACATCTGTTCACTCCGGTATACTGGTTGCATGTCGGGATGACCAAGGCCGGCATGACGGGATACCAACGCTTCCTCGACTATTACAACGTCAACCTGGTGGTTATCGAGGCGGCTATCTACCCTGATCTGTGCGGGCTCCTGACACGTGACCCGGCGTGGTTGATCGTCCTCGACGAGACGGGCACCCGGAAAAAGCCGAATCGCCGCGGACATCTCCTGGTTGCCTTGCGGAAGAAGCCCCGGTCCTGAGCCGGCGGAAGGGCACCGTCGCGCAGGGGGATGCCGGTCACGCGACGAATATCCAAATCACATAAGAGGTGAGCAGGACGAACTGGGCAAACAGGAAGACGACCACGGTGATCGCGAATACCGCTCGATTCGATGCGATCTCGGCGGCGTCGAGGAAGCCCGGGTAGGATGACAGAACGACGCGGGTCATGCTCAGGATCGATCCCGAGGCGAGGGCCTGGAGTACAGGGACCAACACCACGCAACCCCAGAGTGGTCTTCTCTTCAGGAAGGCGTGGATACCGAGGCCGAAAAAGAGGATCGTAACGAGGAGGTCCCTGGAGTAGGCGACCATGTGAAGCGTGGAGAGGACATCGACCGTCGACCCCGCCGCCCGCGACATAAGAAGGCCGATGCCGATAAGAAGGACCGCCCCGCTCGCCACGATCCATCCGGCAAGCGCGGCTGGAGGGGGCTTCGGCCCTTCCTGCGCCACGCTAGTTCCACAACGCGGAAAGGAAGTTTCATGAGAGTACGAGGCTTGGTGGTTTGTGTGGGCCTTGCAGCTTAACGTGGCGGTGGGGCGGAACGAAATGGGGGCGGCGTCTCTTCTGGAGGGGTTTGCCGGTGTAGGTCCAGTTGAAGGGATGGGCCATGGTCGTGTTGTAGTAGGTGATGAACTCTCGGAGTTGGGATTCGAGTTCGGGCACCGAGGTGAAATTCCCGCCGCGCAAGCATTTTCGTTGGAGGATGCCGAAGAAGATCTCGATCTGGTTGAGCCACGAGCTGTGTTTGGGCAGGTAGACGAAGCTGATCCGGTGGCTGATGTCCGAGAGAAACTCGCGCCGCGTCGTCATGGATTCGAGAATGCCGCGAACGTTTTTTTTCCCCAGAGGATCGTGCACGCCGCACTGTTCGGCGACCCAATTGACCAGGCTTGCCGAGGCATGTGTGTTCAGGTTGTCAACAATGAAAATCCATTCACCTGTGGGGTCGAGGTTCACGGTTCGCGCGATGTGGTCGACGAACTCCGGTTCGGTGCGGGTCGCCTCCAGCGTGGGGGAGACGACCTGGCCGGTCACGACGTCGAGGCCGGCGGTCAGCGTGGTGGTGCCATGACGCGTGTACTCAAACTCTTGTTTGGTTACACTGCCGGGTTGAACGGGCTTGTCGGGGGCATTGCGTTCGATGGCTTGGAGCGACGTCGCCTCATCCACGCTCACCGTGTGAATGCCGTCGAGAGCGGCCTTGCGTGGGGCGTCGAGATACGTCTGGCAGACCGCGGCGGCCTCGCGCTCGAAGGTGTCCGGATTCTTCTCCGTCGTGTTGAGCCACATCTTCGAGCGATGCGGCTGAAGCGCCGACTGCTTCAAGTAGCGGCCCACCTGCGCGACCGAGATGCTCTCCACGATCTTGCGTTTGACCACCTCGTCCCGCAGTTCTCTGTGCGTCCAACGGGTGATCGGACGACCCGACAACTTCGGCGACTCGCACGCCACGGCCAAGATCTGCGCGACCTGCTCGGCGGTGATTTTCCCCGGACACCCCGGACGCGGCGCGTCGGACAAGACTTCGAGGATAGCTTCACGGAGCCGGTGCGGCTCGGTGCATTCCCAGACGCACAGCGACTCCCAAGCATCTCGCCACCGTTTCCGCCACACGCCGACCTGCTGCCGGTTCAGCCCGACTTCCTCCGCAATCTGCTCGTTCAAGAGCCCCTGAACCCCCCGCACCAAAATCAACGCACGCTGCACAATCCCCTTCGCCACCGTGCGCGACCGACTGAGTTCCTGCAAAACCGCCAACTGCTTCTCGCTAACCCTGCCCTTTGCCGCTGTCCCTGGCATTCGTCACCTCCTTGGCCTCACAATCGAGGGTTTGGGAGGTATACGCGAATTCCCGACTTCTTGAAACCCCGTTTCCGTGTTGTGGAACTAGCGGCCCGAGGGCGGAACAGCGGCCCCACGAGACGACGATCAGGCGAGTGGCAAGATCGAAGCCGAGCAGCGCGAGCCAGGTGGGCTGAAACCGCGAGGGAGTCGTGTCGTTCGCCGTGGAAGCCGACTCCGCGACCATGCCGTCCCCCTTTCCGTCACCGGGTGCCTGGTAAAGCCCTCGCGGATTCCGGGCGGACCGCGACGGTCAGCCTCGGAACAACCGAGTCGCGCGCATGTACGCGAACAACGCGATACGAATCTTGGACCCTTCGTCTCCCAAAAAACTCTTATCGATTGACAACTCGAACGTCAACAACTACAAGGTGTTCTATGTTGGTCGTCCCTCGAGCCCACGCACGAACCATTCCGGCCATTCCTCAAGTTTTACCCCAGCCGATGGCCGTTGGCAGTCTCACTCGCCTTGTGAAGGGTTTCAGGAGATGTCACGACTCGCGCGGCAAGTTCTGATCGCATGGCTGCTGGCCCTCTACGGGTCGGTATCGCTCTGCGGAATCGGTCTGCACGCGCTCTTGGAAACCGGCCCATCGCACCACAATCATGGGCCGAGCGAACAGAAGGTGGTGACGATCTCCGGCGTGTCCACGCACTGCCCGCTCTGCGAATTCCAGGCGCAGGGACAACTGCCAGTTGTCAAGTCACGCGCTGCGTGCCGGCCGCTGGTCCTACGCCACGTACCGCTCCACTCGGCGCTCCACGAGGGTCGAGAGCAACACCCTTCTTCCAGTCCCCGTGCTCCTCCGTCTTCCGTCTTGATACTCGTCTAGCCTACCTTTCGCGCCGGCCGCGTTGCCCGCCTTCCGTCTGCTCGCGGTTCCATCGTCCCGTTCGCTCGGCCTCCTCGCTCGGCGGGAGGTTGTTTGAGTGCGACGGTGAGTTGGCTTGCCGAGGGTCATCGGCGCGAACACGTCATGTCATGAATCGATCGCCGCGGCCTCCATCGATGGTCGAGAGATTCGACAGGCGTTGAGAGCGCTCACCCGTCTTTCGGTCCCGTCTCAAGGCACGAGTGAACAACAGTAGCAAGGAAGAGGAGCCGACAATGTCGGTGACGAACGCGGGGGTCTCGAGGACCCAGGACCGTGAGGTTTTGGGATCGACCTGGCTGGCCGAAACGGTCGGAGATCCGTTTGGGTTTGATGTCAGCATGTTCCGGACGCCATCCGAGCAGGATCGACGGCGAGCACAACCGATCCCCTGTCCGGAGAGCAAGGGCGCCGACAGGCGTATCGATTGGGACGAGAACTTCAGTGACGCGGTTGCCCCATTGCTCGTCCGGCTCCATCGCCTGGCCCGGCGGATTCTTCACAGCGACGATCTGGCGGAGGATGCGGTGCAGGAGGCGATATTGAGTCTCTGGAAAGCGGGCCGGCTACCCCCGAACCCCTCAGCCTGGCTTAACCGCGCCGTGGTCAATCGCAGCCTGCATTTGAACCGCTCGCGTCACCGCCGCCAGAAGCATGAGCTGCTCGCTTGTCTTCATCGCCCAGAGTCCGACCCGACTGGCGACGCGGCCCGGGCACTGGAAGCCGACGAGATCAGCGCGAGGATCGATGAAGCCCTCTCGACGCTGTCGGTCCGCCATCGCACGGTCTTCATCCTCCGAGAGATCGAGCAAATGGATTATGAATCGATCGCCGACCTGCTGCGAATCCCCGTGGGGACAGTGCGGTCGCGGCTGGCGCGCTCGCGCGAGGCCCTCCGGCGAGCGCTCGGACGCGATGATCGTGCGTGATTTTGACGGCTCTCTCCCTGACGAACCGAGTCGGAGGGAATCATGGTGATCGCCCGGAACTTCTTCACGCGCCGCGGCACTATTCCTAATAGAGAACGCGAACGCCTCCCGCGAGTGATGCGGGATCGGCAGCGGGGGGTTGTTCGGTGAAACGACCTCTGGGAATCGTCGTCACGATCCCGAATGAAAGGACAACACGCATGCTCCGGAAGTTTTTGGGCCGACTGCGCCGCGACAAGAAGGGTCAGGGCCTGGTCGAATACGCGTTGATCATCGGCGGCGTCGCCCTGATCGCCGCCGCCTCGATTTCAGTCTTCGGCCACAAGACGACCGACATCATCAGCGCTGTGGCCACGATCCTCCCTGGTGCCCACTCCGGCGACAACGGTCCGATCCAGAGCGGCCACCTGATCGAGACCGGGCCCAGCGGCACCAGCGGCGCGATCGCCCTCGACGTGCCCGGGATCCTCTCCGGTAATGGCCAAGACCGCCTCGGGCTGAACGTTCTGGGTCCCGGCGAGGGTACTGCGAACGGCGTCGATGGTCTCATCATTGAGTCTCGGTGACCGGTCGCGGAAGGGACTTACCGCAATCTGGCGGCTACTCTCCTGATGGTTCTCAAGGATCTGACGGCGCCCGTTCCTTTCGATGGAACGGGTGGCTTTATCCCGTTTGTGACGCGTGGATCCTCCCCATGATCTGGTGGGTTCTGCTCCTCTTCGTCCTGCCGGCGACCGTGATCGACTTGAAAACCAGGGAAGTACCGGATCTGCTTTCGTTGACTCTGCTGGGATGGGCGATTGTCGTCACCGGATTGCATCTGCATGACGTCGGCTGGGCGTCACTCCTGGGGGGGTTTCTCATTGGCATCGGGTTCAGCGGTGCGTTCTACGCCATGGGAGGGATTGGTGGAGGCGACGTCAAGTTCATCGCCGCCCTCGGTGCCGCGCTGGGGCACGCCGCCATGATCCCGGCCCTCTTCTGGATTGCCTTGTCCGGAGGGGCCTTGGCTCTGCTCGCTCTCTATCGCGGCAAGCGAGACCTTGCCTATCTGCCCGCGATCGCGATCGGTCTAGCGATCGATCAGCTCTGCCACGGTCGATTCATCCATGTATAAATCGATGAATCTCAAAAAGGGTTGTTCTGTGCGCGGCCGCCGCGGCTCGGTGTTAGTCGAGTTCGCGCTCATTGCCCTGATTCTGTACTTGATTTTAGCGGCGACCATCGAGTTCGGCCGGGCACTCATGGCCGCCCAGCTTCTCCAGCAGGCCGCCGACATCGCGGCGCGCGAGGTCGCGCGGACGCCCGGACTGCCCGTCGTCGGAACCCTGACGGATTGGAGCAATCCGAACGACATCAACGCCGCCTTTGTCGACTCCGTGAACGGATCTCCCGCCAACCCCAATAGCGCTAACGCTGTGGTCCTGCAAACAATCTTCGACCCGCAGTACCTGGTCGTTGACATCAGTAACGGTCTTGACTACTTCAACGACAAGCCGATCCTCAATCGCCTGCTGGCGCCGCTGATGATCGCCGATTACACCAACCCCCATTTCCCCAACGGTGTCTTGCGATATCCGGGCGCGCTCGTCCCCGATTCGAACATGCCGAGCGGTTACACCGTACAGATCCCGGTGGTGACTTATTCGGGAGGGGTGGAGCAAATCGGAACGATGATGCTGCCGGTCGTCGAGGAGATTCTCCCGGACACATCGACGATCGATCCGACCTCCAGCTACGGCTTCGACAACTCCCCCTTTTGCCTTGTGGCCGCCAACGTTGCGCCTCAGCTCCGGGGAACCGTCGCTTTACGGATCAACTATCCGTTCCAGGCCGCGAGCTTAAGCGCTACGGCGCCGAGCTCCAACTGGCCGCCCGATCCCAACTTCAACTACATTCAACCCTCGGACGGAACGAACACACCCGGAACGTACTCGGGTCCGAACGGCCTCGGCGACCAGCTCGTCTTTGCCACGAACGTTCGGCCTTATCGAAGATTGATTTCGGCCCAGGCAATTTATCGTCGCGAAGTGTTGGGGCCGTGATGCGGCGCGCATCCGGCTTGCAGAGGAAACCGCCATGAAACGAGTTTCAACACGTAGGCTTGCTGGCTCATCCTCGTCGTACAAAACGGCATCGCTGCTACTCTTTACTCTCCTTGGCGGCGGCATTGCCACGGTGGCCGGCTTGTGGGCTGCCGGCGTCGAAATCCCATTCTTGAAGATGGGACCAGACTTGCGAGGCAAAGTCGCCGTGCCGACGAACCCCCGGCCCATCCTCGCCTACACCAAGCTGACCCGCGATGACCTGCTCGTCCCTGAAACCCATCTACCAAGATACATGTATCTCTCCCCGGAGGACGTCAAGCGGTTAGGGGTGATCACCGACTTCAACAAGATCGTGGGCCGTGTCGTCGACCATGACAAGCCGGCCTTCTTCCCGTTCGTGGACACAGACTTCCTACCGACGGGGACGCGGCCCGGCATCGTCGCGGCGATCCCTCCCGGCAAGCGCGCGATCACGGTTGACGTATCCAAGATCGAAGGGATCCATGCCCTCAAAGCCGGAGACCGGATCGACATTCTGTCGAGCACGCCGATCGACATGCAAAAGGTGTTTCAACGTGGTTCAACCTCTCCTGGCACAGCGGGGGTCAGTGCCGGAATCCTGGCCCAGGTGAAGCAGGCCCGAGTTCGGGTCCTGGTTCAAAACGGGGCCTTGGTCTCGCCGGTCCGCACGCGGGTCATCCCGATCAACTCAAACTCGTTGACACAGGGGAGCGTGACCAGAACCAAGCCGATCCAGGAGGCGATCATCGCGGTCGATCCCGAGGAGATCGCTCCGCTTACCGAGGCTATAGCCATCGAGGCCAGCATCACCTGCGTGGCGCGGTCGGGCCTGCCCGACGACCCGGGAGAAGCGAGCATAACCCCAGCCGGCGTGGACCCATCGGAACACATTGCGGTGATCGAACGAATTGTCGGTGCCCATCGCGAAGTGTTCTTTGTTGCCGGGACTCCGACGAAAGATGAGGACACGAAGAAGCTGGTGAAGGTGCCGATGTGCGACAAACGCATCCCGGCTAAAACCAAGGTCACGTTCGACCATCTCACCGACCCGGCCACCGGGCGGCTTCATCAGATCGCCTTGCGCCCGGTGGATGTCAAACGGCTCGCGATCTTGACCGACATGGACAAGATCGTCGGCCGGGTGGTGACTCACGAGAAGCTGCCCGACTCGGCGTTCAAGGAGGAGGACTTCAGGGCCGAGGAGGCGCCGGTCGGGGAATCCGTCCCAGCATCCCCGGTCGCCGCGTCGCCCCCCGCTTCCCAGCGGCGTATGAGGCGGTCCGGCATTCGGACGGGAATGGGGGCCGGCCCGATCCTGCCGCCACCGAGTCCCCAGTAACAGACGGCCAATCCTCTTGAGTTTCGCGAAAACGCCCAGGAGCTCCCCTTGTATCGGCGGTCCCTCGTTCGTTGTCGCCGCGGTTATGTTCTCGTCTACTTCGCGATGCTGTCGTTCGCACTGATGGCGGTCGCTGCACTGACGATCGACATGGGGTTTGTCCTCCTTTCCCGCCGGCAGATGCAGACGGGAATCGATCCCGCGGCGCTGGACGGGTTGCGATTTCGAGATGCCTACCCGCCGCAATGGATCGATCCAAGCACCGGCCAGCTCTATGCCTCGATTCAATCGGCGATCCAGGCCGAGAACGCTAGCCCCTCCACTCAGGACGACGTGCGTCGTTGGGCCGCGCAGCAGATCGTCGTCGACACGTTTGATGACGACCTCAATACGCAAGACGGTGACACCTCGAACTACGGCGCCGGGCCCGTGGTTGACTTTCAGCCGAGCCCCACGATCCCGGCCGCGGGGCAGGCAATCGCGGCCGCGCAGACGATGACGATCGGCTCGCCGAGCGTCTACAAGCCGTCCGATGCCCAGTCGCCTTCCAACCAGTTGACCGCGCCGAACGAGTGGCATTTCTGGCTGAACTTGACGAATGCCACCTCGGGTGACATGGTCAGCGGCAACTACACTTACAGCGCCTCGAACTACAACCCAGCCCAGACAATTGCCGTGGAAGACGACCTCTACAATCGGGTCGACTTTGGGCCCTCCCCCCCGACGACCTCCGCCTCGTCGTTCCTGGTGCGCTTGAAGCGATCAAATGAGCAGACGGTCGCGTCGAGTTTCTCGTCGGGACCTACGCTCCCTTACCTGTTCGGGCGGGGATCAATGATCCAAACACAGCAGACATCGGCGGGCACAGTCTGGGCCAAGAGCCAGGGGATCACGGCCCGAGCGACCGGCATCGCCAACGCCACCCCGGCGCTCTTCGTGGGGGGGCCCAGCGCACGGTACAACGTGGGCGGGCCACCGCAGGCTGGTTTCGGTAGCGTCGGCGTTCTCGGCCAGCCGCCCAACGTGAACTACGACGTGGCCGGCGTTGCACCGCTGGCACTGAGCACGAGCTTCTGGGCCGGATGGGCCGCAACCAATTTCCCGTCGTTCCTCGTCCAGGTGAATAACGACGGAACGCTGACGGCGACGAGTGGCCCATCCAACGGCCAGGTCATCGGCATGGTAATCCGCGTCACCTTCCTGGCGGCAAATGTTGGCGCTGCAGACACCCAGATCAACATCGTTGCGCCCGACGGGTTTCCCGTCGAGCAGTTCCAGCTCGCCATCTTCAACAGGAGCAATGGCCAGGTCGAGCAGATGCTCGTCCCCCAGGCGTCGAACCAGACGACGTTCAATACTCCGACATGGACAGTGACGCGGGGCATCAACGGGACAACGGCGATCGCGCACTCCGCGGGTGACATGGTCGTCCAGGTCAGCGGCGCATCGTTCGGCCAGACTGTGATGTATCCTTCGACAAACGATCCCAATCAGTCGACACGGATGCAGAACCAGTCTTATCCCCCGCCCGACGCCACGAGCCAGACCGCCGTTTATGCCCCCCTGTACGCGAGCGACGCGCTGTACCCTGGTGTCGACTGGATCGTCGCCTTCGGGTGCGTGAACATCACCGGGGCCTCGTCGTCAACTGGCCAACAGGTCCAGTTCACCTTGTCGAACCCCAACCCAGGAACGAACAGCGGATATATTGCTCCTGCCAACGCCATGGGGGTACCGTCGAGCCTGTACGGCGCGGTGAGTCTTCGCGCCCTCGACCAGAACGCTACGAACACGCTCTTCACAACCCTGTTTCAGTTGAGCGCCAGCGTCCCAATGCCCGTTCGCGCCCCGACCCTGGTCCGTTCCGAGAAGTAACCTGGGAGCCGGCATGCAGAATACACCCACGATCCTGGTTGTCGGGCCCGACCCGAAGCTCCGCGGGGAGTCTGAGGCCGCGCTCGAGGGGATCACCGACACACTCGCCGTGATCCATCATGTGGACGATTATCGCCGGGGCGTTGAAGCTGCCCGGAACCGCCACCCGGCGCTCGTCCTGGTGGAGATGGCACGAGACCCGCGGACGCTGCGGGTGTTCGCCGAGGAGCTGGCCGCCGCGTCGCCCGGGACGGCGGTGGCCGCAGTCTTCCGACCCGATGTGTTCGGCCACGATGTCTCGGAGAGCACGATCATCATCGAAGCGATCCGGGCCGGAGTGCAAGACTTCCTCCGCCGCCCGATGTCCAGCGCCGATCTCGAGCAATTGCTCCAGCGCCTGGAGCACCGGCAGGTGGTCAAGCCGACGACACTGGGCCGGGTCATCTTCTTCATGGGAAACAAGGGTGGGGTGGGCAAATCGACGATCGCCGTCAATGTCGCCTGCGGTCTGGCGCGACGCAACCCCGAGAGGGTCATCCTCATCGACGCCTCGCTCCAGATGGGCGTCTGCGCCACCATGCTCGATCTCAAGCCGCAAACGACCATGACCGACGCCGCGCAGGAGCGCGGCCGCCTGGACGAAATACTGCTCCGGCAGCTCACGGAGCCCCACGCCTGCGGCTTGCACCTGCTGGCCGCCCCCGGCGACGCGGTCGAGGCCGCCATGATCGACGACGAGATGATCTCGCGGATCATCACTCTGGCCCGCCGCACTTATGACTATGTAATCGTCGATTCATTCCCGATGCTCGACCGCGTGATGATGGCCGTGCTCGACCTGAGCGACCGGGCCTACGTCGTGATCGAAAGCGTCGTGCCGACGCTGCTCGGGGGTGCCAAGTTCCTCAAGCTGCTGGGGGATCTCGGAGTGCCGCAAGACCGGATTCGCGTGATCGTGAATCGGTACATGAATTTTGCCGGCAACCTCAAACCCGCCGACGTCTCGCGGCAACTGGGTCATGTTATCGATCACGTCATTCCCTACAACAAAAGCGTCGTTGTCGCGGCGAATCTGGGGAAGCCCTCCATGCTCCGGTCGGGGCGATTCTCTGGTTTCAACCGCGCGATCTCCCGGATCATCGACGACCTGTCGGGTCTCAAACTGATGACCACGACAGCCCCCATCGGCGCCAACGGCGCCGCCGATGCGCCGGAGGCTCTTTCTCTGACCGTTGAGAACTCCCCATGAGCAATGGCGATACCGATTCCCCGATTGATCCGGAAAAACAATTCCGCGCGACCCTGACGCGCTCGATCTTCACTGTGCCGACGACCCGGCTGCTGCAGAAGCCGCCCACGACGAGCTCCGGCGAACCGCGGGAGGAGCGACGGGCCGCCGTGCGCGCCGTGCGCGTGGTGCGCGGGGGCCATGCCGAGTACCAGGTGATCAAGGGTGAGCTCCACAACCTCATGCTCGACGAATTCAACGAGCGCAACCTGCTCACCGCGAGCGAAGAGGACCTCTCGGCCGCCGTGCACGAGTTCGTGGATCGCATGCTGGCGACGCAAGACCTGCCGCTCAACGACCAGGAGCGAAGGCGCCTCGCCGACGACCTGACGGAGGAGACGCTCGGGGTCGGCCCCCTGGCGCCTTTGATGGCGGACCCGGCGGTCACCGACATCCTGGTCAACGGCGCCAACCAGGTTTATGTCGAACGGTTCGGCTGCCTCGCCGAGACCGATGTCCGCTTCCGCAACGAGGAGCACCTGCTGCGGATCATCCAGCGGATCGCCGCGCGGGTCGGCAGGCGCGTGGACGAGGCGTCGCCCATGGTCGACGCCCGGCTGCCGGACGGCAGCCGCGTCAACGCGACAATCGCGCCGGTGGCGCTCGACGGCTCGGTCCTGTCGATTCGCCGCTTCGGCCGACAGCGGCTGCGGCGCGACGACCTGCTGCAGTTGGGTACGATCTCAGAGGACATGATCGCGTTCCTCGAGCTGGCGGTCACCGTGCGGAAGAACATCCTGATCTCCGGCGGCACCGGCGCCGGCAAGTCGACCTTCCTGGGGGCGATCGCCGAAGCGATCCCGGCTACCGAGCGGATCATCACCATCGAGGACGCGGCCGAGCTGATCCTCGACCAGCGGCACGTCGTGCGGATGGAGACACGCCCGCCGAATGTCGAGGGGCAGGGTCGGATCGCCGCGCGCGACCTGGTGATCAACAGCCTCCGCATGCGGCCCGACCGGATCATCGTCGGCGAAGTTCGCGGGCCCGAGGCCCTCGACATGCTCCAGGCCATGAACACTGGTCACGACGGCAGCCTGACGACCATCCACGCCAACACCCCCCGCGACGCCCTGGCCCGGCTCGAAACCATGGTCCTGATGGCCGGGTTGGATCTCCCCTCGCGCGCCATCCGCGAGCAGATCGTCTCGGCGATCCAACTGCTGATCCACATCAAGCGCTACGAAGACGGCGTGCGCCGGGTGGCGAGCATCGTCGAGATCACCGGCCTGGAGGGGAACACGCCGCTCACTCAAGAGTTGTTCAAGTTCGAGCGGCGCGGGCGCAAGGGCCGCAACATCCTCGGCGAATACGTCGCCACCGGCATCGTGCCTCGCCTGGCGGACGAGCTGCGAGAACGGGACGTCGAAGTGCCGATGAGCTTGTTCCAGAAGCCCAGGAGGTTCGATGGCGACAATGCTTGAGCGACTGGTTGTCTTGCTGATCCTGGCGTCGGTGCTCGCCGCGGTCGTCCGGCTCTGGTGGTCGGCGCGAGCGAGCCGCATCGCTCGTGATCGGCTCGATGCCGCCCTGATCGAGATGGAGGTGGAAGAAGAGCCCGCCGATCAAGAACCGCCCCCCGCGCGGCCCTTCCTACGGCGACATCGCCTGGCCCCCTGGGTGTGCGGGGCGATCATCATCGCGCTGGTCTACTTCATCGCGGGCCTGAAAATCGTCTACGCGCTCATGGGCGGCGCCGTCGTCGCGATTCTGGTCCACGAGGCGGAAGTGATCTGGGCGGGCCGCTTGACTCTGAAGATCGAGACGCAATTGGCCGATGCGATCGACCTGATGGTCGGGTCGTTGCGGGCCGGGGCGGGCGTCTTGCAGAGCCTGGAGACCGCCGTCGACGAATCGCGCTACCCGTTGAAACCTCAACTGGAAGAGGTACTCGGCCGCATCCGCTACGGTGATTCCTCCCAGATCGTCTTTCGAGGCCTGACGGCCCGCGTGCCGTTGGAGACGTTTCGCCTGTTCGCGTCAGCCCTGTCGGTCCACGGCGAGGTCGGCGGCAGCCTGGCGCCGACCTTGGCCTCCGTCGGCCGGGCCATCCGCGACCGGATCGAGCTCTCCCGGCGGATCCGTTCGATGACCGTCCAATCGCGGGCATCGATCATCTCCGTGCTCGCCGTGACCGCCTTCATCGGCCTGCTCATGTGGCGGACCGATCCCGAGCGGATGGAAGTCTTTCTCGGCACGACTTACGGCAGCGCCTTCTTCTCGGGGGCTGTCATCCTGCAGGGCGTCGGCGTGTTCTGGTGCTCCGCATTGAGCCGGTTGAAATACTGAGGACTGTGATGCAACGCTGGGTGTGGCTGCTCGCCGCCGGACTCATCGCGATCATCAGCGTCCTGGCGCTCCGCGGCGTCGTGTTCCGGAGCGTCAGCCGGGTGAGAATCGCGGAATATCTGGGTCTCGACGAAGATGCCACGGAATGGGACGACGAGGTGAGCCGGGGGCTACTCGGCCGCTGGCTCGCCTTGGCGGGATATCGCTCGCCGAGGGCCGGGGGCGTTTTCCTTTCTCTGACGGGAGCCACGACTCTCTTGGGTCTGCTCCTGATGTTTTTCATCAGCCGCTCACCGCTGATCGATTTCGCCATCGGGGCCCTGGGAAATATCCCGGGGGCGGTCGGCGAGATCTTCGTGCCGGTGGTCCGGTTCGGGCCCTGGATCCTGGTGATGATCCTGGGCTTCGCACCGTGCGCGGTCGTCAGGGCGAGGCGGCGCCGCATCGTGAGGGAGGTGGAACAGGACTTGCCGCTGGTCCTCGAGCTCCTGGCGACGCTCGGCGAGTGCGGCATGGGGTTCGACGCTGCGATCGCCCGAATCGTCGACTCGCAGCCCGCCAACAGGCCACTGGTGACCGAGCTTCGGAATTTCCAGCGCGAGACCTTGACCGGGCGACCACGCGTCGAGTCGCTGCGACGGCTGGCAAAGCGCCTCGACGTCCAATCATTGACAATCTTTATCTCGGCCGTCGTCCACTCCGAACAGATCGGCTCGGGCATTTCCGACGTGCTTCGTCGCCAGGCCGACGACGTTCGCGATCGCCGCCGCGATCGCGCGATGAACCTCGCGCAATCGCTCCCCATCAAAGTCCTGTTCCCCCTGGTCATTTGCTTCCTGCCGGCGATCTTCGTCCTCACGCTCGGGCCGGTCTTCGTGCAGTTCTTCCAGTTCGCCGAGTCGATACTCAACCGGAGGTTATTACAGTGACCGACTGCTGGCGACTCGTCGAGCGCAGCTCGAAACGCTCCATCGTGGACCGCCTGGAGGTGGCCGATCGCTACTGGCGGCGCCTGCTCGGCCTCCAGTTTCGCCCGCGGCCGCCCACCGGGTTCGGCCTGCTCCTCATCCCGTGTTCATCGATTCACACATGTTTCATGAGGTTCCCGATCGATGTCATCGTGCTCGACCGAAACGGCCGG
>Ga0208565_1001341_pt1 | contig 14573 bp, 10 predicted proteins | sample Sb_taG_7_FD_187706 | JGI IMG/M metagenome (GOLD analysis project Ga0208565, IMG submission 187706) | Peat soil microbial communities from Weissenstadt, Germany - Sb_50d_2_FS metaG (SPAdes) (version 2) | ecosystem: Environmental > Terrestrial > Soil > Wetlands > Peat | place: Germany...
AAGGACTTTGCAATAACTTGCTTCTGAAAAAGGACTTGTGGCCATCGGATCCCAGAATGCACGTGGGGACGTCTGTATATACCCCCAAAATCCGTGACGGTCAGCGAAGCCGAATCAGCGATGTCCGCTGTTCCCGCTCGCTCGTCACAGTTTGTGGTGGGCATCGCGGCAGTCGTAATTGCCTCAATGACTGCCGCCCAGCCACTGCTGCAAGAACGCATCGCGTCTCACGGTCATGACGAAGGCACGACTGCAATCTCGATCCAGAATTTGAAATCGATAAGGTTATAAGCTCTCATCTATGTCAAGTATCGAGGTCATCCTTTCCTTCGCTTCTCGCTTGTGGGTGGGCCACGTTCGGGGGGAAATCCTCGGGGAGGGTTGGGGGTGAGAGGTCCGGCTGAAAAGAATCCTGTCTTCTGCCTGGACCTTCAATCAAGCTTGGGCGATCTTTTTCGCGAAAAACGAGAGATGTGGCGAAGCCGCATCATTCTCGCCAGGTTCGCTGTCCATTCCCAGCGACCCGGCCGCGAGACCCGACCGAGGCCGATCGGAACCGCTTTCGCCTTCGCTTGCGGCATGACCGCGTCTGGGCCGACTTGCTGGCTCACGACTTCAAGAGCAAGAGCAGCATGACCACCGGAGTCCTTGACTTGACGGCGTGGCGCAGCCCGGCCGGCATGTGGATCCAGGCGCCGGCCTGGGCTTCAACCGTGTCGTCGCCCAAGGTGAGCGTCGCCTCGCCGCGAATGATCTGCAAGATGGCCGGGTTCGAGGCGGTGTGCTCGGTCAACTCTTGATGCTGATCAAAGCCGAAAACAACGGCCTTGAGTTGCTCGTCGTTGTAGATTGTCCGGCTCAGGATACCTTCGGCCGGCGGCTCCGCCTGTGCGGCCAGGTTTGCGATCTGGGTATATGCTGGGCTCATCTTGACTCGCCTCGGTAACTCAAAGGTGGCTGAAAATGTCACTTACGCTCGTTCGGGAGGGGCAATGACAATCCCGGCGCTTGTCTGCTCGACCTTGTTGTGGAAAAGCACGATGAGCGGTCGAAACATTCGCCGTGAATGAACACCTTATCACACCATCGACAGCCGGGCCACGTGCAATAGAACCGGGCAGGCAGCGGGTTGATCAATTTCCAGACCTGAGATTCCGTTTTTCCGTCATAACCGGGAGGATTCCCCGCATCCTCAGGGAACCTCGCGGGTCCGGCAATCCCGTCGTCCGGTCAGCCACTGACCACTGACTACTCACCACTGGCCACTCTTCCCCACTTGCCCTTGCATCGGGGGGGTGCGTGCCAGACAATGGATGTTTCGCTTCTTTCCCCCTGGGCGGGGGTCGCGGTGAGCCGGGGGGGACCCGGGCAATGGGGGTTTGTGAACCTGGTCAGGGCGGGAACGCAGCAGCCATAAGCAACACCTTCATGTGCCCAGGAGAACCTCCCCGGCTCTCCTCGGCCCCTGACGACCAGAGATCCTGGTCGCGGGCGTGGACAATTGGATCCTCGTAGTTACGCTTTGACTTGACACCATTTCCGGCATGTGGAGCGCGCTTCTTGGCTGCTGGACCAAGGTCGAAAAAGCGGTCGAGCACGGCTTCCACCGCCCCGGCGCCGGAGCCTTCTTCGGCTGCATCCACGCCCACGGTCGACCCGCAACCGGCTCCCTCTCCGGCGAGGCCGGCCGCGCCCGCGAATTACACGGTGGTGGCCCGGCGGTATCGTCCCCAGCGGTTCGAGGACGTCGTGGGGCAGGATCACGTGGTGCAGGCGCTGCGGAACGCGATCCGCCTCAATCGGTTGGCCCAGGCCTACCTGTTTTGCGGCACGCGAGGCGTCGGCAAGACGTCGATGGCCCGGATCTTTGCCAAGTGCCTCAACTGCGTGCGGGGGCCGACCGAGACGCCCTGTCAGGTCTGCGACATCTGCCAGGCGATCGCCGCGGGGCAAGACGTGGATGTGATCGAAATCGATGGGGCCAGCAACAACGGCGTCGAGCAGGTGCGGGAGTTAAGGCAGAATGCAGCGCTGCGTCCCAGCCGGTCGCGGTACAAGATTTACTACATTGACGAAGTACACATGCTCTCGACCGGAGCCTTCAACGCCTTGCTCAAGACCCTGGAGGAGCCGCCGCCGCACGTCAAGTTCTTCTTCGCGACCACCGAGGCGAACAAGATTCCAATTACCGTGCTCTCGCGCTGCCAGCGGTTTGATTTCGCCGGGATCACATCCGAGGCCATCGTGAATAGCTTGAAGGAGATATGCACCAGCGAGCAGGTCGATGCGGAGCCCGAGGCGCTGCGGGTCGTGGCACGGCGGGCGGGAGGCTCGATGCGCGATGCCCAGTCGCTGCTAGAGCTGCTTCTTGCCTCGGGCAGCCCGCGGCTGACCGTCGAGGTGGTCCACACGCTGCTGGGAACCCCCAGCGACGAACGACTGCTGGCCATTCTCGAGGCCTTGGCCGACCGCGATCCCGCGGCGGTCTTGACTCTGCTTGACCAGGGCGTCGGCGAGGGTGTGCAACCGTCTGACCTCCTGGCCGGGGCCCTGGAGTTTCTCCGCGACGCCATGGTTCTCTCAGTGGGCGCCGAGCCGGTCCTGCTGGCGGTCACTCCGCGTCAAAAGCCGCGACTTCAAAGCATCGTCGATCGCTGGTCAATCGACGCAATCCTGGCAGCGCTCCAGATCCTGGCGGAAGCGCGTTCCCGAATGCGAAGCGTTTCCCACGCCAGGCTGCTTGCGGAACTGGCATTGGTCCGAGTTGCGCGACTGGAGAATCTGTCCGATTTGAGCAATATGGTCCAGCGACTCACAGCCATTGAGTCCAGTTCGCCGGTGTCGCACAAGACTGAAGCACACGGCACAAAAAAAAAGCTAACCTCTCTTGATCCACAATCGACAGAGGCCATGGCTGCTGCCGAACCGCCGCGGGTTCTGAGGGGCGCGCCGGCACGATCTGGCACTCGAGAGCAAGCCGTCGATCCGGCTCCAGCGATTGCGGACCTGGCAGAGGGGACCGGGGTCGAGGCTGCCATCAAACCCGGCCCGGCGATGGAATCGTCTTTGGAATCCCGAGTTGTGACAAGTTCATCGGCTCAGGCCGGGAGCCCGGCCAAGGTCATTCCAGCCTCTCGGCCACCGGCAGAGGGAGTACCAGCGGCACACGAAGCTGGACCTGGGGCCGAGCTGCCGGCCCTGGAACCCGCAGCCATCCGTCAGATCTGGCCCGAGCTCGTCAAGAAGGTCGGATCGCCGTTGAGCATGCGATTGGCGGTTACCGAAGCGATCAGCGTCGAGGAGCCGGATGTGCTGGTCATCGCTGCCAAGCCGGGCTACAATTCGTTAGCCGATTTTTGCGGGACCGATGAGGCCCGGGAGAAGATCGCCCATTGCCTGCAAAGGTTGCTGCGCCGGCCCGTGACGGTGCGCTATGATCGCTCGCTGGAACCGGCGCAGGGCAGCGCTCACGAGCCGTTCTCGGAACCACGCCGGCCCGAGATCCTGGCGGCCGACCCGATGGTTCAAAAAGTCGTCGAACTGTTCGAGGCACGTCCTCTGCACCTGGAATACGACGACGACCCGAATTCGCCCTGATTGGGGACTTCGAGTGGAAAGAGATCCTTGGCCCGGCCAGATCGGATCCTGCAAGAGGCGGTCGTGACGACGGATTTCCAACTCTGTTTCTCTGCAACAAAGAAGGTTCAACGTGTTCAGTCAACTGGGAAACCTGGCCGAATTGATGAAGAATGCCGGCAAGCTCCGAGAGTCGGTTGCCAAGGCCACTGAAGCGCTCGGGCAGCTCCAGGTGGAGGGAACATCGGGCGGTGGAGCGGTCACGGCCCTGGTCAACGGCCGGCTCGAGGTCGTCTCCATCCGGATCGACCCCAAGCTCGTGGCCGACGGGGATACCGAGCTGCTGGAAGACCTGGTCACTGCGGCAGTGAATGCGGGGTTGACCAAGGCGCGGGACACGGCGGCTCAATCACTGGCCTCGCTGGCCGGCGGCATGCCTCTGGGCTTTCCGATAGGCGGCATGGATCCCGGCTCGTCCGCTGGGAGGCCGTGACGATGACGGGTGTTTCGGCCGCGGTCGACCGGCTGACTTCGGCCCTGGGCCGCTTGCCCGGAATCGGCGCCAAGTCGGCCGAGCGACTGGCTCACCATCTGCTCAAGTGTTCTCCGGAGGAGGCTCTCGAACTGGCCGAGGCGATTCGGGCGGCCAAGCAGCAGATCCGCCACTGCCAGATCTGTTTTCACCTGACCGAGGCCGACCAGCCCGCCTGTGCGATTTGCCGTGACGCCAGGCGCGATCAGGGAGTCGTCTGCGTGGTCGAGCAATCGCGCGATCTGCTGGCGATGGAAAAGGCGGGAACCTTCCAGGGTGTTTACCATGTACTCCTGGGCCGACTGGCTCCGCTCCAGGGTATGGGTCCCGATCAGCTCACCGCCGACGCCCTGGAAACACGGGTCCGCTCGGGAGTCGTACGCGAGCTGATCATGGCCACCAACCCGACCCTCGAAGGCGATGGCACGGCCCTGTACATCGCCAAGCGGTTAGCCGACAGCCCCGTGCAGATCACCCGCCTTGCCCGTGGTCTGGCATCCGGCAGCACGCTCGAGTTCGCTAGCCGCGACATGCTGGCAGACGCCCTCGCGGGGCGACAGCCATTCTGAAAAGTGTCTTCCAATCGACGCGTGACTGCCAGCCAGCGGCCGCTCGATTCGTCCAGGACCGGGCCATTTTCTCCTTGGACCGAAGATTCTTGTTGATAATCTCGGTTCTGTGGCATAATAATTGCTTTGAGGGAGGTGCCCGGGCGATAAAGGTCGAATTCCTCTTTATTGCCGCTTATTACTCTCCCGCCTCGCGATGGAACTGAGGATTGGCTGATGCGTCTTGATACCTCTCAGCAGATGCGGACCGAGATGCGCCTGCGGATGGCGCCTCGGATGATCCAATCGATGGAAATCTTGCAATTGCCGGTCATGGCTTTGCAGGAGCGGATCGAGCAAGAACTGAGTGAGAACCCAGTTCTGGTGGATCTCCGCGAGTCGGCCGCACCTTCGGAGGCGGACAGCGAAGAGGCGGGAACCTCGACAGTCACTGAGCCCGAGGTCGAGGCCGAGCCTAACGAATTCGACAGCCTGAGCGGTCTGGACGAGAACTGGAGCGAGTTTTATGACGAGGGGCCACGGCGCAGCCGGGCCTCCCTGAGCGAGGAAGGCGACCGCAAGCAAGACGCCATGCAGAACATGGCCTCGCGTCCGCGTTCTTTTCACGATGATCTGACCGAACAGCTCAGCTTTTTCGATTGCGACTCGACGGTCCAGAAGCTTGCCGAGTACATCATTTACAACCTGGACGATAATGGCTACCTCAAGTTCAGCCTGCATGAGGTGATCCGCGATTCTGGCGGCGAGGCCACGCAAGAGGAGGCCGAGGAGGCGCTCCGGCTGGTCCAGAAACTGGATCCTCCGGGCGTCGGCGCTCGCGATTTGCGTGAGTGTCTGCTTTTGCAACTGACGCCCGAAACACCGAGTCACGACGTGCTCCGGACTCTGATTGGCCATCATCTGGACGATCTTCAGCACAACCGGCTGCCGGCGATCGAGAAGAAGACCGGGTTTCCAATCGAGACGATCAAGGAAGCACTCGAGCACCTGCGCCGGCTCAACCCCAAACCGGGAGCGTCCTTCGCCGCGGACAGCGGCACCCAATATGTCGTGCCCGACCTGATCGTTGAACTGAACGACGATGGGTCGTACAACGTGCGGCTGGTCGACGATCACACGCCGCATCTGTCGATTTCACGGTATTACCAGAAGCAGCTCCGCAACAAGCAGACCGACCCGGCCGCCCGAGAGTTCATCCAGAAACGGATTCAGTCGGCCCGCTGGCTGATTGAATCGATCGAGCAACGCCGCAACACGTTGCTCAAGGTCGCTCGGGCGATCATCGATCACCAGAAGGTCTTTCTTGACAAGGGCCCCGAATTCATCGAACCGCTCAAGATGCAGCAGATCGCCGATCGCGTCGGGGTGCACGTTACGACCGTGAGCCGCGCCGTGGATGACAAATGGGTTCAGACGCCGCGGGGAATCTTTCCACTCAAGCGCTTCTTCGGTGGCGGAACGATGACGGCGGACGGCGAAGAGATCGCCTGGGATACCATCAAGCAAAAACTGCTCGAGATCATCGCCAAAGAGGACAAGCAAAATCCGCTTTCCGATGAGGAGATCGTCGATGAAATGGGCCGCCAAGGTCTCAAGGTCGCCCGGCGAACGGTAACCAAGTACCGCCAGGCTTTGAACATTCCATCCAGCCGCCAGCGCAAGCAATTCTGATCCACTCGCTGGTTCTGCAGCGTGGACCATCCGCGCAGCGAATTAACAATCCTGGGTTGACAATGCCCGACGATCCTCGACACCGCTGAGCTGCCCCCAATTAGCCGCCGCCCCTCATTCTGGCTCCCGGATCTGCAAATACAGTAGCCGCAGCCGATTTTCACGTTCGCTGAGCTCGGACCGAGATCAGGCCGGGACCGAACTGGTGCGAGCGGATATCGCGGACGTGGCCGTGAGCGGGGGACGGAGGTCGGACAGATCCTTTTCGCTCTCGCTTGCCGGCCTGGCTCCCACGAGACGACTCATGGCGACTTCGTAGCCCAGAAACCGAAGGTTTTCGAGAATTGTCACGACCTCGGGATAACCAATCTTCTGGATGATGCCGAGGATTTTTCGCTCTTCGGGCGAAAGCGAATCCGCGGGTTCGGGAGGTTCGGAATCGAGTTTATCGTCCGCCAGGTAATCGAGCGACACGCCGAGCGCCTGCGCCAGGCGGAGTGCGTTATCGAGACCGGGGCGCGACTTTCCTTGAAGGATGCGCGAGATCTCAGAGTCACTGACCTGGGACAGGCGGGCGAGTCTCTGCCCATTGAGCCCCTTGCCATTCATCAGGTTCTTGAGCTTGACCTTGAGTTCCATGACTGAACTATAGCATATCTCCCCGATACGGGGAAGTGCTTTCTTTTCAGATTCGCAATGATATTTCAGAACCCCGAAAACCGCAGGGGTTGCCAGGTTGCATGGGCTCAAATTGTGTTGGGACCTCGGGATTGAACCGAGAGGTGCGACGCGACGTCAGATAGGTTGAGAGCGTAGACCGATTTTCCTTGCGTCGGCCTTTAGCCATCGCTGGCCGATCGAATCGCCACGAGAGGGATGGAGGCCATTCAATGCCGACCTCCTCGAGCAGTCGCAGGAGGCAGTATTCATCATAGCTGAGAATTGACCGGATGCAATTTAAAGGCAACGGGTCGACGTCTTTTGGCGGAAAACCGAGAAAAGGCTGGCCGAGGATGATCGATCGGGCGATTTGATTGGCCGAGACGGGAAGGTGAGTATGGGTAAGAGCCCGCGATCTGGCACCGGGCCGAGCAAGGAACGAGTCCGCCACTGCTCGAGAAGGAATCCCGTCAGGAGGCTCGCTGCACCGTGTAGTCGGCTAGCACGTGAAGAACGACCTTGGAATCCGACTCGCGCAGGCACTCCAGTGAATCGATGGCCTCCTTGACATGCCATCGGGCGCGCTGCCAGGAATAACCGAGGGTCCCGGACTGCTCGAGCAAGGGGATCAGTTGCTTGCGACATTCCGCTTTGGCTTCGCCGAGCATTCTGCGCGCATTGGCAGCGGTCGCGGGGTCGGCGGTTTCCAGCAAGCGAATCACGGGGAGCGTCAGCTTCTGCTTCTCCAGATCGGTGCCCAAGCTCTTGCCGGTCAGTCGTTCCTCGCCCCAGATGTCCAGGACGTCGTCGGCAATCTGGAAGGCGATTCCCAGGTTACGACCGTAGCGGTCGAGTGCCTCGGTCGTGGCCTCGTCGGCCCCCGCGTAGTGGGCACCCAGCCGGCAGGAGACTGCGGTCAGCTCGGCCGTCTTGCCCTCGATGATCGAGAAATAAGAACTCTCATCCAGATCAAGGTTGCCGCGCTGATGGACCTGATGCATCTCTCCCTCGCAGACCCTGTTCGTCGCGCGGCCGATCCAGCGGCACGCCAGAGTCGAATCGAGCGAGGCCGCCAGGTGGAATGCGTGGGTAAAAAGGTAATCTCCGAGCAGGACAGCTGTCTCGTTTCCCCATTCGGCGTTGACCGTGGCGGCGTGGCGGCGGACCATCGACTCATCAAGAATATCATCATGAACTAGTGTCGCGGTGTGAATCATCTCGACCACTGCCGCCAGGACCGGGTGCGCGCTGGTGACCGAGCCGCATGCCCGCGCCGCCAAGAGCAGCAGGGCTGGACGCAGTCGCTTGCCTTGATAGTCACCGCAATGATCAACGAGCTGTTGAACGAAAGGGAATTGACTCCGAAGCTCATGCCGGAAAATACGTTCGGCCTCTGCGAGCTCGCATCGGATCGGTCGGAACAGGTCTGTAAGTGTGCGCCGAGCGTTCTCAACTTCGAGCGCGGGTCGACTCGCCATACCCGTTCCCCCCTCCAGATTCCAACGTTCGAACCGCTCACGCCCCAACGGTCCGGGAAGTCGGGTCGGTGCCGCGTTCCCTGGTTTCACGCACGACTTTCCCCGGGCTGTCCGCGGCCTTCGTGGGCCGGCGAAAATGACCCCGCCTTCCTCCCGTTTTTTCGTCGAGCTGGATCGGGCCGATCACCAGGTTTCGATCCACCGCCTTGCACATATCGTAGACCGTGAGCGCCGCGATGCTGACCGCCGTCAAAGCTTCCATCTCCACGCCCGTGCGCCCGTGCAGCTTCACGGTCGCCTCGATCCGGAGGGCGTCGGGGGCGACTGGACTGAGTGCAATTTCCACGCTATCCAACCCCAGTGGGTGGCAAAGCGGAATCAGCTCTCCAGTCCGCTTGGCCGCCATGATTCCTGCCAGCCTGGCCACTTCCAGCACATCCCCCTTGGCCAGCCGGCGATCCCGTACCAAGGAAAGTGTCTCCGGTTCCATCTTGACCCAACCACTGGCCCGGGCCGATCGCAGCGTGGACTGTTTCCCGGAGACGTCGACCATACGGCTCGCCCCGCCCTCATCAAAGTGTGTCAGCTCACCCATGGCCGGACCCCAATTTCGTTCAATTCATTCTGAACGTATTTTACGAATTGTCCACGTCTCGGCTAGTGGGGCTTTCTGGTTTCCCGCAAACTCAAGGCGCCAGAATTGTCGATGGACCGGCTGACGCACTGGAGGAGGAAGAGCTTCGGTCTTGATATCCCCCGCGTGCCGCGGGATCGCGGCCGGGACCGGCACGAGGAAAGTGCCAGAGGGCGGAAAGCCAGACGCCCTGACGGTTCCGGGTGAAGATACGCTGACCCATTCGGCTCTCGAGTCGTGCAGTCAGATCCGGCTTCCAGTAGGCCCGGCGGCGGGAAATGACCACCCACTCGGAACCCTTGGCGGCCTCGTCATCCTGAAGCACCACATCGCGTCGCACCAAGGCGGCGGTGGTGGTCAGGATCCCCTGCCCTTGATAGAGTGTCGGGGCCAGTGCCGCCCTTGCGCCGGGGCGAATCTCAGCGGCCAGTCGGTCCAGCAAGACGCGATCGACGGCATCGCTCCAGTAGGTCAGCTCAAGTCCCAGCCGCTGCGCTCCGGGCAATCCGCCTGTCAACAGATTGTAGTAACTCAGGCCGAATGGGTGCAGGGCCAAGACGCCATAACACTGCGTAACCAGAAGGCCGGCCAGCAAATAGCGTCCTGAACAAACGGTCCCCCAGCGCTGCCAGAGCCGGCCGAAACCCAGTCCAATCAGCATGGCCCACGCTGGGAAGACATGCAAGAACAGCCGCTCGCCGTCGTAAACCGGGATCCGGGTGCTGAAGAGCCCCAAGAAAACCACGATCGTCGCGGCCAGCAACCAGGGAAAGCGATCAACACGGCGCTGCCGCCAACCCGCGACGAGCCCACAGATTCCCAGAAACTGCAGACCGATCGGCACAGTGACGGCAAAATACACCCAGGGGTAATGCCAGGGTACATCACGATCAGCCATGATCTGGCCGAAGTACTCGACCATGATCGTGGCACGCTGCACCGACGTCCCCCAATGGGCTTTCCAACGCGCCCAGATGTCGTACCAGAGCCAGGGCCAGCCCGCGAGGAACAGTCCCACGCCCGTCAAAGTCCAGACTATGATGGTCCTGAAGGCACACTGCCTCGAAAGTCGCGTGAACGCCCAGATTGCCAGGATCGGCAAGAGCAACCAGGCGTGGATCTTGGTCAGCAGCGCCAGGGACCAGAGTGCTCCCGCTTCGATGCTCGCACGCATCGAGGCCAAGGGCGCCGTGGCTCGGACACCGGCTAGGAGAGCCGTGGTCCAGAACAGGCTGAGAAACGTATCCAGGGCGGCCAGATGAGCGTGGGCAAACACACGGGGCATGACAAGGAGAGCCCAGCCGGCACCGATTCCGGCGGCACGGCACCAACGTCGGCTGGATTCGGCGGTCACGACTCCGACCAGTATTGCAAACGCTAGAGCGGGGGCAAGCCGGCCCGAGAGCACGTAAAGCCCTGTGGGGTCGGCTCCAAAAAGCATGATCTGAAAAGGCTCCCCCAGGCTCGAGGCCAGGCCCAGCAGCCAGCGTCCCAGAGGGGGGTGCTCCGCATTGTCACGGAAGACTCGCTCGACGAAACCCCGCTCGAAGAACCGCCAGCCCCGAGCTTGCAAGGCGGCAACGTAGGTGCGGCCGGGACGCACGTCCAGGGGTTCGTCAATGGACAGTCCCGGATCACTCAAGGTCAGCAAGACCGCCAGGCCGGCCACCGTCGCCGCCATCACACCCAGCCGTGCGTGTGAAACAGCCGCGAGGGCTTCGCGAAACCTGTTCGCCCTGGCCTTCCCCGTCATCGTCCAGGCACCCAACCTTCCACCCTCGAGGGCACTCCTTCGTTTGCTGCTGATGCATCTCAGGGAACCAGGATGAGTGGTCTGGGGAAGCAGATCAAGTATGAGTGGTCTGGGGAAGCAGATCAAGTCCGCAGTTGCGGGCTGACCGTACAGGCCCATGCGGATAACTGCCGTGAATCATATCTGCGTCGAGGTGCGGCAGGATCGTCGGCAGCCTCGATCTCGATCCGGAAAAACCGACGAGCTCGAGATCCGCACCTGGCCGGGAACCAGGCAACGGCTCGAGCTCGAAGTTCCCAATCAGGATTCCGGGGTGGGGCGTCGGGTCCTCGGGTAGATCGCCGCCTCATTTGGATCAGGGTTCTTCCGCTTTCTTCTGGGAGATCAGGCGACGGACTCGTTCGGCCAGCAGAGCACCGTCGAACGGCTTCTTGAACGCGTCGTTGAAGCCGAGCGAAAACGTCTCCTCGCCGGGTTCGTCGCTGGTCAGTGCCAGCAGGATTGTGCCCAGGTGGTCCGGGCTCTTGCGCAGATTCTGCGCAATCTGACCTGCCTCGATACGGCCCAGGGCCATGTCGATAATTATGCAGTCGGGATGGAAGCTTTCGGCGCGAATGCCGGCCTCGAAACCCGACGCCGCTGTCTCGATCCGGAAATCATCGCTCTCGCGGAGATGGTCCCGGAGCACGACCTGGAGCGGAGCGTCTGCCCCGACTACTAGGATTTTATTGTAAACCTCGGCCTCGAGATCGCCCAAGGGCATTCCGTGCTCCTTGAGGAACCGCAGGAGATGCTCCCGCGGAATGCGCCGATCCTGTGAGCCGGGGATTCGATAACCACGCAAGCGGCCCGAATCGAACCACTTGCTGACGGTCCGAGGCGCGACTTTACAGATTTTCGCGACCTGGCCAGTTGTAAAAACTTTTTTCATCTCGAGGACTCCACTCGCCCAGTTTGGTGCGAGACCACGGAGGTTTCCTCCTCCCTCCGGTTAGGAACCATGTCGGCGCGGTGATCGTCCCGGCCCGGCGGTTGTTCCGGCTCCGGCCGCCCGAGGCGTCGCTGAGCCACCGCAGAGACGGCAATCGTGCAAGACGCTCCGACTCCTCCCCCGTCCTTGAACGTGCCCCAGGGCAGAACGCTCCTCCCGACCTCGGCGCAGGCTTGTAGTGAGCCCCGCTCCGCTTCGGTTCGAACGTCATCCGCGCCAACGAGTTTAGTGACGGATGGGAAACTCGACTCCTTCCGATCAAGGATGGAAGATCTTCCCGCCCCGGTCAGTGCGGAAAGCGGCCCGGTCCCGCGCGACTCAAGGGGCTGTCATTCGCCTCCTTGCCGTAGCGGACCTGACCGTCAAGACTAATATTCGAACCGCACGGCGTGGGACTTTAGGAGGGGTCAGGAGTGGTTCCACCACAAAGGTCAATAGTCGGGCCTGAACGGGTTGTAAAAACCTAGCGGAGGGAAAGACTTGCGCCATTCTGAGAAAAACTAAGCCAGCTCGATTCTCTTATTAGGTTTCCTGGCCGAAAGCAGGTGGAGGCAGTCAGTCGGGGCCTGGACAAGGATTCAGAGATACTCAGCACAATTGGGATTTTCCGTGCCCCCGCGCTTCGGATCCTCAGGAAGATGATCCGTCGAACCGGCGACGGAGCCAGTCCAGCAAGCGTGATCGGGGAGGCGTCTCGTTCTGATCATCGCCGCTGGCCCGTTGAATTCCGTCGTCCTTCTTGGGAACTCTCTGCGTCGTGGTGCCCGAGGCCGCATCGGCCGCGGCCGGGACGGTCTTGGCGGAAGTCGTCGTTGCCTGGACCGTCTCGGTGCTTGGGGCTTGGGCCGTCACAGCGCTTGGAGCGCTGCCGGGGTTCTGAACCGTTGAAGGGGTGGCCGAGGAAGAACTTGAGGCTTTCTGGGATGACGTTGCCGCCATGTCGCGATTACGCGCCCCGAAAAGCCTCCAAATCCGGGACTGTGAGCTCTGAGCCGCCCGCTGCACCGCAGGGTCGACCTTGGCCTTCGCGTCTTTGCCCAGGATCGCGGCCTGAAGATAGTCCATGTTGGACACCGGCACGGCATCGACTACCAGGGCGCCGGGCAAGTTCTTCTGGCGGTTCGCGGCGTCAAGGATCGCGACCATCTCGGGGTAGGTCGTTCCCAGATTGGCCACGCGACGAATCACTTCTGCCAGTTCAAGCGAGGTCCGAAGCTTGACGTCGGAATCCCCGAATTTGCTGGGCACGATCTTGGAGATCTCGATCTCGTCGTCCTTTTCGGCGGCATTGAGGAGGATGGCGCCTGTGCCCAGAACGATTGGCGGCAGCAGCTTCTGACTGCGACCGAAGACGACGATCTCGGAGCGGCGAGTGCGCGAGACATGAATCACGGGAGGGCCCTCCGAATCGACGATGTAGAGTGCAAAGGGGTCCTCCGTGCGGGGTCGCCGCGCTCCGGAGGCAAGGGCAAGCGCCATCGAGTCGGGCGCTTCGTCTTGCTGCTCCTCAGTCCGGGGATCGTCGAGCACGCGAACTTGGCCCAGCGAAGGATCGTGCGGGTCCAGGGTCCGCAGGGCGTTGAAGGCCCCGTAACGAAGTTCGGTGTCCGGTTCACTCATCAGGTTGCGTAGCTTCATGTGGGCCGCGTTCTGGTCCATCGACGCCAGCGCCGCCAGTGCATAGGCCCGAAACTTGGGCATGTGGATCGCCGTCTCGGCGAGTGTCTCTGATCCGACGGGATCGTCGAGGTAGGCCAGCGACTCGGCCGCGAAGAACCGGACCTGGTCGTTGGGGCTCTGCAGGGCCGCTTCCAAGGTCTCGCCGGCGGTGGGCCCCAGTCCTTCCAGCTTGAGCGCGGCCACTCCGCTGGTTTTGGGTTCGAGCAACTCCTTGCCCCAGGCCGCCATGCGCTGGGCGCGGAGGGCGGGCGTGTCAACCATGGGCAAGAGCTGGATCACCCGGAAAAACCGCTCCTGGTTCTGGTGATAAGAGGGCGGGACGCGGAGCACGAGATAGCCGTCGGTCTTCGCGGTGCACGCCCCCTTTTGCTCGCCGGCATCGCTCTGGTGGAACCGCTCGTTGACCACTTTTTCCAGGATCGCAGCCGTCCGGACACTCTTCCGCTTGTCCCTGATGATCAGCATGTAGGGCGACTCTTTCTTGACCCGGCCTCCGCCCAGAACCCTGCCGACCTTGGGATCATTCGGGTTTTTGGCATTGCCGGTCATGACCGGCCCCTGAGCGAAAGCGAGATCGGACCCCGTCCGCGGCGCTCCGCCGGCCACAAGAGTCTCGCGAAGCCGGGTGGCCATCAGGTAGCCGCCGGCCAGGCTCCTGGTGCTGCACGCCGGGGGCACTTCCACGTCAACGTCGAACCGGTCCTGAGGATCGGCCCCGGCGCGGATTGTCATCTTCACGATCACCATCGAGAACTGAGGGTTGCACAGCAGCTTGTTGGCGTGCTCGACCCCGGCCTTGCTCATCTCGTCTACGAGCTGGCCGCGCTCCCAGGACGGAGGTGGATCGGCGCCGGTGTTCTCGAGTCCGGCCACCAGCCCGATGCCCATGACCTTGACCTCACTGCCCTGAAGCACATAAGCAAGGTCGCCGACGGTCTCCTCGACCTTGAGCGGAGGTGGCTCGGTCTTCTTTGTTCGCGGGGGTGCAGCATCCGCCTGGATCTGTGCCAGCACCAACGCTAAGACCAG
>Ga0208565_1001365_pt1 | contig 14419 bp, 18 predicted proteins | sample Sb_taG_7_FD_187706 | JGI IMG/M metagenome (GOLD analysis project Ga0208565, IMG submission 187706) | Peat soil microbial communities from Weissenstadt, Germany - Sb_50d_2_FS metaG (SPAdes) (version 2) | ecosystem: Environmental > Terrestrial > Soil > Wetlands > Peat | place: Germany...
ACAGGGCATTGAGCGCGTCCACGAGTTGCTCGTAGAGGAGTTGTTTCTCTGGCGCGAGGTTACTTGCTGAAGTTACCATCACATCGCCCCTTTCCGGCCGGCAAAGCCGGCCTCAACGCGGAGGTTTGCTTCGGTTACATGTCGGTCCAGATCCAGTCGCGGACTTCCGGCATGTCCTCGAAATGCGCTCGCGTGTAGGTCTGGTGCCTGGCTAGCATTTCCTGTGGATTGCTTTTTGGCTTTCTCCTGGGATTTCGCCTGTTGGGCGGTGCCCGGATTGACCCGAGCCAGGAGGATCGAATCGCCAGCGAACTTGCCGTCTGCGGTCGAACAGCACGCGCCATCGGCCCCGGCACAGCAACGACAGCCGCCGTCCTCCGTCCGGGCCTTTCGGTCCCCAGCGGCGGGCTTGGGGGCCCTGTCCCCGGGGGCCAACGGTGCCGGACTCGCCCTCTTCAACCCCTCTTCCTGGCCCGGTGCCCCTCCTCCGGGGTTGGCCAGTCCCAAGGCCGTGAATGCCGCGAGTACGGCCCCCATCGAAACGATCGCAAGAACCTTGTGCGACGCACCCATGACGAACGCTCCTTTCCCGTGTGTGATCAATCGAACCCGAATCGTTGTCTGACCGGGGTGGGAAGAAACCTTGGCCGGCTCTCGCGGAGCTTTCGCCATCGCGGCCCTCTAACCCCGATGAGCCTCCTCGAACAGGTTGACCCACTCCCGGTAGCGCCTGAGCTTTACCCACATCTCATTATTGACATAAGCACTCATAGTAAATAATAGTGCAGCCATTTTCCATAATGCTGTACATTTTTTTGAATTATCAACTGAACCAAGTGAAAATACTATAACAGTTTGAAAACATCGGTTTTCCCGAGGGTTTTTAACATTCACTTCGAGTCGCTTGTGGAACCAATGCAATACCGAATAAAGCCTAATACTCGGCGACGGGTTGTGGTCGACCGTCGCGGCATCATCGTTCGTGATAGGATCGGCCGAATAGCTGTACTGAGGGAATCCTCGATCCCCCGCAGGGTATGGGGATCGTTGCCCAACAGGTAGAGCCAGTGGCCGGCCCGCAGATCGTGGGTGGTGCCGCCGACGGTGAGGGCGGCCCGCCCCTTCAGGCAATGGACCGTGATCGGACCTTCGACCTGGTGGTCATGGCAAACCTCGTGCCCCTTAGGGAGCATCAGCCGGATGGCCTCGAACGTATCGTTCTTCACTAGCGCAGTCGTTCTGGCTTCGGAGAGTGATTCCTGGGCCGGTCGGAGGTCGACAGGCATGCCGGGATATGCGTGCGGGATCGCCATCGGGTTCCTTTCATGATCGGATGGGGTGTCCATGAACATCACGCCCGAGACGGATGGCTACCTCTCGGTCCACGAAGGCTCGGAGGTCGTCGATCGCCAGCCGGACCGCCTCGCGGCGCGCCGCATCGGCGACGATGTGGATAGCGTCTTCCAGCCGGTTCGCGACGTACCTGGCGGCTCGCTCAGCGGACATGGCTTCCATGCGCAGCTCGGGGAAGGTCTGGTGATGGACGACGAAGGTATGGTCATTGCAAGCGTGGCAGCGACTCTCGGTCACGATGATCCGTTTCGGGTCGGCACTCGCCATGATCGTCTCTCCTTGCTATCTCAAGAAGTCATAGGACTGGATGAGGTATCGAACGTCGTCGATGGCCTTCTGGATCTGCCCCGGTTCACGGGGTCGGGCGCCGTGTCGAGGACGCGCGTTAACTGCTCGGCCAGATAGGCTGCGGCGATCGTGGGCGTCACCGCTTCGGCATGAATGTGGGGGAAGTCTCTATGATGAACCTTCGCGAGATGGACGGTGTGACAATCGCACTCGCCCTCGATCGCGATCACGCGGCTTTGGTCGGTCTCCATGGGAAGGACCTCCAAGCGGGTTCGGGGCCAGCGAGGATCGAGTGCAATTTCTCCCTGGAGGGGCCGGAGGGCACCGGGAATCTTCCAGTTGCTCCGGTCCCAGTCGTTCGGGTTCCGGACATCGAAGACCGTGGCCGGCTCCCCCGCTTCGAGACGGTCGTGAAGGTCCTCCACGCTGATCCGGAGAGGATTGTCGCTCGTTTGACCTGGCATCATGGTAGCTCGACTCCTTTGGTGCTGTCGCAGGCGGCTCTTACTTCGCATTGAGCAACTGGCGCAACACGAATTGCAGGATACCGCCGTGCTCGTATTACTGGGCTTCCTGAGGGGTCTCGATCCGGACGGTGACCAGAAAAACGGAGACAGCACCATCGGGGCAGCAGGCCCGCACCGCTGCTGTGGACATGAATTCCTCCGAACAGGAAACGCTCCAACGGGCCGCCGCGTGGTCATGTCCGCTGGGGGAACATGATGGTCAGGAGCACCAGGGAATCTTCGACCCCGCGCAGGGTATGGGAATCGTTGCCCAACAGGTAGAGCCAGTGGCCGGCCGGCAGGTCGTGGGTTGCGCCACCGACGGTGAGGGCGGCCCGCCCCTCGAGGCAATGAACCGTGATCGCACCCTCGACCTGGTGGTTGTGGCAGACCTCGTGCCCCTTGGGGAGCACCAGCCGGATGGCCTCGAACGTATCGTTCTTCACTAGCGCAGTCGTTCTGGCTTCGGAGAGTGATTCCTGGGCCGGTCGGAGGTCGACAGGCACACCGGGATATGCGTGTGGGATCGCCATGGGGGTCCTTTCATAATCATCGAGGAGGTGCGAGGACATCACGCCCGGGATGGGCGTAGCCCTCCCGGTCGAGGAATGCTTGGGCGTCGGCTAGCGCGTGCTGGATCGCCTCGCGGTGTAACGGATCGAGCGCGGAGTCGAGGGTGGCCCCCAGCCGATTCACGAGGTGCCCGGCGGCCTTCTCGGCGGACAGGCCCTCGATCTGTAGCTCGGGGAAGGTCTGGTGATGGACGAGAACAGTATGGACGCTGCAAGAGGGGCAGCGACTCTCGGTCACGATGATTCGTTTCGGGTCGGCACTCATCAGCTCAGCCTCTCAGTGACTTTTGGAATCGTACATCTCGTTCGTCTTGATCATGCGACCGGCCCTGGTCTGGGCGAGACCCATCCAAGGGTCGATGAAACGCCGTGGCGGTGGACCTGTCTCGTGCCCGGATAGAGGGACACCGAACTCGGAGACTCGTCCCTCTCTGGCCGCAGCGAAAGCAGGGACATCCTCAGCCAACTCCGCGAGGATGTCGCGCGAGTCGATCGGGCCGCCCGAGCGCCCCAGCAGGATCGCGAACAGGTCGAGGTCGGGCAGGCTGCCGTCCCGCGGGGGCAGCGCCGCCTCGGCGTACTGGAGCCGCTCGTCAGCGTTGACGTAACACCCGGCTTTCTCGGCGAATGTCGCCCCGGCCAGAACGACGTCAGCCAAGTGGGCCAGTGGGGTCGGCCGCGTGTCCTGCACGACGAGGAACGCGACCTGGGAGCGCAGGGCTCGGGCACCGGCCTCGTCGATCCAGGGGGCGAGCTCGCCCAAAGTGACGTACAGTCCTTGATACGCCTCCCGGGCAGTCCGCTCCAACAGCGAGACGAAGTCGATGACTTCGCCCTGAAAGTGCGCCAGGATAGCCTCAACTCCGCGGCGGTTCGGGCACTTCTCGGCATGGATCGTGAAGGGTCGAGGATCGAGGAAGCTGGTGTTGCCACCGCCCCGGCCGGTCACCAGGTCGGGGGCGAACGTGACGTCTTCGCCCCGTACCGGGACCGGACCCAGGGCCAGGACGTTGGCGGGATTCAGGCCTTTGAGGTACGAGGCCATCAGGTAGGCCTCCTCGACGGTCAGGAATGGAGACAGTACGCCCGCGATGATACCGCCGTCCCGGGCAATCCGCTCCAGTTCGCGCCCCACGGTGTTGATGGCCTGATCCACCGGCACCGCGTGGAGACCCCCTTCCTGGCGGATATACATGGCGCCGAGCAGGGCCGGGTCGTTCGCGGCCTGGTAACTGTACCGGCCCTCGTCGCAGATCCAGTAGTCGTTGACGTGTGGGTTGAACCTGGGCCGGAACCGCCAGATCTTCCCCACGTTCTCCTCGGCGTAGATGTTGCAGCCGGTCGAGCAGCGGACGCAGACCGTGTCGTGGCGGGTCAGGTACCAGACACGCTGCTTGTGGAGGAACTCCTTGTTGAGCAAGGCGCCGACCGGGCAGAGATCGACCACGTTGCCGGCCAGGGGGTTATCGACCGGTCGGCCCGGAAAGATATCGATCTCGGCGCGGTTGGCCCGCCGGATGACCTCCAGTTCGCCCGTCTGGGTGATCTCGCGGGTGAACCGGACGCAGCGGGTGCATATGATGCACCGGTCCTGGTTCAGTTGGATCTTGTCGGAGATGTCTTTGCGCGGGTTGACGATCCGCTGCTCGACGTAACGGTGGTTAGCCTGCCCGTAATCGAAGCTGAAATCTTGCAGGCTGCATTCCCCGGCCTGGTCGCAGACAGGGCAGTCGAGCGGATGGTGGATCAGGAGGTACTCCATGACCATCCGCTGGTTTTCCTTGACCTTGGGGCTGTTGGTCACGATGACCGTCATATCCCTGGTAGGGGTTTGGCAGGCGGGGGTGAGCCTGGGGATCATCTTGACCTCGCCGGTCTTGGGGTCCTTGCTGCCGATCTCGACCTCGCACATCCGGCAGTTGGCCACCACCGACAGCGCGGGGTGCCAGCAGAAGTAAGGGATCTCGACCCCGGCCCGGGTGGCGGCCTGGATTACGTTGAGATTCTCGCCGTCAGCCAGCGGGTACTCTTTTCCATCGATGACAATCGTAGCCATGGCAGCCCTGCGCGAATTGGCCGTGGTGATTGATTGCTCCCACGAGGAGCTTCGTCACGTGAGCAGTTCGGGCTATGTCGATAGTGCGATCCGCCCTACGGGGGCGGGCCGATGCTCATATGCGTCCATGCGGGCGGGTCGCTCGCCGGGAACGACTCCTCGGAAGCCTCGTCAATGTTGTCATCGACGAGGGCCACGACTTGATCCGGGTCCATGGCCGTCAGCGCTTTTCGCGCAGACTGGTAGCCGCCGCGCGACTCGTAGACGCGCAGCGTGTTGCTGTCAGGCACATTCCAGTTGCGGCTCAAGACGGGCTCGAAGTCGGCCATATCCCCGGGCTCCAGAGGATCGAGTTGAATTCGGTATCGAACTCGGCGGTTCGTCCCCGCGGACTCAGGCGATCTCGTTTCCGCGAGGAGCTTCAGCTCACCGGCGGTACTGGCCGAACAGCCCCGTTCGTTGCTGTACCACCCCAGGGCATTCACCAGCCAGCTTTACGGCCATTCTGGTTGGCTGCGAGGGCGGTGCGAGGCGATGATGGGTGTGCCGGTACGATGAATCCCCTCCTCGCAAGATCCTTGCAAAACGCACCCGCTATCCAGGATCACTCCTACGCACCAGGTGTGCCGAAGCCCTGACGAGGGAATCGACAGAGCGATGGCGGTCCCGACACTCGGGAAAAACGTCCGGCGGCCCTACGCTCCGTTGGTCAGAAAACGAGGCGGCCCGGCCGGAGTTTCCGCGACCGTCTACCTGGTGCCGCCGAGGACATCGGACCCCACCGGATGGCGAAGCCATCGCCTGAACCGGTCGGCTGGCTAAGAATCCGCCACAGGACTGGCCAAAAATCCGCCATCAATATTCAGGGATGCATTCAACCGTGCGAGAGACCTAAACGGTGAAAATGACGGAGGGCCCCGACCAATCAGTGAACTCCACGCACCGAATACGGGTCGATGCTGGCCCATCGCGATTTGGCCCTCCTTTTGCACGATCCTCCTCTGCGCGAACGACGCGCATCAACGTGTCGGCTTGGCCGCAGCCCATTCCCTCGGAAGGAGGTTCACCATGTCAACGATTGGGCAAGGTACGTGGATGGAACACGTGGGGAAGACCCACGGGGCCGAGGATCACGATCACGACCTGATCCAGGACCTGAGCAAGCGACTCGATGCCCTGTGGCGGTACGACCAATACATCGCCAACGCCGAGGGAAAGCCCAAGCTACAGGAGTGCTGGAGCCACCTCAAAGACCAGGAGCAGAAGAATATCCACACGCTCAAGGCGCTGATCGCCGAGGAGATCAAACAGGGTTGCTTCTGAACAGCGCGGTGCATGGCTGAGCGAGGCTGTGGCCGCGCGATCAACGGAGACGGACGTTCTGCATCCCCAACGGTGTCGGCGATCTCCTCTGCCTGTAGGACCGGTGCGGGCTCCCCTCTCTCGTTTGCAGGCCACCGGTTGAGTGTGGCGTGAGGCCATCCGCTCCCGTTCGGGGCGAACCTGACCCCCAGCGGTGTCAACTTCGCCCTGATCTGCCGGCACGCCACCGCGATCCGGTAAGCGCGATCAACCCGAGAGGCCAGCTCATGGGCGGCAGCGGTACAGCAAGAACGCTCAACCTGACCCTGCGTGTCTGGCGCCAGAAGAAACGCCGCACCCAGGGGCGGTTTGTCAGCTATGAGGCCCGCGACATCAGCACGGACATGTCGTTCCTCGAGATGCTCGATGTCGTGAACGAGGGCCTGATCCAGCGGGGTGAGGAGCCGATCGCCTTCGACCACGACTGCCGCGAGGGGATCTGCGGCCAATGCGGGGTCGTCATCAACGGCGAAGCGCACGGGCCGCGGTGGGCCACCACGACCTGTCAACTCCATATGCGGAGCTTCAAGGACGGCGACGCCCTGACGATCGAGCCGTGGCGGGCGGCCGCTTTCCCGGTCATCAAGGACCTGATGGTGGACCGTAGCGCCTTCGACCACATCATCGCCGCGAGCGGCTTCATCTCAGTCAACACCGGCAACACCCCGGACGCGAACGCCATCTTGGTGCCGAAAGATAACGCCGATCTCGCCATGGACGCCGCCGCCTGCATCGGCTGCGGCGCCTGCGTCGCCGCCTGCCCCAACGCCTCGGCCGTGCTCTTCGTGGGGGCGAAGGTGGTGCACCTCAACCGGCTCTCGCAGGGGCAGCCGGAGCGCTACCGCCGCGTCGTATCGATGGTCCATCAGATGGACTCAGAAGGATTCGGGAGTTGCACGAACCACGGCGAATGTGAGGCAGTTTGCCCGAAAGAGATCCGCATCGATGTCATCGCCCGGCTGAACCGCGACTACTTCAAGGCCAGCCTCTTCAGCGCCCCGGCCCGCGCGGGCCGCGAGTCAGGAAGATGAGCACACAGATGATCGGGATTTTGTGGCACATGCTCGAGGGGCATCCCCAGGGACGAGGCAATCAAGTACGAGACCCAAGTCAAGGCTGGCAAGTTCCTCGTGGTTGCCCGCGGCACACGAGACGCCCTCGAACGCGCCAGCCACACCCTCGCACCCCAGTCCCCGGAACGGCTCGACGTCTACACCGACGGGGTGACGATCTGAGGGCTGCAATTTTGCCCCCCGAAGAGCGTGGATGGGTTCCGTTTTCACCTCATCGGGTTGAGCACCAGGCCAGCGATGAACTCAGGGTGGAAGAAAGCGCTCTGGGGGGGCGTCCGGTCGCCCGATCCTGGACGGATCAGTCTTCGCGCGATAGCACCGACAGATACCAGAGTGCACTGACCATCCCACTGGACGGACGGCTCGAATCCACCCCTGGGGAAGGGGCACCAGACTTGGAGTACGAGGTTTCGCCATGACCGAAGGGATTGTGACGGCGGCCCGAGGCCGCTTGGGGCAGAGCCCCTATTTCGCGCTGAGAGGTATTGAATGCGTGTGCCGTGATGGGGTCGTAACACTCCGGAGATGCCTCCCCAGCCACTACCTCAAACAGATCACTCAGGAGACACTCGCCAGCATCGACGGGATCACCGCCCTCGTCAATGACATCGAAGTCATAGCCCCGGGGGCCTCCGAAGCGGCGAACCGCGAAGGGTACCGACCATGCCATGCTTGAGCCGGCGGGTCGCGATCGCCAACGCCTTGAGCCTCCACCTCAGGGCGGCCGATCAGTTCGTCCGCCTGGCCCAGCAGTTCCGGGCCGATGTACAGGTCCATCTCGACGGCAAGGAAGCCGACGGCAAGAGCATCCTGGACCTCACGACCCTGGCCGCAGCGTGCGGTACTCGGCTCGACCTGGAAGCAAGAGGGCCCGACGCAGCGGAGGCCCTCACCGCCATCTGCGAACTCATCGAATCCCGATTTAGCTAATGAGGAAAATGAAGGGTCCAGGGTTTAGTCTTGCGATTCATGGCCCCGATCGTCCGCGCAAGGTGGCCCTCCACGACTACTGACCCGAACCAATGGATCGTGACTACCGGAACCATTCTCACCGTCCGGACCCATCACAGCGGATTCCCCAAGCTTCAGGCTAACTCATTGAGAACAGGGAACAGGAATAGGGGGTGTTTGCTCAACGCCCCGAAAAGGTATAGCGTGGTTAACATACGGTAACGCGTCACGCTTCGGCGGGTCAACGCATCCTCCCACTCCGACTCAATCCCCCTGCCCTTTAACGCCGAACTTGACGGTGCATGATAAAACCAGCTATCCAGCCCCATAACCGCTCCGGCTCCCGCCGCCGAGCTTGCGGCGGTAGTTGAAGAACGTCGCCCTGCACCCTCCCCCCTGCTCCACGAACGCCTTGACCCGCGCCGCGGTGCTGCTGTAGGCGGCGCTGGCCAGCAGCTCGGCGGCGAGCCGGGCCCGCTTGTTCTCGGCCTCGGCCGCCAGGACCTCGGTCCAATCCATACAACAGCATGGCGAGCGACCGCCTCGACGAGATCCTTCTAAGCCACCAGATCAGGGACTCAGTGAATCGAAGTAGTAAACTCTTTCATTATCACTAGCGAACACCCGAAGATCGCCATCCTGTGATACCACGAACGCTATCGTGTTCGGCTGGGCTCGGCAGAGGAGATATGCGGATCGATGCCGAGTACCGAATCGCTCAAGGAGCGATTGCTCGGTCATGGATGGGTCCGACGGAGACCCTCCCCAAACCAGTTGCGATCCCAACTTCGCTTGCTCGACATCTATAATCCCACCGAAACCAATCAAGCGCATCGACCTGTTAAGAACCACACACCCGTCTGTCGCTGTCAATCCGCCCAGAGCCTCTGCCGTTGTGAGGAGCGAATGACGAAGGGTCTCGAACCGACCAATAACGCGGGTTCCGTCCGGTTTGTCCTCCTTGTCGAGAGCTTCAGCCCATGTGCAGTAGAGTCGATTGACGATTTCCGTGAGTGGTTGAGACGTTGTCGTGTGCTTGATTGTAATCAGTTGTCCCCCTTGGCTGGGTAGGACTGCGATGGCCCCGCCATGGCGAAGTCGCGTGGCCGTGTTCAGGACTCGAGAGAGAATCACGCTGAATACCGCGGGATCATCTTCAAGGAGGACTGGTGGCCTGCGAGTTATGACGCCCGTGGGAAGCCGAGAGAGAAGATTGCTGTGAAGTTCCTTCAGCCAGGCCTCAACTGGTCCGGCTGTGGCTACTGGGCTTCTTCCCACAATCACGTTCCCCCGCAGCGTGTAGTCACATAGATATCCCTGTCGCATCCGGATCTCACCAGGGGCGAGAAGGCTGACCAGAAGACCACCACGCCGTCCAGTCCAGTCACATGGAAGGTCGAGTAACTTGTAATCCGCATGCTGATCATCGAGATACGCGATCCCTGTGCTGACCAAGCGATTCTCAAATTCGGCTACCATCAGCGCTGCATCATACGAAATCAAAGTTGGACACAAACGAGCGATACGCTTCGGTGAATCAAGAGGCTTTGGTTCTTCAAATGAGAAGACAGCACTCGTTTTTGGTTCGTGACGAGCAGGGACGTAGAGTTTGCCTCGTGTCGGACGTTGTTCGTCTGTCTCTAAGCTTGCCAAGAATGAGAGGCGGAGAAGGCATCTGAGACCATCCCGAGAAATCTCAGGTTGAGAGTTTAATTCGGCGGCATCAGCCCCAAACGCGGTTGGGATCCAAGTCCAGAAGTGTTCTTGAATCCCAACCAAATCGTCGGTCGTCGCATCGGTCGGCACATCGGGCGGTTGCCATGTGTGGGTTACGAACTTGTTTACTCGATAGCCTTGCGCCGACTGTGGGGTGAGTTTGCGGACATTCGCTTGATCAGATTCCGGTACTGCCTGATGTTGATCGCTCATCGTGCCTCCCGCTAGGAACTTCAAGTCGGCACGTCGTGCGAGGCCCTCTCCTTCAGACGCTGCCAAGTTTGCGGCGGTAGTTGAAGAAGGTCGCCCGGCACCCGCCCCCTTGCTCCACGAACGCCTTCACTCGCGCCGCGGTGCTGTCGTAGGCCGCACTTCCCAAAAGCTCGGCGGCGAGCCGGGCGCGGGGGTTCTCGTCCTCGGCGGCGAGGACCTCGGTCCAGTCCATGCCGGCCGCCTTCAATTCCTTGGCCCGCACGTAATGCCTTAGCGACGGCTCGCGCACCCGGTGGAGATTTGAGGCAAACCACCCATAGATCTCCTCATCGTCAAACCACTTTCCCGCCTGCGCGTGAACCTCCGAGGCACTCGGCTGGAACAAGATCACATGCCCGCGGTCCTGGAGCGCCGCCACGTTCTTGTTGAGCGTCTGCCAGTCGTTGGAGATGATGACGACGCGACTCTTCGTGGTGAACTCGCGCGGGATGCGTTGACGCTCGAGGCTCCGGGCATCGGAGTGCCAGGCCACGGCCTTCTCCTCTTCGGTCTGGCACAGGCACTTGAGCAGGCGCACACCGCTCCTATCAGCGTACAGGGCGTCGACGTCGTCGATCACGACAAACTCATCGCGGTGCCGGTAGAGCTTGGCGTACATGCCAAACGGGGTGGCGTTGCCCTCGATCCAGCACGCCTTGCCGTCGCCCAGCACCGCGCGCACGGAGCGGCTCTTGGCCAACCCCCCGGCGCCGACCAGGATCATGAGATGGAAGTGCCCCTTTGCGAAGGCGCTCAGGTACTCACCCAGCCGCTCGTAGGTCGTGAGGCGGAGGACCTTGTGGGGGTGCTTGGTTAACCCCCTCCGGCGGTGTTTTGACCCTTTTGCCCCCTTTGGAGCAGGGGCAGGCGTGGCGGGCATGGCGCATCTCCGGCGGTCGTTCTGTTCAAGCCCCGAGGCGGGCCGGCGTTCCAGCCCCTCCAAGGGCAACCTCGTTTAGCTTAGACTCTTAGACTTTTACCGTGGCAAGACCGTGACCGCCAGCCCACTTTTTGCCAATGAAACCGGGCTTCCATGAAGCCAAAGCCCCGCCGCCAGCGCAGGCCCTTTTTGGCCCCTATTTTTAGATTAATTCTAGATCTTAGACCGATTTCCCATCCCTTACCCCACCTCCTAAGCCATTGACCTGACTCGACATAACGCCTTATCCCGGCGATATCTTTTGCCCTTGCACCCCCCTTTGAGTATGGAACATAATCTGCTTTATGTCCCCTGGTTTCATCCAGTAGGGAAGTAAGAATGGAATCCATGCCACCACGCATCAATCTCCCAGCCGTTCCATTGCCCGATGCCGCAGCCGCCCCATCCCGCGCCCCCCTCCTGCCCGAGCGGAGCGACTTCCTGGAAGGGGACGCCCCGGCGGCGGCCAGGGTCGAAGCCTTCCTGGCCCACGCCCTGGAAGCCACCGGCAGCGATGCCCCGACCACCGCCGGAGCCCTGGTGCCGTGGATCTGCGATGCCCTGCTGTCAAACCACTCGGTCAAGGCCTATGGCCGCGACCTGATGGACTTCCTGCGGCAGATGCAGGCCCAGGGAGTGACGCCACTGGAGGTCACCGCCGACCACGTCCGGCTCTACAAGCGAGCCCTGCTCGAGGCCGGCAGGACGTCGGCCACGGTGGCCAGGCGGCTCTCGGTGCTTCGCGGGACTTACAAGCAGCTTGCCGCCAAGGGACTCGTCTCCTGGGAAACGGCCCAGGACATCGCCGCGGTCAAGGCCCCCGGCGTCCAGAAGAACTCCACGCCGTCCCTGACCCAGCGACAGGCGATCGCCCTCTTGGAGACCATCCCCAGCGACACCTTGCAGGGGATGCGCGACCTGGCGCTCATGAGCGTGTTCTTCCTGACGGGGTGCCGGGTATCAGCGGTGGTCGCGGCCTGCGTGGGACACCTGGAGACCGATGGCGTTGAGCATTATCTCCACGTCACCGAGAAGCGGAACAGGAAGCGGCGGAAGATCCTGCTTGATGCAGCCCGGCCGGTGCGCGCCTACCTCGAGCGGGCGGGCATCGGGGACGACAAGGAGGGACCATTGTTCCGGCCGATGAGGCCGGACGGCACCGGGCTGGAGCGGCGGCACCTGGACCGCAAGACCCCCTGGCGGCTCGTGAAAAAATACTGTGAGGCGGCCGGCATCGATCCCACGCGGATGGGGGGGCGGGGCATCGGCATCCATTCGCTGCGTAAGACCGCCATCAACGACGCCATCAGGAATGGAGCGACGATGCACGAGGTGCGGGAGTTCGCCGGGCACGCCGATATCCGCACCACCGAGGTCTATTTCGTGCGGAAAGAGGAAGATGCGGAGGTGGCGGCGCGGCGGATCCACATTCGCGTCACGGGACGCAAGGGCGAGTAGGCCCGTGGCATGGTCCAACCAGCGTTAGTGACGTCAAGGCCGAGCCTCGAGGACCATGTTCGTGGGCGTCTCGGTCGCCCTGCGGACACGTCTGAAACCACCCGCCATCACCACCTCACGCAAACGGGCCTCGCCGGCTTGGGCGCCCAAGGCCAGACCGACTTCCTGAGACAACGACGCCGGGGTGCATACCATCGTGGAGAAGCTGTAATAAACTCGACCCAGCGGATGGAGATTCTCTTCCAGCCGGTCGCCGGCCAGGGGCTCGACGATCAGCCAGGTGCCGTCCTCCGACAGAGTCTCGCGTACATGCCGGGCCGCCCCGACCGGGTCGCCCATATCATGTAGGCAATCGAAGAACGTGACCAGTTCATAGCGATCCCCGGGGTAGATCTTCGCCTCGGACACGTGGAATTCGACGTTTCCGATGCCCTGCTCGGTCGCCAGCTCGTGGGCACGCTCGATCGAGCCGTCGTGGTAGTCGAATCCGAAGAACCGCGAGTTCGGGAACGCCCGCGCCATGAGCAGGGTCGTGAGCCCGTGACCGCAGCCCACGTCGGCCACCCTCGCGCCGCGTGAGAGCTTCTCTTGGACCCCGTCGAGCGCCGGAATCCAAGCATCGACCAAGAACGCCCGGTAGGTCGGCCCAAAGAACCGCTCGGTGCCGCAGAACAGGCAGGCACTGTGCTCATGCCAGCCGACTCCGTGGCCGCTTCGGAACGCATCCGTGACCCTCGGTTCGTCCATGTAGAGCGAGGCCACCGCGTGGTAACCGCCGGGCATGAAGAACGGACTGTCCGCATTGGCGAGCACGGCAGCTTGTTCCGGTGTCATCGAGAAAGTCTGGGTGGCCGGGTCATATTCGACGTATCCCGCTGCGGCCTGAGCCGAGAGCCATTCGCGCACATAGCGTTCGCTCGTCCCGGCCTGTCGGGCCAGTTGCTCCGAGGTGATCGGGCCTGCCTGGGCAATCGTCTTGTAGAGCCCCAGTTTGTCGCCGAGTAGCACGAGCGAGCCGATAGCTGCCGCGCCCATGTCGTCGACCATTTTGTGTAGGAATGCCTCCAAGCGCGCCTGGTCGGTCGTCATCTGTTCTACCCCCGGACTCTATAAAGAATGGGTGTGCGGTTTGGGCTCTTGAGCGACCTCGTGCTTGACAACACGAGGGCGTTCAGAGAAGAAGTCTCAGTTTAGATGGCTGTGTAGCCACCGTCGATGAGGATGACCTGGCCGCAGATGAAATCCGAGGCGGCCGGAGCCAGGACAGGACCAGGTCCGCGATCTCAACAGTTTGCCCGAACCGCCCCGACGGGATCCGGGCCTTCATCGGCTCTCCCTTCTCCGGGGCACCCCAGGGCTGCCGGCCCATCTCGGTGAGGACCACCGCAGGCGCCACGGCGCGAGAGCACTTGTGGCGTTGATACGGCTTCGCCCCGCTCCCCGAGGATTGGTTGTCCAATCATCCAGTGGGGAGGCTCGTGAACAGCCCGAGGAACGAAGACCCGAGCCTTCTTCGCCCACCGCCGCGATGACCTCCTCCCTGTCCCGGTGTTCGCCCGTAAGCCCCTCTATAATTCCGGCGCCGGACCTCGCGAAGGAGCGGGCGCGATGAGTCGAGCCGCCGAGAGGGACCGCGGAATCGGAGGAGCGATGATTACCTTCTACAGGACGACCGAGGACGCGGGGGATCAGGAGATCCAGGAGGCCCTGCAGGAGTTGTGCTTGGCCCATGAGGTGGTCCTTGTCACGGCCTCCGGCGCCGGCCGCAGGGGCTTGCCCGAGGGGACACGTCCCCCCGTCCTCATCGATGATGGCGCGGTGTATCAGGACCGGAACGCCATTTATGCCCACCTGGAGGAACTGAAGGCCATCCGGGAGCTCTGGTACAAGTATGGGAGTGATGCCTGCTACTG
>Ga0208565_1001366_pt1 | contig 14418 bp, 20 predicted proteins | sample Sb_taG_7_FD_187706 | JGI IMG/M metagenome (GOLD analysis project Ga0208565, IMG submission 187706) | Peat soil microbial communities from Weissenstadt, Germany - Sb_50d_2_FS metaG (SPAdes) (version 2) | ecosystem: Environmental > Terrestrial > Soil > Wetlands > Peat | place: Germany...
GAACAGGGTAAGCGGCACTTCGGCCGGACATCCCGGCCTCCAGCACCTCTTCACGATCGATTCGCCGGGGGGGAATTTCACCCGCCGGGCCGCTCGCGAACCCCCTCGAAATCTGCGAAACTTGAACTAAGACATCCTGCAACTCGGTGAGCTGAAGAGCGTGATCCAGATGCTCAGCGGCCTGCACACCAAGAACGGGACCGAGCCAGGCTACAACGGTGTCGAGTTTCGTTACAGCGCGGTGATCCTCAAGCCCGAAGCCCTGGGAATCATTCGCGAGCTGGAGGCCCAGATCGACGCGATCCAGGACAAGATCAACGAGTTCAACGCCTCGACCCGGATCGAGATCCCCACCTGGATTCTCGACCTGGCGAGGTGACCGTACACACGACCGGTCGGCTGAGAATACAAAAGGGCGCTCGCGGGTACCCCCCGCGCCGACCGCTACCACGGTGGTTTTTTCTTGTTCACGATGCCGGTGCCGTTTCAACCTTCATCGTTCATCGGATCAAGCTTCAGCGCTCAAGGCTCAACCCTCAAATGCCCATGCTTCGCGGTTGGCCGGTCGTGTGCGTTTTTTTGGTAGATGCGTGTTCGACGAGAAGTGGCCGACTGATGGCCAATGATGATCGCCTTCTGTCCGATCGTTTTCCCCGCTCATCGAAATACCACCCGGACTGGATCATCTCTTGCGATCGTGAACAGAATCGGCTGTGGGAACCGATCGCAGTTTGCCATAACTCCCATAGCGGCAACGGAGTGGCGACGCATCAACGCTCCCTTGCCCACGTATTGACCCCACAAGACCCGGACCTTGCCTTCATCATGGAAACGTGGGACCGGTTGGCCGATCAGTGCAAAGCCCGGCTGATCGAGATCATCCGGGAGAACCTGCCATCGTAGGCGATGGAGTCCCTGCCCCCTGAGGTCGGGTCAAAGTCGTGGGGTGATCCAGGCCATCACGGCGGGTGGACGGCAAGGGTTCGCCAAGAAAACAGGAAAACCCCGAGACCGCTATCTCGCACGGGCCCATCGGCACTGTCAGACTATGGTTTGGGGACCATCACCGTAGATGGAGGGATCATAACGCCGGGGTGGAACATGCGTGAAGCGTTGCAACAGTACGTCAAGCGCGTCCAGGAACTGGCTGAGCACGTCCGTGGGAACGAGCAAGCGACCAAGCAGAGCCTTGTCGGACCGTTGTTTACCCTCTTGGGCTACGACCTGACCGACCCTCGGGAATGTGTTCCCGAGTATCGGGTCGATTTCGGCCCGAACCGCTCCGTCAAGCCGATCGATTGGGCGTTCTTTCAAGCCGCCCGCCCCATCTTCTTTGTTGAGGCAAAGGAAGTCGGCAAAAAGCTGGGCAACTACGACGAGCAACTGGCTGATTACTTCGCCAAAGCCCCCGAGGCAAGACTGGGAATTCTGACGAATGGGGTGCAGTGGCGATTTTTCACAGACGTGGTCCATCCGAACATCATGGATAAAGAGCCGTTCCTCAAATGGGACGTCTTAACGGATGAACAACCACCGTTCGACTTCTTGACGCTTCTTCAGAAGTCGCAGTTCAACGCGCAGCTCATAGGAACGTTCGCGCAGAGGAAAAGAAACCAAAGCTTGATTCTCGGCGAGTTGAACAGGCTGCTCGAACCTGCGAGCGAGTTCGTTAAGCTTGCCATTACCAACATCGAGACGCGGCAAATCCGAGATAAGGTTCTCGAGGAGTGGAAGCCTATCCTCGCGAGCGCGATCAGCGAATGGGCGAGACAACGAACTCTGACCTCGGTGTTAGAGAAGCCACCCCACGCCGACAGCCCGGCCAGCGCTGAGTCGACGACAACGAGCCGGGTTGAAACGACCCCAGAAGAGTTGGCAGATTTTGAAGTCATTCGACATTTGCTTGGGCCTAATCGCCCGGTCTCATACAAAGACACGGCCTCTTACTTCAAAATTCACTTGCCAGAGCGTCATACCTGGGTGATGTGTCGCCTCTACCTGGGTAGGAAAAGACCATTCGTGTGGGTCCCACTGCCACTGGAGCAAGTCCAGGGGATGGTGTCTGGATACTCTCTCAGCACTCCCTACTCCGGGTGGACCTGCATCACCATGTCCGCGAGCGGAGAAATCGAGGGCCTTGGAGACGTGCTTCGCGCCGCCTGGGACTCGCAAAAGGAAATCCGGACCAAGTCGTCGGAAGAGATGGAGCCGGCAGAACCTGGCGCTGCTGAGACCATTGACCCAGGTGGGACGACCACCGAAGGAGGAAACTAGCCTTTCCATTGGGCCGTCATCGCCTGGCCTGGCCCGACTTGCCCTAGGCCCTGAAGGCCGGCATCATGACGATGGTCAAAGCCGCCTCGGGGAAAGATGGGTGGTCATAGCCTGAGCGAAGAAACGGGGTGCCGAGGCCGCCCCAATTTACAAGGCCGCCTCGGCAGACAGAGTTAGAGACTTGCGGACGTCTATAATGATTCCAAGACGACGCCGAGAAGCGACCCGGCCGGACACTTCCGCCTTGCCCTTCGACGGAGCCAGCGCGTGGAAAGGAGGATCGGCGGGACGGCCGCCCTCGTCAGAGGCCGGAGGTCCTGGCGCGGCGCAGCGCTTGCCGATCAGAAGCCCTAGGGGTAGATGTCGCCACCGGTGTTGAACACAAAATGATTCTTCGTGTTGATCAATGTGCCGACATTATAGATGCCACCACCGTAACCACCGTTCTCAGCGTTGTTAGCTTGAAATACGCTATTTTTTATAGTCAACATCCCATTGTTGTAGATTCCAGCTCCGTTTCCATATGCAATATTGTCAACGAAATTGCTATTAGCAATAGTCAATGTGCCGGCATTATAGCTTCCTCCACCATACGACGCCCCATTCTCAACGAGCGTGCTGTGTTTAATTGTTGCTGTTCCAGCGTTATAGAGTCCACCGCCATCGCCACTGAAGCCTGCTGTGTTTTCAAAGAATACGCTCTCATTCACGGTCAGTACACCGTTATTATAGATCCCACCGCCATAGGTCACTACACCACTGCCGGCTTCGGCAGAATTACCATCGAAGCTGGTGTTTGCTACTGTTGCTATACCAACATTGTCGATTGCACCGCCAGCATTACTTGCGGCATCTCCAAGGAATGTATTATTACTTGATGTCAATGTACCGGAATTGAATATGCCCCCTCCATTGATTGCAGTAGTCTCAACGATAGCGCTGTCGCTTATCGTCAAAATCCCTGTGTTATCGATCCCACCGCCATCTGTGGGATAACTGATGTCATTGATGCCGCCTTGAATTGCTATGCCTGAGATCTTGACTGTTTGACCGCTGTTTACGGTGAAAATGGAAAAGCCGATGGCATTATTGAGACCGTGAATTGTCAGATTTGATGCTCCCGGTCCCTTAATCGTGATATTGTTGGCCAAGTTCGGCAAGGGACTGAGCAAGTCGATCATGCCATCGACCTTGATCGGGATGACGTACTTGTTCGTGGCAGTGCTAGAGTTGGCCTGAGTGATTGCTGCACGCAAAGTCCCTGCTCCGGAATCAGCTAGGGAGGTGACCGGAAGGGAAATGGTGGAAAGAAGAGAGCGTTTCTCAAGGCATTCAAGCATCGGACGGCGCCGGGCGTGCGGACGGCGGGCTGGGGCGAACTGCGGCAGCGAACGCGAGATAGCGGACCACGAGCGGACGATGGATTCGAAACGCAACATTGAAGGCTCCTCTTGGCACGTGCCTGCTGGGAAAGCAAAAAGCCCCATCGCCCGGACTTCCGAACGACAGAGCCGTCATGACTCGGATGCGTCGCCGGCCGTGAGCAATGCATCTAAGAAATCAATGATACGTGCCCGCTGGTTTGACCGCACACATCAATCCGTCCGATTATTATTTCGATGGTGTCGAATTGGACGAAATTCACGAAAGGCCCGGCTGATCGAGGTCATCCGGGAGAACCTGCCCAGCTAGGACTGCCAGTCCGATAACCTGACTCCTCTTGCCCCCGGGGACCGACACCCGGAGGTTTTTGTTTGCCTGGACTTTGGACAAACGAACGAGGGGAGAGAGCTGGGACACTGGCTCTTTCCCCTCGATCGTTTGAATCGTATGATCAATGCATGAGCCACGCTGACGCCACACACTGAGGATATACACCAGTGGACGGACGCAACGGTCGCGATCCGATGAGCGGGAAGCTTCTTCCTGGACATCCGCATCTGGGAGGAGGAGGAGCAAGCCCGGTCACCAAGAAGATGAATGAGCTGCGCCGGCAATTGGTCGAGGCGGTCGACGGCACGACGGTTGTGGCCGTCATGAATAAGATGGCCGACGACGCCCTCAAAGGTGACAAGGCTGCCGCCAAGATCTATCTGGAATTCGCCGTTGGCAAGCCGCACCAGTACGTCGAGGTCTCCGGCCTGGACGGTGCGTCCCTGAGTGTGCCGGAGATCTGGAGGGAGATCCTCGTTGTCATTGGCGACAACGAAGAGAATCGAGTGAAGATCGCCCGTGCGTTCCACCGTTTAGGACAGCAAAAACGTGAACCCGGCATTGATGGCGTGGTGGGGTGATCCCGTCCTGATGTTTGAGGACCGCGGGATGACTTGCGACCCATGGCAAGCCCGCGTCCTTCGCTCGCACGCCAACCGGCTGCTCTTGCTCGCGGCCCGGCAGTCCGGAAAGTCCACGGTGACGGCCACGCTCGCGCTTCGCAGAGCATTGTTATACGAGAATTCACTCGTGTTATTATTTGCACCGTCGCTTCGGCAATCGGGTGAATTGTTCCGCAAGGTGATGCTGGCTTACCGTGAGTTGGGGCGCCCGGTTGCCGCCGAGAAGGAACTGTCACTATCCTTGGATCTTGTCAACGGGTCGCGAATTGTGACGTTGCCAGGCGACGAGGATACGACGCGAGGCTACAGTGCCCCCGCTCTCGTGATCCTCGACGAAGCGGCCCGATGTAACGATGATCTGATCGCGGCGATCAGTCCCATGCTGGCGACGGTGCCCGACGGCCGTTTGCTTCTGCTGTCCACGCCAGTCGGCCGGCGCGGCGTGTTCTTCGACTTGTGGACGAACAACGATCCTACGTGGGAGCGGATCATTGCACCCGCGAGCGACTGCCCGCGGATCGATCCGGCTTTCCTTGCCCAGGAACGCCTGATCCTTGGCGAGCGGTGGTATAACCAGGAGTACATGTGTAGATTCGAGGAAACGATCGGCCAGTTGTTCTCCAGTGAGGAGATCGACCGAGCGTTCAGTCGTGGTGGAGAGCCTTTTAAATTGGAGGGATTTAAGCATGTCTTTGAGTAAACGCATCATACACGTGTGGCCAGACGGTTCGCGGCACGACGATCCGCCGTTGCTCGAACGAGTGGGCCGCGAATTGCGGTCGTTCGTAATTCACGACGATCCGTTTGAAAAACTCGTCGAGTGGAAAGACGAAGGCCCTTTGAACGACGAGGACGAAAGCCCGAACCAGCGGAAGTCGTGCACCATTGGCCTGGACCTGGGCCAGGCTCAAGACCCAACTGCTGCGGTTGTCGTGGAAAAGGCCGGCGACCTTTATACGGCCAAGTACATAGTTCGATATCCGCTCGGCACAAGTTATCCAGCGATAGTCAAGGACATAGACGCCTTGCGCAAGCATCCGGATCTTCAAGGTTCTGGCGATCCCGTGAAATACGCGGCGGGATATTCTGGCCCTGGCCTGGATCCGATCCTCATCGTCGATCGCACCGGCGTTGGCCGGGCTGTTGCCGACATGATCCGGGAAGTGATCCCGTGGCATCTCACTGAATTCGTCACGCTCACGACCGGCAAATCAGAGACTCGCACGGATCGCAACGACTGGAACGTGGGCAAAATCAACGTGATCGCCGCAGCGCAAGCGGTTCTGGCGAGCGACCGGCTGATAATCCCGCCCAGCTTGCCTCACGCCGAACTCTTGAAAAAAGAGTTGCGAGACTACCACGTCAAAATCACCGATGCGGCCCACGAGACCTTCGCAGCCCGACAAGGATCACATGACGATATTCTCATAGGCTTGGCTCTGGCTCTGTGGTGGCCTGAATTTCAGGCCCAGTACTACCACGGTGGCGGAGCATATTGAGCAACCCGGCCGCTATCTTCAGACGAAAGGACAGAATCTATGATGCATTGGCAAAGTGGCGACCATCGATACAAGGTTCGCTATTGCAAAGACCACAGCGATCCAGACAGCAAAGAAGGCTGGCGTGTCTTCGTAGACGGCCACACAAATTGGAATGAGATCTTCGAGACCGAGGATCAGGCCGCTCGATCGGCGACGAATGAGTGTGCCTTGGAACTCCGGGATCGGATTGCTCGCAACCTGCCGTGGGACATCGAAAGACTTCGGGCGGTTGTCGAATTGATCGAGAATTGGAATCTCGCTGAAATTCGAGCGGCCTTCAAGCCGCTGGAGAAACAAGAGTAAATCGTTCCAGAGTCAAGTGGCGTCGATGTGAAAGGTCGGAGTCGACATCGTCGAAGATGGGGCCATGCTGCCCGGACGGCAGCGGAACGAGGTCAAGCCCACCGGGAGGAAATCATGATTCGTGGCAGCGTGGTCTTCCAGATGTTCAATGAGTTGCAGACGGCAGTCTTGAGTGACGATGGCTGGTCATGCAATGGACTGGATGACATTGCTGCAATTCTCAATTGCGTTCATCATCCGAATCAATCTGGGCCGGCTGGCGGTGATCCTTATTATCGTGCGGTGCATGAAGCCGCTAAGTTTTTACGTGGCGAACCCCGAGTTCTTGTTTCTCAGGAAGAACATCCAGAGAGAGTCTACTGATGGTATCGGTCATCCCAACCGACCACACTGGTGCGTTTTGCCTGCACTTTCGAGAGGGGAGCGGGGAGCCTTCCCACACACTGCCCACATCGGCATGCGATTGATGCCCACGACGGAGAGGGATAGAATGAAAACTAGCCGGGAGTAGCTACCCGGCCGTTCGCTCTCCTCTGATTGTCGCGGTGGTTCCCGGCAGTCAGAGGAGAGTATCTCAGGAACCACCCATGCCCAAATACGATCCACTTCGTCCTCTCGCCGACATCATCCGGGATACTGGCAACAAGCTCGCGCAAGCCGAGGCATTCTGGGGTATGGGCAGGAAGGCCCCGCAAGCCCCCCAGAGCGATCCCGTCAAAGCATCGCCGGTTGACTTCGCCGTCCTCGCCGCCGAGCTGAGGAAGGCCCGCAAGCCTAGACAGGCTCTTCTCGTGGAGTACATGGCCGACAAGCCAAAGGCGGCTGTGGAAGATGTCGCCAAGGACGTTCACGACAATCGTCATACTAACGAGAAGACCATCCGCGAGAACGCGAGACAAACGAGCGTGTCCCTGGCCAACCTTGGTGCGAGGTTGTCATTTCGCGTGATCTCAGGCTGGTTGTTCCGGGAAATCTCGCCGAAATAGCCTCGTACAACCGTAGTCTGGTACTCGCCTGTCCTCGCCTGTCTTCGTCTGTCCGCCGTCTGTCTTCGTCTGTCCGCCGTCTGTCCAATCCTTCGCAGAATGCTCTCAGAGTGATCGACCCATCACCACTCTGGGAGCATAAGTATGCAACGAGCCAAAGAGCTGATCCCGCCCCCCGACGTCGTCAGAGAGCGGTACGCCGCCAACCTGCGTGAAGCCACGATGCTGCGCCGGCTGATGAAACTGAGCCAGGACATCACGCGGACGGAAGAGGAACACCGCCGGATATTCGGGCACGTCCTCGATCGGAAGGGGATGGTGCAGGAATGACTCACCACGACCCCGCGCAAAAAAAGCCCCCCAGGCCACTGGCGAGAGACCTGGAGGGAGTGAGTCATTGCGACCCCGACGCACGCGCCAGCATACCAGAGTGGTCACCGCGTGGTCAACGTCCCCTCGACCCCGCCGCAACCCACGAACCTGCCATCACGTCCACCGAAGCGGTACCGGCCCCTACGACCGATCAGCAAGCCGTCCAGGTCTGTTTCGACAAGCAGGGGCTGGCCAAGTTCTTGGGAATCTCGACTCGCAGCCTCGACCGAATCAACGCCAAGGGGCGATTGCCCGCGCCCGACTTTCTACTAGGCCGATCGGCTAGATGGTCACCCTGGACGGTCCGGAAATGGCTGCAATCACGCCCTCGAATCCCAGGCCGGGGAGGGCGACATGGCGAGTGAACGAATTCCAGCCTGTGCGTCCTGCCTCGTGGCCAACGCCGCGCCGCACATGGCGGAAGTCATCCGGAGAATCCGCCAAGAACCCGAAGAGAACTGGCAGTCACTGGTCGATCAAGGGTTCGATTCCGCCCGCGAGAGTCTATATCGCGAGCGACTCCTCTCGATCTTGGGACCAAAAAACGACTGGTCGGAGGAGGCTCTAGTATCGGCAATCAAATTATCCAACGAAGCATTCATAGCCGCTATTAAAGATCAGCGCGTCTGGGATCGACGAAGGACAGCCAAGACCCTCCGCGAGTTGCTACACAAGCTCGCGAACGATCACGTACGGCGTTGGATGGAAGCCCGCGGGATGGACGTGAGCGAGGCCGCCCGGTTGCGGGATGGAGGTGGCGAATGACCTCCAGCAAGTCTCTAGATGTCATTCTTGATGCTCTCCGGGCTCACCAGTGCGATCCGCAGCAAAACGGCAAGGGATGGAAGGCCAAATGCCCAGCTCACAATGATGAGCGTCCAAGCCTGGATATTGACCTGGGGGACGATGGCAAGGTCCTGGTCATCTGCCGTTCACAAGGCTGTAGTTTCGATTCCATCGTCTCGGCGATCGGACTCGAGAAAACGGATTTCTCTCCATCCAAAGATCGGTATATCGATTGGAATCATCGGACTGGCAATTTCATCTACCTGTACGCGGACAGATCGGTTGCCTACCGAGTCGAACGGTTCCCCGTGTACGATCGCAAGGGCGGCGTGATCATCGGCAAGGAAATGCCTCAGTCCCGGCCCGATGGCAAGAGCGGTTGGATCAAGGGCCGGGGTGGAATCAAGCCGATTCTCTACAACCTGCCCGAGATCACCCAGGCCGATCCGGCGATCCCGGTGCACATCGTCGAAGGCGAAGGGAAGGTCGATCGGCTCATGCTGCTCGGACGCCTTGCGACGTGCAACACGGGCGGACAGGGCAAGAACAAATGGAAGGATTCCTACTCGGAGATTCTCCGAGGCCGGCACTGCCTGATTTTTCCCGACAATGATCAGCCGGGTCGAGAGCATGGCCAAAGGATAGCCCAGTCACTCCACGGCAAGGCCGCCAGCATCAAGGTTGTGGAACTACCCGGGTTGCCTCACAAGGGCGACGTGATCGATTTCCTGGATGCTGGCGGGACGGTCGCGCAACTTGATGAGCTGGCGAAAAAGGCCCCGGAGTGGGCAGGGAGTGGAAACGAATCCCAGGCCGGCGCCGCATCATCAGGAACCGTCGATCCTTCTGCCGAGGCAAAACCGGTTGGAGCCACCGATACCAAGGAAAAACCCAAGCGCGAGCCAGACCCGACTCAGGCCGACATTCTTCTGAAGATCGCATCCATCGCCACGCTGTTCCGCGACGATGGCAACAAAACCTATGCCGCTGTTCCGGTTTCCAACCACATTGAAGTCCACGCTATTTACTCAACCTCGTTCGGGCAATGGTTGCTCAGAGAATACCGACAACAGATGAAAGGTAGGATGCCAACAGCAGAAGCATTGAAGACAGCCCGCGATGGACTGGATGCCGAGGCCGCCGTGAGACCGATCGAGCAAGTGTTCCTGCGCGTCGGCGAAGCCGGCGGCAACATCTATATCGACATGGGCGATCCAGACTATCGGGCGATCGAGATCAATGCCGGCGGTTGGCGGATCATCGACAATCAGTCTGTTCGGTTCCGTCGCTCTGATGGCATGAAGCCGTTGCCGATGCCAACTCGCGGGGGAAGCATCGAAGATCTGCTCCCATTCTTGAACATTCCAAAGGAGGAATTCTCTCTGCTCACCGGTTGGTTGGCTTCCTGTTTGTTGCCTCAAGGCCCCTATCCAATCTTGACCCTTATTGGAGAGCAGGGTTGTGGTAAATCCACGATGGCGGAGATCTGTAAACGACTGGTCGATCCACAGAAGGTCAAGCGGTCTTCTCCGCCAAAGACATCGCATGACTTGGCAATCTCGGCAGACAACCGATGGGTGTTATCGTACGAGAATCTAACATCCTTGCCCGATTGGTTGAGCGACATGCTCTGTACATGTTCAACCGGCGGCGGGTACTCCACCCGAACCTTGTACAAGGACAGAGATGAAGAGCTATTCGACTTTCAACGGCCGGTGATACTCAATGGCATCTCCGATTTCATCACTGAGCACGCCGACTTGACAGATCGAGGTGTGTTTCTGCACATGGCTCCAATTGAAAGGGGAAAGCGAAGAGCCGAGAAAGAGTTCTGGGCCAAATTCGATACCGCGATCCCCTCCATATTTGGTGCGCTGCTTGATGCTGTTGTCGGCGGATTGGCCAGGCAATCGGAAACCGCCAACCTGCCATCGCCGCGAATGTCTGATTTCGGTCTGTTCGCGGAAGCCGTCTGGCGTGGCCTGGGTCATCCCGACAACGAGTTCCTGGACACCTATTCGGATAACCGCAAAGACGCCATCGCCAGCGTCCTGGAGGATTCGCCCGTTGGGGTCGGCGTCATGCGCTTGATGAGCGCTCGTGATTCATGGAGCGGTACGGCGACCGAGCTGCTAGAGGCCCTGAATGGTGTCGTGAGCGAGAAGATTCAGAAGTCAAAGCGATGGCCCAAGAGACCCAACGCGCTATCCAATGCGATCAGGAGGGTGTCGCCGAGCCTCCGCGAGAACGGGATCTCGGTCGCCGCTGATGAACGGACCGATCATGGACAACCCAGAAAAATCGTGATCTCGAAGGCTCCACCCGAGGATAAGGGAAAAAGATCGGCCGCATCCGCCGCATCCGCCGCACCTACGACCGCACCCAGCAAAACAGAGGAAAATCGCGCGGCCGATGGTGCGGCCGATGGTGCGGCCGATCTTTTGCGCGGCCGATCATCGGCCGATCTTGAAAAACAAGGATCGGCCGCACCTAACCCGAGTGGTACGAACACGTTAAGCGATCATGCGGCCGAAGCGGCCGATGAATTTCCGTCATCTTCGGGTACGGCACAGAAAATCTTCCGCCAATTCCTGGGTGACTCCTCTCCCGGGTTCGAAGGAACTGACTGGACCAAATATCCATGATTGAAAGGACTGCATCCATGAAGACCTACACAGCGTCATCTTTGAAGTGTTTGTTCACCTGGAAGGCCGAGAACCCGCCCAGGATCGATCCCGCCAATCCGGTGATCGAAGTCACCTGCGGGGGCATCAAGATCATCGCCCGGATCTCGCCGAAGAACGCCCGCAAGCTTGAAGCTCATCAGGGCGGAGGCAAGATCGAGGGAAAGCTCGTGCTGATCGATGGCCGGCTCGAGCTGGTCGAAGCATCAGCCCAGATGTTTGATCCCAAGCCGGCCGAGCCGCCATCACCGCTCCGATCCCCGCCGGTTGGTTCGCCGGCTCTATCGAAGCTGGCCGAGCTGGTGCGGAATCGGGAGGCGAGGTGAGGTCGGTTCTCCCCGCCGATCATGAACCGCCGAAGTCCATGAAAAAGTCGGCATTTTCAGCCGGCTTGTCCAAGCCCTGCCCTCTCTCCTGGGGCTCGAGTCGGCCGATGGGGTGGTCATCTCTTGCCTTGCTCGTTTTCTGCTCGTCGCTTCGCCTCCTGACTCTTCGCCAGATCGCGTCTGGCCTCCTTAGCGCGGTCCAGCTTGTACGTCGCTGGCTCTGGTGGTCCCACTAGCTCTGCGGGACGGGGCATCGGCTTCTGGGCCGTTTTGGCCTTTAAGCGCTCCCTGCGGGCCTTCAAGCGGCCCTGCTGGGCCTGCCAGCGCTCTTGCTCAGCCTGCCCGGCGGCCCGTTCGGTCTCCAACTGCTTCTGCTGCATCTTCCACTGGTAGACGTTCCACGGCACCGGCAAGCCAGTGTCCGGATCGAGGGCTCGCGGAGCCTCGCGGACTATGGTTCCGTTGGGATCGCGGTATGCAGGCCCTCCCACTATTTGCCCACTGATCGCAACAGCAAGAATCAGAGTCGGAAACATGTCACATCTCCTGAAAAAAGGTCAACGTGAAATAGATCACTTCTCCGGCCCTCCATGCAATCGCTTCTGATACTTCAGCCATTCCCTATCGATCAACGGCCGCAACATCTCCGAGAGATAGGCGCCCGTGTCCAGTCCGATGGCATGGGCCATGTCTTTGGCCCGGGTCACCAGGTCACCGTCCAGCTTGACCGCACGAGAGGGGACCTCTCGTTTCTTGCGTCCCACGTCATTCGCCTTTTCAGTCGCCATCAGCATTTCATAACTCCGTCGCCAAGACGAAGATACCGCACGAGACTCCGAATAGGAATCACTTTCTACTATATACTGGCATCGACTTCAAAACAAGATCAAGAACAATTAGTAACCACTTGAAACGGTAACCAGAACGAGGTAGCCTTGCCATCAGCGTGGCCACTTCGGCCCGCATCACCCCAATCCGGGAGAGCACCCCATGAGTCTGATCATCGACTGGCAAGAGATTCTCGAAACCTTTGAGGAAACCGGAGTGGATCGGCAGATCTATCTCTGGGTCACCGCCGGCAACGCCGGAATCGGCACTACCGTGGCCATCAACGGCAAATTGACCACGACAGAGAATCCGCCGCATTCAATGACCGATCAAGATGATTCCGCGATCGGTATCGGCATGGGCGGACAGAAGCCTGATGTCGAAGCAATCCGCCGCCGAGCCGCGACAATCGGCGTTGAGATCATCTGATCCGGCAGTTCTTACCGTCGCCACCGTTCCGGCTGAGCAACAAACCGGGGCGAGCCGCTGTGAACGGCCCGTCCCCTTGACCCGATCCTTCTGTAACAAGGAGCGAATCCAATGGCAAGTTTATGCAAAAAAGGCCGAATGTGGTACGTGCGTCTGCGAGATGAGACCGGACGCGAACGCAGCATCAAGGCCGGACCTGACAAGAGCGTTGCGAACCAGATGAAGCGTGACCTGGAGTCGAAGATTCAACGCATCAAGGCCGGCGTGCTCGATCCCAGGGAGGCCGACGCGATGGACGCGGAGCGGATTTCGATCGCTCAGCACGTCGCCGAGTACGTCCAGGATCGGGAAGCCAAGGGCTGCGTCCCCGAGCACCTGGTGAACGTCCAGAAGCGGCTTGAGTGGTTCCTGGAGGAGACGAAGATCAGCCGGCTGTCTCAACTTCGTCCCTCGCTGGCGGTCACCGCTCTGGCGACCCTACGAGCCGATGGACGATCCGACCAGACGATCAACCACTACGCCATCTGCTGGAAGTCATTTTCGAAGTGGGCCTGGAAGGATCGGCGGACCCGCACTGACCTGCTGGCCGACCTGGATCCGCCCAAGGTTGTCACGACAGCCAAGCAATCGGCCCTGACATTTGATCAGGCTGTGAAGCTGATCGCCATCACACGAACGCTGAAACCGCGGCACGGGATGACCGGCGAAGACCGGTCATGGTTCTACGTGCTGGGAGCGGTGACCGGTCTTCGGCGTGGTGAACTCCAGGCCCTGACACCCGAGAGTTTCAACTTGGACAGAAACCCGCCCGTTGTCTCCCTACCTGGCTGCGATACCAAGAACAGCGACGATGCAATCCAGCCCCTACCCTCGCACGTCGTTCCAGGTCTTCGCTTTTGGTTGGCGAACAAGCCCACTGAACGCCCGCTGTGGCCCGCCATCACGAACACGGCCGCGATGATCCGAAAGGACCTGGAGGCCGCCGGGATCGCTCCGGACGCCTATTGCTTTCACAGCTTGCGACATTCTTTCGTCACGGCGATCGTCCGGTGTGGCGGTTCGGTCAAGGACAGCATGGAGTTGGCCCGCCATCACGACGCGGACCTGACCTTCAACCGCTACGCTCACACCCGCCTCGAGGATCTCTCCCAGGTAGTGAACCGACTCCCCGCCCTCTTGGAGGATTCTTCCCACACCCTTCCCACAAACGGTGTCCCAACGGGACCAAACGGGACCACTTCGGAGAGCATGAAACCCAGTCCAGATGAGACCGGAGTGGACCCATTAGGACATGATGAGCGGTTGTGGGAACCGATGGTGCGTCGAGTACGCGAGGACGCACTGCCTTGATTCTTCAAGGCCGCGGCGGATTCAGCACCTTCTTCGACGTGACGTGCTTCATCAGTTCGTCGGGTCGCAGAAAGTAGGTGCGAACGGCCTTGCCCTGGCTGAAGAGCTTCTCGGCCTGGTCGTCCCAGTGGCCGCTCTCCTTGTGGTCGCTCTCGCCAAGGGGAATGACGGCGTAAGACTCGGGAGGATCCGTCATGATGACG
>Ga0208565_1001370_pt1 | contig 14401 bp, 5 predicted proteins | sample Sb_taG_7_FD_187706 | JGI IMG/M metagenome (GOLD analysis project Ga0208565, IMG submission 187706) | Peat soil microbial communities from Weissenstadt, Germany - Sb_50d_2_FS metaG (SPAdes) (version 2) | ecosystem: Environmental > Terrestrial > Soil > Wetlands > Peat | place: Germany: Weissenstadt...
CCGCCTCGGTGCACGAGATGCTGACGAAGCTGTGGAACAAGACGGAGTTCTACGTGGTGGCCTATTCCCATCAGGGATGCCATCGCACGAGCAACGCGGTGGACCGTCCCATGAACCGGCTGTGCCGACTGATGTATGCAAACCGGGGCCTGCACGGCCATCAAGGCTCGTCCGAGTTACGGCTACGGGGCTGGGCCTTGCTGCTGAACTTTCGCCCCTACGCCCCTCGGAGCAACCAACCCCGCACCCACGACAGTCCCGCCCATCGACTCAACGGCAAACGCTATCATGAACATTGGCTCCACAATCTCATGGCGTCCACCTCACTGATGGGCTTCAGAAACCGCCAACCTGCAATCCGGTAGAGTCAGGAACCTTCAATCCACATCCTGATGAATCAGAACAGCCCCTGGTGCGGCGCCTCGAGGAGATCTGCGTTGCCTTTAAGGCCGCTTGGGCTGCCGGCCAGCGACCAAGGATCGAAGAAGCGCTTGAGGAAACTCCGGCACCGGAACGGACGGCCCTGCTGCCCAGGCTGCTGTCGCTGGAACTGGAGGTGCGCCACAGTCGGGGCGAGCAGCCGACCTTGCGGGAATATCGGGAGAGGTTTTCGGAATACGCCACCCAGGTCGAGGAGGCGTTCGCCGCGGGCAAGATTGCTCACGGCTGGAGGGCTAACGGGGCAAAGTCTACGCCCACTCCTCGGGCCCACACCCCGCCTGTGGGGAAGGCTCTGGGCGGGACGCTGGACATACGCGCCTTCGCAGGATCGCCAGCAGACTCACAGCATTCACCGGCGCCGGTGCAGATGCCAGGGGAACGGGCCGGACCGCTGGAGGATCTCGGGACCTACGGCGTGCAGGCAGAGGAGCTGCCACCGGACCGAGGGATCAACATTTCGTCGACGGCCCCGCCCACCGCGCCATCTGACAGTAGAATCTCTCCTTCCTGGCCAGTGATCCCCGACTACGACATTCTCCAGGAACTGGGCAGCGGAGGCATGGGTGTTGTCTATAAGGCCCGGCAGCGGTCCCTGAACCGTCTCGTCGCCCTGAAGATGATCCACACCGGAATCCAGGACAACCCGGACCTTCTGGCCAGGTTCAAGATCGAGGCCGAGGCGGTAGCGCGGCTCCACGATCCCCACATCGTCCAGATCCATGAACTGGGGGATTTCGAGGGGTCGCCCTTCATATCACTGGAATTGCTCGAAGGCGGGAGCTTGGAGGAACGTCTGGCGGGGAATCCTCAGCCGGCGCGCCAGGCGACAGAGCTGGTGGCGACGCTGGCAGAAGCGATGCAAGCGGCCCACGGGGCCGGCATCATCCACCGCGACCTGAAGCCGGCCAACATCATTTTCACGGCGGACGGCGTCCCCAAGATCACTGACTTCGGCCTGGCCAAGCGAATCGATGGGGGCAGCGAGCTGACTCACACCGGCGCGGTCTTGGGCACGCCCAGTTACATGGCCCCCGAGCAGGCGCGGGGGCGAGTTCACGAGATCGGTCCGGCCACCGACATCTACTCCCTGGGCGCGATCCTCTACGAGATGCTGACCGGACGGCCGCCGTTCAAAGGCACCTCGGTGGTGGAGACCATCCGACAGGTCGCCGAGGAGGAGCCAGTCTCCCCGTCCCGCCTGCAGCCCAGGGTTCCGCGCGACCTGGTGACGATATGCCTGAAATGCCTCGCGAAAGAGCCGCACAAACGCTACCCCACCGCCAAGGCATTGGCCGACGACCTTCACCGCTACTTGGCGGGTGAGCCAATCCGGGCGCGACGGACCTCCGTCGTGGGGCGGGGGCTGAAGTGGGCACGGAGAAAACCGGCGACTGCCTTGCTGCTGATGGTCACGATGGCGGCCCTCACGGGCCTGACCGGAGCCGGCCTGTGGTACCACGACCACCGCCGGGACCAGCAGCGACGAGAAGGCGAGCGGATCGCTGAGCTCCGAACCAAAAACACCGTCGCCCTTTTCAAGGCTCAGGACGACCTGGAACAAAAGGAATGGGGCCGGGCCGAAGCTTCTCTGTCGACTGTGTTCGCCGCGATCGAGGACCAGCCCCAGCTCGACGACCTGCGCGCCCGATCCATCATCCTCCTTGAGCAGGCCCGGCGCGGGTTGGAAGAGCAAAAAGCGTGGCGGGAGGATCGCGCTCGGTTCGACCGATTCCGCCAGTTGCGAGACGAGGCCCTCCTCCTCGATACGGACTTCACTGGCCTGGACTTGCCCAGTAACGTGGGGGCCACCCGTCAGACGGCTCGCGACGCCCTGGAAATCTTCGCTGAGAAAGAGCCGAGAGCCGGCTGGGCACTAGCCCCACTACCATCCTTGTTCTCAGTCCAAGAGCAGGCGGAGGTTACCGAGGGGTGCTGCGAATTGATCCTCGTCTGGGCGGAGGCGATGGCCCGGCCGCTGTCACATGCCGAAGAAGCCGGTCGGCAAGCGAGCCAAGCCTTGCAGATCCTGGATTTGACGGCCAAGCTACCTCCTTCCGCCCGCCCCAGGCGCGCCTACCACTTGCGCCGGGCGGAGTACCTCACGGTAAGGGGGGACACGGCGGGGGCCGGCGGAGAACGGGCGCAAGCCGACCGTCTCCAGCCGGCCACCGCATTCGATCATTTCTTGTATGGGCACGAATTGTACAAACGAGGCCGCTGGATGGAGGCCATCGACCAGTTCGAGGCCACCCTGGGGAAGGAGTCCGGGCACTTCTGGGCCCGGTGTCTGCTCGCGATCTGCGAGTTGCAGACGCAGCGACCGGCGGAAGCCCGGATTATCCTCAGCGCCTGCATTCAACTTCGGCCGAACTTCGCCTGGCTCTACTTGCTGCGCGGCTTCGCCAATAGCCAGGTGGGTGTCCTCGACCTCAAAGCCGCGCCGCGTCAAGATGTTGGGAAAACCGATCCAATCCCGGCCAGCACGGCCGCCCGATTTGCAGAAGCCGAGGCCGATTATCGGCAGGCGATGCAGCTCTTCCGGTCGAGTGACGATGTCCTGCGATACGCGCTGCTGGTTAATCGCGGCTCCATGCGACTCCAGCGTCGGGAATTGACCGACGCTCTCGCCGATCTGCAAGCGGCTGTCCAGCTCGAGCCGCATCTGTTCCACGCCTACACCCACTTGGCCGAGGCCTTCCGTCAGCAGGGCCTTTGGGATCGGGCAATCGATCAGCTAAGCCGGGCCATCGATCTGAGGCCGGACGGGCAGTACCTCGCCTCTTTGTATCGTTCCCGCGCCGGTATGCAACTGGAGCGCAAGGACTTGGCGGCGGCCTTGCGCGACAGGGAGGAGGCCATCCGGTACGAACCATCCGAGGGGCTCAAGGTGGGGGATCACGCGATCCGTGGTGAGCTTCTGCATCGAATGGAGCGCCACCAGGAGGCGCTCGATGCGTGCGATGTTGCCCTGAGGATCGCCCAGGGAGCGACGGACAAATCCCAGCTCGCCCTGGTCAGTGCGGGTCTCACCGAGGCGCACCGCTGGCGCGCCGGCGCCCTTCTGAGCCTGGAGCGCTACGATCAGGTGATCGAAGCGTGCGACGGCTACTTGGCGAGGGGCCGGCCGATGGCCATATTCCACGAGATCCGCGGGTTGGCCAGGGAGCGCCGTAAGGACCTTGCTGGTGCGATCGAGGACTTCACCCAGGCGATGATCTTGCAACCCCACCAGTCGGCGGTGCATGCGCATCGCGGCTGGGCGTACCTGGTCTCAGGCGCGGCCAAGTTGGCATTGGACGACTTCGAGAAGGCCATTCAGGACGACACCTCCAACGGCGATGCCTACTACGGCCGCGGGAGTGCTTTGGTGGCGCTCGGAAAGTATAAGGAGGCCGTGGTCGAGGCGGAAGACGCCCTGCATCATGGCGAGCCAACGCCCCGCATGCTGTACGTCGCCGCCCGCATCTACGCCCAGGCCGCCGACCTTGCGATCACCAAGGCATCCCGGCGCACCCTGGGATTGCCAAGAATCTCTACCGAGTACACGGCTCGCGCCCAGGGGCTGCTCCGCCGGGCGCTGGAGAAACTCCCCGCCGAGCAGCGGGCAGCATTCTGGCGGGACGTCATCCAGGGGGACCCCACTCTCCGCGTGATCCTTCGCCACGCCGACTTCGATGAGCTGGGTCGTTCCTTTCCCGCAACCGAACCGATGAAGTCGCCACGATCTCGGCCCTTGGCCGCGCTGTCACTGACTGGCCCGTGGAGGTGAACAAGGTCTCTGGGAGGTGACTCCGATGTCGTTGTTATCGCGCCGGAGAAAGTGCACCAACAAGGCCGCACGCCGCAGGCGGCCCTCGTTGAGGTCCGACTTCGAGCTGCTCGAAGATCGGAGACTCCTTGCCCCCTTGAACCCCTTGGATTTTCTCTCGCTGGGGGCGTTCCCCACGGCGGCGGGGACGTTCACCTTCGATACCAGCAACTTGACGCTCACCGGGCCGGGAATCACGACCCCAATCCAGGGCTCCCTGAGCACCACCGGCGTCGCGGTGTTCGACTTCAACGCGATCACCGTGGCCAGCGATCAGGTCTTTGTCAGTCAGAACCCCAACGTCACAACTCCGCCCCTGGCCTTGCTGTCGCGGAGTGACATCACCATCAACGGGACGATTGATGTGAGTGGTAATCCCGTAAGCCCCGGCCCCGGCGGCTTCCCCGGCGGCCCCGGTGGCGGCGTTGCGGGAGACGAAGTCTCCATTCCGCCTGGCCCAGGCCAGGGCCTCGTAAATTTTATTGGTGGTGGCGGCGGCGGCGGCTTCGGTGGCACTGGTGGCGCAGGAGGATCCCCTCCACTCCCCCCGGCGGGCGCCAGCGGTGGTCCCGGCGGCGGTACTTACGGGAACCTCCTGTTCCAACTCCTGGGCGGCAGTGGCGGCGGAGCGGGCGGCGGGCCAGATTACAGCAATAACGGCGGTGGTGGCGCGATCGAGCTCGGCGCCATCGGCAACGTCTCAATCAGCGGCGGGATCCTCGCCAACGGTGAGCGTGCGCTCCCCCTCCAGTATGGCTCCGGCGGCGGCAGTGGGGGTGGCATCTTCCTGCACGGCGGCGGGGTGACGCTCACGGGCTTCCTGTCCGCGACAGGGGGTGACGGGGGCCCTTCCGGATCTATTTACTCCGGGGGAAGTACTTCTGTGCAGGTGGGTCCCGGCGGAGGCGGAGGAGGCGGCCGGGTGGTCATCGATCCCGGGGCGGGCGGTTTTTCTGGCGATGTGTCGAGCATCAACGTATCCGGCGGGCTCGCCGGTGATCTTGATGCCAGGGCTGCGGGCGCCCTCGGTCAGGTCGCCATTGTCGGCCTCGTCACGAACACCAACGACAGCGGCCTCGGCTCGTTACGGCAGGCGATCCTCAACGCCAACGCCAATCCCGGCCTGGATACTATCGACTTCGCCATCCCCGGCTTGGGCGTGCAGACGATCAGCCCGGCCTCGCCGCTGCCGACGATCACGGACCCAGTGGTCATCGATGCCACAAGTCAGCCGGGGTACGCCGGCAGCCCGGTCATCGAGATCGATGGCGGTGGCCTGGCGGGCGACGGCTTGGTTTTGGGGGTTGGCTCGTACGGCAGCACGGTCGAAGGGCTGGACATCTACAACTTCAATGGTGCTGGGATCCATATCCAGTCCAACAGCGACATTGTTCAAGGGAACTATCTGGGCACCGACGTGACCGGCACGACGGCCGGTCCGGGTAACAGTGTGGGTATTCTGATCGACAACACCTCGGGCAACACCATTGGAGGGACAACGGCCTCCACCGCCAACCTGATCGGCTTCAGCACCAGCGCGGGAATCTCGATTTCGGGTTCAGCAGCCGCGGGCAACCTGATGGTGGGGAACCTGATCGGGACCAATGCCAGCGGCTCCAACCTAAGCAATGGCGTCGGCATACTGATTGACAACGCGTCGAACAACACGGTCGGCGGGACCGGGAATGCAGCTAACACCATCGGTTTCAACCTCCACGGCATCGATATTACCGGGTCCGGCGCGACCGGCAACGTAGTGCTGGGCAACTACATCGGCACCAACGCCAGCGGTGACAATCTGGGCAACGGCGGCCCCGGCATCTACATCAACGACGCGCCGAACAACACGATCGGCGGGACCGGGAATGCAGCCAACACCATCGGTTTCAACGCCGACGTCGGCATCAATATTGTGTTCGGCGCGACCGGCAACGTGGTGCTGGGCAACTACATCGGCACCAACGCCAGCGGTGACAACCTCGGCAACGTCGGCTTCGGCATCGACATCAGCGCCGCGTCGAACAACACGATCGGCGGCACCGGGAATGCAGCCAATACCATCGGTTTCAACCGCTACGGCATCGATATTGAGCCCAGCGCGACCGGCAACGTGGTACTGGGCAACTATATCGGCACCAACGCCAGCGGTGACAACCTCGGCAACGTCGGCTTCGGCATCTTCATCGACGACACGCCGAACAACACGATCGGCGGGACCGGGAATGCAGCCAACACCATCGGTTTCAACTCCGACGGCATCTCTATTTTTGGGTCCGGCGCGACCGGCAACATGGTACTGGGCAACTACATCGGCACCAACGCCAGCGGTGACAACCTGGGCAATGGCGGCGACGGCATCTACATCCTCGACGCGCCGAACAACACGATCGGCGGGACCGGGAATGCAGCCAACACCATCGGTCACAACGCCAACTACGGCATCGTTATTGTCAACGGTGCGACCGGCAACGTAGTGCTGGGCAACTACATCGGCACCAACGCCAGCGGTGGCAACCTAGGCAACGGGTCCGACGGCATCGACATCGTCGGGTCGAACAACTTGATGATCGGCGGGACGGGAGCCGGCGCGGGCAACACCATTGCCTTCAACCTTGGTGCCGCCGTCACGGTGGACGACGGCACCGGCAACGCGATCCGACAGAACTCGATCTTCGCCAACGGCCAGGGCATCGTCCTGGTCAACGGTGGCAACGCCGATCAGCCGGCCCCCACGCTCACGGCCGCTGACTCCTTCCCCGGCACCACTATGGTCGAGGGACAGCTCAGCGGTTTTGCCGCCAGCACCACCTACACCATCGAGTTCTTCGCCAACGCCGCCGCCGATCCGTCCGGTTACGGCCAGGGCCAGACCTACCTCGGCCAGACCAGCGTGACGACCAACGGCAAAGGCAACGCGAGCTTCTCCGCCGTTGTCAACGCCGCGCCCAACGGCCAATCGATCTTTAGCGCTACGGCGACCGACGCGGCCGGCAACACCTCGGAGTTTTCAGAAGATCTCCGAGTCCAGGCGGGGACCTCGACCAATATCATCTCCTCGGTCAACCCCTCGGCCTTCGGCCAATCAGTGACCTTCACCGCCACGGTGAGCGTGAACAGCCCGGGGGCCGGGACACCCACCGGCACGGTCACGTTCGAGGACGGCGGCGTCGCGCTGCCCAACGGAACCGTGAACCTCACAACGGTAGGCGGCCAGCAGGAGGCGACCTACACTACGAGTGCCCTGAGCGTCACCAGTGCCCTGAGCGTCGCGAGCCACTCGATTACCGCCGTCTACAACGGCGACACCAACGAACTGACCAGCACCTCGAATACCATCAACCAGGTGGTCAGCAAGGCATCCACCACGACGACGGTCGCGTCCTCGGTCAACCCCTCGGTGAGCAGCCAGGGCGTCACCTTCACGGCCACGGTGAGCGTCGTCAGCCCGGGGACCAATGCCGTGGCCAACCCCACCGGCACGGTCACCTTCTACGACAACGGCGTGTCCATCGGCACCGGCACGCTCGACGGCGCGGCCACCGACACGGCCACCTTCACCACCAGCACGCTGAGCACGGCCACCCACCCGATCACCGCCGCCTATACCAGTGGCGACACGAACTTCAACGCCAGCGCCGTCTCGCCGTCCATCAACCAGGTGGTCAGCAAGGCATCCACCACGACGACGGTCGCGTCCCCGGTCAACCCCTCGGTGAGCGGCCAGGGCGTCACCTTCACGGCCACGGTGAGCATCGTCAGCCCGGGGACCAATGCCGTGGCCAACCCCACCGGCACGGTCACCTTCTACGACAACGGCGTGACCATCGGCACCGGCACGCTCAACGGCGCGGCCACCGACACGGCTACGTTCACCACCAGCACGCTGAGCACGGCCACCCACCCGATCACCGCCGCCTATACCAGTGGCGACACGAACTTCAACGCCAGCGCCGTCTCGCCGTCCATCAGCCAGGTGGTCAACAAGGCATCCACCACGACGACGGTCGCGTCCTCGGTCAACCCCTCGGTGAGCGGCCAGGGCGTCACCTTCACGGCCACGGTGAGCATCGTCAGCCCGGGGACCAACGCCGTGGCCAACCCCACCGGCACGGTCACCTTCTACGACAACGGCGTGTCCATCGGCACCGGCACGCTCAGCGGCGGCGTGGCCACGCTGACGGTCCCCTCGACCTCGCCCGTTATCGCTGCGCTGGCGGTCGGCACGCACAGCATCACCGCCTCCTACGGCGGCGACACCAACGACCTGACCAGCACCTCGAATACCGTCAGCCAGGTGGTCAACCAGGACAGCACGACGACCACGCTGACCTCCTCGCAGACCGCCTCGGTCTACGGCCAGGCGGTCACCTTCACCGCGACGGCGGCGGTCGTCAGCCCCGGCGTCGGCACGCCGAGCGGCATGGTGACGTTCAAGGACGGCGCGATCATCCTGGGCACCGGCATGCTCAGCGGCGGCGTGGCCACGCTGACGGTCCCCTCGACCTCGCCCGTTATCGCTGCGCTGGCGGTCGGCACGCACAGCATCACCGCCTCCTACGGCGGCGACACCAACGACCTGACCAGCACCTCGAATACCGTCAGCCAGGTGGTCAACCAGGACAGCACGACGACCACGCTGACCTCCTCGCAGACCGCCTCGGTCTACGGCCAGGCGGTCACCTTCACCGCGACGGCGGCGGTCGTCAGCCCCGGCGACGGCACGCCGAGCGGCACGGTCAGCTTCTTCGACGGCACCACCGTCCTGGGCACCGGCACGCTCAGCGGCGGCGGCCTGGCGACCTTCACCACGTCCACCCTCGCCGTGGGCAACCACTCGGTCACCGCCTCCTACGGCGGCGGCACCAACGACCTGACCAGCACCGGGACGCTGACCGGCGGCCAGACGGTCAACCAGTCCCAGACCACGACGTCCGTCAGCACCGTCTTGATCACCTCCCTGATCGATAACGGGGCGGTGGTGCCCTTCGGCCAGCCGGTGACGCTCACGGCCACCGTCACCGCCGATGCGCGGAGCACTGCCGTGCCCACCGGCACGGTCGACTTCTTCGACGGAGCGACTAATCTCGGCACCGGCACACTGAACGCTGGCACTGCCACGTTCACGACATCGACGCTGGCCCCGGGCGTGCATCAGTCGATTAAGGCGGTCTACAGCGGCGACGGCACCAACTTCGCCGGCAGCACCGCGGCGCTCGAACAGATCTCGATCATCATCCCCGTCGCGGGCACTGGGATAGTGGGCTTCGGCGGCGACGGCGGTCCGGCCTCTCAAGCCCAGCTCAACCAACCTGAGGGCGTCGCGGTGGACGCCCAGGGCAACCTCTACATCGCCGATACCGACAACAACCGGATCCGCAAGATCAGCCCCAACGGCATCATCACCACCGTCGCGGGCAATGGGGTAGCGGGCTTCGGCGGCGACGGCGGTCCGGCCTCTCAAGCCCAGCTCAACCATCCTGAGGGCGTCGCGGTGGACGCCCAGGGCAACCTCTACATCGCCGACACCGGCAACAACCGGATCCGCAAGATCAGCCCCGACGGCATCATCACCACCGTCGCGGGCAACGGGATAGCGGGCTTCAGCGGCGACGGCGGTCCGGCCTCTCAAGCCCAGCTTAACCATCCTGAGGGCGTTGCGGTGGACGCCTCCGGTAACCTCTACATCGCCGATACCGACAACGATCGGATCCGCGAGGTCAGAAACGGAGTGATCGTCACCATCGCGGGCGACGCGGGCTTCAGCGGCGACGGCGGTCCGGCCTCTCAAGCCCAGCTCAACCATCCTGAGGGCGTCGCGGTGGACGCCTCCGGCAACCTCTACATCGCCGACACCGGCAACAACCGGATCCGCAAGATCAGCCCCAAGGGCATCATCACCACCGTCGCGGGCAATGGGACGCCTGCCATCCTCAACGCGCCCACGGGCATCGCGGTAGGCGCCTCCGGCAACCTCTACATCGCCGACACTGGCAACAACCGGATTCGCGAAGTCGATCCCTCCGGAAGTATCACCACCCTGGCCGTCAGCGCAAACGAGCTTAATCAACCCGCAGGCATTGCGGTGAGCCCTGTGGGCGGTCTCTTCATCAGCAGCACCGGCGACAACCAGATTTTCCAGATCACGACTGAGACAGCGATGAGCCAGGGTGGCAATGCCCTGGTGGTCGAGGCCGGGATGCCGAATCTGCCCCCTTCGAATAATACCCAGCCCGCCATCCAACTGGTTGGGGCTCAGAATTCATCGCTTGCGCTGATCGCCACCCTGGTGGTCACCTCTCTTAACGTTGGGGAGTCGCAAATCATGTCGGTGGGGTCCGGGACGGCAAGCGTTCTCCCGACCCAGGCTACCGCCCCGTCGGGCAAGAGCGGCGAGGGTGCCCACGCGGCCGACGAGACCGGAAATCCTCTGGGCAGCCTATCCGTCCTGATACCGCCTGCTGTGAGACCCTGGGTCCTGGTCCTCCTCGGCACCAATGAGGCGCTCGATCGAATCCGCGGCACCATCCCCGATCTGTTCACCTCCGGCGACGGCCAGCGGGGCCCCGTGGAGTTGCTGAGCCGGGCCTATCAAGCCGTACTTCGGAGCATCGACGAGGCCGTCCACGGCATGGTACTGGAGGGGCACACCCCCTCCCTTCCCGCCCGAACCGAGGACCGGGACATCGACGAACTTGCAGGCTACCTGGCGCAAGAGGGGCCTGCCCAGCCCGAACGAGCTCGTTCCGCAGTCCCTATGGCGGCCGAGCCCGCTACCGATCCAGCCGAGGTGTTGCCAGACACTTCGAAATCAACGCGCTTCCGGCTGGTGAATTTACTCGCGGTGAGTGTGGCCTCGATCGGGGCGCTCACTTTCACTCGCGTATTCCTGAGATACCGGCAACGACATCTTCGTCTGGGTGTCCGGATAATCCCGGCCCCGAAGCCAGCGTGATGTGCCTGACCTGATTCCATGAGAATCCAAGGTCCCCCATGAAAACCAATCGGACGGACTCTACGAAAGAACAGCGGAAGACAGCATTTTGCTACGCCGCGACGTACCGAAGAAACACCTTGTTTGTGGTGTCGTTGTCGCATGATCACAGACATCTATAAGGTGTTCATTCTTTCTTCTAGGGAAGACCGAACTGACACCGGTTTTCTTCCCACTAGGAGGGTGATCGCGGAAAGTCCCCAAGATCCACTATTCCGCGACGGGGAATAGCGATGTCCCCTTTGTGGGGCTCCCTTCTTGGGGTTGGCATTCATCGACGCCCCCTTTGGACACCCCAAACAGGAGACCGTTCCATGAAAACCGTGCGGTTCATTTCAGAAACGGGCTTCCCCCACTCGGCATTTCAAGTGAACGGAGGAAGTTGGTACGGGTTCAAGCCGATCATTCCAAAGGTCCCCATCTGCTCGGGGCACATCGATCACTCCGACAGATCGCGATACATCGATCTCCAGGTTACTTTCCATTTTGAGGCGGGTAATACCTCGGAAGCGCTTCACAAGGTCGTGACCAAATACCGCGACGCTGTCTACTTCGGGGGTGTCAAGGATTGTGTCAGCTTCTCCGCTGACTTTGCCGAAGCTTTGGGTCTGCGCATTCCCCCACGGCCGAACTTCAGCCCGTCGCACTTTGTAAAGAACCTAGCACGACTCAACGGCAGGGCTTACGCACCGGGCCTGATCCCAAAAAGCGGTGACGCACCCGGAGAGCTTTGCTAAGGAGCTGTCAAAAAATAACTTGGACAAATCTATAAATTAAATGGGTCCTTAAGGGGACACTACTCATTGTTCACGAGCTGTGCACAATATAGCTAGAGTAGATCATCTGCACAGTTGCCAAGTAACGTCCTATGGTGTTTAGTTTACATGGAAAATGAGCAGTGTCCCCTTAAGCCACGGCTGATCGTCCATTCGACAGCCCCTTTCGTGAGCCTCGACCCGAGTATTCGTCAAGTGGGCACGTCCTCTATCCTTATTCCTCGGCGGCGATGTTGAGTCTCGGAAGGAAAAAGGGACATTATTCACATTGACATCGGAGGCCTTCCGCGGTCAGACACTATGTAGGGGCGTAGTTCAAAACGTGAGCCGCTGTAGGTAAGCTCCTTTTGATGGGTTTTCACGACTCTTTCCAAGGGAGCTTAGCCATGACAGCGACTCACAACACGAATGGTACCAGAGACCCTCGCAAGACTCGGGCAATGCTGTCGTAAACTCAGTATGTCGGGACTGTGCGGATGTTCTCTGAAAACTCGGTGAGAGATTCTGGCCGGCGCGCCGCCCAACCGGAAGGGCGGCGTGCGGCGTGTGTTTTTTGACACGCGGAAATCAATCTGCCTGATATGCGGATCGTGCAAGTGCTGCGGAATCGCCTGATGTGTGGGCCTGGCGCGGCCTTGACGGGGGCAGCGCTGCCGGGTTCACCCCGGATCGACCTGACAGCACGCGGCTCGAGCCAAACGGGCGTCAAGAATGCGCAGAACGAAGCCAACGGGAATCGGCGGCTAACCTTTTGGCTTCAAAGGAGTAGCGTCCGATGGCTTCGGCCTTTTCCGCGCACAACGGACCCAATTCCGGGTCGTCGAGGACGGGACATCGAAGGGTTGGCCATGCCGGAAGCTGTCACAAAGACAAGCTCGGCCCACTTGGGATCGGGCGGCTCAAAATGCCTGCAACGGGACGGGACAGCGAGCAAATTGGGCGCGGACGAACCCAAGATGCGGTTGCATCTCGTTGACTGCGATTGCATAACGTCCGATGGCTTCGATCGTCCGCCGGCAATCGAACCCAATCCCGGGACGAGACCGAGATCCCAGCATCTGGAGTAGCGGCCATCCGCGTTCTGAAAGAAACATGAGGAAATCCGCAAAAGAAAGTTAAGCCGGAAGGAAACCGCCCTGGGCTGGGTTTCAAGATGGGCGCACAGGTGGGGGCGCGGGGGAAGCCTGAGCTTGGCGAGCCAAAGACAGTGTTTCGCTTCTTGAAAGCCCGCTTGTTTGTCTGCTACATTCCAGGCCGGTCGTGCGTGACCTTCGGCAGCGACCGGTTGGAAGGGTTGCGGTGATGACTTCAGATGAAGAGATTGTATGCAAGGCCGAGGAAATCGAACGGCTGATTGCTGGTATGGGGCGATCGATCTGGGACGGACGCCGGCGCGATCTGCCGTTCTACTTGATCGGCGTACGCAGCCGCGGTGTTCCACTGGCTCAGCGTCTGGCCCAGGAATTGACTCTCCTGGCCGATGACGAGGTCGTCGTGGGCGCGGTGGACATCACGCTCTATCGCGACGACCTCGGCTGCGGCCGCCGCTGGCCCGTGCTCCGCGGCACGGAGATCGCTTTTCCCGTGGACGGCGCCGAGATTGTCCTGGTCGATGATGTGCTGTTCACGGGACGAACCGTCCGCGCGGCGCTCAACGCGATTTGTGACCTGGGCCGACCGGGACGAATTCGACTGGCCGTGCTGGTGGATCGCGGACATCGTGAATTGCCTATCCAGCCCGACTTCGTGGGGCTGCATCTGCCGACCGATCGCAGCGATCGCGTTCGGGTGCGGCTGCATCCGCTTGATCCCGTGGAAGAAATCGTCCGCGTCGTGGCTGCTTCCCGCCCTTCACAGCCTGACAGGAGCCCTGCGCCGTGACCATTGCATCGCCACCCAGCCCGAGTTCCGGTTCCGGCACGGCGTCGGTTCCCGCCCCAATCAGGCCGCTGCCAAGCTGGACCCGAAAGCACCTGCTAGGGCTGGAAGACCTGTCCGCCGCTGAGATCATGGCCATTCTGGACACGGCCCAGTCGTTCGCCGAGATATCCACGCGGAGCCGCAAGAAGGTTCCCGCGCTCCAGGGACGCATCGTCTTCAACCTCTTCTTCGAGAACTCGACCCGGACGCGCACCAGCTTCAGCCTGGCCGCCAAGCGGCTTTCCGCCGACACCCAGGACTTCTCCACCAGTGCCTCCAGTCTCTCCAAGGGAGAGACGTTCATCGACACGGCCAAGAACATCGAGGCGATGGGCGCGGATGTGATGGTGGTGCGCCACCCGACGCCCGGCGCGCCACATTTGCTGGCCCAGCACGTGAAAGCGTCGATCATCAACGCCGGCGACGGCGCTCACGAGCACCCCACGCAGGGGCTGCTCGATCTCA
>Ga0208565_1001371_pt1 | contig 14384 bp, 10 predicted proteins | sample Sb_taG_7_FD_187706 | JGI IMG/M metagenome (GOLD analysis project Ga0208565, IMG submission 187706) | Peat soil microbial communities from Weissenstadt, Germany - Sb_50d_2_FS metaG (SPAdes) (version 2) | ecosystem: Environmental > Terrestrial > Soil > Wetlands > Peat | place: Germany...
TGGCGATCAGCCCCGGAGGTTTGGTGCCCGGGACCACGACTCGGTCGCCGGGGAAGAGCTGGTAATCGGTGAGCGTGTCGCCGCGTTCCTTGATGCCGCACCAGTCGATCTTGAGAACCTGGTCGGGCTCGCCCGGTGGGTGCGGCCGAACCAGGTAGGCCTTCTCGGGGAGGCTGTTTGTCTTCAGCCCGGCCTGGAGGATCGCGTCCAGCACGGTCTCATTGCCCTTGATCGGGAACCGCCCCTGGGTCGTGACCGCCCCCATCACGTAATAGTACTTGCTCTGAACGTTTGCCAATCGCACCGAGACCCGGTAGGGCTGGTCGATCTTCTGATTCTGCTGCATTGCCGCCGCCGTGAGCTGCTGGGCGATCTTGAGCTCGATTTCCTCGAGGGTCAGCCCCACGACGTAAACGTCACCGGCGAACCCGAGGTCGATCATGCCGTCCTGCTGGACCACGACGGCGCTGAGATTCCAGTCGGGTGGCGCGGGCTTGATGTTGACTTCGAGCTCGTCGGGAGGCTCAACCACGTAGCGGGGCATCGTAACCTTGTCGAGCTCGCGGGCCTGTTCCGGGTCGATGTATCCCCGATCGGGGACTCGCCGCGCTTCGTGTTTCCGGCCCGTGCCGGCGCAACCCGGAACCAACGTCAAGCAGACCGCCGCGACAACGACGAGAGTGCGCCGGCAAGGGGCTGACAGCATCCCTGCGATCATGGACCTGGCACCTCGTGACTCGTGTTTGGTCCCGCCTCGGCTCAACCCGACGCAAGGAGATCGTACCCTAATCGAGACCGATTGGCCAGCACTACTCTACGAATTCGGCATACTTCCACATCGGGCTCAAGAAAATCTCGAGGAATTCGGCATACTTCCACATCGGGCTCAAGGAAATCTCGAGATTGACCAAAGTTCGTTGATAGGATACCGTGCCGGCGTTGTGTTGTGTGGCTCGGGCCCGGTTTCCGTTGTGACCGAGAGGATATCCAGAGGCCGTCATGGAAGATATCGAGAAGGTCGTCCACGGTTACATCTTGAACGAGTTCTTGCCAGGAGAGGATCCCCGGGAATTGACCGATCGCACACTTCTGATCACCGGCGGAATCCTCGACTCGATCACGACTCTCAAGCTGGTCGTGTTCCTCGAGGAGCACTTCGGAATCACGGTCGAGGCTCATGAAGCCGGTGTCGAGCATCTGGATTCGATCGGCCAGATCGCCAGGCTGATTGCTGCGAAGAAGCAGGCCGCGTGAGTTCCCGCCGTCGGTTCAGAGGGCGCGGGTTGCGCCCGACGACCCGGGCCGGATCTCGAGCAGTACCTGGCCATTTTGACGGAGAAACTGGACGAGTTCGTGCGTGAGCGTGCCCGATCCGTCCATGCGGGGCACTTTGTTTTGCCCGCCGAGCTTGCCGCGAGATCGCATCCATGAGTTGAACGCCCCCGTCCGTGCCACGACCAATGCCGGCAAAGGCAGCCCCACGCCCTCGGCGCGATGAGCGTGATAGTCGGCATTGCGCCGGGACAGGTCGCCATCGAGCAACCGGCGAAAGCGGTCAGGGTCGTCGGGCGTCTCGAGAAACTCGATCACGTACTGATGATATCCCAGCGCACCCTCGAAGACCGGCCCGACATGCCAGTCCCGCACCGCTGCTCTCGAGGCCGACGAGGACGACGCAATGGCCGCCTCGACCTCTTCGTTGATCAGGTGCTCCCCGAACGCCGACAGCGTGTACCTGGTTCGTCCTGTGAAGCTGAGCAGCGGCGGGTCGAGCGACTCGAACCGCACCGTGTCGCCGACGAGATGTCCCCACATCCCGGCACAGGTCGACACCACGATCGCGTAGTTGACGCCCCGCTCGAGTGTGCCCAGCCAGTGGCGCGTGGGGTCGGGCGAGTCGAGCTCCGTGACCGGTACGAATTCGTGGAACAGGCCATGATCCAGAAGCAGCCGCAAGAGCTCCGTTTTCGGGTCGCCAAAGGCGATGAAGCCCTCGGAACAGGGGTAGGTTTCCTGCAGGCGGATGTCCGACCGTCCGAGGATCTCCTGGAATGCCTTCTGGTACGGGTCAAATTTGACACCCCCGTGAACAACCACTTCGAGATCTGGCCAGACCGCGCCGATGGAGCTTTCGCCGGTGAGCTCGAGGACGCGCTGGAAGAGCATGAGCAGCCAGCTCGGCACACCGCTGACCAGTGTGATGCGTTCCCGGATGCTCCGCTCGGCAAGCAGGGTCAGCTTCGTGTCCCAGTTCGATTCGAGGGCCAGCTCGAGCGGCGGAAAAGTGTAAGGGCGAAGCAGCGGCGACAGCTCGAGGGCGGCGATCCCGCTCAGGTCGCCCTGGTGGACGCCGGGTGCGGGTTGTTCGAGATTGGCCGTGCCGCCCAGGAAGAAGAGACGGCCCTGAAAGAGACGGGAATCGGGCCGGGCGGCCATATGGTAGGCCACCATCGTCTGGGCAGCCTTGCGATTGGAAACCACCATCTCGGTCGAGACGGGGATGTACTTGGTCGTTCCCTGGGTTGTGCCGCTTGTCAGTGCCAGAAAGGGGATTCGGCCGGGCCAGGTCAGGTTCTCGAAAACTGGGTAGCTGGAGCGGAGGTAATCATTCCAGAGAGTCTCATAGGTGCGCAGCGGAACGGCCTTTTGATAGTCGGCGACGCTGCGCACTTGATCGAAACCGTGATCCCGACCGAACCGGGTTGCCCTCGCCGCGCGCACCAACCGCAGCAAGCCCTGCTCCTGAACTCGTCGGGGGTCGAGAGAGTCTACCCTCGATGTGCGAAGCCGGGCATGAAGGTGAAACCCGGCGTTCACCAACTGACGCACCGGCAGAGAGCCTGCAAGCATCACCGCAGCGGAGGTGCGGCTCGTGGGTGGGGCCGATGGGTTGGGCTGTGCGGGTGCGGTCGATGCCGTGGACGTCATCGCGGATCAGGCTATCGGTTTCACCCGGCGGCAGAAATAAGCGCCGGCCGGGGGCAGGTTGCGCGGCTCGAAGACGAACTGGACGTCCTCGAAATACTTACGATAAAACCTCAGGTAGACCCAGGGCAACTCGGTGATCTGGTTGAATGCGCCCTCGGGCCGGAGAACCTGGCGCACCACCCGGAAGAGCGCCTGCTGCAAGTCACGGGGAAAGGATGGCACAGGCAAGCCCGAGACGATGTAGTCGACCTGGCCGATCCCCCTGTCGGCGAGGATCGCGGCCAGGTCGCGGACATCGCCCTCGACAACGTCGAGGCCGGTACGGCCCGCGAATCGCTCATGGAGCAAGCGGCAAAAGTCCGGGTCGCGCTCCAGGACCACAACGCGGCAACCCGGCAGGGCTTTGGCGGCAAGAACGCGGGTGATCGGGCCCGTCCCGGCGCCCAGCTCGACAATCACGCGAGCCGCTGTCCAGTCGATGTTCCGAACTGTCGCACGCGAGAGCCACGGGCTGCTCGGAGCCAGGCTGGCGATGGCAGTTCCCTGGTTGAGGAACTTGCCCAGAAACAGCGTGAAATCACTCATCGTCGCTTTCTACGGGGCCGACATTCCCGCGTGGGACGTGGCATCTTGCTCCGCTCATCCAGGAATCGGCCGCGAGTGACTCGCCGCGAACCGGGACTTCGCCTTGGGGCGACTGGCGCTCTCCAGGAAACGCTCCGGATCGAGCGCGGGGGGGATGGTCTTGAGCTTGTCTTTGAGATAACGCACCACGAGCTGGTTCACCAGCCGGGCCTTCTCGATCTGCGGCGCGTGGCCGCACTTGGGGATCACGACCTGGCGGACCTTGAGAATCCGGTCGGCAGCCCGGATCGACCCGGGAACATTGGACAGCACCTGATCGGTCGCTCCCCAGATCACCAGCGTCGGGTGCGTTACGTGCGCAAGCAGTTCTGCCACAGAGTGCCCCACGGTTCCCCTCAGCGTTCGCAGCACTCCCTTCTTCCACTTGCGGTCCTGGAATTTGCGTTCGAAGGCCTTGACGAGATCTTCCGTGGCGAAGCGTCCCTTGTGGAAGACCGATTTCACGAGCGTGTCATACTGACTGCGTTTCACGCCTTCCATCGCCGGCAGATTCTCGTCGCCATGAAGCCCCGACGGGCAGATCAGAACCAGCCTGGAGACGCGCTCGGGGTACTTCACCGCGTAAGTCAGAATCACTTGACACCCTAGACTCGATCCCACCAAGTGATAAGGAGGACGCTGAACGAATTGCTCGAGGTAGACCGCCAGTCGATCGGCCAGATAATCGACGGTCACCTCGCCACCGCCGTCAATGTGCTCGTGCAGGGCATCTCCGTCGTAGACGAGGATCTCGGGAATCTTGACGTCGAAATGACGCGAAAAGTGGATTCTGTTGGCGAACCAGCTTTCCGGCTGCTCGGCCAGGCCATTGATCAGCACCAGCGGCATCCGTCGCTTGTAAGTGTGCAGCAGCCGCGGCAGGTCGAACCACTTGCGAACGTTGGGAGGCATGATTTGCCGGAACTCCTGGATGACGCAACGAGGCCGGGAAGGAAACGTCGAGCACCGCTGCTCTCGAGGCGAAAGCGGCGCGAGGCCGTCGCAGCATATCAAGCGTAATGAAACTACCACGATCTTCACGCGCGGCCAACAACCTCGTCATCAAGTTCATCGTAAATTCACGTGCAACAGCATCATATGCCGGAATAACGGTACGGTCTCGAGAACATGGGGATGCTTGACGAACGAGCTATTCTCACTAAAAGATGAGGGGGAGATGACGGGCGCGGGCGCTTGCATCGGCATTGCGAGCTTAACCTGGCCCTGTCGGCTGACGCTCAGCGACTCGCTGACGCTGGGCAGGGGGGCGATGTTCATGAGGGTTTTCATCACGGGCGGCTCGGGGTTGATCGGTCGACATCTGGCCCGCGGGCTGCTGGAGGCCGGACATCAGCCAGTGATCCTGTCGCGGCACTCCGATGTGGTCCGGCGCAAACCCGAGTTCCGGCATTATCAGGTCGTCCAGGGCGACCCCACGACCGAAGGCCGCTGGCAAGATGAGATTGACGGTTGCGACGCCGTTGTCAATCTTGCCGGTCATAACCTTTTCGCCGAGCGCTGGAATACCGAGATCAAGCGGAAGATCCGCGATAGCCGGGTTCACGGCACGGATCACGTAGTAGCTGCCATCAGCAGGGCCCGCAAGAAACCCGGTGTCCTGGTGCAAGCCTCGGCGATCGGCTACTACGGCCCGCACGGTGACGAGGAGCTCGATGAGACAAGCCCGTCAGGAGCAGACTTCCTGGCGGTCGTCTGTCGGGAGTGGGAACAGACGGCTGAGCCGGTCACGCAGCAGGGCGTGCGGCTGGCCATCGTGCGGATCGGCATCGTGCTGGCTCCTGGCGAAGGGGCGCTTGCATTCATGACGCCGATCTTCAAGCTCGGTCCAGGCGCGCCCATCGGCAGTGGCGGAAGTTTCCTCGCCAAGGGGCAGCAATGGATGAGCTGGGTGCACATCGACGACATCGCCGGCATCTTCCAGATGGCTGTCGAGAAAGCCGAGGCGACCGGTCCGATCAACGGCACGGCTCCGAACCCGGTCCGCAATGCCGAGTTCTCCAAGACGCTCTCGAGCGTACTGCGAAAACCCTATACGCCCTGGCGATTTTTTCTGCCCGTCGGTCCTCCCGACTTCGTCATTCAGCTCATGCTCGGTGAAGTCGCGGGGGTGGTCACCACCGGTCAAAAAGTTCTGCCCACCAGGGCCCGGGTACTCGGCTACCATTACAGGTTTCCTGACCTGGTGGCAGCCCTGCGGGACGTCTACACCCCGAAACCAGTGCCTTCCCCGCCCAGTCAGAAGCCTGTCGCGGCCGGCGCTGGATCGCATCACTGAGCGGTCATGCCTGTGGCGTTGTCCTGCGACCCAACTAATTCTACAGCGCCAGATCGATCGCCATCGAGAATGCAAACGATGCCGGAAATGTCGCTTGCTACAAGCGAAGGGCATTGAATGATAGGCATTTTCGAACGCCCTTTGCTCGCGCTTCAGGCTTGTGAGCACGGTTCCTGCTCACTCGGACGGGAAGTCAGGAGCTCCGATCCAGCGCTGTAGTACCAAATCCTCGGGATCGTGCCCATTCTGACTGCATTTCTTTTGCCGTGATGACCGACCGTGGACTCACCGACGCCTTGACCGGCGACCACCATTTCGAGCAGGCCGGTTTCCGGGCACTCTTGCGCCAGGTATGAGCCACGCCCCTACGTGCCTGCCTTGCTGCTGGATCTGGCCATGCCGATCGACTCGTTCGCGCACGAGTGCGAGGTCCCGGCCGCTTGGCGGTCGGGGCTCAAAGAAGCAGCTCGAGAGAAGCAACCGCTTACTTCGGATCAAGGTTCTCCTTCAGCTCCCTGGAAGTCACCTGACTCTCGACGCCGGCCGCGGGCACGTCCAGTCCGGCCGTCCAGAGGATGGCGTTCAAGACGAGCTTGCGGAAATTGGGGTCGCCCCAGTTTTTGTGGAAGTGGCCGCCGGTGAAGCCGAACCCGCGGCCGCCGTCGGGACGCTCGACGACCCAGGCCAGCACTTCATCGCGGCCCTTGGCCTCGAGGATGTGCTTGTACGGGCCGCGGGGCGCGGCCGAGACGCCCTGCCGCGTGTGGTCGTCGGGCTTGGCCACGATGATTGGCGTGACGCCTTTCATCTCGGGACGGAAGCGCACGTTGAAATACCACTCGTCGCCGATGGCGAAGGGCTTCACGCCCGAGGTGATCGGGTGTTTTGGCAGCGCTCTGATTTCGGCCTTCCAGTGCGGGTTGGTCGAGTAGCCCGTCTCGTAATAGCCGCCCAGCCAGTCCAGGAACTTGTCGCCAGGCTCTCCCTTGGGCACCTCGACGGCATAGTGCAGACACGCCAGGCCGACGCCCTTGTCCACGAGTTTCTGAAGCTTGGCCAGGTGATCACCCTGGATCATCGGATGGCCGCCGCCGCCATCCATGAAGAAGATCAGGGCCTTGGCCCCGTCGAAGACCGATTCGTCCTTCGGCCAGCCGCCGGTGACCACCACGGGCTCGATGCCGGGCACCTGGGCCAGGCACTTGCAGAGCAGCTTGCAGCCGGCGTTGAACTCATGTTCGCCGGGTCCGTGACTGGGATGGCCGGCGATCAGGACGATCTTCGTCGTGTCGGCGGCGCGGGCCGCGACGGCGTAGGTTGCAGTTGCCAGGCAGAGGGCGACGAGGCCGACGAGCAGGTTCTTGATCATGAAATGAAACCCCGTTGAGTTCAGTTGACCGGCGGGTGCTGTTTTCCCCTGCCGGATCGGGGAAAGAGGCCAACCATGCAGGGCAGGATTCATCGTGCCTCCTGTTTCGGAGGCATGACGAGTCCTGCCCTGCGATTCGATCGTGTTCACGGGGGATTCTCGTCCTCTTTGCCGCACGATGTTCAGATCAGCTTGGTCACGCCCGGCCTGGGAAGCGGGGGCTCTTTCATGGAGCCTTTCATATCCAGGTGCTTGGGAAATGTGTCGAGCTTCGAGTTGAGAGCTTGCTCCCAGGTGAGGGCCTTGCCGGTGTAAGCCGACATCCGGCCCATGATCGCCACCTGCGTGCTCTCGGCCACCTGCTTGAGCTCGTTGATCGGCTTGCCCGAGACGATGCTCTCGAGCAGGTCGATGTGCTCCTGGACGTAGGGGTTGATCCCTCGAGCCCGGACGCGAGCATTCGACTTGCCGGTGAACCGGAAGCGGTCACTGTGGAACTGTCCGTTTGTCCCGGTGAAGGACTCCGAGACGTTGTTATCACTGCCCTCGATCTGACGGCACATGCTCATGACGTGGACGTCGTTGGGGAACTCGTAGTCGACCGCGAAGTGATCGTAGCTCTGACCCCGTTCGGGCTCGCTGGGCCCCTGTCGGCCCCCCATGCCCACGGCGCGGACCGGCGGAGCGCCCAGGATCCAGCACGCCACGTCGAGGTTGTGAACGTGCTGCTCGACGATGTGGTCGCCGCAGAGCCAGACGAAGTGATACCAGTTGCGGAGCTGGTACTCGGTGTCACTCCAATTCGGCCGGCGCTTGTTAGCCCAGATGGCCCCTCCGTTCCAGTAAACGCGGCCCGAGCTGACCTCGCCGATGGCCCCCTCGTGAATGCGCTTGATGCCCTCGATGTAGGGAGCCTCGTGACGGCGCTGGGTTCCCGCGACGACGGCCAGTTTCTTGCTCTTGGCCTCCTCGTAGGCGGCCAGCACCTTGCGGATGCCGGTGGGGTCAACGCCAACGGGTTTCTCGGTGAAAAGGTTCTTGCCGGCCTTGATGACCGCTTCGATGTGCAGGGGCCGGAAGCCCGGAGGCGTCGCCAGCATCACCAGGTCGCAGCAGTCGATCACCTTCTGGTAGGCGTCGAAGCCGACAAAGCAGCGGTCGTCGGAGACGTCGAACTTGTCCTTGCCGTGCTCGGAGTTCCGAATCGAATCACGACAGTCCCGCAGACGATCCTGGAACACATCGGCCAGCGCGTGGATCTTGATGTTGTAGGTGGTGCCCGACGCCTCGCAGATGTTATCGGCCGCGCCCGTGCCGCGGCCGCCACAGCCGATCAGGCCGACCTTGATCGTGTCGTTGCCCTTGGCATGGGCGTTGGGCAGGAAGGCAAGGCTGGCCGCCGTCGCGGTCGATGCCTTGAGAAAATCACGACGGCTGGGGGAGCTGGTGGATTCGGTCATGGGGTCATTCTCGGGGGTGAAGAAGCGGGCCCATCCAATCTGCACGATGCCCTCGGAAGGGGCCCGAGGAAGGCGAACGAAACGACCGCGGACAAACCTCGATTGCTGGGAGCTTACACGGCAAACGTTGCAAGCGGTGATTGAGCGGCATCTCCGGTCGTACGTAGTTGAATCGAATCGAATCAGCGTGTCGTCTTGCCCTTGACGACCTGAGACTTCAGACCCTTGAGATTCTCTTGCTCGCTCAGGGGCCGGACAATCCGGAAGCCAACAAAGGTTGCGTCGGTGTGCCACCAGATGCTCTGGGGCCGCTGGGGATCCTGGACGCTCCACTCGGGGTTCGACGCTTTCCGCGCGGCACTGCGAAGCCGATCGGCGTCGTCATCCCACGAGCCGCCGCGGGCCACGTAAGGATACTCCTTGGCATCGGGCAGAACGACCGGGCCGACCACTGGCTTGTCCGCGGCAAACGGCTTGTAGGCCTCGGGGTTATAGTGGTCGAGGCACCATTCCGCCACGTTGCCGTGGATGTCGTAAAGCCCCCAGGGATTCGGCTTCTTCTTGCCGATCGGCTGCGGTTTCTCGGCGTTCTCGACATACCAGGCGTAATCACCGAGTTGACCCGGATCATCGCCGTAGAAATAAGGGGATTTGGTCCCCGCGCGGCACGCATATTCCCATTCGGCCTCAGTGGGCAGGCGGTAGGTCTTGCCCGTCTTGGCAGACAGCCAGCGGCAGTACTCCATCGCGCCGTGATGCGTGACGCAGATCACCGGCTGTCCCTTGCGGCCAAAGCCGAACGTCTCGTCAGCGTAGGGAGGAGTGGGGCGGGTGACCGCGTCGGCCTTCTTCTCGCTCTCGGGCTGGCCGGCGGGGTCAACGCCGTCGCGCTTCTTCTTCTTCAGGTCCAGAGAGAAGGCGAACTGGTCGTATTCGTCCCAGGTCGCCTCGTACTTGCCCATCCAGAACGGGGCGATCTTGACCGGGTGCCGGGGGCCTTCGTCCCCGTTCCGCTTGGCCTCGTCGGCGGGAGAGCCCATCACGAATTCACCGCCAGGTATGGGCACCATCTCGAACTTGACGTCGGTGCCCGCAACGGTCTCGACGTACGGCTTCATCTCCGAGGCCGAGGCCGGGGGCGGCGAAGGCTCTTGTGGTGCGGCCGCGGCAAACTTGGCAAACCCCAGGGCCAGCACCGCGGCACCGGCGCAACGACAGGCGTGCGACAATCGGCTCACGTTTGGTATGCTCCACGGATCGGGTCGATTTCAGGTTGTCCGTCGGTCTTGGGTTTCAAGACTTAAACGTTCGTGGGCGATCCATGTTCGCATCGTTGCTGGGCGCCTGGTTCGGTCTCGCGACTCTGGCCGGGGCCGCCTCGAATCCGGATTCGGCGGGAAAACTGTCGCGGTTCGAGTTCGTCGAAACGCACATGGGAAGTTCTTTCGAAGTTCTTTTTTACTCCACCGACGCGACGACTGCCAGACGCGCCTCCCGCCTGGCCTTTGATCGAATCGCCGCGCTCGACGCCACCCTCAGCGACTACCAGCCGGAAAGCGAGCTTTCCCGGCTCTCTCTCACGGCCGGCGGTCCAGCCGTTGCCGTCAGCGCGGACCTGTTCGACATCCTCGAGCGGTCCAAGCAGTTTCACGCCAGAACCGAAGGCGTCTTCGACGTGACCATCGCCCCGGTCGGCCGGCTCTGGCGGCGGGCCCGGCGAGACCGCAAGCTGCCCGACCCGCAAAAGCTCGCCGAGGCCCGAGCCTTGGTTGGCTCGGACAAGCTGCTCCTGGACTCGAGAAAACGGACCATCCAGCTCACCAGGCCGGGCATGCGGCTCGACGTCGGCGGCATCGCCAAGGGGTATGCCTCCCAGGCCGCCATCGACGTGCTTCGGTCGCAGGGAATCACCCGCGCCCTGGTCGGTGGAGCAGGCGATATCGTGGTCGCCGACCCACCGCCGGACGTGGCCGGCTGGACCATTGCCATCGCCGCCTTGAACCCTTCGGAAGCCGGCCCCGCGACCTACATCCTGCTCAAGAACGCCGCAATCTCGACCTCCGGCGATGCCGAGCGGTTCGTGATCATCGACGGCCATCGCTACTCCCACATCATCAACCCTGCCACCGGAATGGGCGTCGAGGACCGCGCCAGCGTGACCGTGGTCGCCCCCGACGGCGGCACCGCCGACGCACTGGAAACCTCCGTCTACCTGCTCGGCCCGGAGCGGGGATTGAAGCTGATCGAGGCCATGCCGGAGACCGCGGCTCTCTATGTCCGTTCCACCCCGGATGGCATCCGGACTTTCGAGTCGTCCCAGTTCAAGGAACTTCCCCGGACCAAACCCAAGGGACCCGCCGTCCGCCCTCCCGCAGAGACCCCGACCCAGAGCTCCCGCCCTCGCTAGTTCAAGCCGGATGCTCGAGCGCGCGGCATCGGCCCGCATGCGCTCAAAGGAAGTTTCACCATCCCCTCCGCCATGAAGTGATGATAGGCCGTTGGGCTGGGGGTTTGCGGAATCTGGCCGGCCTTGATTCGATCCGCCGCCGCGCGTGCTGGGCTGCCGCTCCGGTCGTATCATTCTGCGCGGCGGCAATAGGCCGGCGCGTAGTTCGGCCGGAGCCTGATCGCCGTGTCGAAATCGAGTGCTGCCCGGGTCATGTTTCCCTGGAGCGCGTAGGCGATCCTGCGGTTGTATCGAATCAGGGAGTTTCGCGGGCTGAGCCGGATGGCCGCCGTGCAGTCCGCGACGGCACTCTGAGGCTGGCCCAGCATTGCGTGAGCCACCCCTCTGTTATTCAAAACGATCGGGTCTCCGGGCGCGATTTCCAGCGCGCGCGAGAATGCGCCAATGGCCTCGGCCGGCTGGCCGCCGGCCAGCAGCCAATGCCCTTGTGCGCGGTAGGCCAGCGAGGGATTGGCGTGAACGATTAATGTGATCGGCTGCTCGGTCTGTTGTGAGCCGCGTCGCGCGGTCACCCGTACGGGCAGCTCCACGGATCGTGCCTCGATTTCGGCCCGGACACAGGCCACCGAGCGGTTGACTCGAGCGGGGATTATGACGGGGGGCGACATGACACCTTGGGGCAAGCCTTCCAACTGAACAAAGACTGGGCCTTCGACCCCGCCCCGGTCGGCCGCGACCGGCACGTCTTTACTCCAGCCGGCCTGGATCTCAATCGTATCGGGCAGGACAATCCGAAGCGTTGCCTTGGCCGATTGCTGGCGATCCGGAACCAAAGAAAGAGCCGCCGGCGGCGGCTGCGCGGCCGGCGGTCTTGGGACCGCTCGGGCGTGCGCAGCACTCACCACCTGCAAAGCTCGCACCTCCTGAGCTCGCAGTTTCCCGAGCGCCATTGTCACCAGCTGTATCAGTCGCAATGACTGCGCCTTCAGTTCTGGCAACCTGCCGTAGACCAGACCACCCGAGCGAAGTTCAGGACCGGGCTCTGTATCGGTTTCATCGGCCGACTCATCCAGAACAGGGAGCGTTTGATCGGGACGACAAGCCCGTGCGGCGGATGTATGCAAAGTCGGTCCAGCGGCAGCGAAGATCGGATCCAGTGGAGGCGGAGCGCTCGACACAACTGACGCGGGTGGATCGAGCGAGCTGACCTCTCCGGCTGCCGGTTGAGCGCGGTGGGTTGAACCGAGCGCGATCACCTGACCATTGAAGCGCATCACCGAAAGTCCCTCCGTCGGAACTCCGAGAGCCAGCATTGCCCATAAACCCACTCCGAGGAGGACCAGAAGCCCAATCGAACCACGGATAAGTGTTGATCTCAAATGCGGCCGAGCCCGCTCGGGCCGATCCGCGGGTACGACCACGGTCCCGGATTGGGATTGGTGAGATATCGAAGACGCGACGGGGGTGATGGCCAAAGAACCGAATTGGTAGGAACTTCGATCGTCCGCGGCCGACGAGTTGATCACGTAACCGGTGGAAGTCTCCGAAGAGCTGTCGCCGGAGAGCACCACCTGCTGATACCAAGCCGTCGCATGTTGGTTCTCGTCTCGGTCGTCGTCGGCTGGGATCGTCTCGGGACATCCCGCATCGGGACATGAGCAGAGGGCCTCGATGAACTGACGGCAATTCGGCCAGCGCTCGGCGGCGTCCTTGGCCAGAGCTCGGTGCACGATGGGCTGCTCGGGCACCGGCAGCATCGAGAGATCGGGCGGCTCAAAGAGGTGCCCGTACATGACACTGGCGGGAGGGCCGACGAACGGCAGCCGCCCGCCCCGGAGCACACAGTAGGTCACCGCCAGTGAATACTGGTCGGAATGATCGCTGACCTGTCGCCGAAACTTCTCGGGCGCCGCGTACGGGTAGGTTAGCCCGTCCTGACTTCGGATCTTCTCGCACTGGTCGTACAGGCAAGACAGGCCGAAGTCGGCCACCTTGACTCCTCCTCCCAGGAGCATGATGTTCTGCGGCTTGATGTCACCATGGTGAATCGCGACATGGAGCTTGCCGTCGAGCTCGTGCCTGGGTTCATGGAGGAAGTCGACCAGCTTGGCGACCTCACCCATGATGGCCAGCAGCTCGGACAGGGGGATTCCGGCGAGGCGTTTGGCCGAGCGCCGGATAAAGTGATCCCAGAGCGAGCATTCGGCGAGCTCCATGCCGATGATCAGGAGGTCGTCCGTCGTCCAGGCACCGAAGTACGCCAGGAGATTGGGATGGCGAACCGCGCGTAAAATTCGAAGGTTGTCAAGCTCTCGGTCTCCAAGCTTGCATGAGAGACGAACCAGCTTGAGCGCGACTGGAAGTCCGCCTGGGCCCTCGGCACACCAGACCTCGCCCGCTCCGCCGACCCCTAGCCGCTCGACAAGACGATAGCCCGGCACGGGCTCCGCCCCCGCCGCACCCAAATTCCAAGGAGCCAGCACGCTCGATGCCATGGTCGACCTCCATGATGCCTCGGCCGCTAATCGCGGTGAAGATCAAAATCACACTCACGAAACGATGCTGGTAACCAAGCGAAGTCTCAAGTCGTCATGCAAAGCGTCTGTTGATTCGATGGGTTTCAGTCTACTCGTTGTCACAAGTCCGCCGCAAGCTGCGGCGTCATAATGTTGGCTAATCTTAATCTCCCAAGGTCTTGCCAGGATCTCCGACGCAAGTTATATCGAGAGTACGTGCGTAATTATGTTGCTGTGTCTGGCGACTGGCTCCCAGTGCGAGCGAGAACTAGGCGACGATCGATCTCGGATCCGTCGCCAGCACGCCGCCCAAGAGCAACCCGGCGCTGGCGACCATGCCTCCGGCCGCGACCCAGCCCCGCGCCTCGGCCGCGCCAGTCGATCAGCCAGCCGCCGGGCGTCATGAAATGGGTGTAGCCTAGCAGGAACGCCGAGTCAATCATCCCATGTCGGCGGGGTCGATCCGATGCCGATCCATGAACCCGACGTCCTCGACCTCGGCGAGAGTGATTTCCGCGGCCCGGGGGCGAGCGGAGACGGCTCAATACTCGGATCGGCCGACCGATGAGGGAAAAAGGGACGTCACTAATATCGACCGTTCGTGAGGACAGCTAGCGTCAGGGACATGTACGTAAACGCTTGGAGCAAGCGGCTTAGGGGTTAAGCAAGTGCTATTCAGTGACGTCCCTTTTCCCCTCCCCATTCATTGTGTGCTTCGGCAGTGACGCTCCTGACGAGGTCGCACGCTGCTTGACCTAGGTCGAGCAGAACAATCCCGCCGGAG
>Ga0208565_1001378_pt1 | contig 14366 bp, 14 predicted proteins | sample Sb_taG_7_FD_187706 | JGI IMG/M metagenome (GOLD analysis project Ga0208565, IMG submission 187706) | Peat soil microbial communities from Weissenstadt, Germany - Sb_50d_2_FS metaG (SPAdes) (version 2) | ecosystem: Environmental > Terrestrial > Soil > Wetlands > Peat | place: Germany...
CGCCGTTGCGGTCCCCCGGGCCGTGGGATCGCAGAATCGCCCTACAACCCACGCCCCGATCCCCGATGGCGAAGGAGGTATCGATGAGCGAAGCCGCAGAGGAATTGATTCCCGTTCGCGCCTTGAATCAGGTCAGCTACTGCCCGCGGCTTTACTACCTGGAATATGTCGAGGCGGTCATGCCGACCAACGAGTACGTCGAGGACGGTCTCTTCCAGCACCGGCGTGTCAACGACCCAGCGCTCGCCAGCCGGACCAGGAAGGAGGGAGACGCCCTCCGCACCCGCAGCGTCGCACTCAGCTCCCAGAAGCTCGGAATCACCGCCAAGCTTGACGTCCTCGAGGAACAGGATGCAGTGATGCGGCCCGTGGATACCAAGCGATCCGCGGCGCCCAAGGACGACCACGGCGAGCCCACATTCTGGCAGAACGACGCCGTCCAGCTCTGCGCCCAGGGGCTGCTCGTCGAGGAGGCTTTCGAGGTGACGGTGCCCAGCGGAGTCCTCTACTACGTGGGATCCAAATCCAGGATCGACGTTCCCCTGGGTCCTGCCCTTCGCGCGGCAACCCTGGCCGCGATCGACCGGATTCGAGAGCTCTCCTCGCGGGAGACACCGCCGGAGCCGCTGCCCCCCGAGCTCCGCCACCGCTGCTTTGGCTGCTCGCTGGCGACCATCTGCCTTCCCGAGGAAACGCTCTATTCGATCCAGCACTCCGGGCCCGAGCCCGAGCCGCCGGCAGAGCCTTCGGAGGGCGAGGGCGCCGACGGGGTCGAGCTCACCCGCGTCATTCCCCTGAACGACGAGAAGGCCGTGCTCTACGTCCAGCAGCCGGGCGCCCACGTCGGCCGCCGCGCCGAGCACCTGGTCGTCACGATCGACGGCAGGCAGACCAACCGGATCCCGATGGCGTCCATCCGGCAAGTGGTCATCTTCGGCAATGTCCAGGTCTCGACCCAGGTGCTGCACATCCTGGCCGAGCAGGAGATCCCGGTCTCGTACCTGACCGGCTACGGGAAGTTCGTGGCCTCGGTGATGCCGGCGCCGCCCAAGAACGTGGCCCTCCGCGCCCATCAGTACCGTGCATTCGCCGACCCCGCCATCACGCTCGGGCTGTCGCGGTCGATCGTGGCCGCGAAGATCGCCAACCAGCGGACGCTCCTGGTGCGCTCCCTTCGTTCCCACGCGAAGGATCCGATCGCCGATGAGGAGGCGGACATTCCGGACCCGGCGCTCGCTCGGGGCAGCGACGAGCCCGCGGCCCGAGACATGGCCGAGATGCTGGGTCGGGTGGACCAGGCGCCCGACCAGGGTGTTCTTCTGGGCCTCGAGGGGCAATCCGCCGCGCTGTATTTCGGCGAGTTCGGCCGGATGCTCAAGGTCCGTCCGCCCGGCCAGTCGTTCGATTTCACCAGGCGCAACCGCCGTCCGCCCCGCGACCCGGTGAACGCCCTGCTGAGTTTCGCTTATGCTCTCCTGTGCAAGGATTGCTTCGCGGCCGCGTGCACTGTCGGGTTCGATCCGTATCAAGGTTTTTATCATGCCGGCCGCCACGGACGTCCTTCGCTTGCCCTTGACCTGATGGAGGAATTCCGCGCGATCATCGCCGACTCTGTGGTCTTGAACCTGGTCAACAACGGCATGCTGACGCCGGCCGATTTCCTGACCTGGCGCGACGCCTGCCAGCTCAACGACGAGGGCCGGGAGGTTTTCTTCAAGGCCTACGAGCAGCGCAAGTCAACCGAGGTGACCCACCCGGTCTTCGGTTATCGCATGACCTACGGCCGGATGCTCGAGGTCCAGGCCCGGATGCTAGCCGCCTTCATCCGCGGCGACATCCCCCGCTACACGGGTTTCACCGTCAGATGAGTAGTGGCGAGTGGCGAGTGGCGAGTGGCGAGTGGCGAGTGGCGAGTGGCGAGTGGCGAGTGGCAACTGCCGACTGCTTTCTAGGAAAGGATCGTGCAATGCAGGCTCTGGAACTGAGATCTGAAGGCCAGGGCGAGCCACAAGTTGATGTCAGCCAGAAACATCCTCGTCTTCCAGAAGCTCCGCGACGCGCTCGGCGGTTAGTGGACGACTTCCCGGTCGATCGGACGGCACGAGCGGCAATCGGACTCGACGTCGAGAATTGGGCGGACCCGCTCTTGACGGCGCCGGGTAGGAGACCGTCACCACCGCACCCTCCGGCAGCGGGAGTTCGCCCTCGAAAACCACGACGCCGTTATGTACGCGACCAGGAATTTCCATAGCTGCATCCTCAGTCGCTGGGCCATGAAAATCAACTCCACCCTTCGGTTCGCTCGCGACAATCGATGATCAGAACCAACCCAGCAAAGGACTGGCCGCGGATTCACGCGGATTCTCGCTGACCACTGTCGACCTTTTGCCTTTTGACTTTTTGCCTTTTGACTTTTGCCTTTTGCCTTCCCCATTCACGACCCTGCTGACCACTGACTACTGCCCATGGACACCTACCTCGTCGCTTACGACATCAGCAATCCCAAGCGGTTGCGTAAGGTGGCATCCACATGCGAAGATTTTGGAATTCGACGACAATTTTCCGTGTTCGTTTGTAGACTGACCGCGATGGATCTGGTACGACTGAAGTCGAGGCTGTATGAGATCATCGATCTGGACATGGATCAGGTGATTTTCGTGCCCCTGTGTGCTCGGTGCTCCGAGCAGATCGAGGCGTTGGGCAGGCCGACGGAACCACCCGATGCGAGGGACGTGGTGATAGTCACGTGAGACCTCAATGGGGCCACGGCGCGGGCGCCGTGGAAATACTCATGACCCGGAACAAAGAGTGGATACCACTCACGCTTCAATGGGGCCGCGACGCTGGGGCCGCGGATGGAGCGCGGGTCGGGATTAACGTCGACCCAGCCGAAACAACGGCTGGCTGGGTCGACCGCGGTTGCAAGCGGAAATCACACGTTCTGCCGCAGCCAGTCGTTACTTTGTTTGTCGAGCCCCGAGGAGGCCCAGTCTCCAGCCAGAGCTGTGACGAGGACCTTGTCGTTGGCGTCGACGTGATTGCTCAGCCTCGTGCGAACATCGGCACTCGAGAGCGTCGTCCTGACGATCCAAGTCGATTCCAAGGGATGGCACCAAGTCCCGATGGACTTGATGGCGGCGAAGAGCTCGGGGTAATCCTGGCCCGGTCTTCGCAGGTCGTAGCTAATCAACTTAGTCGGCATTTCTGCTGCCTCCCCGACGAACGCCTTTGTCGTGAGGCTCTTTCCCAGGTACGATACCTGGACCGGTCAGGGTCAGCCCGCAGCAACGGGTTGCCTCACGGTGCCGGATGGGTCGTCGGTTACCCATCCGGCTTTTTTCATTCTGTGGACGCGGCTATGGAAATGCAAGAGAAAAGTTGGTAGTCTTGTGAAAACAAAGTAATAAGGATTGAATTCCGCTCACGAAACTAGTCGTTCCCTTAGTCCCGCTGAGCACCGCGCAACTTAGTGGCCCCGGCCCTCGTCCGAGCCCTCGAACCTGCAGAGTGTGGTCATTATGAGGCGAACGCCCATGAGCGAAATTGACTTCACCGCTGCCTTCCAGGCCATTACCGGCAATGCACCCTTTCCTTGGCAGGAGGCGCTCTTCGCGCGGTTAACGGCAGGTGATCCCCCGCCGGCGTGCAACTTGCCCACGGGACTGGGGAAGACCTCGGTCATCCCCATCTGGTTGATTGCTCTGGCGACGAATCCCGATAATGTTCCCCGGCGCCTGGTGTATGTCGTGAACCGTCGCACGGTTGTTGATCAGGCAACGGACGAGGCAGAAAAGGTCCGCAAGCGGCTGCCAGACGAGCCCGGGCTCCGGGATCGCCTCCGGGCCCTGTGCGCCAGCCCGGATGGAGTCCCGCTGGCGATCAGTACCCTCCGAGGGCAGTTCGCCGACAACCGCGAGTGGTCCGCCGACCCGTCACGCCCGGCCATCATCCTTGGGACGGTGGACATGATCGGTAGCCGCCTTTTGTTCAGTGGCTACGGTCTCGGATTCAAAACCAAGCCCCTCCATGCCGGGTTCCTCGGGCAGGATGCCCTGCTCGTTCACGATGAGGCGCAGTTGGAGCCCGCGTTCCAGGACCTGCTCGTCGCAATCAAGGAAGAGCAGGACCGCTGCAAGGAGTTCCGACGTTTCCGCGTCATGGAGCTCTCTGCCACCTCGCGAGGGACCGGCGTCTTCGGACTGAGCGAGGAGGATCGCGCCGTCCCGGAGGTCGACAAACGCATCCACGCGAAAAAGATCCTTCACCTCCACCTGAACGACGACGAGAAGAAGCTGGCCGACAGCCTCGCCGAACTGGCTCTTCAGCACAAAGACGCGAACCGTGCCGTGCTCGTGTTCGCGAGAACCGTTGAGGCGGTCGAGAAGATCGCCGAGAAGCTTCGCAACGGAACGCGAGAGGGGAGGGTTGAAACGCTCACCGGCACCCTTCGCGGCAAGGAACGGGATCAGCTTGTGAAAAAGCCCGTCTTCCTCCGCTTCCTGCCGGGCGCCGACACCGTAGGAGAGACCGTATACCTGGTCTGCACCAGCGCTGGCGAGGTCGGAGTGAACATCTCGGCGGATGACTTGGTCTGCGACCTATCGACGTTTGAAAGCATGGCCCAGCGGTTCGGACGCGTGAACCGGTTCGGCACCCGGGACGACACGCGCGTCGATGTCGTCCATCCGAAGGAATTCGACGAGAACGACGAGTACCAGTGCCGCTTGAAAAGAACGCTGGCCTTGCTCCGCGAGTTAAACGGCGACGGCAGTCCGGAGGCCCTTGCCAACCTCGACCAGACGGAGCGGCTGGCCGCTTTCTCCCCCCCGCCAGCCATCTTGCCGGTCTCGGACATCCTGTTCGACGCCTGGGCGCTAACGACGATCCGAGACAGGCTACCGGGCCGTCCGCCCGTCGAGCCATACCTTCACGGCCTCTCGGAGCAAGACCCCCCGCAGACACAGGTCGCGTGGCGCGAGGAGGTGGGGCTGATCACCGGCGCGCTCCTGGAACAATACAAACCGGAGGACCTACTCGAGGACTATCCGCTCAAGCCCCATGAGATACTTCGCGACCGGAGCGATCGCGTCTTCAAGCACCTCGTCTCGTTGGCGGCAGAACACCCGGACGAGCTTGCCTGGTTGCTCCAGCAAGATGGGACCGTCAAGCATCTCGCTCTCGGAGTGCTGGCCAGCAAGGAGAAAAAGGACCAGATCAACTCCCAGACCGTGATCCTTCCTCCCAAGGTCAATGGGTTAAAGGCCGGTCTCCTGACCGGCGACCCGAAAGACGTAGCCGACGACGTCGCCGACGAATGGCTCGATGAGAAGGGGCGACAGCGCCGTGCCCGCCTGTGGGACCAAGAAGAGGTTCCCGACGGTATGCGCTTGATCCGCACCTTCGACACGAGGCCCGATGCCGAGGAGGAAGAGGAAGAGGAGAGCGATGAAGGCGGCGGCCGGAAGCGATTCTGGTACTGGTACGTCCGGCCCGGTTCCGCAGACGACGACGGCTCGCGGACAAGCCGAAAGGCTGTTGCCTGGGGGGTCCATACCGACGACGTCACGCGGAACGCGCAGTCGATCGTGGAGAAGCTACCACTGACGGAAGGCGAAAGACGGGCAATTGTCATCGCCGCCAGTCACCACGATCGGGGCAAGAAACGAATCGTCTGGCAGCGCGGAATCGGCAACCCCGATCCAAACAACTGGCTCGCCAAGTCCGGCGTGGGGATGAAGCCCATCGAGTTGACCGAGTACCGCCATGAGTTCGGCTCGCTCCTCGACGTGATGGACCAGCCCGATTTCCAGAAACTCGACGAACAGGAGCAGGATCTCGTCTTGCACCTCATCGCCGTGCACCACGGGTTAGGGCGTCCCCATTTCCCGTCAGCTTTGGCGTTCGACCCCGAGCCCAAAGGCAAGGACGTTCAGGCGATCACCGCCCAATTGCCGCAGCGCTTCGCCCGACTTCAGAGGAAGTATGGACGCTGGGGACTGGCCTATCTCGAATCGCTCCTTCGCGCCGCGGACTACGCAGCCAGCGCCAATCCATCGGCCACCCTGGAGGACGCAAGGTGATGAAACCCAAGCCCAGCATGAGCGTGAAGGTCCACGTGACCAACCCCGGCCAGTTCTTCGCTTGCTGCGGACTGCTCGAGCTTGCCGACCGGATGTGGATTGGGGCGGAGGGCTGGTTTGAATCGGCATGGTTCCACATCTCCGCTGGCGGTGAGCTGTCGGAGCTTATCAGCAACCTGTCTCAGGCCGAGTTGTTGCAGCTCGACCCGCAAGACAACACTGCGTCGCCGATCTTGATCGGCCAGCCATTCCGGCCGCTTCGTCTCGATTGGTGGCACGACGAACGAGCGGGCGGAAAGGAGCTGAAGGTCTGGGCTGGGACGATGGAAAGCTTTCGAATTGCGAGGGCGATGCAGAACGCCCTGCGCGACCAGCGATTTCGCGCCGCGAACCTGTTCGACGTTGGTGTGATTGCTCACGACCCTGACAACGCTGACAAGAAGGTCGAGCCCTTCTACTTTGATGCGCGGCGCGGACCCAACGCCCATTCGCGGGACGTGGGCTTCTCACCGAACGACCTTCATATGACGACCACGGCGTTTCCGGCTGTCGAGTTGCTTTGCCTCGTCGGCTTGCAACGTTGTTTGCCGCGAAGGACCGAGCAGCCTCGTGTCTACGACTATTACACCTGGAGCATACCTCTCCTTCCCTCATTGTGCCCAGCAGCGGTCTGCGGCCTCCTGCCATACGATGGCGGGCTGCGCTTTCGATTTGAAAACTGGTATCGCACCGGTCAGAGAAAACACAAGGCGTTCCGTTCAGCTATCCCGATTTCCAACCCAAGGTGACAGATGAGCGACCTGACGCAATTCGACCGCTACTTGAAGGACGATGGGCCAGCGGCCCTCGTCATCCGCGAGCACCTGACGTCCGTCGAGGGCAAGGACGGGGTCCTATTCCCCGCCACGTTCGCCGCGGGCGATGGATTTGCTGGCGGTTATAACATCGACGGCGACCCGGACGGTGACAACATCTGCCTGATTGACACCGTCGGCTCGCAGGCGAACCGCATCGAACCCATGTTCGCGGAGGCGGAGTACAAGACACTGGTGCCCCAAATCGTCGTCGAGGCCGGCGAGAAGCAGGTCAACATGCTCGAGGCTGGCCACCGGGCCGGAGACGCCATCGTCCGCTGCTCGGAGCTGCAACAGACGCTGCAAAACGCCTTCAAGTCCGTGCTGAAAGGCGACGCAGTGCCCATTGCGAAGATTGCCCCGACTTCCCTCGTCTTCGGAGTCTGGGACTCCCGGGACACCCAGGCCAAGCTACCTCGGCTCATCGCGTCCACGATCCGCGCGTTCAACGTGCGCAAGCTAACGCGGTCGGCCCAATACATACCCGCCGCGGAGTACGTTGCGGACAAGCTTCTCGAAGAGCCGGCCGACAAGGCAACGAGGGATGCCTACGCCGAGCGCGGTTTCATCCACGTTCCGGCAACCGGCTCGCACGGCGGTGTCATCGCTCACAAAGGTGTCCGCCGCGATGCGACCCTGGGCCTCGCCGCGCTCCGTCTCCTCCACGCCGGCGGAGATGCGGAGAAAACCCTGACGCTGAGACGCTACATCCTGGGGCTCGCCCTCACGGCGTTCACCCGCAATCCGACGGGCTATCTGCGGCAAGGCTGCCTGCTCGTACTTGACCCTGAGAAGCCACGCGAGTTCGTGGAGGTGATCGCGAGCGGCGAACGCAAGCCCGCGAGCTTGACGCACGCGCAGGCGCTCAGCTACGCCAAAGGCGTGGCGGCCGCTTTCGGGGTCGGCGAGAGCAAAACGGTGAAGTTTGACGGGGAACGGGCCAAGAAGGACGTGAAGGGGGAAGGCGAAACCAAGACCAAGGGCAAGAAGGGCAAGAAGCCTGACGTCGGGGAGACCAAATGATGCCGGCCTCGTTGTGCATCAGCGTCCGATTTCTCCAGTCGATGTGCCATGCCCGCGGCGACCTCGAGCAGCCGGAATGGCCCCCCTCGCCGCTCCGTGTCTTCCAATCCCTCGTGGCCGCGGCTGCGGCCCGCTGGAACGAGCGGGAACATATCGAACACGCCGCCGCCGCGCTTCGCTGGATTGAACGGCAGCCTCCGCCACTGATCATCGCTGCCCACGCTGAGCCCGCCCTGGTGAAGTACCGGCTCTACGTACCCGACAACATCGGGGACAAGGTGGCAGCGTCGTGGTCTCACGGCCGCGACGCAACCATCGCCGATTATCGCACCGAAAAAGAGGTACGCCCGATCCATCTGGCTCGCGATGGTGACGCGGTTCACCACCTCTGGCCGCTTTCTGATCCCGATCCCGAGTTCGAGAGGCACAGCGAGGTGCTGCTCGCCGCCGCGCGTAGCATCACTCACCTCGGCTGGGGAGTCGATATGGTCGCGGCGTCTGCGTCTGTCATCTCCGCGCAGGACGCGGACAAGCTCCAGGGTGAGCGCTGGCGGTCAACCGACGCCGCGGCAGCGGGACTTCGCGTCCCCATAGAAGGCACGCTCGACGATCTCATTGCAAGGCACAAAGCCTTCCTCGGCCGGGTTCGTCCCGACGGATTTTACCCAGTACCACCCCTGAGCACATTCAGCTTCGTCGGCTACAAACGGGCGACCGATCCACCCCATTGCTCGTTTGCCGCATTCATCTTGTTGAAGCCGGATGCCAGCGGTTTCCGCCCGTTCGGCGCAGTTCAGCACACCGTTACCGTCGCGGCAATGATGAGGCACGCCGCCAGCGGCGACGGCTTGGCCCGTGCGCTTGGCTGGTCAGCCGCGAAGGTGGCCGGGTTCGTGCTGGGGCACAATGAATCAGCCGGCGAGCCGCACGCCCCTGTACCCGGACCGCGACTCGCATTCATCCCTCTTCCCAGCATCGAGCCGCGCGGCAGCGGACGCGCCGAGGTCGTCGGCAGCGTCCGGAGGGCCCTCATGACTGTTTTCGGCGGGGACGCGAACGAGGATATCCTGCGGCTGGCTCGTCTACTCAGCGGCGCCGAGCTGATGGCAGAGGGGGAGACGTCTCCCGTGGCTTGGCTCCGCGGGATCCCCAATTTCGACAAGGTCCTCCGCCGCTACATCGATGTTGCGTCGACCTGGGCGACAGTCACACCGGTAATTCTTCCGGGCTACGATGACCCTCGGAAGCTTCGCAGGCGGCTTTTCACGAGCCAGGGGCGCGGGCCTGGGCACCTCGACGAGCTCGGCCAGGAACAGATCCTGGAAAAGCTCGACAGCCGAATTGATTTCCTGCTTCGCAAGGCCATCCGACAGGCTGGGTACAGCCAGGAGCTGGCACGGGCTGCCGAAATCGAGTACCGGGGCGTCGGCTTCTGGCCGGGAACCGATCTTGCGGTCCGCTACAACTATCCCGAGAAGCTCCGCCGCTTCCGGCGGCTCCATGTGCGGATCACCTGGCGTGACGACTCAGGCAGGCCGCTCGCGTTGCCCGGACCGATCTGTCTTGGGGGCGGGCGCTTTCACGGCCTGGGCTTGTTTGCGGGCTGCTAATTTCAGGGCCCGTTTGCCGGCACGTCCTCCGTATCGGCGAGTGCTTCCCCGCGCCTGTCACAGGCCACGTCGCCGTGGGCCACCCACCCCATTTCGGCCTGCGCTCTTCCTTTCCGAGGGCGCCATGGATTAAGCTGTCGCCCAGAGTGGAGAGCCCCTGCGCCACCTTTCGTGTACCGCGCCAGCCCGGCCGGCTGGTGCGGCCTTTCTCGTCCCTTGACTCGCGAGCGGTGAGGTGCTGAAATGTTGAATAGGCCGCATCCTGGCCGTAGCTCCTTGGCAATCAGGATGTTAGCTCGAAAACGCCTTACAAGCGCCTCTCGCTGCGCCCAAACCCTGTTCCCTTTGGACTTTACGACTTCATCGCCCGAGCTCGCGATCGGTCTGACACCCCCGCGGGTCGACCCTCTCGCAAACCCGGTCCTAAGTCCTTTGCTCCAAACGGTCCGGGGGGCGGGCCCTCTTCCACGGCTTCATCGCCGTGGCCCCATTGAAGCTTCAATCTCCGAACCGAGTCGGCCTGGCGGCTTCACCTCTTCCACGGCTTCATCGCCGTGGCCCCATTGAAGCTACTCCTGCGCAGATCCTTGCAGCGTATGGGATTGTCTCTTCCACGGCTTCATCGCCGTGGCCCCATTGAAGCCGGCCGTTCAAGGTCCGGTTGACCGACGGCCGCTCGCTCTTCCACGGCTTCATCGCCGTGGCCCCATTGAAGCGCTCTCTTTTTCGCGTCCATGCCAGGTCTCCCATCCTCTTCCACGGCTTCATCGCCGTGGCCCCATTGAAGCTACATGAGCCAGCTCGAAGCGAAGATGGTCGCCGATCTCTTCCACGGCTTCATCGCCGTGGCCCCATTGAAGCCAGAAGATCGTCTGCGTCTTGGGGTCATAGGCCGCCTCTTCCACGGCTTCATCGCCGTGGCCCCATTGAAGCCTCCGGGCCGTGCACCACGCAGGCCCAGTTCACCGCCTCTTCCACGGCTTCATCGCCGTGGCCCCATTGAAGCCCTACTTTGGCGGGAAGAACCGAGCCGCCGCGCTGGCTCTTCCACGGCTTCATCGCCGTGGCCCCATTGAAGCTTGCCCGGGCGTTTTGGCTTTTCGGTATCGTCCATGCTCTTCCACGGCTTCATCGCCGTGGCCCCATTGAAGCTGGCCATGGCGATGCCTCGCGGGTCAGGAAAGACTGCTCTTCCACGGCTTCATCGCCGTGGCCCCATTGAAGCCTGTTCCAGGAGGACTCGCCCGACAACCCAGACCAGCTCTTCCACGGCTTCATCGCCGTGGCCCCATTGAAGCGACACGGTCAAAGGTATCGCCATCGATCGGCGTAACCTCTTCCACGGCTTCATCGCCGTGGCCCCATTGAAGCGCGACCGAGGCGCAGGCTGCGGAAGCGGTCCGCCGGCTCTTCCACGGCTTCATCGCCGTGGCCCCATTGAAGCTTAGGGAGCAATTAACGTGGCATCAGGGTCCACAGCCTCTTCCACGGCTTCATCGCCGTGGCCCCATTGAAGCTAGCAGAATTCGTCGTAGTCGAAGCGCAGATGCATCCTCTTCCACGGCTTCATCGCCGTGGCCCCATTGAAGCAGGATCTGCGCGACACTGATATTCGCTGGACGCGGCCTCTTCCACGGCTTCATCGCCGTGGCCCCATTGAAGCGTCATAGCTGCCAAATGGGCGATGGGCGTCGCCACCTCTTCCACGGCTTCATCGCCGTGGCCCCATTGAAGCGTCGGAGTTGTCGGTGGCGGCGACAATGGGTCCATGCTCTTCCACGGCTTCATCGCCGTGGCCCCATTGAAGCGGTAAACCATGCGAGGGATTCGATTTTGCAGGCGGTGCTCTTCCACGGCTTCATCGCCGTGGCCCCATTGAAGCATCTATATAGAGTCTACATCAGATGTAGATCGCGGTCTCTTCCACGGCTTCATCGCCGTGGCCCCATTGAAGCAAAGAAAGGAAAAGGCAGATGGCAACCAGTCTCATCCTCTTCCACGGCTTCATCGCCGTGGCCCCATTGAAGCAGACGAGCCATAGACCACAATCTGCTTGTCTGACTCACTCTTCCACGGCTTCATCGCCGTGGCCCCATTGAAGCATGTTTCGGGTGAATCGCACGGTGTTCTTTACGTCCTCTTCCACGGCTTCATCGCCGTGGCCCCATTGAAGCCTTGTAGCTGGACCCCCTAACCACATGGGTTCCGTCTCTTCCACGGCTTCATCGCCGTGGCCCCATTGAAGCGAATGCGGCGGATCTCGGCGGAAACAAGGTTGATCTCTCTTCCACGGCTTCATCGCCGTGGCCCCATTGAAGCCGTGAATTGCTTTAGGTTCTTCCATGGCTGAAGCAGCCTCTTCCACGGCTTCATCGCCGTGGCCCCATTGAAGCGACGGTGCAGATAGTTACAGTTCGTGGATGCGTCACACTCTTCCACGGCTTCATCGCCGTGGCCCCATTGAAGCTCGAGCTTGGCCGCCGCGGCGCCCGCCTCCGTCGTCCTCTTCCACGGCTTCATCGCCGTGGCCCCATTGAAGCCTACCCGGGCGTCTCGTTTTCTTCTTTGCGTCCATGCTCTTCCACGGCTTCATCGCCGTGGCCCCATTGAAGCAGGACCGGCCGGCAACGGTTTCAGCGACGTCAGCTTCCTCTTCCACGGCTTCATCGCCGTGGCCCCATTGAAGCCCCGACTCCGCGCCCTCGGTCGTATCGGCCTGCTGTCCTCTTCCACGGCTTCATCGCCGTGGCCCCATTGAAGCCGGATCTTATCTCGGACGGTTAGCTCTGGGAACCACCTCTTCCACGGCTTCATCGCCGTGGCCCCATTGAAGCCATGACCGCTCATCCCGACGTTCTCGCCGCCCTGACTCTTCCACGGCTTCATCGCCGTGGCCCCATTGAAGCTTGACTGGACCAAAATCAACCGTCCGGATCTGGTTCTCTTCCACGGCTTCATCGCCGTGGCCCCATTGAAGCAATTGCATCTCGGCTGGACGGAGGTGTGGGAGTACGCTCTTCCACGGCTTCATCGCCGTGGCCCCATTGAAGCCTCGGCATCGACGTCGGGGATGCGGGCCTCGACGTGCTCTTCCACGGCTTCATCGCCGTGGCCCCATTGAAGCGATTGAGTCCACCAACAGTCAGGTTCGCCGTCAGTCATCTTCCACGGCTTCATCGCCGTGGCCCCATTGAAGCTTGGCTATCACGGTTTTGCTCTCGATGCTTGGTATACTCTTCCACGGCTTCATCGCCGTGGCCCCATTGAAGCCTGAAGAAAGCGTATTGGTAAACGTCACCGTGTAGCTCTTCCACGGCTTCATCGCCGTGGCCCCATTGAAGCCTGCTCGATGCGATCGGCCGCGGCGGCCGATCGGCCTCTTCCACGGCTTCATCGCCGTGGCCCCATTGAAGCGATGACCTCGCCAATCATCCGTTCGCTGTCAACCTACTCTTCCACGGCTTCATCGCCGTGGCCCCATTGAAGCGCGCCTGGCTGCGTTCACCATGGCGCGGCCTTCCTCTTCCACGGCTTCATCGCCGTGGCCCCATTGAAGCTTGATGAATTCGCCCACGTTCGCTCTCGATCCGTCCTCTTCCACGGCTTCATCGCCGTGGCCCCATTGAAGCGTGGCGATCTCGTTAGGTTCGATCGTCGTGGCCGGCTCTTCCACGGCTTCATCGCCGTGGCCCCATTGAAGCTGGTGGATGCTAGAGCGATGTTTCTATCCCGCGGTCTCTTCCACGGCTTCATCGCCGTGGCCCCATTGAAGCGATGAAAATAGCGGCGAGACAAAGCCGATTAGTATGCTCTTCCACGGCTTCATCGCCGTGGCCCCATTGAAGCAGTTTCTGCTCGGAGACCGTTCGCAGCCACATCTGGCTCTTCCACGGCTTCATCGCCGTGGCCCCATTGAAGCCCTGGCCGGCTCGTAGTGAGAATCTACCCATGGCCACTCTTCCACGGCTTCATCGCCGTGGCCCCATTGAAGCGCTTCTGCGCCGGCTGCCTCCATTTCTGGAGTTGCACTCTTCCACGGCTTCATCGCCGTGGCCCCATTGAAGCGTGAGACGAACGCGCGCTCGACGCCAGTGCGGCCCGAAGCTCTTCCACGGCTTCATCGCCGTGGCCCCATTGAAGCCTTGTCGCCCAGAACCACCCGATCCGCACTGGAGTGCTCTTCCACGGCTTCATCGCCGTGGCCCCATTGAAGCATTGTAGCTGTGAGATCGCCAGCAGTCGGAGCGTTTGTCTCTTCCACGGCTTCATCGCCGTGGCCCCATTGAAGCTCGAATGCCGCGTCCATTGTGTCGACTTCCCATTCTCTTCCACGGCTTCATCGCCGTGGCCCCATTGAAGCAGCGATCAACCAGGGGGGCACAACTATAGCACTATCCTCTTCCACGGCTTCATCGCCGTGGCCCCATTGAAGCTGGAACAGGGGACGCTGGAGCCGGCCGCCAAAGACCTCTTCCACGGCTTCATCGCCGTGGCCCCATTGAAGCTCGATCAGGCTGACGCCGAGGCCGCCGGCGGAGACCTCTTCCACGGCTTCATCGCCGTGGCCCCATTGAAGCAGATTCCATGATTATTTATCCTTTCAAAATTGAGACTCTTCCACGGCTTCATCGCCGTGGCCCCATTGAAGCGGGGGTGGGGGCCCGGGGCCCTATGGGGTCAGACTGATTTATTAGTTTTTTCTTGCAAGGACACTGCTCTTTTGGTCCAATCGATCCATGAGTCGCCGCCTTCGAATCCAGTATGCTGATGCGATTTACCACGTCATGGCCCGGGGCAAC
>Ga0208565_1001380_pt1 | contig 14359 bp, 11 predicted proteins | sample Sb_taG_7_FD_187706 | JGI IMG/M metagenome (GOLD analysis project Ga0208565, IMG submission 187706) | Peat soil microbial communities from Weissenstadt, Germany - Sb_50d_2_FS metaG (SPAdes) (version 2) | ecosystem: Environmental > Terrestrial > Soil > Wetlands > Peat | place: Germany...
GGGTATCGTTATTGAGGAAAACGAGAAACTCCCCCCGGGCCGCCGCCGCTCCGCGGTTGCAGGAACCGATGAAGCCGAGATTCTGTTCGTTCCGAATTGAGACCACTCCCTCGACACGGCTAAGCATCTCTGGCGTCGCGTCGCTCGAAGCATCGTCGACCACGATGATCTCGTAGGATGGACCGCTCGTGCACCGGGCGATCGACTCAAGACAGCCGAAGGTATCTTGCCAGTGATCCAGCACCGGGATGATGATCGACGCAACCACCTGATCATGAACCGGGAACCGAGGTGGAGTGAAGACTGATCGATCGCGATGTCGTGCCTGACCGAACAGCCGTTCTCCGGCGATCCTGTAGGGTCGCAGCATGAGGCGGAGCGTGCCGCGTGCGCGGTTGAGCGCCATCTTGACCCTGTGTGCGACCCACCGCCGGTTTCCCAGTTTGGGCGCCGCCTTCCATGCGCGATAACCGACCGAAAGCACTTGCCCGCGCCTAGTCCCCGGCGGCGCGATCGTGAGCCCGGCGCGGGCGAGCGGCCGTACTTCGATGCCCACAATTGCGCCTCCACAAGACCCCGAGCGGCACGCCGTACCGAACTTCGACCGCCCCCCGGAAGACTAGCCTTCGGCGGTCATGCCGATGCCCGCAGCTCTCCTCAAGATTTGCCGTCGTTTCGAGCCCGACGGTGCAACCCTGACACCAAGGCCATGGAGGCTTTGGATCAGACGCCAGGATAACGATGACCGGAGCTCGGCGAGTTGCTGCGTGTGCAAGTCGGCCTGTGCGCTGAGTCGTCGATTTGCTTCTCGAAACTCGAGGCATTCATGTTCCATGCCGCGCAGGCGCGCCACTTCCGCTTCGAGCCTGATACGGAGTCTCTGTTCGTGTTCTAGGCTTCGCAGGACCTCCTCTTGCTGAGGAAAGGCGGAATCCACCTCCATCTGCAGCCGCACACGCTTCCCCAGTTGCTCGAAAAACGTGCGGACCCGATCGACCTCCTCGCCGCGCAACTCGACCAGCTTGCGAATCTCGGCCTGTAGGTCCTGGCCGATGGCCAGCACGCCCAACCCATGCTCATGCAGAAAGGTAAAGCTCGGATACTGTGAGCTCAGTTCCTTCCACAGTCTCCAGACGCCGAAATCCAGAATTCGCTCCATAACATCGTGAAACAGGATCACACCACGGGGGCTCACCTTGGACTGCCATGTTTCAAAGTCGTGGCGAACCACCTCGTAAGTGTGGTAACCGTCGATATGAAGCAGGTCGATTTCCCCGTCCGAGAAACGGCTGGCTGCCTCGTCGAAGGTCATCGACAGCAGCGTGGAAAAGGCTCCATAACGATGATCATGATAATCCGTTAATTCTTGCAGCACCTCCGGGCCGTTGTATCCGTTGTGCGGATCGCCTTGCCACGAATCCACGGCGAAGGCACGCGTCGATAGCTTCAAGGCGGAAATCGCTTGGCAAAACGCGCAATAGGAGGTGCCGTGATATGTGCCCAGCTCCACCAGCATGCGAGGCCGAAGTACCGACGACAACCACATGGCGAAGGGAATGTGCTCAACCCAGGCGGATGTGGCCTGCCGCTGCGGATCCTCGAGGCAGACAGGATGCTCTAGTGGGTTCAGCTGTCCGGGCATCTTGACTCTCCGCCATCCCTGGTTCGAGTCGGACCAGATCGTCATCGCCTGCGACCCGATCAGTCTCAACGGGTGGTTGTTTCTATTCTCGCAAGGCAAGACTGTCAACGACAACAATCGCGTTCGGCCTGAGCACTCTCGTACCTGATCGCTGACCGTTTCAACATTGAGGTGTTTGCGACAGCGCTCCTGAGGATTGTCCGACGACAGGATTTCGGTCGTCCACGATCAGCCCCGCCCAGGCGAGCAGTTCATCGATGCGCCGGGCTGCGGTTCTCACCGAGAAATGGTGAAGTACGTTCTGACGGCCATTCGAGGAGAGTTCGTGCCATAAGGCGGGCGACGTCCACAGTCGAACCACCGCATCGGCAAAGCTTTCGGGGTCGTCGGCGATCATGGCGTTGTGCCCGTGTTCGAGATACATCCCCTCGGCGGCGATCGAAGTTACGACTGTGGGAACACCGAGCGCCATGCTTTGGTTCACCTTGCCCTTGACGCCCGCGCCATACCGGATCGGTGCGACCGCGACACGACATCGTCCGAAGATCTGTTGGACGTCCGGAACATAGCCGTGAACGTGTATGCCTGGACTGGCAAGTTGGCTGATTTCTTCAGTGGGGTCTGGTCCAATGACATGGAACACGCCGTCCGGAATGTGGGCACGTGTCAGGGGCCAGATCTCCCTCGCGAAGTACAGCACTGCATCGACGTTTGGCGCGTGAGCAAACCCTCCGATGAAGACAACATCCCGGCGATCCTCGAATCCCGGAGAATCGGCCTCGTCGATCTGGTGGATGTTCGAGATGATCCGGACGTCCAGCCCGGGGCATTCGGCCTTGAGTATCGCTTCCTCGATCGGGCTGACAACCAGTGTAAGATCAGCCCGCATCGCGAGTTGCAACTCCTGCTCTTTGCGGCTGGCGATGGCTGATCGTTGGGATGCATCCTGATTGATCTCGGCCTGGCGCTCCTCTCTCAAGAATTGAAGATCCACCGTATCAAACACAATCCTGGCTTTGGTCGCGAATCGCTTGACAGTCGTCATGTGCCGGGCGGCCACGACAAGTCTCGAAGTGATAACAAGGTCGAATTCTCGGCCGTGCTGTCTCAGATAGTCCGCTACAGAGTGGTAATAGGGATGATGGATGACCTCCACCCCGATGGACTGGAGTGCTTCCAGGTAGGGCGATGACACGATCAGATTCTCAGGAATGAAGGCAACATGGTGTCCCCGGGAGCGGATCGCGCGAATCATCTCCATCATCCTGAGCGAGCCGCTATCGCGATCCGGAGTGAGCTCGCGGTGATCGATGACCAGAACCTGCCCGGGAGGTTTCTGCGCCCGACCGTGTGAGTGGACGATCCGGGCTCGGTCTCGCGGAGGTTCGGGATGTGAGTCCAGACGCTCCTTCCATCTATTGCGGAATTTCGGTTGGTTAATCGCTTGATACGCCTTCACCCCTGTGCTGACGGTCGTTCCTGAAGTGACACCCTCGTGATGAATGACTCTGGCGCTGGGCTGGTAGACAACCTTGTGCCCGGCGCGGCGGACCTTGAATGCAAGATCCACGTCTTCGTAGTATGCTGGGGAATAGTGCGGATCGAATCCGCCCATCTCATGGAACAGTGCGCGAGGGACCATGATGCACGCACCGGAGCAGTAGTCAGTCTCGCGGACGAAGTTGTAGCTGGGGTGGTCCGGGTTGTCGGAATGACCATAGTTCCACGCGCTGGCGTCGCGCCAGATCACTCCGCCTGCCTCCTGCAGGCGACCGTCGGGATAGACCAACTTGGCACCCACGAGCCCCGTGCCGGGTATGTTACCGAAGGTCTCAGCAAGCGCCGAAAGCCACCCGGGCGTGACTACCGTGTCGTTATTGAGGAAGACGAGAAACTCACCGCGTGCACTGGCTGCCCCCCGGTTGCACGAGCCGACGAATCCCAAGTTTCGCTCATTACGAAGATATGAAATCCCCTCGAGACGCTGGATTGAGCCCGGCGTCTCGTCGCTCGAACAGTCATCAACCACGATCACCTCGTAACTCAAGTCGCTCGTGAACCGAACGATCGACTCAAGGCATACCAGCGTCTCCCGGAGATGGTTATATACGGGCACGACGATCGACACATTCACCTGCTCGAACCTGGGAAAGCGAGGGAGACCGCCACTCAGAGTGGTAGTCATCCGATGTCGAGTCTGATGGATGGCGATGTCGTGCAAGTGGTTCCACAAGGCGCTGACTTTGCGAGCGACGTACTCGCGGCTCGTCAGCTTCGGAAGTGCTCTCATACCCCGGTAGCCCAACTTCAGGAACTGCCGCCTCATAGTACTTGGAGGCGCCAATCGAAGGCCCACGCCGCGGAGTCGCCGCGCCAGCTTCCAAGCCATCGAACCGGTGGCCTGCGCGAGCGCGTGCTCTAGCTCGTGAACCCGACGGGTCTTCTCCTGCAATTTGACATCGTAGACATCGATGGATTGCTCGAGCTCGCTGATCCACTCGTCCTTTTCCTGGAGCATCGCCCTCAAACGACTATCGTAGTGCACGGTTTCCGCTCTCCCTGGCCTGGCCGGTGTCGATGGTCAAGAGCGTTGTATGCAATGGCGGAACTTCCCGACGCAAGCATCCACCAATAACTTGCTCTTGTGTGAACGCGTGACCATCTCTATCGTTCTAGGGGCACATCGTAGTTCAGCGTGCGTTCCAAGTCCAGGTAGGTTTCGGCAAGGGGAGTTCGGGTTGACAGGGTGTTGTGATCGTGTCATTACTCTGCCGGCCCACGTAGCGGCTCGTGACACCACACCCAACAACAGGTGGAGGCGTGCGCGAGTCGCGAACTCCCCGGGTGGACGTCGTTCGCGGAGGCGTTCTTATGGGGCAAGAGCCGGCGCGTTGTTCGGGTCATAGGAGCCGCTTCGCATGGAGAAGTCGCACTTGCAGAGACCTGTCATGAGGATCAGTGTGGTGACCCTGGAGCGACCGGCGTTCCTTTCCTTGAGAACGCAACGCAGTCGGCTTTACCTCCGACCACGAGAGTGAACATCCAAGACCGACCCAGCAATGACTCGATGTGGCGAGAGAGGCTACGACTCCTCGAGGAGGAGATTGCAGCACTGAACCGCGAACTGGAGCAAAGCCACCGGAGCCTTGCCTGGGTTCTCGTCCGCAGAATGCAGAAGGCGAGGAACCTTCTGTTCCGAGAGGGCACACCCTCGGGAAGATGCTGGAGCTACTTCTCCCGCTTCGTCCGGACGGCAATCACCCTGGGACCCTCGGTCGCCATGTGGAAGGTGATTGAGAAGGCCCAAGGCAAAGGAATCCGGCTGCAGAGAGGAGGATTTCTTGAGAGAGCGCTGCGGGGATCTCGACAGCCAGCCCCTGCCGCGGCTGTGCCGAAATTCGAGGACTTACCCTGGCGTTTCCTTGGCGCGAAGAAGAGGGATTCCAGTTCCCCGCATCGGCTCTTCAATGTCCTCCTGGTGGCGCACTCGGCGTGCCGAACAGGCGCACCCCACGCCCTGTTGCGGCTGGTCGAGGAACTCACCCGCCTTCCAGGTCTGAAGTGTTTCGTGGTGCTCAAGACCGCAGGCGAGCTGGCGGATTCGTTTGCTCGGGTCGCCCCCACATTGGAGCTGCAGAGCCTTCTGGAACTCGGCTATCCACGGAATTCCCTGCCCAGTCTGATCGCCTCCCGATTCCGAGCGCTGGCCAACCAAGGCCTGGCGGTCTGCAATACGACTGCCGTCAACGATTTCCACGCTGCGTTCTCGACGGCTGGGGTCCCGGTTCTGTCCTGGATCCATGAGCTTCCCACAGCGATTGAGATCCACGGCGGTCGGACCGCGATCGAGCGGATCAGGTCGGCTTCTTCGCAGGTCATCGTTCCCGCTGAAGTTGTTCGTCGGGCCTTGATCGACCACTACGGGTTCGACGAGACTCGCGTCCAAACCATCTATAACGGTCTCGATCTCCGGACGCGAGGCCTTAACAGAGAAGACGTGCGCACTCGCATCCGGCAAGAGCTCGGACTGCCTCAGGACTCCCTGATCGTGCTGGGATGCGGGACAGTGGATTCCAGGAAAGGGGCTGATCTATTCGTGCAGACGGCACGCCGTTGTCTGAGCCTGAAAGCCGATCAGCGGACGGCTGCGAACACCTGGTTCGTTTGGGTGGGCCAGTTCAACGACCACAGCTTGCAGCGGTGGCTCGGCCACGACATCGGGATCGGAGGCCTGGAGGCCCGTGTTCTCTTCCTCGGACAACGTGTTGATACCACGCCCCACTTCATGGCGGCAGACCTCTTCCTGCTCACCTCGCGTGAGGATCCTTGCCCCTTCTCGATGCTCGAGGCAATGGAGAGCGGGCTGCCCGTGGTCTGCTTCCGGGACGCGGGAGGCGCGGAGGAGGTTTTGGGAGACGCGGGCATCTGCGTTCCCTACCTGGACCTCAAGGCGATGGGAAACGAAGTCCTATGGCTCCTGTCGGACCGCGAACGCCGCGAGGCCATGGGGCGGCATGGACAGGAGAAGATCAGGGGAATGTTCACGTGGGGTCGCTTCTTACCTCAATTTCAAGAAATTTTGAGTTCTAGATATAACTATTGCTTGGACCAGCCGCCAAAGGTTTCGGTGATCGTGCCGAACTTTCGCCATGCCAGGTTCCTCGAAGAACGAATGCGAAGCATTTTCGACCAGACCCTGAAGCCTCACGAAATCCTTTTCCTGGACGACGCCTCACCCGACGACAGTCTGGACGTCGCCCGACGGCTCGCCCGGATTTCCCCAGTGCCGATGCGTATTGTCTCTAACGACCAGAACAGCGGAAGTACCTTCCGGCAATGGATCAAGGGGCTTGAGCTGGCGACCGGAGATCTTGTCTGGATCGCGGAGTCCGACGATTGCTGTGATCCGGAATTCCTGGAGTGCTTGGTCCCCCAATTCTTCGACCCGCAAGTCTGTCTAGCCTATTGCCAGTCGGCCGTCATTGGATCGGAGGGACAGCAGATCTCGGACCATTTTCACGAGCACACGGATGACATCTCCGCCTCGCGCTGGCGGTCGAGATACTTCGCCACGGGAATCGAGGAAATAGAGGTGGCCCTGAGCCAGAAGAACACCATCCCCAATGCCAGCGCAGTGCTCTTCCGCAGGGCTCCCAAGCTCGACTACAAGGATGAGCTGGCACAGTTCCAGTACGCGGGGGATTGGCTGTTCTATGCCATGCACCTCCGTTGTGGCAAGATCGCCTACCTGCCGCAAGCTCTCAACCGGTTTCGTCGTCACGAACTTAGCGTTAGTCAACAAGCTATTCGTGGAAATCTTCATGCGGAAGAGACACTGAGCGTGAGGGGCAGAATCTTCGAGGAGTTCCCAGTCTCCGCCAATGCGATCGCCCGCAGCCTCGGGCAGGCCGTCTTCGAGTACGATTTCTTGACCGAGAAGTACGGGTTGACGCGACCCGGTTGGACCAGCAACCCCAGTCTCCAACCGGCCCTCGAGCGAATTCGAAGACTCCTGCACACTCGGTTGGGCAATCGATCTCTCAAGCGAGTCTTGATGATCGTGGATGATCTGGCTGCTGACGAGCAGGCGCTTGCCCGAATTCACCTGGCCAGCAGGTTAGCGAGGGATTACCAGGTCTACCTGTGCAACGCTCAACCGCGGACGTGTCATCTGGCCTCGGTCCCCGAACTTGATGCGAGTGTCGTTTTCATCGAAGGTTCACTCGGGCTGACACTATGGTCGAGGGAAAGTGACAATTCCCATGTCGAGTTGCCTTGGGGGATCCGCCGAATCCGGGTACTCCGCGAACTGATCCGCTTCCACGAGATCGACATGATCCACGCCCACACATCCCGTGCTGATCACCTCGCGAGGCTTCTCAACGAGGAACTTGGTCTCCCGCTTTTTTCCAGGCTTCAAGCCGGGCAGGAACCGCGCAGCTATCGGCCGGCAAGCGCCAGAATCATCCCGCTCGCGAGCCAACATCCAGCCCGTGAATCGGCATGAGTGAGCATTCACGTTACGGCGACGCCCGTAGCTGAGATCCTGCAATGGTAGCCCGACCGAGACCATGGCATCAGACCTGAGGAGTGCGTACAGTCCACTGTGGTTGAACCAGCCGTTTCGCCTCAATCCGCCGCACTTTGCTCCGATACCGCCGTCGCTTGGCCTGCGCCTTGGGATCGTCTCGCTCGCTGGAGTACAGGTGCTTCTGTTTGCCGGTCAGATCGAAACCACGGAGGTGCGCCAGAGGGTCGTCGGCGTGCATGCGAACTCACCCCGCACTTTCAACTGTTTGAGAGTCGCATCGGGATACTCAGTGATCAGTCTCGTTAGTCGAGCCTTTTCGGTGAAGCCCAAGGCTGGCCGTCGTTCCCCACCACGAGCTTTCGGCGCAAGCGTGCCAGCTTCCCGCCGCCGCTGGTTCAGCCGGGTCACGAACGAGACGCTGACTCAAAATCGCCCGGCGACCTGACGTTCGAATTCTCACCTTGATCAATCGCCGCCGCGACCCGCACCCGGAGGTCCATCGAGTAGGGCCCCATGACAACATCCTCCGGTTCCAGGACCGCTGACTACAGAACCTTGTGTCCCTTGCTATGGAATTGTTCGCGCCTGCAAGCCGGAAGTGAACCGCACTAATTGTCGCTGATCAGAGGACCAGCAAAAACCCCGGGGCCAGTCCTGGGGTCAAGCGAAGACGGTCCAGGGACTCTTCGTCTAAGAGACTCGCTTCACGACCCAGAGGTCCTGGTGCTCCCACCAGAAGGCATGGCGATAGGTGACGATCGGAGCACCTGTCTGACGATAGATTTCAGGGATGACGAAGTCTGGCGTGGTGATCGCCGTACCGTACTCGGCCGTATCAAGATCAAATTGCTCGCTGCCGGCACTGAACCAGGATCCACTAGCTGGGATGTCTTCCGGCCGAATTCCCATGTGCGGGCAGCTTTTCGTTCCATGGGTCGTGAAGATGAGATATCCTGGGACGTGGAGCGTTTGGAGCAAGGCGCGTAACCAGCCACCGAACGTGGTCTCGGGCATGTGCGAGAAGAAGGACAAGGCGAAGACTACATCATACTTGTCCGGCAGCAAGAACTCCGCGGGGCGATTCTTGGACATGATGCTCCTGACGCCGATCGTGTGGGTCAGGAAGTCGATCGCCTCTTGATGGATGTCACACGCGACAAGATCAAACTGGGGAAGTTTCCTGAGGTGCCGCGTCACACACCCATAGCCGGACCCGAACTCCAGTAGTCTGATGCAATGGGGATCGAGATCGGTGAAACCCGCAAGCAGATCCGCGAGTTTCGCTGAGGAACGGCGACCATCCCGAAAGTAATACTCGATGCCCGACTCGAGAGTCAATAGTGGGTGCGCGCAGCAGAAACGGTAGATAAAGTCCTGGGGATGGATTGAAGGCTCGACCTGCAGTTGCATTGCGGCTTCGGCGTTGAGCTGCTCCATCTCGGGGGTGAGTGTGCCGTCTTCAGGAAACCGGGCAAGCGAAAGGGTCACCTGCTCCTGGCCGGCAGCTGGCAGCACCTCTTGCTTCCTCTCTCCCGCGAGAGTCGCCTGCAGTCGAGCAGAGGACTCCGGGCCTGCCGGTCGGTTCTCCCTCCGGCCCAGGAATCGCAACGCAGCCGCGAAGTCCGAACGGCTCGATGGGAGGAGCCGCCGGACCGCAGCACGCGCCCGCGACCTGAGGAGCACTCGAGGTTCAGCAGGCTGACGCATCGGCTCGCTCACGCCCTCTTGTATCGCGATTCTGTGTTTCACGATCCGACTTGCTCCTCGGGGCGTTGAGATTTAGAACCGCCGCAGCCATGGCGCGACGAACACCTTCAGCGAAGGGGGACGATCGGGAAGATTTCCGATGTTCTGACCTTGTGACCGATCAAGCTGGTCACGCCTTCCTAATCTTCTTGAGCAATCGCTTGCCAAGGTGCCTCAACATCCGCCGTGCCGGGATTTGCTTTAGCAAGTAATCGTCATAATTAAATTTTCTTAATATAAGCTGATTGTAGGCCGACTCGTTGTAGTGGGGTTTATCGCCCGTCGTGCGGTTCGCGACGATCGTGTAGAGATCCATTTCCCCTCCGATGTGGCGCTGTCGGTGAACGGAGAAACGCACGTCGTTGAAGCCGAGGATCTGAACGACCTCGGCGACGAAATGCGGCGAAACCCCCCACCACGTCTCGTAGGGAGAGCAAGTGCTCGCGTCCGGCATGAATCTCACGATCTTGCCCTGGCCAAGGACAGTCGCCGCGGCCTGGTCATACGTGAGCATGAGCAGGTCGGTGATGACCAGCGTGTTCCTTGCCACGCTTGCCGCCGTCTGAATGGCCAGGAAGGGATCTCGAAGGTGGAGAAGAATCGAGCCCATGGTCACGATGTCGAACTCCCCCAGCGCGGGAGAAATCTCGTAGACCGTCCCATAGGCGACCTGCGCCCGCGAACCGAATCGCTCGTGGGCGAACCGCCACGAGTTGTTCAGCTTTCGAATGCGTTCTTTGCGTTGCGCGATGTGGTTGGCGTAATCGAAGTTGTGGTAGGGAACCACGTCCCAGTCTTGCGCCTCGGACAGGTCGTAGCCGACGACCTTCGCTCCTTGCCTCTCCATCCAGAAGCAGAGGTGGCCGCTTGCAGTCCCGATCTCGAGGACCGTCTTCCCGGGCAGTTCGACCTGACCCAGGTAGTCTCGCTCGCGACCGCGAAGATCCCATTCTCCCACGACCTCCCCATGTCCGGGGATGGTCATGGAATGGTAAAAGTAACAGTCTTCGAACGAGGGATGAAGGTGGCGCGCGGTCGGTGCTGTGAGCGATGCGGACATTGTGTGAACTCCGTTTCTTCGGCATGGTGGAGCCGGCTTCATCCAGGAAAGACCGGCAGTCTCAGCATGTCCCGATCAAGGGGACCTGTCCTATAACCATCGACAACATGGAGGTCAAGATGAGCTGGGTCGTTTTCCTGGCGCGGGCTTTCCCGTGTCACTCGGCCCTCGCGCGACGATTCACCGCTTTGCATACACGCCCAGCAACTCAGTCGGTCGCAGCTTCCCGGATTGCACCTGCTGGTAATCGAGCTCGATCAGACGATCGAGGAACCGCTGGTCAGCCTTCCTGTCGGGATCGAGACGTTCGCCGAGGTACGGGTTGGTGCCGATCAGTCTCATGAACGCATTGTAGCGGAAGGCTTTCTCCGCTTCGAACCAGTGGTCGAGAAGATGCTCGATCTCTTCCTGTCGAATGCCCTCCATCCCGATTTGGTCCGATGGATCGGTATACCTTGGGATGATGGAATAAGGGTCGAAAGGTTGCCACCAGCTTTTCCACAAAGGAGCATTGCCTGGCCTGTATTGCCGCGGCATCTTCCGGATGAGTTCCGCGGCGAACTCGACGTTCTCTTTCCAGTGCAGCACCTGGGTCTTGCCGATGAGATCCAGGATCACGAGCCGCCCGCCGTCTTTCAAGCCACGATGGATGGCAGAAAGCAGGTGCTCCAGGTTGAGGACATGATGCAGCGACGCAAAGGCGTAGATCACGTCGAACGAGGCGGGGTGTATCTCGACGAAGTTGAGGTCGACACACTTGAACTTGATGTTCAAGCTCTCCAATTCAGCCCGCCACAAGGCTTCCTGGAAGATCGTCGGGTTAAGGTCTACGGCGATTAGCTCGTGGGGTCGCCGGAGCTTCCGCGCCACCTGCAGGTCTACCCCGCCGTATCCGCAGCCCAGACTCAGAAGTCGGGGATTCTCATGGCGGTTCGCGTGATCAACGACCTCGTTCCAGAAAGACGTCTTAAAAATGTTTTTGTTCAAGTATTCGTGGTTATAACTCCAAGCCTTGTAAGCATGAACACCGCCTTCGGTGAGGTCTTCCTTGACTTCGATGCCAGAGTAATGATCGATTTCCTCGGTCACAAGACGGCGGTAATCAGTGTTCGTGGTAAGATCAACCACGGCTTCAGTGGCCATCGAAACGGAATCTATGAGTTGATGATTCATCCACAATGCCTCTCAGAGTGAGGAGAAGGATTTGCAAGGGTCTCGACCCGCTCCGGCGTGGCGGCGTGATCGTAGCCCGCCCCCCGGATCCTGGCAAGGTCAACTTTTCCTCTCCAGAACAGTCATCCTGAGGAACCGCGAATCCCCCTCATGTTTTGAAGGCTGGTCTGGACGTCGATAGCATTTTGATATGAGTACCCTCTCAGGGACTAGTGGCCCGAGCCAAGGATCGACCTAAGACGATCGATTGGCGGTGAAGTCCTGATCTCACTGGATTCCGATCACACCATGACCCACGTCTATACAAGAGATCAAGATCCACCGGGAGTTTCTTCCCGTGGGTTCCCACACGGTAGTCGAGGATACCAACATCAACGCCCACCCTGTTTCTCCCGGCTTTGGCCTGGGAGTGATTCGAGCCGTCGAGAAACTACCCTCGGAGGATGTCAAAGTGCACCAAGGCGGCGACGTTGAATTCATTGATGATCCGCTCTTCGACGTTGCCTGACCCATTAATGGTGAGCGTCCGTCGCGAGCGATAGATCATCCAGCCCTTCTGCTTCACGTCGAATGCCCCTCCGATCGCCTCCCACCTGCAGTTGTGGGTGCGTTTCTGAATGCCTACTTGAGATTACAGGTTCCAGCCGGCTGTGTTCCGATTTGACTACTTGGGTGCAGAAGCTCTGGTTTTTCCCTAGAGTTTCTTAAGAAAGAGTGGACTCTCTAGCGGTTTTTGCCGCTATAAGATGATAATTGCCTCTTTCCGGCCTCCCTGACCGACACACACAATCTACCTCAAGGACGGGGGAAGGCTCCGACGAATGCTCCATTACCTCGGAACCTGGCGATGAACAATTGCCCGTTGATCGAATGAGGAACAAAAAAAGATGTCGGTCCAGCTTGTAGGCTCGAATGCGCTCTTCCTTCACATTCCAAAGACCGGCGGCAGTTGGGTCGAGGAGGCCCTGATCCGGTCCGGTGTACAGACCGAAGCCCCCCCGACGATCCAGGGTGTGACCTATCGGCACTGCCTGTTGCCCATGTTTGAGAAGCGGTATCCGTTTGTGTTCACGTTCGTGCGCCATCCTTTGAGCTGGTACGAGTCATGGTGGAAGTTCCTGGCGGGGACCTGGACCATCTGTGAACCGGGAGTCTGGCATCCCCAACGAACACTCGAGAGATGCTCTACCGACAGTTTTTCAGAGTTCATCCGTCTCTGCATCGAGCATGAGCCCGGCTACGTTAGCCGGATGTACGAGTGGTATATCGGCCCTGTGGGCTTTGAATTCGTGAATTACGTGGGACGGTTCGAGAGCCTGGCAGACGACCTGGTGCACGTGCTCAGGCTCCTTGGTGAGACCTTTAGTCTCGACCTCGTCCGCGGGCTCGATCCGCTGAACGTCAGCCGCAAGCTGTGTGGAGAGCCGGTCTGGGATCCGGACCTGAAGCGACAGATGCTTGCAGTTGAGGCCCCGGCCATCCGCCGCTTCTACCCCGAGTGGATCGATCCCTCGTGCACGCCGCGGGAATACCCGACTTCAAAGGTCGGTCTGAAGTCGCTCACAAGGCGGGTCTTCGCCAGGAAGAGGAACAATGAGCTCGCCCGCAATTCGACCGGTTGAGGTCGAATGGCGTCCGACCGCGTGAGCCGGGGCACACTGGTCGATCGCGCCTCGCTCTGTTCTGCTGCACCCACCCTAATCAGAGGTGCCGATGCACGTCTGAGGTGGTTTCTTAGTCGTTCTTCCGACGAAGCAGAGCCGGCAGTTCCGGGGACACCATACCTAACTTTCGGAGTTAGGTATGGTGTCCCCGGAACTAGGCGCTCCCCCACCAATGGCAACGGCGATGCGAGTCATTGTCATTCTCCCTCACCGCGGGCTGGGGGCCGGGATCGCTCACTCCGGCTCACTCTGGTCATCATCCGGCTCGTCCTGACCCTCCCGCTCTTGCTCGAGGCCGCCGCTCGGACTCCTCGGGGTCTTTGGGCTCGGCGGGGTTGCCGCGGATCATGATCGCGTAAAGGGCGGGCACGACGAAGAGCGTGGCGGGTTCGCCGGCGAGCAGGCCGCCGAGAATGGCGCGGCCCATGGGGGCATTGGCCTCGGTGCCGGTCTCCAGGGCCAGCGCCGTCGGGACCATGGCGAAGAACGCCGCCAGCGCGGTCATGGTGATCGGCCGCACCCGCAGCTTGGCCGCCCTGCGGATCGCCTCCAGCGGTGAGAGCCCCTCCGTCTTTCTCAGGTGCTGGGCCAGGTCAGTCATCAGGATCGTGTTGGCCACCTTGATCCCGATACTGAAGACGATCCCCACCAGCGATTGAACGTTGAGCGACGTGCCCGTGAGGTAAAGCATCGGCCAGACGCCCACCAGGATCAGCGGGACGGCGGAATGGACACAGAACGGCACCAGAAACGACCTGTCCAGGGCGACCGTCGTGAAGTAGATGATGATCACGGCCAGCGACAGGCCGACGTACAGATTGCTGAACATTTGCGTCATGCGTGAGTATTCGCCGCTCAGCTCGATCGTCGTCCCCTCGACGGTCTGGCGGCTGTCGGAATCGGGGTCGAAGGCGTCCCATCGCGTGGCCCCAGTATTTTGGCCCGCAGATTTCTCAATTTTGAGCCGTCCAAAATGCCCGTCGATCACGCGATAGATGTCGCTGCCGATATGGCCGAGGTCGCGGCCGGAGACGCCGACGTTG
>Ga0208565_1001385_pt1 | contig 14335 bp, 12 predicted proteins | sample Sb_taG_7_FD_187706 | JGI IMG/M metagenome (GOLD analysis project Ga0208565, IMG submission 187706) | Peat soil microbial communities from Weissenstadt, Germany - Sb_50d_2_FS metaG (SPAdes) (version 2) | ecosystem: Environmental > Terrestrial > Soil > Wetlands > Peat | place: Germany...
GGATCCAGGTTCTCCTTCAGCTCCTCGGGAGTCACCTGACTCTCGACGCCGGCCGCGGGCACGTCCAGGCCGGCCGTCCAGAGGATGGCGTTCAAGACGAGCTTGCGGAAATTGGGGTCGCCCCAGTTCTTGTGGAAGTGGCCGCCGGTGAAGCCGAACCCGCGACCGCCGTCGGGACGCTCCACGACCCAGGCCAGCACTTCATCGCGGCCCTTGGCTTCGAGGATGTGCTTGTACGGGCCGCGGGGTGCGGCCGAGACGCCCTGCCGCGTGTGGTCGTCGGGCCTGGCCACGATGATAGGCGTGACGCCTTTCATTTCCGGACGGAAGCGGATGTTGAAGTACCACTCGTCGCCGATGGTGAAGGGCTTCACGCCCGAGGTGATTGGGTGTCTTGGCAGCGCTCTGATTTCGGCCTTCCAGTGCGGGTTGGTCGAGTAGCCGGTCTCGTAATAGCCCCCCAGCCAGTCGAGGAACTTGTCGCCAGGCTCTCCCTTGGGAACCTCGACGGCATAGTGCAGGCACGCCAGGCCGACACCCTGGTCCACGAGCTTCTGGAGCTTGGCCAGGTGATCGCCCCGGATCATCGGATGGCCGCCGCCGCCATCCATAAAGAAGATCAGGGCCTTGGCGCCGTCGAAGACCGATTCGTCCTTCGGCCAGCCGCCGGTGACCACCACGGGCTCGATGCCGGGCAACTGGGCCAGGCACTTGCAGAGCAGCTTGCAGCCGGCGTTGAACTCGTGTTCGCCGGGCCCGTGACTGGGATGGCCGGCGATCAGGACGATCTTCGTCGTGTCGGCGGCGTGGGCCGCGACGGCGCAGGTTGCAGTTGCCAGGCAGAGGGCGACGAGGCCGGCGAGCAGGTTCTTGATCATGAAATAACCCCGTTGAGTTCCGTTGACCGGCGGGTGATGTTGATGCCTACTGGACCGGAGAAAGAGGCCAACCATGTAGAGGGCAGGATACATCGTGCCTCCTGCTCCGGAGGCATGATGAGTCCTGCCCTACGCTTCGATGCAGATGTTGTCGGCCGCTCCCGTGCCGCGGCCGCCGCAGCCGATCAGCCCGACCTTGATCGTGTCGTTGCCCTTGGCATGGGCGTTGGGCAGGAAGGCAAGGCCGGCCGCCATCGCCGTCGATACCTTGAGAAAATCACGACGACTGGGGGAGCTGGTGGATTCGGTCATGGGGTCATTCTCCGGGGTCAAGAAGCGGGCCCATCCGATCTGCACGATGCCCTGGAAGGGGCCCGCGGAAGGCGAACGAAACGACAGCAACCAAACCTCGATTGCTGGAAAGTTCCGTGGCAAACAATGAAAGCGGTGGTTAAGCGGCATCCCCGCCCGTATCGGCCCGGATCGAATCAGCGTGTTGTCTTGCCCTTGACGACCTGAGACTTCAGACCCTTGAGGTTCTCTTGCTCGCTCAGGGGCCGGACAATCCGGAAGCCAACAAAGGTTGCGTCGGTGTGCCACCAGATGCTCTGGGGCCGCTGGGGATCCTGGACGCTCCACTCGGGGTTCGACCCTTTGCGCGCGCCACTACGCAGCCGATCGGCGTCGTCATCCCATGAGCCGCCGCGGGCCACGTAAGGATACTCCTTGGCATCCGGCAGCACGACCGGGCCGACCGCTGGCTTGTCCGAGGCAAACGACTTGTAGGCCTCGGGGCTATAGTGGTCGAGGCACCATTCCGCCACGTTGCCGTGGATGTCGTAAAGTCCCCAGGGATTCGGCTTCTTCTTGCCGACCGGCTGCGGTTTCTCGGAGTTCTCGACATACCAGGCGTAATCGCCAAGTTGACCCGGATCATCGCCATAGAAATAAGGGGACTTGGTCCCCGCGCGGCAGGCATATTCCCATTCGGCCTCGGTGGGCAGGCGGTAGGTCTTGCCCGTCTTGGCAGACAGCCAGCGGCAGTACTCCATCGCGGCGTGATGCGTGATGCAGATCACCGACTGTCCCTTGCGGCCAAAGCCGAAGGTCTCGTCGGCGTAGGGAGGAGTGGGGCGGGTGACCGCGTCGGCCTTCTTCTCGGTCTCAGGCTGACTGGCGGGGTCAACGCCGTCGCGCTTCTTCTTCTTCAGGTCCAGAGAGAAGGCGAACTGGTCGTATTCGTCCCAGGTCACCTCGTGCTTGCCCATCCAGAACGGGGCGATCTTGACCGGGTGCCGGGGGCCTTCGTCCTCGTTCCGCTTGGCCTCGCCGGCGGGAGAGCCCATCACGAATTCACCGCCAGGTATGGGCACCATCTCGAACATGACGTCGGTGCCCGTAACGGTCTCGACGTACGGCTTCATCTCGGAGGCCGGGGGCGGCGATGGCTCTTGTGGCGCGGCCGGAGCGAACTCGGCAAACCCCAAGGCCAGCACCGTGGCGCCGGCGAAACGACAGGCGTGCGACAATCGGCTCACGTTTGGTATGCTCCACAGGTCGGGTCGGTTTCAGGTTGTCCGTCGGTCTTGCGTTTCGAAACATCAACGTTCGTGGGGGACAGATGTTCGCATCGTTACTGGGCGCCTGGCTGGGTCTGGCGACCTTCACCGGGGCCGCCTCGAATCCGGATTCGGCGGGAAAACTGTCGCGGTTCGAGTTCGTCGCAACGCACATGGGAAGTTCCTTCAAAATTCTTTTGTACTCCACCGACGCGGCGACTGCCAGACGCGCCTCCCGCCTGGCCTTGGATCGCATCGCGGCGCTCGACGCGACCCTCAGCGACTACCAGCCGGAAAGTGAACTGTCCCGGCTCGCTCTCAAGGCTGGCGGTCCAGCCGTTGCTGTCAGCGCGGACCTGTTCGACATCCTCGAGCGGTCCAAGCAGTTTCACGCCAGAACCGAGGGCGTCTTCGACGTGACCATCGCCCCGGTCGGCCGGCTCTGGAGGCGGGCCCGGCGAGACCACAAGCTGCCCGACCCGCAAAAGCTCGCCGAGGCCCGCGCTTTGGTCGGCTCGGATAAGCTGCTCCTGGACTCAAGAAATCGGACCGTCCAGCTCACCAGGCCGGGCATGCGGCTCGACGTCGGCGGCATCGCCAAGGGGTACGCTTCCCAGGCCGCCATCGCCGTGCTTCGGTCGCAAGGAATCACCCGCGCCCTGGTCGGTGGAGCAGGCGATATCGTGGTGGCCGGCCCACCGCCGGATGCGGCCGGCTGGACCATTGCCATCGCCGGCTTGAACCCCTCGGAAGCCGGCCCCGAGACCTACGTCCTGCTCAAGAACGCTGCGATCTCGACCTCCGGCGACGCCGAGCGGTTTGTGATCATCGATGGACATCGCTACTCCCACATCATCAACCCTATCACCGGAATGGGCGTCGAGGACCGCGCCAGCGTGACCGTGGTCGCCCCCGACGGCGGCACCGCCGATGCACTGGAAACCTCCGTCTACCTGCTCGGCCCGGAGCGGGGTTTGAAGCTGATCGAGACCATGCCGGGCACCGCGGCCCTCTACGTGCGCTCCACGCCCGACGGGATCCGGACGTTCGAGTCGTCCCGGTTCAAGAAGATTCCCCGTACCAAACCCAGGGCCGCCGCCAGCCGCCCTGGCTCGGGAAATTCGACCGTTGCGCCCGGTACTCCGCCGGTACTCGAGAACGCGATTGGCCAGAGATGACCGAGATAGCGAGTGAGCTCACCTGGAGCCGCACCCCATGAACCCGACGTCCTCGACCTCGGCTAGAGTGGTTTCCGCGGCCCGGGGGCGAGCGGAGACGGCTCATCGCTCGGATCGGCCGACCGGTAGTCGTTCTTGACCCACTCGCGGAACCTTGCGGGTGTGTGAGCCAGACCCTGCGAATCAAGCCATCGCGCATATTCGTCCAGAGGCTCGTGCAGGCGTTCCGTGCCAAAGAAGGGAATATGGCCATGATAGATCGTCAAGGCGCGGATCGCCTGTCCGGGAGGCTCGTCCTGTTGCATCATCAGGTAGAGGGCCGAGGCCAGCCCGGTTCTGTCCGCGCCCGCCTTGCAGTGGATCAACAAGGGATACTGGCAGTGGTCGAAAAAGTCGATCAGCGTCAGCAACTCGCGCCGGGTGGGTCGACTGGTTGCATTCAAGGGAAAATCGAAAAACGCAACGCCGCTGGCCTGTGCGGTACGGACCTCGGACGCGTACCACGTGTCCCTGGATGATCCGCCCCGCAGGTTCAGGATCGAGGCCAGGTGATGATCCTTGATAAGCTGGGGTAGCTGAGAGATCGGTTGCGCTGCGCGGATGACCCGGCCTGGATCGACAGTACCCAGATTGCTGCTGACCAGTGGCCGCAGCAGCAGAGAGACCGGCGCGGCCGCCCCCAGCAAGACGACCGCGATGCCGATTCTCAGAATGCGCCTGCCAAACCCTCTCCGCGAGGCGGATGAAGTGATGGCGACGGTAGGGTCGGTCGGTCCAGTGATCGTCGCCAAGGGTAGCGTCTCCGGGATGGTCGAGTCCCTCTGGCAAAAGGCCAGGCCGGGAAGATCGGGTAGCGGAAATTCCTTTACGAAAATCTAACGAGGCTCCGCCTCAGACCGACGAGACATGTTAGAATAAGCGGACCCGGGCGGAAGGTCAACCCTGACCAACGACACGGCGGGCGGTCAAATGGAAATAGGATTCATGCATCGAGCCGAGCCGCCTCCCTTTCGGAAGCTGTGGCTCGGCTCGGCGACCATCACGCCCGATTGATATTCGATCGTGCCATCACACGCACGGCTCAAGCTGTCTCAACGTGCACCCGGCTGGGTAGGCAAGGTGGGAGTTGTGGTTGCTGCAGCAGGCCGGGGGATGCCAACCTGCAGCAACTGGAGAGAACGGGCTGTGAAGGAGTACTGGAGAATCGAGTTCAGGACTGTCTGGAAGGGGGCGGCCAGCCGGTCGATGAAGATCGTCGTTCGCACGATCGGGTCGCGATAGACGACGATTCGGTCCCCGGGCATAAGTTGATAGTTGGTCGTCGCATCGCCGCCGCTCATGATCGCGGCCAGGTTGACGGGCAGGACTTGCTCGCAGCAAGCTCCCGGCGGCGCCGGACGTACCAGGCGGATGTTATTGGGAGCGGCCGTGGGAATCAAGCCGCCTGCGAACTGAATCGCATCGAGGACCGTCTCGTTCCCCGTCACCGGCAGCCGGCCGGGCGAGCCGACGTCGCCGAGAACGTAATAATTCTTACTGTTGTAAGCCGTCACGTCCACGAAGATGCGGTCGCTGTCTTTGGGCTCGATGGTGATCGGCTTGCCAGCTTCGTTCAGCTTGGAGCCGCCAGTCTCGGGATCGATCTCGACCAGGCCGAGTACCTCATCGGTCAGGTACTTGCGTAAGTGCAAGACGATTTTTTCCTTCACCTCCGGGATGGTCAGGCCCGCGACGTAGACATCACCGTAAAAGCCCAGCGAGATCTTGCCGTCGGGCCGCACCAGCCGCTCGCCTGAGATCGGCCGCCCTGGCAGGGCTTCAAGAACTTCGACGAGCACCAGGTCCGGCGGCTCGACGACATAATCGGGCATCGATACCTTCTTGAATTCGCTGGGAATACTGCTGCTGGCGATCTTCTCTTCGGGCGTCTTGACCGACTGGCACCCGCTTGCGGCGCACATGGCCAGCGTCAGCAGCCAGCCGGCCCGGCGGATATTTCCTGTGCGATCCATGCACCACTCCCTCCCGGCACTCCGAGATCGGCCGAGCAGGCCGCCGAAGTTTCGGACAAAAGCAACCGCCGCGATCCTTCACGGCCGGTTCAGCTCGCCGTCCAGGCGATCCTGTCCCCCGTTTACTTGCCTTCTTCACCGCGGGGCCGACCCGTCCAGGCCGGATCGATCTTGACACGACTTACAATCGGCACAATGCCGCGCTCGCTCAAATCCAAAACCGTTGGATTCCCGTTATTGTGTCGTCTGAGGGAAATAACGCGACTGCCGCTTGAAATTCTGACCTGCACCTGGAGGCCGGGAACGCGACGCCGTCGTGGTCCCCCCCCGATTGAAATAACGAGCGGCCTGGCCACCCGGAATATTCGCGTTCCTCGTGTGGGCCGCAGTCTGGTTCGTTCCTGACGAGCTGCCCGTCTTTCGACCCGTGGGATCCTGACCCGCGGGACGAACCCCGCTGATCTGTCCGTTGCCCAGGCCCAGCATCTGCTGCTGCGTCGAGAGCATGAAAAGCCCTGTCTGCGCCCGCGTCATCGGAATTGCCGCCGGCCCGTAGACGTAACTCAGGCCCAGAGGATCCATCATCATCGCGTTCGCCGAGTTCACTCCTGTGCCTTGCTGGGTTCCAACCCCCATCATAGGAACGGCGACGACACCGAGCCCACCCTGGGTCGACCCGCCCATGACGCTCTGCGGCATGAACCCGATACCCGACAGCGACGAGGCGCCTGTCTGAGTCTGAGCCCAGGTTCCGGGCGCCCACACCAACCCCACGAATCCAATCAAAGCCGCACCACGTAACCAGCTTCTCTGTCCGCCCATCCCAGATCCTCCTTGATCGATCGACCCATCGAACCGTGTCTCCGGCACACGCGAGGTGATTGCCGAACCGTGGGGTTCGTGAACCCACGCCCGTGGACCCGACCGAGGACAACCCCTGGGCTCGGCCGACGATCGCGTTCACCAGTGCTCGGCATCGACGAATCCCGGTGATTCCCCCACTCAGCCGCTTCTTCCATAGAAATCGGTCGTTCCTTGTGCTCGTTTCAGACAATCCTTCGAGCAGGAATGACATAAAAGGCAAGGACGGCTCCAGGATCATAATCCACCCGACCGCTATTTACGTAAAATACGGAATCTTCCTGTCCTCTCTAGATTGACTGTAGTCTTCCAAATCCCCAACCCGATCGAACTTTCCAGAAGTCTGTGAGATGCTGGGTCTGCCTCCGCCCAGGAGATCAGGAGGCGAACCAAGTCACCGGGATCGGACGAGGCAAGGAATGCTGACGAAATCAATCAGTCGGAAACCTGGACAGGTTCTGGCCGTATTGGCGGCCGTTACGAGCCTGTCAGGGCTGGCCGAGGCCCAGCAGAGCGGGATGTTCCCCCTGCACCCGATTCGCAGGGAAAGGACACCGTGCGCGAACGAGGAGCCCATCTACAAACTTTACCGAGATCAGTACTACGGGTACTTTCCGACCCGGTGGAGAAAGTTCCCTGACAACTGGGCCTTGTCCAGCCCCGAGGGTCCCCACACCAAAGAGGAACTGAAGAAGAATCCGATCGAAGGACCCAAGCCGATCACAGGCGAAGGCGAGGGGGAGGAAATGCCAGGTCCGGCTGGCCCGGGCGGCAAGCCAGCGATCCCGAACCCTCCACCGGATACCGAGCGGTCGCCCTTCGAGATGGACAAGCCGGATAATGGCGCAGCCGCGGCGCCTGGAGCTGCGGCACCGGGACGTAGGAACGCCGCGGCACGGGGCAAGACGCCTCGACCGGGAGCAGAGGCCTCGCCGTTCGACACCCCCGAGACCAACCCGGCCGGGGCGGGTGCCACGCCCGGCGATCGGCCGCAGCCCTCGCAGCCGAACCGACCCTCGACGCCGACGCTTCCCGATCCGGGCACTCCCGACCTGGCTCCGCCTGGCGATGCACCCGCCGCACCGCCTCGAACTTCGTGGAACCGGCGCCCTGGCGAAAGCCGGCAGGAAGATCCCGGACCGCTCCTGAGCATGTCCGATGCCACCCTGCCGTCCGTCGAGGAGGCCTCGAATCCCGCCAATCCGGCCGGTGGTGGCGCCGTGGCCGATACGGTCGCGAACAATTCCGGAGCCGCCGACCCAGCAACGGCCCCGGCAGCCACTCAGCCCGCCCCCCGGCGAGGTCCACTCAGCTCGCTCTTCGCCGGTCTCGGATTGAACTGGCTGAGGCGGTGACGGCCCAGCGTGATTCTCATCCATGACCCCCGCGGGAAGACGCGGCTCCCGGCGAGCCAGGATCCTCCGTAGCTCGGCGGGAGCCGTGCCCGCGCGTCGTTGACGCCCGGGGCATACTTTTCGGATGCACAGAGGTCTAGCCACTCGCCACCCGTTGGCGTCAGAATCAAGCTGGGCGAGTGGGCATCGATCTCTGCTGTTCATCGTCCCGGTGGGATTGACAGCCAGAGGCGGCCGGCGGCATGAGACGCGCACGGAACCTTACCGTTCTCTTGATACTCTCCAGCCTGGCGATCCTGCTAGCCGCCCTGGTCTTCGTCCTCGCCGGCAACCAGGATCGCTTCGGACCCTGGCTTCGCGCCTTGAGCCTTCCCGCCGCGCTCCTCCTGGCCCTGGTCCTCCTGATCGTGCTGCCGCTGGCCGGGGCAGGTCTGTTCAAGCAAGTCCGCCGCCGGCGTGAGAAGGAAGAGCCCGTTTCCGCTCCTGTTGCCATTCCCGATGACCTGGCCAGGGCTGCCGGAGTGCACGCCCGACGCGCTGGCGAATTCATCGACCGGGTCAGCGATCCGCAGCGGAAAGCCGAGCTGGCGCGCGAGCTTTCTCAGCTTCACACCGAGGGACAGCATGAGGTCAGCACTCTGAGCGTGGTCGTCTTCGGCACCGTGTCGGCAGGCAAGACCTCGCTGATCAATGCCCTGATCGGCCGCGACGTCGGGACGACCGAGGCGGTCATGGGAACGACGCGTCACGGTGAGAGCCACACGTACCAGATCAAGTCGGTCGATGCGCTCGTTGAGGTGACGGACACGCCGGGCATGTCAGAGGCGAGTGAGGCCGGCGAGGCCCGGGAGATCGAGGCCCGCGCTCTGGCCGTCCGTGCCGATCTGCTGCTCTTCGTCGTCGATCATGACCTGATCCGCAGCGAATACTCGCCTTTGATCGAGCTGGCTCGACTGGGGAAACGCTCGATCGTCGTGATGAACAAGAAGGACCGTTTTCCCGACGACGACCTGGCGGCGATTCTGGCGAGGCTGCGCGAGCGACTCTCGGGCGTGATCGACCCCGCCGACATCGTTCCCGTCGCTGCGGCTCCCCGGCCCATGCCCGTCCGCATGCAGCGGCCCGATGGCTCGTTCGAGACCGTTCTGGAGAAAGAGGATCCGGACATCGCGGCACTCCTGTCGCGGATCGTCGAGGTCCTGCGCCGCGAGGGCAAGCTGCTGCACGCGACCAACCTCCTCGTTCGGGGCCGGATCCTTGAGCAAGAAGCCCAGGAGCAGCTTGCCCGGGAAAGAGACCGCCGGGCGCTGGAGGTCGTCGAACATCACCAGTGGATCACCGCGGCAACGGTCTTCGCCAACCCGATTCCCGCGCTCGACATCCTGGCCGGAGGCGCTGTACAGCTCGAGATGATCACCGAGCTGGCCCGGGTGCAGGGCGTGGAGCTGACGGCGGGCCAGGTTCGCAACCTGGCGGGCCAGATGGTGCAATCTGTGCTCAAGCTCGGGCTCATCGAAGCGGCCGCATCGCTCATCGCCGGGGTGTTCAAACGAACGCTCGTGGGCTTCGCGGCCGGCGGAGCCGTTCAGGCCGTGACCATGGCCTACCTCACCCGCGTCTCGGGCAAGGCCTTCATCGATTACTTCCGCCAGGGTCAGTCGTGGGGCCCAGGAGGAATCAACGAGACCCTGCTTCGCCAGTTCGAGCAGACCAGCCGATCCGAGTTCCTCCAGGAGTTCGCCGGTCAATTCGTGCACCGTTTTCTCCAGAGGTTCCACCCGGGCACGAGTACAGGCCCTGCTTCATCCGCCCGAAAGGGGGACCGTTGAAGCTTTTTCCCGATGATCATGAGACGATTGCGGGCACGGCCCGGCTGCTCCGCCAGGGCGAGACTACCTGCGTCGAAGTCCTTCAAACGTGCCTTGATCGAATCGAGCAGAGAGAACACGAGGTCCGGGCCTGGGTCTTGGTGGACCGAAACGGTGCGCTGGCCCGGGCGCGTGATCTCGACGCCGAGCTGCAAGCCGGACGCGACCGCGGGCCGCTGCACGGGATTCCGATCGGGGTCAAGGACATTATTGATGTGAAGGGCCTGCCCACCGCATGCGGGATTGCCGGTTGGGAGGGGAATTCCGACCCCAGCGACGCGGCCGTCGTGGCGCGCTTACGCGCGGCGGGCGCGATCATCCTGGGCAAGACGGTCACGACCCCTTTCGCCTGGATCGACCCGCCGGTGACTCGCAACCCTTGGAACCTGGAGCGCACCCCGGGAGGCTCGTCCAGCGGCTCGGCGGCGGCCGTGGCGTGCGGAATGTGCCTGGTGGCCCTGGGCACGCAGACCGGTGGCTCCATCACGCGGCCGGCGGCGTTTTGCGGCGTGGCCGGAATGAAACCGACATACGGGTCCATCGAGGACCAGGGCATTTTTCCGCTGGCCCCCACCCTCGATCACCCCGGGTTCATCGCCCGTTCGGTGGCCGATCTGCGACTGATCTTCGAGGTTTGCCGCCGGCCCGAACTGCCCCCCGAACAGTATGCCCCGTGGGTGCGAGGCGCCGTGGACCGGCCTCGCCTGTGGCGACCGCTAGGGCTCTTCGGCAAGCTCGCCTCGCCCGAAATGGCAGCCGCCATGAGTTCGGCCATCGAGTGCCTGGGCGATGCGGGTGTCGAGGTGCAAAACTCGGGCGATACCGGATTGCTCGAAACCCACATACTCGAGCCCCGCCTCCGCAACCACGGGGTCATACTGGCGGCCGAGGCAGCCGCCACGCACCGAGCATTGAACTATGCGAATCCGCCGGCATACCCTGCGCGAATTGACGAGCTCCTGAGAGAAGGGGACGACGTTCGTGCCGTCGATTACCTGCGGGCCTGCAAGCAACGAAAGCAGTACCGGGTCGCCATGGATGAGATGCTCAGATGGGCCGACGCCCTGGTAACTCCCGCCGCCCCCGGTGCTGCCCCGGACCTTTCGACCACCGGCGACCCCGTCTTCAACTCGCCTTGGAGCCTCCTGGGCTCCCCCACGGTCTCATTTCCGATCGGACTCTCAGCGGACGGCTTGCCACTTGCTGTCCAGTTAGTCGGGAGAACAGGATTCGACCTGGCTCTCTTGCGGACTGCCGAGTGGTGTGAAACCGTCATTCGATCCGCGAATCGAGGGAGTTGAGGTTCACCAGACATGACCCCTCCGACTGAACCGCCGGCCAATGATGCCCTCGTTCACGAGGATCCTCTCAAGACCCTCGAGCCCGTGCTCGATCGGCTTGACCATCTCACCGACGGAAAGGGGAAACCCGAGGCCAATGGCGACGCCGTCGAGCGCGCCCGAGATAGCCTGGAAGCCACCCTCGCCGGCTTGAAGCTCACACCCGAGGAAGAAAAAGTTCTTGCCAACGAGATCGGCCAGCTCCGCGAGCTGACCAAGAAGCTCGACGAGACGACCATCGAGATTGCCGCGTTCGGCATGGTCAGTCGCGGCAAGTCCTCGGTCCTCAATGCCCTGCTGGGCCGCGACATCTTCGAGGTTGGCGCCACGCATGGCACCACAATCACCCGTTCAGCCCAGCGCTGGGAGCAGGGAGCCAGGGGATCCTCGGGGCTCGATCAGGCGCGCCTGGTCCTGGTCGACACGCCGGGTATCGACGAGGTCGGCGGCGAGGTCCGCGAAATCCTGGCCCGCGAGGTGGCCCGGACGGCCGACCTGATCCTCTTCATCGTCTCCGGCGACATGCAGCGCAGGGAGGTCCGGGCACTCTCGGAGCTGCGGTCGCACCAGAAGCCGATCATCCTGGTGTTCAACCAGATCGACCGCTATCCCGAGACCGACCGCCAGCAGATCCACGCCAAGCTCGAGGACGAGCGGGTGAAAGGCCTGATCCACCCCGAGGACATCGTCCTGACCGCGGCCCGACCGGACCCGATCCGGATCAAGATCCAGCAGCCCGACGGCACCTCGAAGATCGTCTGGGAACGACCCGCGCCGGTCATCGAGCCGCTCAAGGCCCGCATCCTTGACGTGCTCGAACGCGAGGGCAAGGCGCTCGTGGCCCTGAACACCCTCCTCCTGGCCGGCGACCTGCACGAAGAGATCGTCGGCCGCAAGGTCCGGATCCGCGACGACGCGGCCAACCGCCTGATCTGGAACTTCTCGCTGGCCAAGGGAGCGGCCGTGGGACTCAACCCGATCCCCGTCGCCGACCTTGCGGGCGGGCTGGCGGTCGATGTCGGTATGATCATCTCCCTCAGCAAGGTCTATGGCATTCCACTGACCCGGTCCTCAGCCATCAAGCTCGTTCGCGACATGACGATCGCGCTGGGGGCCATGGGGCTGCTTCAGGTGGCGACACGGCTGGTGACCAGCGGGGTCAAGTCGGCGATGGCCGGCCTGACAATCATGACCGGCGGCCTTGCCGGCCCGCTCACAGCGCTTGGCTATGGGGCAATCGGCCTGACCCAGGCCGGCGCCGCGGCGTCCACCTCCTACGTCATCGGCCACGGAGCCAAGACCTACCTTCGCCAGGGCTGCCAGTGGGGCCCGAAGGGCATCAAGACCGTCGTCCAGCAACTGCTCGTCCAGGCCAAGACTGATTCGGTCATCGAACGCCTGCGCGACGACCTCAAGAAGCGGCTCAAGAAATAAGCGATCGATTCGTTCTGACACCACTCCCATGACGACCCGAACCCGCCTTGTTCTGATCATCGCAGCGATCCTGCTTCTAGCAGGCGCCGCGCTGGCCTACGAGATCATCTCGACCCGGCCCGTGCGCGCGGCGGTACGCATCTATTCGGAGCTAGTTTCAGCAGGCAACCGTACCGATCTCTCCGCCGTGGAGCGCCTGACCGCGGCGCGCCGATTGTGCTCTTCGCGCTACCTGTCCACCGGCTCCCTGTCGCTCGGTCCCGAGGGGGGGATCGGGGGCCTTCCTCGAACCATCAACAAGAACTTCCAGGCCTGGCGAGAGGGGCCGAATGTATGGATCTGCCCGACCAACCGCATCGGCCCGGTTTACCAGTTCATCTCCGAAAACGGCCATTGGCGGTTCGACGGTCTGATTGCCATCCTTCGGGCCCGAGGCGAGATCATCCGGACCACTGAAATGCCTGATCCCGAAGCCCCGTGACGGATTCGCGCGGGCTGTTTGGGCTACAACTCTCCGGCCATCGAGTAGATGCCCTGTCCCTCTTTCTTGAGCTTCCCCTCGGCGACGAGCTCATCCCATACCCCCGCCGGGTGGCCCGGCGGCGGTGTGATGCCGCCAATCCGCGACGTCTTGCTGCCGTGGCTGAGGCCCGATTCGTCGTCGAGACGCATCAGCTTGAGCCGCTTCTTGAATGCCTTGTACGCGTGCTTTCGTTCTTCCTCGGTGGCCATCAGCAGATCTCCCGGAGACCTCTTCGACATGCGACCTTATCGGTCAGGATATCGCGGATCGTGCACGCACGAAAACCGTATTGTCCGGTCTTGCGGCGATTTCCCACCGGCGTCCTCTCCCCACCCAACGACAGAACCGGCCGATCGATCGTCGCTGGTCGTCCTGCTGGAATTCTGCGCCGGCATCCTGGAGAATCTTCAAGGATCGCCGGGACTGCGGATTCATGGAACCGGGCGACGGCGGCTATTGTCGAAACAAAATTGGGTTCTTGCCCCGCATCTTAGATGAGCAGATACAGCCATTGGAACAAGCCACACACCTGGGAGGGACCCCCTTTCCACGAGAAGGCATACAGCTTCAAGGACATGGCCCGGTGGGACGCCAAGTGGCAGACGCTTGCGCCGCGGGCACGCCTGGCCTACTTGAAGGACGTCAAGGGACTGAACCGGGCACAGGGACAGCACCGCGACCGGCCCAGTGTCAAGGCCGACCTGTTTGTTCCCAACGTGCTCGAGGAGCTGCTGGCGGCCGGCTTCGTCGAGCTCGGCAGTTCCGGTTCGGGCAAACCGCGCGACCGCGTCTTCGCGGTGGTCGCTGCCACCGACTTCATGGCTCGCGTCCGCGCGCTCTACCGCCATCACCTGCTGAGAGGCGACCTCCCGAGCTTGCTGGAAACTCATGTCCGTCACGCGTTCTATCAGACAGTGGAAGTTGAACTCAGCAGCGTAATCCGGGACGCCGGCATCGACGAGTACCTGAGCCTCGATGGGATGCTGAAGCTCTATGTTGTCGGTCACCGCTGGCCCGGCTGGGTTGCCCGGTCGCTGAAGAACCCAAACGCCGAGCGAATCATCGAACTGCTCCGGAATGCGAACGGCCCCATGGGGCGCGCCCAGCTCGTGGAGAAGTTGCCCGACATCAAGGCTGATGCGCTGCAAGCCGCACTCGGTTCCCTGTTTGCTCATCTCGCGGTCTTCGAGGACCTCGATCCGGAGACCTTCGAGCTTGTGGTTGGGTTCTTGCCTTCCGTCCGAGCAAGCATGGCCGCGGCCCTTCTGCCTCGCGAGCGTCCGCCACTGGTCGTCAGCGAAAACCTTGAGAGCATCGGTCCGGAGGG
>Ga0208565_1001386_pt1 | contig 14332 bp, 12 predicted proteins | sample Sb_taG_7_FD_187706 | JGI IMG/M metagenome (GOLD analysis project Ga0208565, IMG submission 187706) | Peat soil microbial communities from Weissenstadt, Germany - Sb_50d_2_FS metaG (SPAdes) (version 2) | ecosystem: Environmental > Terrestrial > Soil > Wetlands > Peat | place: Germany...
CGCTCAGCTCCAGAACGACCACTATCCGCCCCGGCACATGACCTTCCCTGAGCTCGAGTATCGCTATCATTACGGCTTTGACCTTGCGGCCGCCGCCGTGACCGCCGTCCTCCGGGTCTCACCGGGGGTCGCCATCGACATCATTACCCTGCTGAGCTGGTCGTATACCTGGTGCCTACTTTGGGTCCTCGGAGACGAGCTGCTCGGGCGCGGCCGGGGCTGGCTCACGGCGGTGATCACCCTGTTCGGGGGCGGTCTGCCCTACCTGCTCGCCCTGCCAGACGGCTACTATGTCGCGCGGTTCGTGATGATCTGCGAGGTCGGGGGGATGGACTTGAATCCTCCCATGATCTCTTACTTTTTCCAGCATCCCTGGGCCCTCGGCCTGCCTCTTGCCGTGTGCGCGACCCTCATCATCCTGGACCGCCGGAGGGCGGGGTTCGTTCGCTACATAAGCCTGGCGCTCTTGCTTGCAGCGCTCTCGTTCAGCCAGGCCGTCGTCTTTGCCGCGTTGGCCGGGGCGATCCCGGTTGCGGAGGTCTTCTCCGACCTCTCGTTCACGCGGCGCCGTGTCGCCGGCGTAGCAGCGGCCGTCGTGGTCGCGCTGCTCGTCGGCCGGGCCGCAGGTGGGTTATTCCTGCCACCGCCTGACGGCATGGGCCTGAGTATCAGTCTCCAGGCCGGGGTCGCTGCAACTCTGATCGACACCATTGTCTGGCACGTCCTGACCTACGGTCTGCTCCTGCCGCTGGGTGCCTGCGGCTTCTTTTTCCTGCCTCGAGGCCGCCTGTTCCTGGCCCTCCTTCTGGCCGGCAGCCTGGGCGTCTTGAACTTGCTTCGTTATGCCCACTCCTGGGACCTGGTCAAGTTCGGCACGGTGGCGGCCCTTGCCCTGTCGATCGCGACCAGCGCGACGGTCGCGCGGGTCTTCGCTCTTCGACCAGCCCTGCTGGGCGTTACCCTGGGCCTGCTGCTCGTGGGCGTCACGGCCGATGGCCTGGCGTTTCCGCTCCTCTTTGCTCTTGATGCCAAGGGAATTCCCCTGGCCATGTATCCCAAAGAGCCGTCGCGGCCGCCCTCGAGCGAGGATCTCCAGGCTATCGCCTGGTTGCGTGGGCGAGTCTCCGCCGATGAGATTGTTTACCGGAAGCTGAGTGCCGCGATCGCCTACGATCACGTCGGCGGGCTGGCTGTGCCCTGGTACGACGGCCTGACCGACACGTTTGGTTTTTCTCGTCAGCGCATGGAGCGGCGCCGACGACTGCTGGTCGAGCCGTCGCCCGACCCTGATGCCTACGACTCAGAGCGAATTGGCTGGTTCGTTCTTGGTCCCGGCGACTCTCTGCTCTCTCGATACGTTGATGACTGGACGGAACGCGGGCGAGCGCGCGTGGAAGCACGATTCGGATCGTTGCGAATCGTCAGGCTCTTGCCTCGCCAGGTCCCCTGAGCCCTACATCGGCTTCCGCTCATCGCGAGGGTCGGCCAACGTAGCGTGCAATCGCAAGGGGGCCGCATCTCTCTCAGTGTTCGAGCTCGACGTCATCGATCGGCACGTCCCAGTGGGCCTGAAGGATCTCGAACCGGCGTTCTTCCTCTGCGCGGAACGTCTCTTGGTCAGGAAAAAGCTCCTTCTTGATCGCCTCTTCCTCGCTGCCCGGCGCGAACGCCGCCTCCACGTTCTTGAAGACGATCGTCACCCGGTAATCCCACCGGCCGTCCTCCGTTGCGTGATAGCGCGGTTTGACGGCGGACACGCGAAGCATGCGGCCGCTATCGACCTGCTTCTTGAGTACCGGGTAGTGGTTCTTCTTGAACAACCGGATGAACTCGTCGGCATGGCCCCATTTGGCCTTGTAGTAATACTCGACGACAAAGGGCCGCTCGGTGTGCTTCCCTTCGGCCTGACCTTCGGCCGCTGGCTGCGGATTGGCGTGGATCATTGGTTGCACCTTGTGGACCAGTGGTAAACCGACTCCAAGTAAGATGACCGTGCACAACACGCGTCCCGGTGAAAGCGTGCTGAATTTTATAAGTGTTTTTTTCATGTGATTTTCCGGTATAGCTTGATCTATTCGACATGTTTTTGAGTACCACTGAAGCAGATGTGAACTCGGGGAGGATCTTTCATCTTCAGCACTCAACGGGATGACGGAGATGAGCAAACGGACAGGCGATCGGATGGACCATCTCAGGCCAAGATGCGATCGACAGGCATTCGCCAACCGTGGACAGCGGGTTCCGCATCAGCCTCCTGGCCGAGCTCAAAGACCTTGGGATGATCGGGACTTTGCCGGTTGTAGGAGCGAATCACTCTGGCTTGAGGGTCGACATCCCACACGACGCGTGTCCCGGCCTCGAAATAGTCGGCACGTTTCGCGGCGCAGCGTTCCTCTGCCGGGTCGCCGTAGTCGTTTTCGCTCCGAACTTCCACCGCGAAAGTGGGGGGACCTTTGATGAATCGCATTTCGTTAGACGGAAACGGCCCCCGATAGTAAGAGGCATCCGGCGAGAAAGACTCACGACCCGATGACAGTTTCGGGACCGTGAATCCCATGTTGTCGGTGTAAGCCTCGCCTTCATGCGTCGCTTCGGCGTGATCGTCCAGACTCTTCGCGATCCGGAACGCAATCCGGTTGGGTCGGCGTCCTGCAGGCATGAGGGGAACGATCCTTCCGTCAATCAGTTCAGCCTTGCCGTCGACGCGATAGAGATCCTCGATCGTCCCAGTGGTCTCGGTTCGAACGCCTGCCATCTGCGGAACCCCCAGGTCGCTTGTCGTGACCGTTCAATCGGTCAAATGCCGTTCCAACTCTGTACAAAACCGTACCACCAGATGAGAGAGGTAACAAGGCCGGCTCCGGCGAGGAGTGGGAAGGACAAAGGACGGACAGGCCGATCATTCCCGCAAATCGCGCAGATGATTGAGCGCATTGCGGGCCTTCCGTTCGGCGTCATCGAGTCGCTGCCGCCGGGTGGGCGGGTGGGGCTGGTGTTTTAACTCGCCGGGCAGGTCCCTGGTTCGCTTGCTCTGAAGCAGCCGGCCGCTGGTTGTCGCTCCGAGATCTTTGGGGGCCGCGAATCCTTTCCAGGTGCCGGCCTCGGTCCGCTTCCGATACCGCGCCGCGTCTTCGGGGCCGGACGCATCAAGCCAGGGGCCCAGTCCGAACCACGACTGAGACCTTCCAGCGCCCATCGACATTCCGGACAAGAACCGGTGCCCCGCGCAGGCGCTGGATCTCGTTCACGCGTTCACCGCGCCCATGTATTGAGTGATCCACCTGGCCAGGTACGCCGCATCCAATCTCGGTGCACCGCGTCTCTCTCGAAACACGAGCTGCCCCGGAAACGCCAAACGCTGGCGCTTGAGCCCCACCCCGGTCTCGGCCAGCTCAACCAGGTTGGCCACGTCCGTCAAGTTGTACAGAATCAGCCTCTCGAGTGCGGTCCTGTCGCCTCGTCGGTAACGGTGCCAGAGCCGGACGGCTTCAAAGCCGTCCACACCCTGAATTGCCGGGTCGCGGTGCAGGCCCAACTGGCTTTCCACGACCTTGAGCCCGCCTTTGTACCCCAGCGAACCCAGAACGAAACGCAGGTCGATGTGCGACTGATCGAGCCGGGCCTGGGGAAAGTGGGTCCGCAAAAAGGGCACGTCGAACTGGCTGCCGTTGAAGCTGACCAGGAGCGGAAACTGTGTGATGTACGCCGGGAACTCCTCGAGGTTGATGCCCTTGATGAACAGTGCGAGCTCGCCGTTGCCCAGAGCACCGATCACCGTGACATCGTCGTAATCGCCGGACAGACCCGTCGTTTCGATGTCGAGGAACAAGGCCCGGTCGGCGAACTCCGAGTACAACCGCCAGGCCTCCCTGGCCGGCATGTGCGGTTTGAAGAACCCAGCGTCTCCGCTGGCCAAGGCGTCGAGGGAATGACGAACCAATTCCACCGCGGACTGATGGTTCCGTCCCCGGAGCCGGCCGTCCTGGGCAGTCGTCAGAAACTGGTCCCAGTCGAGAATCCCTTGATCCCAGAGTGCCCGCTCCCGCCGCGGGCCCACGCCGGGTAGATGAATAAATGTGTTCTGTAGCATGAAAGTCACCGCTGAAGCGCACTCTGACCGACCCAGATCATCGGGGCATCCTACTCCCTGGAATGTGCGGAGACCAGCCCAACCGTCCAGCCGCTGGGCGCTCTTTATTGATAGGTTTCTCCCAACAAACGACCAGCACGAGCGCGCGGCGATCTACACCGACTATGTCAAGAGCGTGCTGAAGAACCCGGCGCTTGTGGGCTGCCACTAGTTCCAGTATGTGGATGAGCCATTGACCGGCCGAGCGTACGACGGCGAAAACTACAACATCGGGTTCCTGACGGTGACCGACACGCCTTATCCCGAGCTCGTCGCGGCCGCCCGCGCCATCCACCGCCAGACATACCAGCAGCGGTCGGGCAGAGAGCGATCGGTTTCCCAGGCATGTCCCGCCCCCAGAAGCGGATGTGGGACGTGGCGGTTCCTTGCCGCCACCCGCGCCCTGTGCTAAGGTCTCAAAAAGACAGGAAGGCGTCACGGAGAGACAACAAAGACAGGAAGGCGTCATGGAGAGACAACACGACACCTGCCGATGAACCGGGCCCCCGGGAGAACCGTAATGCCCACGCCACGACTGGATGCGGAGCGCCACAGGCCGCTCTGGATTTCCCTGTTCCTGATCGCGCTTGATCTGGGCCCTCGCCATTTCGCGTTTTACCCGGGCGGCCGCTTCGGCTACGTCATCAGCGAGATGGCCAACACGGTGACCGCCTTTGCTTACGATGCCGACCGGGGCACTCTCACCGAGATCCAGACGATCTCCACGCTGCCGCCGAGTTTCCAGGGAAAGAGTTACACCGCCGAGGTGCAGGTCCATCCCTCGGGCAAGTTCGTCTACGGCTCGAACCGCGGCCACGACAGCATCGCGATCTTCACGGTCGATCCGGCCACCGGGAAGCTCACGGCCGCGGGACACCAGGCCACGCTGGGCAAGAATCCGCGCAACTTCGCAATCGACCCCACGGGCACGTACCTGCTGGCCGAAAACCAGGATTCCGACTCGATCGTCGTCTTCCGGATTGACCCGGCGAGCGCGGCCTCGAGCAGGTCGGCGAGCCCTTGGGAATTCCCATGCCGGTCTGCATCCGCATGATCCCGAAGCCTGGCGGAGGAGATTGACCTGGGAGCGCGGATGAAGCTGTTTGCAATGAGTCGTGGGTAATATACGAAAACGAAGGGCTGGTTCACGATCTGTCTGAAGGCAAATGCGTGGCACCGGTATTCGATCAACCCGTTTTCTCTGCGTTTGATGAAGCACGTGATCTCGATCGATTCCCCGGGACCGGGGCGCGAACGTCAAGCCAAGCTCGCATCGCTGCTTTTCTCGGCGGTAGATGTTTCGAACCGCGCGAGGCGAGTCTACGAAGCGATGCTCGAGCAGTCGGCGCAGATTCGCGCCGCCAACTTCACAGTGATCAGCACCGACGACCTGGAGCGGATGTTCGCCCTCTACGACCGAGCGTTTTTCCGTGGGCTGCTCGGCGAGATGCTCATGGAGGACTACGCTCATCCCATGGCGTTCCGGCTTTCACGACGGCTCACCCGCGCGGCCGGCCAGACCATGCGCCAGGTCCGACGGGTTCCGGTTGCCGGCAAGATGGCCGAAAGGGTGGACTACGAGATCTCGGTCTCGACCACGCTCCTGTTCAGCACCTTCCAGAACGTCGAGCGGGAGGTCATCGTGGGCGGCCTGCTCTGCCACGACCGGCTCGAGGCCTTGCAGCGAATCTTCGAGCATGAGCTCCTGCATCTGGCCGAGTTCCTGGGCTGGGGTCGTTCGAGCTGCTCGGCCGAGAACTTTCATGTCCTGTCGCGGCGGATCTTTGCCCACGAGGGCGTCTCGCATGACCTGGTCACACCCCGCGAGCAGGCCGCGGTCGCGTTTGACGTACGTGTCGGCGATCAGGTCAGCTTCGAGCTCGAGGGCTCGACCTACCACGGCCGCGTCAACCGGATCACCCGCCGCGCCACCGTCCTGATCGAAAGCCCCCGCGGCGAACCCTTCTCCGACGGCCGCCGGTACCTGACCTTTTATGTGCCCCTACCTTTACTCCGCAAGCAAAGTTAGCCACAGATCAAAATCAATTTCAGGTGCGGCGAGCTCGCTGTCCTCACCTGTCTTTATATCTGTGTCCATCCGTGTTCATCTGTGGCTAATTCTGCATTGGTTTTCCTTCGTTCGTCTGTGGCTTGCTCGCCCGCGCTCACCCCCCGAGCCAGGCTTTACGCTGAGACTTCTGAGCATCGGTGGCCTCGGGATTGGCCTCCAGCACCCATTGGCGAGGCGGCTCCTGGCCGAAGCAGGCCTCGAGTCGCTGCAACCGGTCGCGCCGGGAGATCAGGAACGACACCTTCTCGCCGGGCTGGAAACACTCCATCCGCCTGGACCACTGGCCGGCATGAACCCGATCATCGCCGATGGCCAGGATTTCGTCGCCGACGTTGAAACCCGCCTCGAATCCGGGCGTGCCGCGTTTGACCTGGTTGACCACCAGGCGGCCCTCCTCATTCTTGGTCAGCAGGCCCAGCCACGCCTTGGGCGGCTTGTTCGCGTCCTTGTTCTTCTTATCGTCCTTGGCGAAGCGGAGGCCCAGCCAGTCGAGGGCCTCGGTGTAATCGAGCTCCTCGGTGGTCTCCAGAACCTTGCAGAACCAGGACGATAGATCGACCCCGGCGACCTCCTGCGCGGTGGCGCGAAACTGTGGGGCTGTGAACCCCCGCGGCCCGGAATAGCGCTCGTAGGCCAGCCGCATCACGTCGTCGAGGTTTTCCTTGCCCGAGGTCGCCCGCCGTATCCTGGCATCGAGCAGGAATGCAACGACAGCGCCTTTGACGTAATAACTGATGCCGGTATTGGGCGTGTTCTCGTCCCGGCGATAGAACTTGATCCAGGCTTCGAACGACGACGCCTCCAGGGGCTGGACCAGCCGGCCCGGCGTGGTCTGAAGCCGTTCAATGTCGCCGGTGCTCTTGTCGGCGTCGGAGCCGGGCGAGGGAGGGTCGCCGGCCAGGTACTCCTCAACAGTGCACAACCCTGCGCGGCGGACCAGGAGACGATCGTAATAGCTGGTGATCCCCTCGGCGACCCAGAGGCTGGGCGTGTAGACCTCGTTCTCGTAGTCAAATGGGCCAAGCTCGGCGGGACGCAGTCGCTTGACGTTCCAGGTGTGGAAAAACTCGTGGCTGACCAGGTTGAGCCACCCCAGGTAGCTCGAGCGCGTGCGCGTGGCCCAGCGGCTGGTCATCAGCACCGTCGAGTTCTTGTGCTCCAGGCCACCGCCACTTTCGGTCAAGAGGTTGAAGAAGACATACTTCTCATAGGGCAGAAATCCCCAGAAGGTCTTCTGGGCCCGAACGATCGCCTCGACATCGCGGGCCGACCGCAGGCCGTCCCACAGGCCCCCCTCCCCCTCGTTGACCAGGTAGTGCGGCACCCCATCGACCTGGAACTCGTAGATTGCCGGATTGCCTGCGTAGATCGGCGAATCGACCAGCGTGTCGAAATCGGCCGCAATGTAGTGGTGCGGCTTACGGCCGGGTGCTTCGGGAAGCCCCGTCACACTCGTACGCCATTCCGGGGGCAAGACGAGGGCCACCTCGTGAGGACGCGGTTCGGAGCCGGCCAGGGTCAGAAACGTCGCCGCGCCATTGAGCAGGGCAAATGAGCCATCCACCCAGTTTCCTTGCACTGACATCGCCCGCCCGTAGACCCGATACGCGACCTTGATCTCGGCCGCTCCGCCCGTCTTTACCCGCCAGCGGTTCTTCCGCACCTTGGACAGTTCGAGAGCCTTACCGTCGGGGCCCGTGGCCTGAATCTCCTCGAGATGCCGCGCGTACTCGCGCACCAAGTACGAGCCAGGCGTCCAGACCGCCATCATCAGCTCGATCTCCGAGGATCCCTGCACAGGTACTCGTGCTTCTACCTCCACATAGTGCGTCTGGGGTGCTGAAAACCGCAGAAGATAACGAATCGGCTCGGCCGATTCGGCAAGGTTCGGCGTGAGAGTCATCATGAAGAATCCAAAAACAAGTGACTTGCCACACGAAACGATTCATAACATCCCATCCTCACGATCGAGTGGACATCTCACCGGCCGCGATAGCGAGCCGCGTCGCCGCACCTATCTTAGAGCCCGCCCGGCGGAGAAATCTACGGCAGCACCTGGACGATGGTAGCCCTCCGGCCAATGTCCACCATCCACGTTTGGCTCGTTTCGTGCTAGATAATCCGGGCGAAGCTTCTAGACTATCCAAACTCCCTGCGATTCACAGGATAGAAGGTTTACGCAACAGGGATAGACCTGTTAGGATGTGGGATCTGAGTCCCTATGGGGACTGACATTGCCCACGGCGAGGTTCCGGTCTGAGAGCGCCAAGGCTAGCTCCATCCATGTCACGATCAGATGACTACTATCGACCGACCTGGCAGGCGAGAGTGAACAACCAATGAGAACAATGCATGTTGGGATTGTCGCCGCCCTGGCATTCTTTATTGTGGTTGATGAAACCGAGGCACAGCAATACTCGGGCGCTGGCCTGGCGGCGGGCACCGACGTGAGCGGACCTATTTCGGGGGGGGTCGCGCCTGTCGTCACGACCTTCTCCACGCAAGGGCAGGTCATGCCGTACAGTTACTGGGTTTCGGCCCCGAAACCTGCGCGGATTTATGTCGAGTATGGGGCGATTGACCAGTTCCCCTTCCAGGGCCGGGCTTACGGCAACCCCAGCGACCGGTGGTCATGGTATTACATGGGCGGCGGTGACAGCCGATACCTGGCGAAGTACTACTATCCACCCCTTCGGTAGCGAAACGGCTCGGATGATCTGGGCCAGTCGATCCACGTGACCACCGAGGGTGGCTCGATCGAGGAGGAGTGGCGCACCGAGTACGTCGCCGAACGCACACGATTACCTTCGGAGCGGCGTTCCTTGGCTTGACGCTGGAGTGCTCGCGGTGCCACGACCACAAGTACGACCCGATCACGCAGGAGGTACTTGGAGTCTCATCACCGGCTTGCTGTGCGAGGCGAGGCCTTACCTGACGCCCCCAAGGTCGCGCAGCCGATCCATCGCGGCGGCCACGCCGTCTTTAGCGCCGTAGATCGAGGCGCCGGCGACCAGCACGCGAGCGCCCGCCTCGACGACCAGAGGCGCGGTCTCGTGATCGACCCCGCCGTCAACCTCCAGCTCGCAGTTGGTGCCGAGTGAATCAATCATCTGGCGGATGGTACGAATCTTGGGCAGAGTGCCGGCCAGGAAACGCTGACCGCCAAAGCCGGGATTGACGGTCATGACCAGGACCAGGTCCAGATCGGGCAGGATCTCCTCCAGCATCCCGGCGGGTGTTGCCGGGTTGATGGCAACACCAGCGCGCCGGCCGAGCGCCTTGATCTGCTGCACGGTCCGGTTCAAGTGAATGCCCCCTTCCTGGTGAACGATGAGCGTGTTCGCACCGGCCTCGGCGAAGGCTTCGAGAAACTGGTCGGGGTTGTCGATCATCAGATGCACTTCGAGGGGCAGCCGCGTGACGGGCCTCAGCCACTTGACGATGACCGGGCCGAAGGTCAGGTTGGGAACGAAGTGGCCGTCCATCACGTCGACGTGAATTCGATCGGCCCCCCCCTGCTCCGCCTCGCCCACCTGCTCTGCCAGGCGGGCCACATCGGCCGAGAGAATTGAAGGAGCAAGCTTGATCGCCGACTCGCCAAGGCGAGGGATCATCATTGTTTTTCCTTTCACAAAACCTTGGCCACGAGCAGCGTGCGATCGTCGAGTGCGGCATTGCTGTCGGTGAAGCGGTCGAGCGCTTCCAGGATCGCATCACGCATCGCCGATGCACCCAGGTTGCATTGCGTCAGAACCTCGTGAAGCTTTTCCAATCCAAACTGCTTGCTCTCTGAATCCATGGCCTCGGTGACTCCATCAGTGTAGAGGACGAGTATGTCACCCGGACGAAGAGTCACCTTCGTCTGGGCGTATTCGACGTCCTCGAAGAGCCCCAAGGGCGGGCCTCCCACGTCCTCGAGTGAATCGACGCGACCGAGAGAACACCGCTTCAGTTGCGGCGGATTATGGCCGGCGCAGCTATAGGCGAACTGGCGCTGGGTGGGGTCGTAGATCCCGTAAAAGGCCGTGACGAATACCTCGTTCTCGGCCGTGTAACTCGCGGAGAGCCGCTTGTTGACATGCTCCAGCAGAGCCGACGGCGGTTCGGGATGACCGGGATGGCCGTGAGCCAGGCTGTGCAGGATTGCCATCATGACGGCGGCCGGCGTGCCATGGCCGCTGACGTCGGCGATCAGGAAACCCCAGCGGCCGCCGGGAAGCTCGAAGAAATCGTAATAATCGCCGCCGGCCCATTGCGAGGTTTGATAGTGCGCCGCCAGCTCCAGGCCCGGGATCGCCGGCAGGGTCTTGGGCAAGAGCGACCTCTGGATGTCGGCCACGACGTTCAACTCGCGCTCGACGATCTCGTAGGCCCGCTTGAGGTCGTCGCGCAGCACGAGATTCTGGGTCGCCCGGCCAAAGAGGCTGCTCATCCAGTAACGCTCGGGAAATTGCTCCGGGTCGTAGGCCTCGGGCTGCTTGCTCATCGTGACGACCATGTTGAGCCCGACGCCCTTGTCGTAGTGCGGAATCGCCATCAACGACCGCTGACCTTGCAGGTATTCCAGGGCGGGATCGTCGGGTTTGAGCAGGGGCTCGACGTCATCGATGATTCGCGGCTCGTCGCCATAGAGTAACTCGCCCAGCAATCCACCTTCCAGGAGCGGCAGCCGGTCCTTTTGCTTCCAGGGATCGATTGGCTCCGTCCAGATGCTCGCCCGGGTAATCCGGTACCGGGGAGGCTCGAGGCCCCGCCGACTCAAAGAAACCCAGCCGTCGCTGGGCATGAGCCTCCGCACCCGCTCTCCATAGCTCCGCACCATGGCCTGGGGGTCGTCTTGAAGGCTCATCTCGCGCATCATCTCGGTAATCATGGCCAGCCGTTGCCGCCAGTCCCCGGGCCCGGATTCTGCGATCGAAGGCGCCGTCAACTGTTCAGCAATGGTGGGTAGATTCATGATGCGAGCCATGGCGTCTCTCATCGAGGAACGGTCCGGATCAGGCGGTCGATCCCGCCGCGATGTTCCATTGTACGCAGGACGTCGAGGGGTAACGCGGGCGACCCTCAGTGCTCATCTTCTTCATCGAATTTCTTCGCGGCGGAAATCCGCCCCTTCAGGGGTCGGGAGGAGCCGCGTTCTCCAGGTGAATAGGCCAGAAATTGGACATCCGACGGTTTCGCGTTCTGGCACAACCGCTTGCCGTCTACCATCTGATGGAGGCTGATTCGTCCTTCCGAGGTACCACCGACATAGGCAAGGCCATGCTTGGAATGACGAACGATCGAGCCTCGCTTGAATCCCAAACTGCGGGTTCCTCCGTAGGGTGATCGCACCCCTCCGATGCCAGGCTGGCGACGATGCAGTTCCCGGCGATGGAGCTTCAGCAGCGACACGCAGAGGAGCCGGATGCTGTCGGGTTGATCGTGACCGCCAACGATCGCATTCGCCAGGACCCACGAGTCGACGCAGTGGGCCTCGAACAGATCCGCCATTTTCTTCTTGGTTTTCTTGAGGCCAAGGGCATCGCGCATCTGCTTGGTCTGATATCCCTCGAACGTGTCCAAGGAAACCAGCTTGCGGACCTCGTCGTAAAACCACTGCTTGCCGACTTCAAGGGGTGAGAATGCGGTATCCCAGCGCGGCTTACCCTGGGTTTGAGCCTTGATGTCCTCAACCACGACCTGTGAGATCGGGAACAGGCGACGCAGCCAGTTCAGCAAACGGAGCTTCCACTGCCACCTGGCTTTGGTGGATGGCGGCAGACCGCCCCTTGCCCGGTTCGATCGTGGTTGCCGGCACGGCGTTTGTCGGTATCGTCGCGACCGACGAGATGCCGATTGATCGGCTTTGGCTTCCTTGACGTGAGTCACGGCGTCGGCCTGGATGTTGAGATAGGTATGTGACGCGCTCTTGACAGTCAGTCCCTCCTTCTTGCTCCCGGGATCAATGCCGACGACAACATCCTGAGTAACGCCGTCGGATCGTTCGGTAAGGCGAATGAAGAAAATACCGCGATCGAACTGTCTGATCGCCTTTCCTTTGCGGACCAGCTCCCTTGCCCTGGCCGGGTGACAGGGCATGAGTGGTTTGCCGGAGCTGCTGACTACAGGAACAAAAAGCATTGAGTTACCTCAATCCTCGCCTTGCGGCGGCTGGTTAACCCTTCGCTGCTGACCGGTCGAGGGAGGGGGGATTAGGGTGGCGTCCCCAGTGTCGCTTGCCCTGCCACGGGCAGCCGGTTCAGTTGCCTTCGGATGGCCCGTCTCACGACGGACCCTGGCCAAGCTAGTCTTGCGTTTAACTTGTCGTTTGGGGTGTGGCAAGCACCCTACTCCTCCAAGCCCCTAGCTTTACAGGAAGTTGCATATAGGCCGCAAGTCCAAAGTACCAAAGGAGATACGGACCGTGCCAGGTAACCCCTAGAGCCATAAGGGTTTACGGCCTAAATACAACTTCCTGTTTAGCTATGGGGTGCTTGACAGCCCAATCGATAAAGACAAGTTTTTCGTTGAATCGGCGGCCAGGCTTACAGCACCAGCGAGAGCTGCCGCTGATACTCGGTTACAAGCTCATCGCCCGGAGGAAGAAGCTGGAAGATCGCGACCATCACCTGCCGGGCTTGCTCGCCGACTCCCTTGCGATCGCGCTCTACCAGATCCAGGCAGAGGGCGAGGGCCTCGGCATACTGACCGGCGGCGGCAAGGGCTTCAGCCAGGGCGAACTTGAGCTTGAGATCGTCGGGATGGGCGGCCAGAAGGGCGCGCGCGGAGTCGACGCTGCCTGCCCCCTCGGCCTGAGTCTGGAGCACCAGTGCGGCCTTGAGCCGCTCGGCCTCGGGTTCGAGGAAGCCGCGCCGCTCCAGGGCGGCAAGCCGGGCCGCCGCGTCCTCAATCTGTCCCTCCGCAAGGGCAATCCTCGCCAGGCCGATCTGAGCCTGGGGCAGGTCGCTCTGGAGGGCTAGCGCCTGGCCATATTTCGCCTCGGCGGCACGCGGGTCAGAGCTCTCCAGGCGGCGCGCGGCCCGGGCGAGCGACTCGGCCTCGGTGGGCAGCAGCCGGTTGATCCAGCTCCGGATCACCGACTCGGGCTGAACGCCCATGAAGGCGTCGGCCACTGCGCCGTCCCGCACGCCGAAGACCGCGGGAATGGACCGCACGCCAAACTGGCCGGCCACGTCGGGATTCTGGTCGCTATTGACCTTGGCCAGGAGAAACTTGCCGCCGTACTCACCCGCCAGCTTTTCCAGGATCGGGCTCAGCATCCGGCAAGGCCCGCACCAGGGAGCCCAGAAATCAACCACGACGGGGACGGTCGAGGACCGCTCGATCACCTCCCGGACAAAAGTCTCCGACGTGGCCTCGATGACGTGATGAGGTGACGAGGGTATCGCTGGTGTCTCACTCATTTCCAGAGGATTCCTGACCAGGCCGGTCCGTTGCACCCCGGGTCGCGGCCGCCTGCATCTGACCGCGCCTTACAGTGCCTTGATCTCGTCTTGCCATCATACTTTGGGAATAAAACGCCGCAAAGAACCCGGGGCTCCTCACGGCACCAGCTTTCCGGGCTGCCCTGTCCTTCTCTCTCGAGCGCCGCTGTCGTATCTTCGAGGAATCATGACGCGAGGCGGCGCGCCGGGTGGCCAGGGAGCTCACCGGCACCGACCGAGAGCCATCTCGACCCGCATAGCGCGGTCATCCTGGTGGTGGCCTTGACTCTTATAACGGCCTGCGCAAGCGAGCCTCTTCCACCAGGGCAAGAATTCCTCCAAGCTGGGTCAGCCAGTCGCGTTCCATCTGGGCCCTCAGTGCGCCCTGGACGAGACGGGCGTAGACCTCGGGGCGGTCGCGGCGAATCGACACGGCGGTGGCCAGCACCTCGGCAAAGGCCGAGACCATCGCGCGAAAGGTCAGATTCTCAGGTGCGAACGAGCCGGTCAAGAGAGCCCGGAGATCGTCCACCTCGGTCAGCGTGGTCGGCTCGCGGAAGCCCAGTCCGGAAGGAAGTTCCCAGGGATCATGCCAGATCGCATTGAGCGGAACGCCGCGCCCCGTCGGCTCCAGCGCGTTCACCTGGCGGGCCAGCCCGTCAATCAACCGGACGATCGGAATCACGGAGCCCTCGAAGGCCCCGC
>Ga0208565_1001391_pt1 | contig 14280 bp, 11 predicted proteins | sample Sb_taG_7_FD_187706 | JGI IMG/M metagenome (GOLD analysis project Ga0208565, IMG submission 187706) | Peat soil microbial communities from Weissenstadt, Germany - Sb_50d_2_FS metaG (SPAdes) (version 2) | ecosystem: Environmental > Terrestrial > Soil > Wetlands > Peat | place: Germany...
CCGCGACCCGCCGGCCGTGCGCCTCGTCGTGGCACAGCGGCCCGGCCCCGAGCGCACGGCCCGCCCGCTGCATGACCTCGGTGGCCGCCGCCTCGATGAGCGCCCGCACCCGCAGGGCCCGCAGACGGCCGCCGTTCTCCCGGTCGCCGGGGTCGGCGTCGATTTCGCCGGCCGCCGTCTCGAGCATGGTCCTGGCGGTGTGCAACGCGATGTCGACCGCGCCGAGATGGGCCAGCCCATGCGGGCCGATGTCACGTTCGGCCGCAGCGGCCAGCAGCGTCCGGCCGATGCCACGCGCCCCGCCGTACCAGCAGGCGGCGACACCGGCGCCGCCGTGCGCGAAGCCTGGCCGGCCGGTGTAGCTGCCGGGCTCGCCGACCGGCGTGGCCGCTATGTTCACGAAGCGGACGTCCAGGGTGTCACTGGCCGCCATGCCGGTCGCCGGCCACGTGCCGGGAACCGGGGAAAGATCGCTTGTGCTGACCGCGAAGAGCCGGCTGCCGTCCGGCGCCGCCGCGGTCACCAGCGCATGGGTGCAGGAGCGGGCGCCGGAGCAGTACTGCTTAGTGCCGTCCAGGCGCCAGCCGCCGCCGGTCTGGCTGGCCTCCAGTCCTGGGCCGGGAGGCTGAGCGGCCCATACACCCCAGCGGCTTGCGGCCGGCGGGAGGGCGGCGCCGAGCTCAGCCAGGATGGCCAGCGCATCGGCGTGTCCCTCGGCGAGCCGGGCCAGGGAGAGATCTTCCCCGGCCAGGTCCGCAAGAGCCGCCCAGCGCTCGCGGGTCCGGCCGCTGCCGGGCAGTGGCAGGTTCAGCCTGCCCGACTTGACCGCGGCGGCGAAGGCCGCGGCGGTCGCGGCGCCTGTCCAGGCTGCCCCGCGGGCCTGACCACCCAGCGGGTCCGCGGCGGTCAGCAGATGAGCGGCATTGATCATTTCTACCCCCTCATGACTGAGCACCGCTGCCCATCGCCGGGCCGGGCAAACACGCGGGTATAGCGGTAAGGCGGATGAGGGCGGAACCGTTATCGTCGCGTTAGCATGCCAGCCGCCAGGCGGTGGCCGAGACCGAGCTGGTCTGAGAACCCATCGCCGAATGACCGGCGCGTCGGCCGGATCGGGCTCGCACCTATGGGGTGTGTGGCCGTCGGCGCTGACCGCCGACCGAGACTAGCCCGATTAATGCGCGAAGGAATCTTAGGATGATCATAATGCGCCATGCGCCAGCGGCCGGCCCGATGGCGGCTAACCGCTGACATCGCAGCAGTCGTCATGAGGTGAGGTTCGGGTGATACGAGTACAGGGCGGGCGCGGGCGTCGTAGCCGGCCGGGTCGTGGTCTGTCGCTGGACCGGATCGTCACGGCCACGCTGGAGCTGGTGGATGAGCAGGGCATCGGGGCGGCGACGATGCGGGCGGTGTCGTCGCGGTTGGGGGTTCGCTCGATGTCGCTGTATAGGTATGTGCAGGACCGTGATGAGCTGTTTGACGCGGTGGTGGAGCGGATCGTCAACGAGCTCGCCGACGATCCGGAAGTCCAGCTGCGTCCGGTGGACGGGTGGCGACCGTATCTTGCCGGCATGGCGCACGGAGTACGCCGCTACGCCCGGGCGCATCCCCATGCTTTCCCGCTGGTTGCTACCCGGCCGCCCGCGGCTCCGTGGGTGAACCCGCCGCTTCGGTCGCTGCGCTGGGTCGAGGCGATGCTGACCGGATTGGCCCGGGAGGGGTTCAGCGATGAGCAGGTACTGTTCACCTACCGTACGTTCAACAGCTTCCTGCTCGGTTACCTGCTCCTGGAAACCAGTGCCATGACGCTACGGGACCCGAAGCCGGGCGACGGATCCTTCACCGGTACCGACACTATTTCGGATGATGGCGGATCCGCCGGGCAGGCAGCCGCCAGCCCGGTCATCGGCGGCCTGAGCCCCGCCCGTTCTGCCGAGCAGCGAGAGGAACTCCAGGACGCCGACAGCCCACGCGAGCTGCTCGATCCCGCGGACGGGATTGACGCTAGGCGTTTCCCGACGGTGCACCGCCTGGCGGCGGGACTCGCCCAGGACCGGTGGGACGGGGAGTTCGAAACGGGCCTGGAAGACATGCTTGACCGCATCGCGGTGTTCGTGGCCGACGACCCGGATGTCAGGCGAGATTGAGGCCGTAAACCGCGGGCGTTGCCTGCTGGGGACCGTCTGCCTGATCTTTCCTGCCGACGCCGTCTCCCTGATCCCGGTTCTAGCACAGGCGGCAAACCCCGGCGGTGAACGGCCTCGCGGCCGAGGTGCTGCCCCGGGCAGAATGGCCACGCCGCTAAGTGGACACCGTAAGCTTCTCAGGTAAGCTTCTGATGTAAGTTTAATGTGTAAGCCGTCCGGCTGCGGGTAGTGGGGGGCCAGCCGGATGGCGGGGACCTGGCCCGAGCGGGCTCAGACGCCGCCGCGGCCCGCTGGTTGCGGTGGCCGCAAATCGCTCAAACGAGGAGATAGCCCGGATGACAGACAATTACCTGCCCGCATCTACGCCGCCACAGCGCGGCGAGCCGCTCCGACCCGCATCGGCGGAGGAGCAGGGCACGGCTCACGTCGTTAAGGATCAGGCGACCGACCTGAGTCACAGCAGTATTCAGACAGGAAAGCACGTGGCCGACGTTGCCCGGGAGCAGGCTTCGGGCGTTGCGGTGGAGGCCGGGCGTCAGGGCAGGGACCTGCTGCACCAGGCTCAAGGCCAGCTGGAGGAGCAAGCGGCGCAGGGGCAGCAGCGGCTGGCGAATCAGCTGCTTTCGCTCAGTGATGAGCTCCGCTCGATGGCAGGTGCCTCCGGCCAGGGCGGCATGGCCGCCGGCCTGGCGAGTCAGGCGGCCTGGAGGGTCCGTAATGCCGGGCAGTGGCTGGAGGACCGCAAGCCCGGCCAGGTGGCGGATGAGATGCAGTCCTTCGCGCGCCGCAGGCCGGCGGTATTCCTGGCCCTGGCGGTGGGAGCGGGCCTCGTGGCCGGCCGGCTCACCCGGGGACTTAAGGACGCAAATAGCGATAATTCCGCGGCGGCCGCGGCGCCTGCAGCTACGCAGGGGCTCAGCGGGCAGCGGGCCCGGCCATCTGACCTGGCCAGCTACCCGCCGGCAACGGCTGCGGGCGCCAGCGATCAGACGCCGGGCCTTGCTGTCCCGGCCAGCGGTCTGCCGCCAGCCGGCGGTGATCCGGCCTGGGAGGCCGGTCCAGCGTACGGCGAGCGGAGCCCCCTGGTCACTGATGACCAGGCGGGCCGTCAGGGCACCCTGTGAGCAGCCCATTCGATCCGGCCCTGCCGCCGCAGCCCGATTCGCGGCCGTCGGTCGGCGAGCTGTTCTCAGATGTTGCCGTGGATCTCAGCAAGCTCATACGCCAGGAGGTGGAGCTGGCCAAGGCCGAGCTCCGCCAGTCAGCCACCCGGGCCGGCAAGGGCGCCGGGCTGCTGGCGGGCGCAGGCATCAGCGGCTACATGGTCTTGCTGTTCGCGTCGGTCGCCGCGTGGTGGGGCATCGGCGACGCCACCGGTCATGGCTGGTCGGCGCTGATCGTGGCGGCAATCTGGCTGATCGTCGCGACGATCCTCGGGCTGACGGGGCGCCGGGAGATCAGCGCAGTATCGGGCGTCCCGCAGACCGCGCAGACGGTGAAGAAGATTCCTGACGCGATAAGAGGAAACGAGGGCACATCATGACCAACGATCCGGACCAGATCCGCGAGCAGATCGAGGAAACCCGCGCCAGCCTAAGCGAGGACGTCAATACCCTGGCCGACACGGTCAACCCGGCGCATGCCGCAAAGCGCAAGGCAGCCAGCGCACGTTCTGCCGTGCTCGGAGTAAAGGACAAGGTCATGGGTGCAGCGTCACAGTCCGTCTCCAGCACGACTTCTGCGGCGGGAGAAAAGGCATCGGCGGTTCAGGAAAAGGCGTCAGCGGCTCCAGACCGCCTTCGCCGCCAGGCGGCGGGTAACCCGCTGGCGGTCGGCCTGATCGCGGTCGGCGTCGGCTGGCTCGTCGGCTCGCTTCTGCCGGCCAGCAGCGCCGAGGAGCGTGCGGCGATGAAGGTCAAGGAAGCCGCCGCGCCAGCCGTCACCGGCGCGGCCAAGGATGCCGCGGCCAGCCTCCAGGACTCAGCAAAGCAGGCAGCCGAGTCGGTCAAGGCCGCAGCCGCCGACGCCGCCGGCACCGTCAAGGATGAGACCGCCAGCTCGGCGCATGACGTCCGGGATCAGGCACGGGCAGCCCGCGACACCGTGACCGACAGCCGCCACTAACCATCCTGGCCGCCACGCGCGGCTTTATCCTGGCGGACCGCTCTAGCCCCTAGGTCCTTCTCCGGACTTATCCGCAGCCCGGAATCTCTGCCATGCCCGGTAACTGGAATCCAGCCGCCACGCCGACGAGTTAGGGAGGGTGATCGCCGATGGCCAGATCGCAGACTACGGACAGCAGCGCTCGCGACGATGTGCCGAACGACCCGACAGATCTGAGCGGCGGGTCCTGGCTCGCGGCTGCCAGGCGAGCCCTGAAGGAATATAAGGCCGACGACCTGCAGGACCGCGCGGCGGCGCTGACCTATTTCGGCATCCAGTCGATCTTCCCGGGCCTTCTTGTCCTGGTTTCCCTGCTCGGCGTTCTCGGTAAGTCGGCCACTCAGCCGCTCATCACTAACCTGGGCAAGGCGGCTCCGTCGTCCGTGCGGAAGATCATCATGAGCGATGTCACCCAGCTGCAGCACAGTCATGCAGCCTCCGGGATCCTCGGCATCGCTGGAATCGTGCTCGCACTATGGTCAGCGTCCAACTACGTCGCGGCCTTCATGCGTGCCTCCAACGTCATTTACGACGTGCCCGAGGGCCGGCCGATCTGGAAAACCGCGCCGATCCGCCTGGTCGTCACCGTGGTGACGATGATCTTGCTCGTTGCGTCGGCCGTCATCGTGGTCGTGACCGGCGGCCTGGCACAGAAAGTCGGGAACGTGCTCGGGCTCGGCTCGACAGCGGTCACTGTCTGGGACATCGCCAAGTGGCCGGTGCTGCTGATCATCATCGGTCTGATCCTCGCCATCTTGTTCTGGGCCAGCCCGAACGTCAGGCACGGCTTCCAATGGGTCAGCCCCGGCGGCTTCATCGCCGTCGTGCTATGGCTGGCTGCCTCTGCCCTGTTCGCCGTGTACGTCGCCAACTTCAGCCACTACAACAAGGTCTACGGCAGCCTCGCCGGCGTCATCATCTTCCTGATCTGGATGTGGATCTCCAATGTCGCCATCCTGCTCGGCGCCGAGTTCAACGCCGAGCTTGAGCGCGGCCGCGCCGTGGCAGCCGGGCATCCAGCCGCGCAGGAGCCTTTCTCGGAACTGTGGGACGACCGCAAGCTGCGGAAGAAAGACAAGCAGTCGCGGAGCTGAGCCAGCGCGCGGGCCTAGGCCACTGCCCTTAACTTGCAGGACTTCTGTCCGGTAGTGCCCGATTTCCTGGGGGACGGTAACGAAGTGGGCGCAGGCTGATCACGAGACGGAGAGTGGCCGCGAAAGTGCGAACATAGCAACGAAGCTCCCGGTAGGACGTGAGGTGTTCAAAGCCCGTATACGTCCGTGATCAGGAGCTTCGTTGTCTCGTCATTGTGCCATGCTCGTGTCGTCTTCGCAGGCCGGGCCGGTTATCCCGGCTGCGGGAGAGGACGGGAAGGGCAGCGCGGAAGACCGGCTGCGGGCGGACCTGGCCCGCCGGGTGGTGGCCGGGCCCGGCTTGTGGACGGACTGGCTGGAGGACATCGACCGGCGGGGGCTGATCGAGGAGCTGCTCGCGGACGGGGTGATCGAGGAGGCGGCAGCGTCCGCGCCGCATGACCATCAGCTGGACCGGGCGCTGAACGCGAAGATGACGGTGATCTGCCTGATCGTCGGGTGCCTGTTCCCCGGGGAGGGCTATGACGGGGCGCTGCGGGTCGCGTTCAGCCTGCCCGGACTGGGCATCAAGCCCGGCACCCCGGTCCCGAGCGGCCCGGCCCTGTCGAAAGCCCGCGCGCTTTCCGGGGAGCACGTGATGAAACGGCTTTTCGAGCTGGATGCTGCCCGCCCGGACCCGGAGCCGGGAGCCGGGTCGCTGTGGCACCAGATGGAACTGACCGCGATCGACGGGACCACCGCCGAGCTGTTCAGTAACGACGAGCTGGCGGACGAGTTCGGGGTGCCCTCGGGCGGCACGAAGCCGAAGCTGAGGATCGTCGCGCATGTCCGTACCGGGACCCGCCGGTGGATCGGCGCGGCGGTCGGCGGCTACCTCGACGGGGAGAACACCGTGGCAGACGAGCTTGCCGGCACGTTCAGGCCCGGGATGCTGAACCTCGCGGACCGCGGGTTCTTCTCCATGAGCCGGTGGATCCGCCTGTCGGCCACGGGCGCGCACCTGTGCTGGCGGGTCAAGAACGGCGCCGCGTCCGTCCCGTTCAAGACCCTCCGGGTCCTCCCCGACGGGTCCGAGCTGGTCCGCCTGCATGAATCGGACGGGATGCTCAGCACGCGGCGCCGCGACGCCCGGGACAAGGCCCTGCCCCGGCTCCCGGACACCACCGCCAGGCTGGTCTGCTTCACCGTTACCGCCCGCACCCCGCGGGGCCACGTCAAGACCACGGCGATCCGGGTCCTGACCACCTTGCCCGACCATGCCGCGTTCCCGGCTCACGAGATCGCTGCGCTGTATGCTGAACGCTGGCAAATCGAAATCGCGTTCCTGCACCTGAAGAAAACGCTGCGCGGTAACCGGCGGGTCCTGCGCGGCCGGTCGCCCGTCCTGGCCCGGCAGGAAGCCTGGGCGTTCCTCCTCGTCCATAACATGATCACGACGCTGGCCGCCCGCGCCGCGGCCCTCGCCGGCGCCGGCCCCGACGAGATCAGCTTCACCGCCGTCCTGTCCATGGTCCGCGCCGGGATCTGGGGCGATACCTGCTGCGAGCACTGCGGCAGGCGCCCTCGGAACCCCCTGGGCCGTCTCCTGCGCAGCATCATCAGCAGCCCCCGTAACAGGACTGGCCGGAAACGGACCTCTGGCCGTACGGCAGCCGAACGCCGGACCCGGCATACCGAAGACGCGACATATACCATCGCCATCACCCCGTCAAATCTCCCAACATGGGATGAATCTCCCGGAAGTTAAGGGCAGTGGCCCTCAGACTGATCCCCCGGGGGCGCACGCTATGTAATTTGTCCCACGGGCGTACTCACATCGGCAGATGAGGTCGACCGGGCAGCAGGCCAGCGACCTTGAGCACGCATACGGGGTCGGCGCGACGGGACAGAACATTCGTTCTTGCGCGCCTTTGACGACCATCCTGGTCGGCCGCCAGGACGTGCAATTGGGCGGTTCTATGCGCTCGCCGTCATCACGGATTGGCTACGTTCCGTATGCGCGCGGGAGTCCCGCGCAGGGCGGCTCGGTGATGCTGAGTGCCGGGTCCTGTCGGCGGGGTCGTGCCGGTCGTCACGGGCTGGTGTCCATGATGCGGTCGTAGGTGCGGCGGGCGCGGGCGCTGGCGCCGTAGCGCGGAGCATCTGCGGGGAGGTCCAGCCGTTCAGCTCCATCAGGTCCCCTTCCGCTCCGCCGCGGTCCAGCCAGGTGTGGCTGAAGTGGTGCCGGAACCGGTGCGGGAACACGTCGACGCCGCATTGCCGGCCGCGGCGGGCAATCATCTGGTAGATCCCGCTGGCGGTCAGCGGCCCCCGGCTGCCCGCCCCGAGCCACAGCTGCGGGCGGTGTGCTGGCGCGGACGCGGAGGTACCGGTCGAGGGTGCGGGCGGCGTCGTAGCTGATCTTGACGATGCGGGCCTTGCCGGCCTTGCCGCGGACGGTGATCTCCCGCTGCCACACGTCGACGTCGCTGCGCCGCGGGTCACCGGGGTCGTAGCGGATGCCGGCCAGTTCCGACAGGCGGATGCCGGTCGCCTTGAACACCGCGATGATCGCGGCGTCGCGGCGCTGGACGAATGCCCGGCCCGCGCAGGCGCGCTCCAGCCGCGATAGCTCCTCCTCGGTGAAGACCGGGACAATGCGCTCGGTGACGTGCGGTGGCTGCAGCCTGGCCATCGGGTCGGGGAGTTCCTCTTCGCGGCCAGCCACTTGAAGAACTGCTGCAGGCCGCGGTACTGGTTGCTGGCGTAGGCGCTGCTGTACCGGTCGAGCAGCCGCACCATCCACTCCTGGACGTCCTGCCCGCTGGCCTGCTCCCATCCGGTGCGTCTGGTCTTCTCCAGCAGGTGAGCGGCGGCGAACTGCACCGCCTCGGTGTAGGTCCGTACCGTCTTGGCTGCCTTGCCCTCGGCGGCCAGGTGCAGCCGGAACGAGCTGATCTCGGCCTGGAACCTCCCGGCATCCAGTCGCTTGGGCTGCCCGGAACGCGGTCGCGGTGCGGTCATTGTCTTTTCCTCTTGCTGCGCGCACCATCCGCAGGTCAGCGTTACCGCGTGCCAGGGACCTGAAAGCACTGCAGAGGCAGGACTAGTTCCGCGAGACAGGAAGCGTGCCGGCCGCAGCACCTGCGCTCCGGCGGGCACTCCGCTAGCTGCGTTCCGTGCTCCGCTAGCCGGACTGGCTGTCGGTGACATTGGCGTCCTGGGTGGACGCGGTCACGCGCGGGTTCAGGGGCTGTCGTTCATGATGCGGTCGTAGGTGCGGCGGGCGCGGGCAGCGCGGGCGCTCGCGCCGTACCGGGTGAGCATCTGCGGCGAACTCCAGCCGTTCAGCTCCATCAGGTCCCCTTCGGCCCCGCCGCGGTCCAGCCAGGTGTGGCTGAAATGATGCCGGAACCGGTGCGGGTGCACCGCCACCCCGCACTCCCGCCCCCGGCGGGCGACGATCTGGTAGATCCCGGTGGCCGTCAGCGGTCCCCGGTTGCCGACCCCGAGCCACAGCTGCGGCCGGTGGGCCTGCTCATGCCTGCCCCGGACCCGCAGATAGCGGTCGAGGCTGCGGGCAGCCTCGTAGCTGATCTTGACGATCCGCGGCCTGCCGCCTTTGCCGCGGACCCTGATCTCGCGGCTGTCCAGGTCCAGTTTAGCGTTAAGGCATTGTTCGCCAGGCCAGCTGTTCAGGCTCCATCGCCAATCGGCGGGTCCTGCGGCTGTCCGTACCGGGCAGGTTAGCGCGGCGGCCGCTGCGAGGGCTGTGGCACGCCGGTCCGCTCGAGCAGCGCGCACCGCCGGGGCCCGGGATCGAAGTATGCTGCTGCCTCGGCGATCACTGCGGCGGGCGCACCGGCCGGGTCGGCCGGGTCGGGCCGCAGGCTGTCCCGCCGGCCGCACAGGGCCGGCGATGACCGGCGCATTCGTTCCACGCCTGCGGCCGCCTCCCGGCGGTACCCGCGGCTGAGCTCTTTCCAGGCCCCGATGGCGTCTCGCACCAGGGAATCGACAAGTGAGTCCTCCTGGAGCGTGTTCGCTCGCGGGTAGCCGGGGAACCTGCTGGACTCCGGCCAGGAAGTGACGTTGGTCCCCTTGACCCCGATCACGGCAGTGACAGGATACTGGGCCGTTATGGACATCGTGCCGCCGCCCAGCGGGGACCAGGTGCCCCGGCTCCAGGCGTTCCGCGCAGAGCACCCGGATATCGAGATCGCCAGCCCCGCCGGCTCGCGCACGGGCATGTGGTCGGCTTACCAGGGCGGCAAGATCCTCGCGGTCAAATTCGGCCTGCGCCAGCTGCTGGACCGCCTTGACGAGCTGCTCGCGTCCGGTTAGGCGGTCACAACCAGAGAGGCCCCGGTCCCGAAGTGGCATAGCCGGGGCCTCTCGCATGCCGTAGAAGTGCATTGACGACGCGACGCCACGGAGGTGGTCACGGTGCCGCGACATGGCGGTAATACGCCGCATGGCTCAAGGCGGCATCACCGGGCAGCGCATAGTGCCCGCAAGGGCAAGGGCCACGATGCCAGGCTGAAGGCAGCCAAGCGGAGCCGATCGGCGCAGCATGGCCAGCGACCGCAGACGACCTAGCCCACGTGCCCGATTACGACGCGGAGGAGCTGCTGCCCGTCACCGCGCTCGAGAAGGTCATCAAGACCACGATCACGCAGGCAGCCAGCCCGGTAACCCGCGAGGACATGTGGACCGCGTACAAGGCCGCCATCCCCGGCGCCACGGTCACCGTCTCACCCGAGGCGCCATGCCGTGGGAGGGCAGGGGCACCAGGATCATCACCCGGAGGCATGCCTCACCGTGTGCCTGGCAGTGCTGGAGGTCATCCCCGATAAGGCCGAGCGCACCCGGCGCGGAACATCATGCCAGGTGGCAGGCGGGTTTGAAGAGCGCGCCAGCCGCTGTCACCCTACGCCCACACCACCGCAAACCACGGGAGCGGGGCCGGAAGCTCTACCCACATCCTCCCTGCCGAATACGCGCCGGTGACTCATCGAAATGCCGGAGTCGCTGGTGGCGCTCAGATCAACCCGTTCGGCGTGGCATCGATGGTCATGCGCACCGCGTGTCACAACGCACCGAACGAATTAGGCGGGATTGTGCGCTCGCCCAGGTCGAATAGCGATCACGCAGCGTAAGTCCACCGCCTGGGGAGGAGGACGAAAGACGCCGCCGTGCCGCCGGGTCTGGGCGGCTGATTGCTGTTTCGGCTGCCGGGTGCAGGCGGGTCGCTGTGCTGGCCGGAGGCTGATGTCGGCGCGGTCCGGCCTGCGGCGATAATGGTTGCGGCAAGGGCCTGCCGCCAGGGAGCCGCGCCGGAGGACTATCCGGCCCGCTGCAGGTTAATGCTGGCCGGTTCATTTGCGGGACATCGTGATTTCGCTGCTTGGGAGGCAACGTGCGGCCTGGCCCGGTTCCTCGGCTGGTGCGTCGCCTGCTGGGCTGGGACCTGGCTCCGGTCGAGGTTCTGAGGCTGGTGCGGGCGGATGCGCACCCGGTCGCGCTCATCGGGGCCTGGGCCGATGGCTCCGACGTGGTCGGCTCTGAGCCTGCGCTGGTGCGCAGCCCGCCCCACTGCCTCGGAGACGTCCTTGACTTGCCCTGCGCGCCAGGCGCCGGGGCGAGCGGCGGCGCTGACCGTGCCCGGCAGCTGGGAACGGGGCTTGCCGATCCCGCCTTTCCTGCCTTCGGCGGCGGCTGGATTGGCTACCTGAGCTTCGGCTTTGGCGGTGAGGTCCTGCCAGTGCCGCCCGCGCCTGGCGGCCCCAGGCAGCTGCCCGCGTGGTGGTTCGGCTACTACGACCATGTCCTGCGCCGGGACCAGTCAACCGGGGAGTGGTGGTTCGAGGCGCTCTGGACGGCCGGCCGGGAGGAGGCCCTGGAACGCCGGTTCGAGGACTTGTCCGGCAGGCCGCGCCGCCGCGCCCCGGGCTCGCGGCTATTCCTGCGGGGACTTCCTGCTGGCGCCGTCGGCGGCCGAGCATAAAGCGGCGGTCGGCCGGGCCGTGGAGTACATCCGGCGGGGCGACATCTTCCAGGCGAACATCTGCCTGCGGCTGGAGGCCGGCTTCGAGGGTGATCCGCTGGACGCGTTCTGCCAGGCGGCGGCCGTCTTGCAGCCGCCGTACGCCGCGTTCATGCGCCTACCGCAGGGCGCCGTGGCCAGCTTGTCACCCGAGCTGTTCCTGCGCAGGAACGGCAGGACCGTCTTGTCCCGGCCGGTCAAGGGCACGCACCGGCGGTCACCGCGCCAGCGGCAGGCGCGGCGGCAGCGCGCCGAGCTGGAACGCTCGGCTAAGAACCGCGCCGAGAACGTGATGATCGTGGACCTGATGCGCAATGACCTCAGCCGGGTCTGCGCCGCGGGCAGCGTGGAGGTTCCGCGCCTGCTCGGTGTCGAGCCTCACCCGGGACTGTGGCATCTGGTCTCCGATGTGCGCGGAACGCTCGGCGCGGTTGCCGGCGACGGCGACCTTGTCCGCGCGGCCTTCCCGCCCGGATCGGTGACCGGCGCCCCGAAGGTGCGGGCGGTGGAGATCATCCATGAGCTCGAGGCGACGCCGCGGGAGATCTACACCGGTGCGGTGGGCTACCGCAGCCCCGTCGCGGGCCTGGAGCTGAACGTCGCCATCCGCACGTTCGAGTTCTGCGCGGGACGGGTGTGGCTGGGCAGCGGCGGCGGCATCGTCGCGGACTCAGCCGCCGACGAGGAATACCGGGAGTGCCTGCTCAAGGCGTGCCCGCTGATCCGCGCCATCGGCGGCCGCCTGGCCGCCGAGCCTGGCTTGCCCGCAGCGGGGACCCGGGCCGGCGGCGGCCTTATGTCCAGGCCGTCCCTGCAGCCGCGGCCCGCCGCCGACGTGTTCACGTCGCTGCTGGTCGCGGATGGGGACACCCGCGGCCTGGCGGACCATGTAGCCCGGCTGGAGGCCAGCGCCCGGCAGCTGTTCGGCAAGGGCCTGCCAGGGACCCTCGCCGGCGACCTGGCGGCTCAGCTCGCCGGGAACCCGTCCGGGCGGCTGCGGATCACCCTGCAGCCAGCCGGCGGGCCGCTCCGGGCCCGCGTCGAGGTCGTGCCGCTTGACCAGCCGCCTGCGGAGGTGAGCTTGCGGCCGGCGGTGATCGAAGGCGGCCTCGGCGCGTACAAGTGGCTCGACCGGCGGCTGCTCGCAGACATGGCCCGCTCGATGGCCCTGCAGCCCGGCGAGCAGTTGCTGATCCAGGACGCTGACGGCGACGTGCTGGAGACCGACAGGGCAAACGTCTTCGCGGTGATCGGCGGGGTGCTGCACACCCCGCCCGCGGACGGACGGCTGCTGCCCGGCGTGACCAGGGATGCCGTGCTGCGCGTGGCCGGCATCGAGGGCCTGAGCGTCAGCGTGACGCCGATCAGCAGGGCACGGCTGCAGGCCGCCAGCGAGGTGTTCGTCACCAACGCCGTCCACGGCGTCCGGCCCGTCCGGTCGATGGCCGGCAGCCCGGCGGCCTGGCCGGCGTGCCCGGTCGCCGGCCAGATGGCGGTGTCCCTCGCCGGGCAGCCGCTCAGCCGCCGCGAAACGGCCACCGCAAGCCACGCGGGCCGCCGCCCGCCCGCGTCACCGCCGGGAAGGCGGCGGGCTCGCGCCGGCCCGGTCACGGTCCTGATCGACAACTACGACTCCTTCACCTACAACCTCGCGCACATGCTCGCCGCCAGCGGCTGCCGTGTGGAGGTCGTCCGCAATGACGAGGTGTCGGCTCAGCAGGTCGCCTCGTTCGGCCCGGCCGGCGTGGTGATCTCACCGGGACCGTGCGCCCCCGCTGACGCCGGGATCAGCGTGGACGTGGTGCGGGTCTGCGGCGGCCAGACGCCGCTGCTGGGCGTCTGCCTCGGGCACCAGGCAGTCGCAGCCGCGTTCGGGGCCAGAATCGTCGCCGCGCCCCGCCCCGTGCACGGCCAGACGTCATCGATCACGCACGACGGCCACGGCTTCCTGGCTGGCCTGCCGCAGCCGTTCAAGGCGACCCGCTACCACTCACTGATGGTGGACGAAGGCTCACTGCCTCCCTTCCTGTCGGTCACCGCCACGGCCAGGGGGCGGATCCCGATGGCATTGCGGCACGCCACTCAGCCGACCGAGGGCGTCCAGTTCCACCCCGAGTCGATCCTCACCCGCTGCGGCGACACGATCATCCGCAACTTCGTCCAGGCAATCCGGGGCAACGCGTCAGGCGCGCCAGGACCGGGCAGCCGCACGACGGAGGTCACAGCCGCGACCAGGCCGGGCGGCGCGCGGCAGCGGCGGCCCCGCCCCCGGCCCTGACGGCGAGCCTGCGCAGAGCCGCCGCACCCGCGCACGCGAGACAATCAAGTTGATCAACCAGAACCGCCGCCGCAGACGGGCCCCAGACAGCAGCGCCTGCACAGTCCCCGCCCGGCAGCGGCCCGCTTCTTGCACGGCCGACTCCATCAATCCAGCCGCCGGCCACCATCGGAACGGGATCTTGATCGCGCGCACCCACCAGCTGACGCGACCGAACCTCAGATCCGCATGGTCGCGGCCTACCTGAACTCGATAACCACGGCCATCCCCCGAACGGCGGTTCTAGTGCGCGCTGTGGTGCCGATGGCCGATTACGGAACGCGACCGCGCCGATGAGCCGCCGACCTGTCGGAGAGCACCGAGCGCCGATTTGGCGCGGATGATAGCCGCAGCGGTGGCGGTTGCTGTCGCGTCCAGTCGGGTAGCAGGGACGCGTTGCCGCTAAAAATAACCCCAGAGTTCCCTGAGCCCTCCCGTGCCTCTGTAGACCCAGTACCTGGGCCTTCTTGCTCGATTTATGCGAGTTCTGCCATCTGAAGTGAACTCGGGATTTCTGAAGGTATATCGTCT
>Ga0208565_1001392_pt1 | contig 14275 bp, 15 predicted proteins | sample Sb_taG_7_FD_187706 | JGI IMG/M metagenome (GOLD analysis project Ga0208565, IMG submission 187706) | Peat soil microbial communities from Weissenstadt, Germany - Sb_50d_2_FS metaG (SPAdes) (version 2) | ecosystem: Environmental > Terrestrial > Soil > Wetlands > Peat | place: Germany...
TGACAGGATAAGCCGAAGGAGACCCTGCCGACCGGGGCTCCGAGGCCGACAATCAAACGATCGGCTACGCACGTAGATGCTCTCACTGACGCTTCTCGGGACGCGGGTGCAATTCCCGCCGCCTCCACTACAAGGCCCTTTGCGAGAAATCGCAAAGGGCTTTTTTCATTGGGTTTACGTCGATCCAGGCATGTGAAGATCGGGCTCCAATACGGCTTTGGGTGCTATTTTTCGGTCTTCTTGGGTGCTATGGGCTGGCTTTCTGGGTGCTCGACGAGCTACAATCGGGCAAAAGCACCCGATACCTCCATATCCCATTTGGAGGCTCACCCATGCCCCGAAAAAAGGACACCAGCGAGTGGAAAACCGATGCTCGGGGACGCTACCGTCGCATGATTGGTTGGAAGGTTGAGGACGGTAAGCGGGTCCAGCAACCCTTCTACTTCGGCACCGACTTGGACCAGGCGAAGGCAGGTTACCTGCGGGTGAGGGAACTCTGGGCGCACCTCGAACGCACCCACGAGGAGTCCTCGGAGTCGCCGTTCAACTCGAAGTTCGAGCCGCCCCCAGCCGACAGCGAATGCCTCTGGGATTCCCAATCGCTCTGGGTCGCCCGAGAACTGGCTGCCGGGCGTGTCCAGATTGTCGTACCCCTTGGGAGCGGGGTTCCTGCGACCGCCTACGTCTCGCTCATCGACAGCCTCGCCAAGCGTTATCCGATGGTGTACTTCGTGCCCGAGGAGTCGGAAACCTATCGGGCGGGGAAGGAGACCTGGCAGTTGTACGTCGAGGGTGAACAGAAACGGATTCCCCTGCCCCTTGCTAACGCCGCCCCGCACGCATCGGCGCTGCTCCATGAAGCGATCGACGAGTACATCGAGCACATCCAGAAGACGAACCTCGAACCGACGCCCGAAGGCCCCCAACTGACCGCCTTCGGGCACCTGAAGGTCGAGCAGGCTCGGCGTATCAAGAGCCGCCAGGCTGATCGTCCCCTCTCGACCCTTGATCTCCAAGGCTGCCAGGAACTCCTGGATTACTGGCGGATGCGCCCCCTGACCGAGCCCCGCCCCAAGCGACCATCCAGGCCGATGGAGACGAGGTATTGCGAGAACCACATCGCCGAGTTGAACCGGTTCTTCCGGTGGCTCCACAAGAGCAAGAGCTTCGATTGGAGGAAGCCGGAAGACTTCGACGAACTCGAAACCAGGGTCAAGGATCTCCCCGACGAGCGGACGAACATCAACTTCCTGAATGTCGAGGTCTTCAGCCTCGATGAACTGACCATCCTGAACAAGTACGCCACGCCCCTAGAACGGCTCTTGCTTTTGCTGGGGCTGAACTGCGGCTTCAAGGGTGCCGAGCAGGGAACACTCCGATTCGAGCACCTGTTCCTGGACAAGCCCCATCCCCACGCCGCCATGATCCGGGAGAAGACCGGTTTCGACATCCGACCTGAAGACCGGTTTGTGCTCTATTCACGGAACAAGTCAAAGGTCTACGGGGAGTTCTTGCTCTGGCCGCAGACGTTGGAGGGACTACGCTGGGCGGCGGCTCGCCACAGGAGGATCTGTGACCGGAAGAAGGTCGAGTCCTCGCAGTTGCTCCTCACGGATCAAGGGATTCCGTTCTTCCGCCGCACCCAGAGCACGAAGAACCGCAGCCAGATCTTCGTCAATAAGTGGGCGGGGTTGATGAAGCGAATCCGCAAGGACCACCCCGACTTCCCCCGCTACAGCTTCACAACGCTACGAGACACAGCCGCAGATCGGATTCGTCACATCGCCGGGGGCGAGGTCGCCGCCGTGTTCCTGATGCACGGCAAGCCTGTCAAGAAGGACGACCTGCTGGACCTCTACACGAACCGACCATTCGGGGAGGTCTTCAAGGCGCTCCGTCAGCTTGAGCAGGATCTCCAGCCCATCTTCGACGCCGCCCCGGACGATGCTTGGGTGACTCCCATGCAGCAGTACACCTCTCTCAGCACACGGGAGCAGATGTTGGAGCTTCACCGCCAGGGCGTGAAGGCTCCCGAGATCGCCAGGCGGTTCGGCAAGTCGCCCATGACCGTATATCGGCTCATTGAGCGGCTGCAAGATCATGAGACGGCGGGCGATCACCAATGATCATCGAGTCTCGATTCGCCGAACGCTCATCTTCTCTGACTAATTGACACCAATGAGTGAGGTATTCGACCACCCACGCTGGATGAGCTTACCGCCAGATCAGATTCCATCGCTCCCGGCATACACGTCAGACTTGCAACATAGCGATCCCGCTCTGTGAGCCACCTGTCCCGACCCCGCCCTCTGTGTGAGGTTTCTTTGCGGGCATAGTGACGGATCATCCGCCCTCACCTCGAAGAGCAAAATCTCGACGTGCCTGGCAGTCGTCACCCTCTTGTTGTCCGCTGGCGGCAGGATTCTGGTACAAAGTGCCCAGAGGGGCTCCCCGAGCCCACACCAGCCCCGAGCGACCCTGTGGCACGGGTTGGGGTATCCATCCTGCAACTTTTAGAAGCTCACCTATTAACATGTGACCTTACTTCAACTGGTCACATTGACCAGTTGATTGCAATCAACTGCGGAGGGTTCCGAAGTTGCACCCACGTCCCCAGTTGATCCCTGATGCTTTGGTCGTTGCCCACGTCCAATCTATCGCCCCTTTTATTATCGCTCTGGCGGGTTTCTGGGGGCTTCCTGGCGTTGAATGTGGAGGCGCATAGATGACTTGTACACTGAATGCCCGCAATTTGCAGGCATTCAGTGTATGTGCGTTTAATCAGGTGACAGGAAAACTCCTCGGGCCTGTCGAAGCCCGTGTCGTGGGCGTCGTGCCTGGTCTGGGGCAAGCTCGGATCGATCAGCAACAGTCTATTTGATCCCGCCGTCTCCGACCCTTATTCGCACATTATGCAAATGGATGGAGCCAGTTCAGATACTCGCAAGACCTAACGGCGGAACCAGCCCATTCGGGAAGAATTGACACCATCTAGGGGGTATTCGACTGCCCGGCGTGGGTGGTCCTGATACGCCTCCGCCTTTGGTGTCTCCATGTCCGACGATAAACCCGTCTGTTGTGATTTTTGTTTCAACTCGAACGTCTCGCTCTTTGAGGGCGGTTTCGATTCGACGACACGCATCTGCGCCTTCTGCGCAACCAGAGCCCTCGCCGAGATCACTCCCCAGCCCGTTCCAGAGCCAGCCCCGCCTCCTGAGCGACCCTCGAAGGAAGCCCGTCTCGCCTCGATCCCATCCCCCAAGACCCTGGTTGCCCACCTCGATCAGTTCGTGATCGGGCAAGACATCGCCAAGAGGCGGCTCGCCCTGGGCGTCTCCAACCACTTCAAGCGCCTCGTCGATACCTGGGAACGGGGCGCTCCTGATCCGATCATCGCCGACCCCGACTTGCACAATGTGCGAATCGAAAAGTCCAACATCCTGCTCATCGGTCCATCCGGCTCGGGCAAGACCCATCTCGTCCGCAGCTTGGCTTCCTATCTGAACGTCCCGCTGGTCATCGGAGATGCCACCAGCCTGACCGAGGCAGGCTATGTTGGAGATGACGTTGAGAGCCTGTTATCAAAGTTGATCCTGACTGCCGAAGGCGACATGGACGCTGCTCAACGTGGCATCGTCTTCATCGACGAGATCGACAAAATCCAACGGAGTGGCTCAGGCTTCAAGGATCTGAGGCAGGGCGTCCAGCATGCCCTCTTGAAAATGCTCGAAGGAACGATCGCCACGGTGCCGCCTGCGGGCGGCTATAAGCATCCGATGCAGCCTGGTCTCCCCTTCGACACGACCAACGTCCTGTTCATCTGCGGCGGGGCGTTCGTCGGGCTCGAAGACATCATCGCCAAGCGGCTCGGGCGGGGCGGTTTTGGCTTCGGTCATGTGTCCGAAAACCGCCAGGTGGCGGCTGATGGGTTGCTAAAACAGGTCAAGCCAAAAGACCTTGAAGCGTTCGGATTGATCCCAGAGATCATCGGGCGGCTGCCGGTGATCGCACCGCTCGATGCCCTTGGCGTCGAGGATCTCGCCCGGATTCTTCAATCCACGAAGGGGTCATTGATCCAGCAGTACCGGAAGCTCATCCGGTTCCACGGTGCGGACCTGTTGATCACGGATGCGGCGGTCAAGGAGATCGCCCGGATCGCTTTGGAGCGTGGAACGGGAGCCAGGGGGTTGAGGTCGGTCGTTGTCGTTGAGGAGGTCTTGGAAGGGGTTCTGTTCGATCTTGAGCCGGGCGTCAGGTACATCGTGACCGACAAAGCGGTCAAGGGTGGAGAGCCGGTCAAGCAGAGCATGGCGCAAATGAGGGCACCGCTGAGTTGGCATGTGCTGCGGCGGTTTCGAGCCGGGAAGCCGTCGTGATCCTGGGCTGCTTAGGCGACCACTTCCTCGGACATGGGCAAACGGTTGTGAATGCTGCCTACTTCTCCAGAGACCAGCAGGAACTAGACACGGCTGTTGACTGGCTTAGCGGGCAATACGGATTCTCAGTCTAACAGCCCTTCCCATGCGTGATGAAAAACCCGGGAGTTCAGGAGCATCCACGCCATCACACAACAAGGCACTGGCATACCCATGCCGATCACTGTCCCCAGCGTGATTCTTCGTAACGCAGAACAGATCAGAAAGATACGACCTCCAGATAGAGGGGCCTGGTCTTGTAAGCGGGTCGTATGGCTTCAGATGCGGCCGTCCTTGCCGTGGCAGTCCAGTAGTTACTCTGCCCATAATTGCAGTATCTCTCTGTGCCTTCGGGCAAGTTCGAGCAAGCCCCAACGAGCAAATTGTGTATCGGTTCACATTTGAGCGGAGATCAGGGATGCCAACCTTCACCTTTGTAGTCTTAGACACAAACATTCTCTTTCGAGTCGTCACCCAAGGCCAGCCGGGCTGCGAGTGCGAGCACTGGGACGAGCTGAAGGCATTTGTCAATGACAAGTCGATCACGCTCCTTGTTCCAGAGGTTGTCTTGTTGGAGTTCGACAACAAGGTTCGGAATCTCAAAGACGACTTCGCCGGAAAAATGGGAGCAGTGGTAGAAAGGGTGATAGCTGAATCACGAAAGAACCTTTGGAATGAACTTGGCGACCTTCCCTCATTTCTTGAAATTCAACTCAACGAATGGAAGAGAAACAAGATCACCGAGGCCGAAAGCCGTCGAGAGGAGATCCAGCGGTTTCTTGGGTCTGCTGAGGTCATTAGGATTCCATTCGATCTCACTATAATGATTCGATCGAAGAAGCGAATGATGGCAGGGAGAGTCAAGGTCTCCAGGGATCGTGCCGATGCCGACTGTTTCATAGTCGAATCGCTTGTAAGGTACTTCGAGAAACAGAAGGGGAAGAGTCAGCTACTACTATGCACCGAAAACGACAAGGAATTCGGCGTCGAAACAAAGGAAGGCAAGAAGACTCTCCATCCACTCATGAAGGAGGGCTTGCCGCCGACAGAATTGTTCACAGACCTTGCCTCACTCGTCACATTCGTCGAGGAGCGCAAGGCGGTTGAGGAGCCAAGCCCCGAGGAGGTCGACGAGGCGTTGGAGCGTGACAAGGCAGAGGAGATCGAACTCGAAGAGGCTGTCTTGGAGGCGATGACACCAATCCCATCTCTGCCTCTTGGCTCTCAGGATATGGCAGATGCGATCAGGGCGAAGTTGGCGAGAACCATTGATCCATCGTATTTAAGGGCAGTGACCCCAGACATGTCGCAACTTCGGGCAACGCAGGAGGCCGTGGCAAAGATGATGGAACCATTCCGCCAGCAGCAGGAGGCCGTGGCAAAGATGATGGAACCACTCCGCCAGCAGCAGGAGGCCGTGGCAAAGATGTGGGAACCACTCCGCCAGCAACTAGAGGCTCTAAGCAAGGCGATGGCTTCGTTATCGGGGAGAATCGGACCTGCTGGTGGCACTTCGAGAAGAAAGCCATTGAGTAAGTCAAAAGCCGAGGGGAAAGGACCAGAAGGGAACGAGGCTGGTTCAGGGTAACGGATGAATGGCGGTCTTGCCCTTCGAGTGGCTCTTTCTGGGTTGAGAGCCAGTCGGCGGTTTCCTTCAAGACCTTGTAGTTCTTGTTGAAGCTGTTGCTATCAAGCGGAATCTCGTCGCTCATCGCTCATCTCCTCCCGAACGATCCGTGTTCTTGACCCTCACCCTTCCGTCACGGAACTGGACCTGAAACGTGTCATGGTTCATTGCCGCTTCACGGCTGTTCAGGGGCTTGTCATCGTTGTCTCGGGCGATGGCGAAGCCCCGCTGGAGTGTGGATTGCGGACCAAGACCCACCACGATCCGGGCGAAGCTCTCGATGTCTTTCCTGGCGTCTTCAGTGATCGAGATGGCTCCGCTTTCAAGCAGGGAGAGGGACTTATCGAGGTCGTCCACCGCCTTCGTGACCATGCGACCGGAGTCCCGCCCAACCTGGGTCTTGATTTGGTCCAGGTCAAGTACCGCTGCATCGAGCCGGGTCTGGGCTTTGAGCGTCACGGTGTGGACCAGACGTTCCACCTCAGACCTCTCGCTCTCCAGTTGGATCTGAGTCGTCTGGGTGATGGTCTCGAAGCGGCGGGTGAGACCAAGCTCGGCATCCGTGACCATGCGACCAGAGTCCCTGGTAAGTTGCGCCCTGATCTGGTGAAGCTCACGCCCCGCCGTATCGAGCCAGCCCCGGGCTGTGAGCGTGACCGTGTGGACCAGGCGATCCGCCTCGGCTTTCTCGGTCGCAAGCTGCATCTGAACCTTCTGGGTAATGGTCTCGAAGCGGCGGGCTAGACCAAGGTCGGCATCGCAGAGGGTCTGTTCGGCACCACCCGTTACCTTGTCCCGCTGATTGTCCAGGGCAATGAATGCCTCCCGGACCAGGGCGGTGATCGCCGTCTGGATGAGCCTGACGAACCCTTCCTGATCCGCCTGGCGTGGCTTCGTTTCCCAACTCTTTGCAATGACATGCGAGATAGGGGACCAGTCTCAATGCTAAGTTCTTTGTAGAACGCAACTTGCAGAACAAGAATGGCAAATGTCAATCTTTCCAAGATGACTGCTCCCCCCTTGCGAGACTATAATTGTCGAGACGAGGATCAGGGCAAGAGCGGATTAATCAGCATCGGTCCATTTGATCTCGCTGTCTTCGACCTTGATTCGCATAATATGGTAATGGAAGGAACCAGATAACCGGGTGAGATCGGAATGGGGTACAAGAGCGTCCTCTTCCGGTCAAATTAATGAGTTGAACTCGGTTGCCGCATAACGATTTAGGTCGAAGCCGAGTTCTGGGATGTTACCAAGAGTAATCTGAGTGACGGTCTCATGACGGGTCGACGTGGGAAGAACCTCCGAAGTGGCGATCTTAAGGAGGAGCTTGGCATCTTCCTATTGAAAGGCTTTTGTGCTGTTGCAACTGTTGAACGGCAGGAAGACATAGGCATAGATGCCATTGCGACACTTCTAAGAGAAGAGAATGGTATGCTTTATGCTGAAGATACATTTTATGTGCAATTCAAAAGTAGCCGAATCTCTCACATACGATTCGAGGGCAAGGCTGTTGGTTGGTTGAAAAGTCTTAAGCTCCCATTCTTCATCGGCAGCGTCGGCAAGACATCCGTTGAACTTTTTTGTACCCACTCACTCTCCAGAATCTTTGCCGAAACCGATCATACTATCATTCAACTTAATTTTGGTGGAACGCCCGTAACGGATGCACCTCAAGGCGAACGATACGTCTCCATTGACCCACCGGTACTAACGTGGTCAGTCGAGGATTTGAGCAGACCTGATTTCGGGGAATGGGCATACGAAAGACTCAAACCGCTCGTTGAACTCGAGCAGAAGAACCTGGACACACGAATACTGAAACATATCAGTGTCGTCAATTGGACAACCAACGATATTCCTAAGATCAACCAAGCGATCATGCGGTTTCAGCATCCCTCGGATATAACAACTATTCTGAATGCCATACAGCCTTATGTACTTACGTTAATGACGTATTGTATGGTTAGTAAGGATGATGAGGAATACAACATGATAAGAGCGTTGATCAAATTCATGAGGTCTCATGGGTGTGATCCCGATCCTCATAATGGTTTTCCCGCAATACGCTCACTCCTCCTCCAACTGGCTAACCAAGCCTCAGCGGCTTCAGTCCACCACGAGGTGCAAAAAGGCTGATGGACGCCTCTTAAACCCAAATGAGGTCAAGCCTATGGCTATCAACAAAGGGGATTCCGACAACAACTTTTTTGGGTGGTGTCCTTGTCGGAGGCAGCGGGGCGTGTCATCCCGCCCCGCCGCCGAAGCGTCCCCCACGTGAAGCCTTCTCGTTTCAATCCTGTCACCCAAGACGCTGGTTGCCCACCTCGACCAGTTCGTGATCGGTCGAGCCATCGGCGAGCGGTTACGCATCCTTTCCGTCCTCCGTGGGCACATCCCGTTGTCACTGACTCTGATTCGCACATTATGCGAATGGATGGAGCCAGTTCAGATACTCGCAAGAACCAACGACCGGTGATTTAGCCCGAGCTTGTGGGTTCGATGGACGGTCAGCGACCGCTTCAAGCCGACTGCCCCTGAGTGATGAAGCCGGGACGACTGATTGATACCCTCGAAATTTTGCCCCATGATATCGCTGCGGCGGCCCTCCAAGCTGCCCCTTCCCGCTGATGTTGTGGTCGATTGCCAGATGGTACAACACCCCAAATCGAGAAGATCCATGACCACCAAAACAATGCTAATCGTTGGGTTTTTTGTCCTCGCCGCAGCGGTAGTCATCCTAGGTGTCGTTTTTCAAGGGGAAAATACAACCAAAACAGTCGCCGTGGTAGTCGCCGTGGCAGTCGCCGTGGCAGGTTTCCTCATTTCGGTCGTGAAACCTCTTTACGACGTATTCGACAAGGAACGTGAGCGGAAAAAGAGATCCCAGGAGAGTCAGGAACGAGTCAAAGTGACAGCGAAGTACGGTCATTGGGATTCGACTGGTACTGAATTGGGAGTTGTCATCTACAACGAAGGATCAACGACACTCCATATTCAATCCGTCGCTTGCCACTACATCCCTAGCGACGGAGTGAAAGAAGAGTTGATATTCTCAAATCTCAACTACGCGTGCACCGAATTGCTCGAACCGAAACATACAGCTAAGTTTCATTGTGACTCGTTCAAGGAAGTAGTTCTCAAGCAGATTTCGACTCTGCCCAAAGAAAACGTTTGGATCACGATCAACTCGTATCAAGGGGAGATTTACCGAGTCGGAGGGGAAGAAATCATCAAAGTTCTCAATTCCCCGCCGACGACTCAATTCGGATGAGCGGGACTGCGCCGAGCAAGATTTAACGGTACTTGTGTACTCCGCCCCATAACGCTTCGATCGAGCCAACGGCTTCAGCCTGGCTGCACGCCTGCTTTCATGCCTCGCCACGATCCGAATCCTCGGCACGGATTTCACACCCGCCCTGGGTGCCGTAGATCAGCCAGGTCTTGCCCTGATCCTCGGTGAAGGCGGTGTCTCCGATCGACCAGCCCTGCCTGTGGAGCAGGTTGAATAACTCGTCGCTGATCTTCGGAGTGTCCATCTCATCACCTCGGTGTGACCGACAGAAACCCCGGCACTCAGAACGAGATGTCCTCCTCATCCTCCTCGACTTCCGGTGCAGGTCCGGGCGCTCTCTTCGCCCTGCCGTCTCCTTCCGCCGATGAGGGCGATCCCGCCGCTGCCACGTCGTTCTCAAAGTACTGCCCCAGCGTCTCCTGGACCTTCGTCAGCCGGTCCTTGCAGATCTGGTACGCCTGCATCGCCTTCTCAACCTTCGGGACAAGCTGGTCGATGTCTGGCTCCTTCTGCGTTGAGAGCCAGTCGGCGGTCTGTTTGAGAACTTGGTAGTTCTTGTTGAAGCTGCTGCTATCAAGCGGAATCTCGTCGCTCATCGCTCATCTCCTCCCGAACGATCCGTGTTCTTGACCGCCACCCTTCCGTCACGGAACTGGACCCGAAACGAGTCATGGTTCATTGCCGCTTCCCGGCTGGTCAGGGGCTTGTCCTCGTTGTCTCGGGCGATTGCGAAGCCCCTCTGGAGCGTGGACTGAGGACCCATGCCGACGATGATCCTGGCGAAGCTCTCGATGTCCTTCCGGGCGTCATCGGTGATCGAGATGGCTCCGCTTTCAAGCAGAGAGAGGCACTTGTCGAGGTCGTCCACCGCCTTCGTGACCATGCGACCGGCGTCCCTTCCTACCTGAGCCTTGACTTGATCCAGATCAAGTATCGACGCATCGAGCCGGCCCCCGTGATGCGCCAACTTCAAGACGGTGCAATTCTGAATCAGGTCCGGGACGTACCTCTCCCAGTACGCCCGCTCCCCGGCTTGACTGTCGCCGGTCAGGAGCAGGGAACACGACCCGTGTTGAACCCGGATGCCGATCGAGTTGTCGTTCTCATCCTCAAGGTTCTCGGGCGGTTGCGGCATCACCGTCAAGACGACAGACCCCAGTTCGATCTTGCGGGCGGCTTTCGTGGGGAAGATCGCCGTTATGCCGCTGTCACGGACCAGACGGAGCAGTTTCAGGTAATGCGGCGTTGTGTGCGAGGAGTCGGTGGCAAGGAAGAACCTCGGTCGATAGGTCTTGATCACAGCGTCCATGCCGCCGTAGTGATCGGCATGGTGATGGCTGACGACCACCAGATCAATCGACTTGACGCCTCGCTCCCGGATCAGGCGGACGATCTCTTTGGATGGACCGGCATCGATCAGTGCCGTCTTCCCCTCGGGTGAACGAATCAAGATCGCATCGCCCTGACCCACATCGAGAAAGTCGATGGTGGCGGTCTTGTCGTGGGTGGTTTCAGAACGGTCTTGAGCCGTTGCGGGTGCAGCAGGGAGGCAAAGTGCCAGGGCAAAGACAAGTGGAACCATTCGTCTCACAGTCTGATGTCCCCACCGAGGTCGGTCTTCTTCAACTGGTCCTGGACCGCACGGGTCTGGTCAGAAACCTGTCTCGTCGCTTCAAGGTCACGCTCGATCTCGAAGCAGATGATGTCTCCAGCCTTGACCCCCTTGGGCAAGAGCGTCTTGGGGAAGTTGATCTGGGTGCCGTCGTCGGTCAACAGCACGGCAATCTCTTTCTTGCGACCCTCGAAGCGGTCGATGGTCAAATGGAGCTTCAAGGTCGGTATTCCTGGTTGGACTCATCCCGTCGCTAGGTTCTGAAACTTGCTCTGGGTTTTAATCATGAAGCAGCCAGGAACCCAGTCCCGGCGTGGTCACGCATTATCGAATCATGAGCCATTCGGTCGGAATGGGCGAGAATCGCTGTCGAAGATCGGCTCCAGCACCCCGGTCAGGGCGTGATGCACGACACGATCCCGGAACGGGGCGGCGCTGATCTGGCGGGTCTTGCCCTCGTAAATCGTGAACGTGCGGTAGGGACCGGGACGGTAGGTCTTGCTGGCAAGTTCCTCGTGCAGCAGGAACAACTGGCGTTCGAGATCGAAGACGAAGCGGGCAACGCCGGGCTTGAAGCGTTTGCCACGGGCGGCTGAGTGGGCGGCTTGTAGCAGACTCCCGAACGAGATCATCCGATCCCATAGGTTCCCGTGGCGTTTCACGCCTTTTCCTCGCCCCGACTGCGGAGCCAGCCACCCACCAGCCGCCCGATCTCGTCGATGGACTTGGCGGCGAAGCCGTAGCAGTTGATCTTCAGGCATTGCAGGTCTTTCGCCAGCCGCATCTGGAAGCGGAGGATCTCCAGCGTGAGGTTGGCGTCTTCGAGAAGCCGCTGGCGGTGCTTGGTGTACTTCGCCCGGATCAGGGTTTCCAGCAGGTCGTAGAGATTGCGTTCGATCCGCTCGCCCAGCACGAAGCGGTGGTTGCGGGGGAACTTAATCGTGTGGTTGCAGGACCAGAGAATCAGGTCGTAAGTCTTGGTGATCACGATCAATTCCTGGTCTTTTCTCATTGACTTTTGCAGGTGCGAGGATATGATTTAACGAGAATTTTAGTTTCCCTCGCAGTGTGTCTTCGGCGGCCCGATTCACCATGCCCGAAACCCAGTTTCCATCAGGGAGTCAACGCATGATCGACTGCCAAATTGGCAGTGGCATCCGCTTTTTCGGTTCCGACCCGGCTGCGCCGGGTGGCTGTTTTCGGAAACGCAATCTAATTGTCACAGGTTCATTTAAAAATCAAAAGGCGGCAGTCGTAAAGATGTAAAGTTGATCAGGGGTAAGTCCTGGAGGGGCGGAAACCGTTGTTGATGCTCCGGTACGACGGCAGGTCCCAGACACGGTCCGCCGAGCGGACGCCCGACGGTTGAAAGTCGAACGTCCCGCCCCGGAGCAGACGAGGGCATGTAACGTCCACATATAAATAATTGCTTATTATATCAATAATGATCTTGTTGCGGTCGGGCTGGTAAATTCGGGAAATATCCTGACACCATTCCCACACGTTTCCCAGCATGTCGAACAACCCTAGCTCGTTCGGCAGCAGGCTGCCACAGGGCCATGCATGGTTCTGAGACGTTTCATTGTACCAGGCGTACCGCCCCAGTAGATTCACATTCGACCCGTAAAAGCGGCTGGTCTCCGCCCCCGCTCGGCAGGCGTACTCCCATTCCGCCTCGGTGGGCAACCGGTACCCTCCCAGGCACAGGGCGTCGGGCTTGATCCTCATTCCGGCCGCATACCTGCCATCCGGGTTCGGCTCGTAGCACTCGGGGAGCCCCTCCTGGCGACTGAGCCAGTTGCAGTAAGCGGCGGCATCATACCAGGAGGGTCCGTTCCTCGGGCCTTTTTGGTCAGGACTGTACTCGTCGGTCTCGAGGTCAGCGACTCCGGGGTTCTGCTTCATGAACCCCTGATACTGCTCGACCGACACTTCTTGGGCGGCGATGGCAAACCGGCGGCGGATGATACGTCGATGGAGGGTCTCATACTTGTTTTCCCGATCCGGCTCGGTCGGCGGCGAGCCCATGTGGAACTCGACCGGCCCCTCGATCACGGTGAAGGTCTGCCCCTGGCTGTTCAGGAACCAGCGGCGGTCGCCCAAGTCCTTAAGTTTGATTAATTCGGCATCGGCGGCTTGGAGCTTCACCTGCTGACCCCACTGGCGTAAGGCCCAGGCTGCCGCACCGTGGATGCCTGCGTCGGGGTCGTTGCGGTATAGGTCGAGCAGCTTGCCGATCAGCGGCTCTCGCTCGCCGGGAGACAGCCCTCCCGTCCTGTAAGTCCCCAGCGCCAGGATCAACGCCCGCCTTATCGAAGTCTCGGGATGAAACAGAACAGCATCCATGAATTGTTGCTCGTCGGCAGGTATCACCTTGGCGACAGGTTGGATACGGTTGAGTTCGGTGGCGATCTCCGACGGGTTCACTCCCAGAGGTGCCAACCAGTTCACGATGAAACTGCGTAGCCGGGGGTCAGGACGGTGTTGCAGCTTGGGCCAGATTTCGTTGGCGTGCCCCAATCGGACCAAAGCGATCGCCGCCCGAGCCTGACGCTCGGCTAGACCGTCTTTCTCGGCCTCGGTGGTATCGGACAGTGATTTGCCCATCTCTTCTTTCAGGAGAGGCACGGCGGCCTTCTGGTGGCCTGCGAGCTTCACAAACCAGAGGGCAAAGTGGTCCTTCCCCGAATCCATCAACAAATCGGTCAACACCTGCGGCTGATCCGTGGCGTAGTTTTCAAGCAGATTAGACGCTAAGTTGCGTTCCGTCTCCGAGCGGTCCCGGTCTCGGTAGAGGGCGGCCAGAGCGTCCGTGAGTCGATCCCCAACCGGGCGCAAGGCGTTGAGCCAGAAGCCGAGATCGACGGCGTTGACCGTGACCATCGCCTCGGCGACCTTGCCGCCGACGTTTTCCCAGCGGTGGGACGATGCGTCGTACCGTGCCAGCGCACTCGCAGCCTGTAGAGGGTGTTTCGTACCAGCCGACTCTTCCAGTTGATGCCAGAGTCGCTCGACCAGCCGCTCTCGAAACGGATGCAGTGCGTCCCGAATGACCTCAAGCTCCGCAGGACCGGCGTCGAGAAGGCGACTGTAGAGGTATTTGACCTGGCCATCATCCACAGGCAGGAGGGCCAAGCTGGCGTGAAGGCGTTCTTTGGAGTCTACACCCGAGTTTTCGATGATTCGATGAAGCATTGGATTTGCCCAGGTTCGGAGTCGAAGACCTTCTAGCTTCTCGACCTGTTGCGGTACGTTCTTCGTCTCTGCCAACACGATGGCTTCGACCAGTTGCTTCGCCTCTTGGTCCTTGATCAGCCATTCCCGCA
>Ga0208565_1001394_pt1 | contig 14251 bp, 15 predicted proteins | sample Sb_taG_7_FD_187706 | JGI IMG/M metagenome (GOLD analysis project Ga0208565, IMG submission 187706) | Peat soil microbial communities from Weissenstadt, Germany - Sb_50d_2_FS metaG (SPAdes) (version 2) | ecosystem: Environmental > Terrestrial > Soil > Wetlands > Peat | place: Germany...
GCTGACGTGCTACCCGCAGGTTAAGGGCGTAGTCCCCAGCGCCGTATCGCAGCGAGCCCAGAACCCGCGCGGCACCAGCTGACGGCCAGTCTCAACATTCGCGACCGTCCTCCCCACCGGTCGGCGTCTGCGAGTTCAAACCGGCCCACCGTCCCCCGCCAGTCATGCCCGATCCCGGTCGATCCGTCGGGCAGGATCCCGCCGGTGACGGCAGAACTCGATGACAAACCAATGACAAATGATCAAGGACCCGACCGCCGTCACCGGCGATCAGGCCCTGACCTGGTACTTCACTCGTAGCCCCGACCGGATTTGAACCGGCGCTACAGCCTTGAGAGAGAAGTCGCGAGTTCATCCCCAAAGATCAGTCGGGCCGACCATTAACGGCTCCAGGTGATCATCCGTCTTCGGCACATGCCGTTGGATCCGTATATGCGTCGCCGAGAATCTCGCTGTATCGAGGCCAGCTCCTTATCGACGCTGCTCGCGTGTCTGTCGCTCTGCGCGGATTGATGCCGATCCCGGAGACGGCTGCGAGATCGATCATCTCTTGCCAGTTGCCAATGCCCACGGTTTCCGCGGCGCACTGCCCGCATGGTCCTTCTGAGGCGCACGAGGATCGTCCCGCGGCCAGCTGGCGCCCGTGCCCGATGGTGTCAGCGGGGTAGTCGGCTCGGATGAGGAACCACCTCCCGTGCCGTTCGTCTTCGTTCAGCCCGGCAGCTACATCAGCACTGCGCGGCAGGTAGACGCGGTTCTCGTGGTGCTGAATCAGGAACAGCCGGTCCAGGACTTCCACCTCGTCCCCTTCCAGCTGCTGCTCCTTGAGCCAGGCAGCCGCGTCCTGCCAGCGTCCTGGCCCCCAGAGCAGATCGCACGGATAGGACGTCGTCTCGTACTGTGCGTCAACATGCGACAGTCCTGGATCATGCGGAACCGCCCGGACCAGGACGTAAGTCCAGTCGTCAAATTTCTGAGGGGGTGGGAAACCGGCCGGGCCGCTCATCACTGAGCCGCCGGTACTCCACGCGATCGCATGGATCTCGCGCCGGATCGGTGCGGGGTAGAACCGGCCTCCGGGAGTGGGTGAGCCCCACAGCTGGTTGATGGTCTCAGCGGCGTCGCTGATGGTGCGCGCCGCGTCGACCGGCGTGCCGAGGTGATAGTCCGGTCCGTGCGCGGCGTAGTTCCTGAACCACTTCAGCAAGGGTTCAAGCCTGCGGTTGCGCTGGCCCCGGAGCAGGCCCTCAACGCGAGCCCATCGCAGCAGCGAGTCCAGCATCCCATCGAAGTAGATCAGCTCTCCGGTCCGGCGCAGCCGTAGCCGCCATCGCTGAGGCTTGCGCAGCCGACCGTCCTGATGGATCTCGTCGTACAGGACATCGAATTTCGCCGCCGGCACGTCGTGCACCACTCCGCTGGCGTCCTCAAACGGCACGGTGCCGCCGTAGAACTCAACGAACCGCTCACGAAGCGCTTGCTCGATGAGGAGATGTGCCAGGTCGTCCACGATCGTGAACGCGTCGTAGAACATGATCCCGTAGGCGTGAAGGGAACGCAGCCGATCGAAGGTGTTCCGCGTGCCCTCGCCGACAGCAGGCACCAGCGCCGCGCGGCTGATGACCTCCTGCTGGAACAAGGCGGCATCTTCCGGCCGCATCTTGGAGCCGGTGAGCAGGCCCTCAGGCGCGAAGTGCAGCGTCCGCTCATCCACCTGGCGCAGTTCAGCCAGCGGCCTGATCTCCATGCGACCTCTCCTCGCGGGACGCGGGCATTTCAGTGCCCACCCTCAGCGGATCCTGGGTCACCGACGGGGGGAGCGACCCCAGAGAGCTCCCGGTTCAGGGTGTCACGGCGTGCCGGGAAATCCATCAGTGATCGTTCAGTGTCACCCGCTCACGCCCTGTCCCGGTGACAACCGGGTGACAAATGATCTTGGAAGGCCAGCCGGCTGGACTGGCCATGCCTCTGACCTGCTGGTTCGGGTCAGTCCCTCACATTTGCCCGTGACCTGCGGGAACAGGCGCTGATCGGGGGGCTGTCCACAGGTTAAGCGGCTTGCGGCCACGGTGTTATGGGACGGTCTGCCTGGTTTGGCAGTGTGCTTGTCCAGGTCGGGTTCTGTGCTGCCAGCGGGGGTCGGCGTCTAGGGCGGCGGCTCCGAGTTCCTGGAGGCGGGCGAGCAGGTCGCGCAGCCGCCGGTCGTTGTCGATCCAGGCCTGGTAGTCCTCGCGCTGGGCGGGACTGAGCCACCGGCAGACGGTGCGGCCGGCGACCTTGCGGGTCCACTGCCAGTACGGGCCGTGCAGCTTCGGCGGGTCGGCGCGGCAGGCGCAGCCGTCCCGGCCGCAGCGGGTGCGCCGCTGGGTGATGGAGCCGGGCAGCACCATGCCGGTGGCGGCGATGGCGGCCAGTTCGGCGGCGATCTGGCGGGCCTGGTCCTGGTGGCTGGCGGCGACACGCACGGTCTCAGGGTGGCATGGGTCCGTGATCCTGGCCATTGCTTACTGTATATCTACAGTATGGACGCGCGAGCCGGGGAGGATGCCGGTTATCCCGCGCGCTGGCGGCCGGTCTCGGTGCCTGCCGAGGCGGCGGCGTTCGCCCGCGCGGTGGTGACCGGGTGCGGTCCGCTGGGCCGGGACCGGGCCAAGAACCTGCTGTGGGCGGCGGGCAAGCTCGCCGGGTACGGCATCGGGCTGGGCCTGGAGCCAGTGCCGCAGGTGCTGCTGCACCCGTCGGTGATCGAGCGGTTCGCCGCGCACGCCCCGGGGCTGTCCGGGCCAGCCCGGCGCACGCTGCGCACGAACCTGCGGTTCATCGCCCGGCGTGTGGTGCCGCACCTGGACCCCCCGGACGCGCCGCTGCCCCGCGAGCGGGCCAGGACGCCGTACACGGCCGCGGAGATCGCCGGGTTCCTCGCGCTCGCCGATGCGCAGCCCACCCTCGCCCGGCGGATGCGCGGGGCCGCGCTGGTGTGCCTGGGGGCCGGCGCCGGGCTGATCCGCTCTGACCTGCGCGCCGTTCGCGGCACCGACATCTGCGCCCGGTCCGGCGGCGTCATCGTGACCGTCCACGCCGGCCGCGCGCCGCGGGCCGTGCCGGTGCTGGCCCTCTACCACGCCCCGCTGCTGGCCGCCGCCGCGTTCGCCGGCGGCCGCCTGCTCACCGGCGGCACCGACCCGGCACGGCACAACATCAGCAACCCGCTGACCCGGTCGCTGGCCGGCGGGTCCGGGCTGCCGCCGCTGGAGGGCTCCCGGCTGCGCGCCACCTGGCTGGCCGACTGCGCTCAGCTGATCGGCCTGCCCGTGTTCCTGCACGCCGCCGGGATCACCTGCTGCCAGCGGCTGGGCGACATCGCCGCCAGGCTGGATCCCGGCGGGGAAGCCGACGCGGTCGCCCTGCTCGGCGGCACGACCCGGTGACACGGCGTGGGCAGCAAGGCCGGGCTCGCTGCCATCGAAGCCATCATCGACGCCTCCGGTGCCGCCGGCCGGATCGAGGCACTGCTGCCGGCCGGCGTGCGGCACCGGCAGCTGTCCGCGCGGACCCTGCTGACCGGGATGATGCTTGCCCTCGATGACCGCCGCCCTGCCTATCTCACCGAGGTCCGCGCCGCGCTGACGTCCCTGCCCGAAGCCGACCAGATGCGGCTCGGCGTCACCGAGGACTGGCACGGCCGGCCGCACCAGCTGACCTACCGGCAGGTCGAGCACACCTGCCGACTGATCGCAAACGCGCTCGGCAAGGACAGCCCGGACGGCGCGCCCTCCGACGGCCTGCAGGCATTCTGCGACCAGCTGCTGGAGGCCAGCATCCCCGCCGCGCACAAAAACAGCAGCCCGGCGCTGGCCGCGGACTGGACCGACGTCGAAACCTGGTCCCGGCCGCCCCGGCACGGCAGCACTGAATGCGCCGATCCCGAAGCCTCCTGGGGACACCGCAACTCCAACCTCCCCGGCCCCAAGGGCGAGATGTTCTTCGGCTACTACCTGTCCGCCGCCATCATGGTCGCCGAGGAGGACGGGCCGCCCGTGCCCGAACTGGCCCGCCGCATCGCCCTGGCCGGCTGCGACCACGACCCCGTCCGCCAGCTCGCCGCCGTGCTGGTGCGCATGCCCGGCGACGGCATCCCGCTCGGCGACGTCATCGACGACTCCGGCTACGCCCACCGCGACGCCGGAGCCTGGGCCATCCCGCTCCGCCAGGCCGGCGCCCAGCTGGTCCAGGACCTGCACCCGCACGACCGCGGCCCCAAGGGCACACATCACGGAGCGGTCATCGCCAACGGGAACCTGTACTGCCCGCAAACACCCCGGACACTGCTCGAACTCGCGCCCCTGCCGCCCGGAGCCCCCGGCGAGCAGGTCACCGCACACGACCAGCAGGCCGCCGAGCTCGCCCGGCACAAGCTCGGCCGGCACACCGCCGACGACGCCGACGGCTACCACCGCGTCACCTGCCCCGCCACTGCCGGAAAGATCCGCTGCCCGCTCCGCCCGGACTCACTGCTGCTCAGCCGGGACCGGCCCGAGATCCTAACCCCGCCCGAACACCCGCCCGCCTGCTGCACCCAGCACACCATCACCGTCCCGCCCGAGATCGCGGCCAAGACCCGCCAGAAACACGACTACCCCTCGCCGCAATGGCGGCGGTCCTACCGGCGGCGCACCGCCGCCGAACGCGCCAACGCCACCATCAAAGACACCGCGACCACCAACATCGCCCGCGGCTGGTACCGCCTCACCGGCCTGGCCCCGCTCACCCTGTGGATCGCCTGCCTCCTGGCAGTCCGCAACCAGCGCATCCTCACCGCATGGGACGCCCGGCAGCAAGACAACGCCCGCCGCGCCACCGCCGGCCTGCCGCCCCGCACCCGCAAACGGCGCCGCACCAGCCTCACCCAGCTCGCCGCCGGACCATAACCACCGCCAGCACGACCCGCGCGCGCTCACACCTGCTAACCAGCACCGATAATGCCTGCAGGCTTCCCCGCGACAGCCCAGCAGCCCGCACGGCAAGATCATCGAGGCTGACAGCTGAATGTCAGACCCAAATGTGAACATGGATGCTGGTGAAGTGTGAATACCTCCGGGTGGAGCTGAGGGGATTTGAACCCCTGACCCCCTCGATGCGAATTAGGTAGTTCGCGCTGTAGCGAACACCGGCTGGTGTAAATCTGACAGGTCAGGCATGGTCATCGCGCGCGAAAGCGTCGGCGCTCGCCCACAGTACGTCGATCAGCCCGTTCTGGTCTGAATCATCCCAGGGATGATCATCGGCATAGTGGTAGCCGTCGGCTGACGGGATGCTCAGCGCGCCGGGATCCGGCTTCGACGTTGCAGTCATGTCTCACTTTCCTCGCACTACTGTAAGCATACCCAGACGCGCTCTTGTTCCCCAATGCTCCGGCAGCCTCCTCGGCATCAGCCAGGAAAGTACCATCATGACGGCGACAGCCGACGCGATCCAGGCTAGCGAAGACCACAGCACGGTTGGCAGATGGTGCGTCGTCCGGTGCAGGACCAGGTCACCAGTGCCGACCAGCACATCGGCGACGTCAACGAAGATCAGGAGCCTTACCAGCCAGAGCAGCCGCGTGGCCAGTGGGTGCTCGCCGGGCCGGACGAGCCAGATGGCGATTACTCCCAGCAGGGCAAGCAGCAGCGTCGCCGCCGTCCCGGCATCTCCGGGCAGCGCGCCGGCCGAGGCCCCGAACAAAACCCGCAGGTTCAAGCTGCCGAGCACCATGACCAGCGCGATAACGACCGCAACCAGCAGCGAGGCCCCCAGCCATCCTGATCGGCTGACCCGTACGAAGATCGTCGCGCGATACCTGGGCGGCGGCTTGCCAGGAACCCAGACGGGCACATGTGGCGAGAAACCGGGAAACGTGAGCGGGACTTCTGCCCGCGTGCGCTGACCAGTGCGTACTGCACGGACGCGCACCACATCGACGCCGGCGGGCGTGGCTACTTCTAGGTGATGGCTTCCGCCGCGTCCGCCCATTTGCACCTCAAGGGGCCAGCACCGCCAGCCCAGGGTTTGCCAGAGCCTATGCCATAGCCCGCGGCGCGACCAGAAGCTGACCGAGCGCTCGGAAGTCAGCTTGACTATCCGGCGAACCCCCGGCTTACTCGACACGGCAACATGCACGACGAAATTCTGCGCCAGCTCTTCTAGCTGGCTGCGGAATGCCCGGTTGCTCATCAACTTATATGCGACCTCACCGGCAAGCTCATCTACCGTTCCCGGAAGTTGGTGGGCAGCCCGCATCGCTTGCAGCGCGTCGGCCAGAGCATCCTGTGCGCGGGCCCAGTTCCGGCTCGCATCCCATTTACCGCAGAAATCCCAGAATCGAACAGCGCCCAAGCGCCGCGACGCCTTCCTGAGCTCGTCCTTGCACGACTCCGCCTCGATCCTCGCGGCAGCCACAGCGAAAGGTTTATACGCCTCCCGGTGCTGCTTCGGGGCCTTCGCGACGATCTGCTCCAAATCACGCGCCAGAGTACTTGGCAGGCTGGGCAGTTCATCCAGGTGGTCTGCCTTGCGCAGGACATGCCTGGCCACGACAACAAGCGCGGGCGCCAGCCGACCGCTGGTCTCCTCGGACGTCGGCAGCCACATAGCTGCACCCTGCTCGTCCCGCAGATCAAATGCGACGAGATCATCCTTTGGCAACACAGTGACCGGAACCAGCCGGAACTCGCCGAATCCGTAGTTTATTTTCGGCGCGCGCCCCGGAACCACGAAGTCGATGCTGACCCGCCACCGGACAGCCGTGGTGTCGAGGAATTCCAGCTGCTCAACCCGGCGCTTGACCCAGCCGACTGCCTGCGGCTTGGCCGCATCAGCCTGAAGCGCGAGCAGCAACAGGCCCCGTTCCACTTCAGCCCGATCCCATTCAGGCTCAGGCATCGGTCCCTCTGTACTGATCACATCGCTAGTCAAGCAATCTACTGCCGCACTTGCTAGCGGAATCCCCAAGCCAATAACCAGCTCGCCGCCACCATGAACCGCTGCATCGATCGGGAAGTTCTTCGCCGCTATCGAGGCTGTCGGGTGACTTCTCCCGTCATTCCATCAAACCGAATCCGTTAAGTCGCATAGGCCAGGTTTCTTGTTTCACCTGTTTAATAGCGGTTTATGCGGGATAACGGTGTCATGGGATAGAAGTTCAGGGGCGGTGACGGCCCAGACCAGGCGATGCTGATGCCGGCGGACCCGCGCTAGTGGCTGCCGCAGGTGCGGGCGAGCAGCGTGGCCCCGGCTAGTTCGCCGAGCCCAGCGAGGGCCTGCTCGTAAGGGTTGCGGCGTCCATGGGATCGGAGGGCTCCGGTGGCGGGCTGTGCCGTCGGGCGTGGGCGCGTAGACCTCGCCTCAATCAGCTCTCTGCTTCAATCATCCGATACAGATCATCTTCGGGGAATAGGCGCGTTTTAGTGCGTGATTGAAGATGCGCTTGGCAACGTCTGCGTCCACTCGCTGGCATTGACCCAGGCTGTATGAGACTCTGTGCCTGCCTTTCGGGTTGCCGGGTGGTGAGCGGGTAAGCCGTGCCTGCTTCACTTGCCGGTCACAGGGTCTTTGAGAGGCTTCGCGGACGGCTCCTTGTCGGTGGGCCAGACCTCCCAGCGATTCGCGCGCCCGCGCCGTACCTCAGCATCGGGATACTTATCGCGGATCTCAGCAAGCCGCGCGATGACCTCGGAGATGGGCAGCTGGGAAGGAACTACGGCCAGGGGCTGCGGCTTCGGCTCTGAACACGGTGGCGGCTTTGCGCGGGCGGGGGCTGTGTCGAGGATGGCCCGTGCCTTGCGAAGCCGTGCTGCCCATCCCGGCCAGCCCGGGCACGGTCCCTGGAAGGGCGGTGTGACCCAGCCGTGCCTGCTCATCGGCGCGGGACACTCCGAGCACATGTCGCCGGCTGTGAGTGCGGGGATGTCGAGCAGGCCGTCGAGCCTGCGGGACGCCCGATCGAGCGCGGCTCGCAAGTCGGCTCGCGCGGGTCGGCCTGCAGCGCTGTCCAGCTGCGCCCGGAACTCTGCCAGCTGGGCGCGGAGCGCACGCACGTCACGCTCGCGGCCGGGCCGGAAGATCATCAGCATCTGCTCGCGGCGATCGCCTGGAAGCCAGCCGTGCTCGTCAGGCACGGCCTCCGGGTCACCGACTGCCGCGGCCAGCTCGTCGACCGACTCTCGCAGTGAAGCCACGGAGGTTCCGAGCCTCGCGATCTCTTCTCGGCGCCGCTCGGGCGGCATTGCCGGGTACCGGATTCCGTCGAGGAACCGCGCAAGTTCCTCTTGCTCGTGGCCGAGGAGGGACTGCTGCTCGATCAGTGCCAGCCGGGCGTGCGCCGTTGCCGGGTCGAAGCTGCCTTGTCCTTCTCGCGTCGCTCATCGATCGCCGCCTGACGCCGCCTTAAGTCCCGGTCCAAATGCGCCACCTTCGCGTCGAGCTGCTTCTTCGTCATCATGCGGAAACCCGGCTCCGCGCGGATCCACTCAGCCATGACTGCCTGGGCGCGCTCCAGGTCATCCGCCCGGTCCTCCAGCACCCAGGGATTCCACCCAGAGTCCTCATGCAGTTCAATGAACAGCGCCCGGGCCGCGAGGAGCCCCTGCGCGCTGGATGAGGCTCCCGGCTTGGGGCGCCACAGCATCCCAGCATGCCGTCCGCTAGCTCCCCAGTCTGCGCCAGCAAGTCTCAGGCCCCTCGTCTCGACACAGTGCAAGCCTCACGCCCCGCCGAGCCCGCCCTGGGTAAAGATCTCGATCTCCCATCCAGGCAGGTACCTTTCGCGCTGTCGGCCGGTCAGGCTGCCGCAGAACGCGCTGTACGACCAGCAACACCTCCCGTGCAGCAATCAGCTGGGACAGTGACTCCGGGCGGGCGCCCCGTCCGCGACCGGGAGCCACGTACTCTGTCACTACCGGAAGCGCCCGGTCAGCGAGAGCCTGCGACTGCGGAATGGCCATGGCGTCGGTATGCCACGCTGCTGGCCGGCTAGCAGACCAAGACCTGGCCGCGCTTGAACCCGCTTAGCAACTGCGGACGAGATGCGAAGGGACGTGCATGTTCGGGTCGTGGCGCATCGAGCGAATCCCCGGCAGGTGCTCTTGCATGCCGCACCAAGCTGCCAACTGCCGCCTTTCGAGGCTCGAGACCTACCTGTACTGGGCGATGATCCACGTCATGGCAGCGCGTATGGCCCGCCGGCGCTCCCCGGCACCCCCGGCCCCGGTCCCGGCCCCGGCACTGCCCCAGGCCGCGCCAACGCCAATCCAGCTCCGAGCCGCCTGAGGTTCTTAAACAGGCTCTAAGTCCGCTGCAACCATGCCGGGAAGCATCTTCTGCTGGTGCTTCCGGCCACCTGGTGACGCCAGATCTCAATGACAAACCAGTGACAAATGATCAAGGACCCGACCGCCACCATCAGCGACCAGGCCCTTGACCTGCAACTACTTCCGACAGCCCCGACCGGATTTGAACCGGCGCTACCGCCTTGAGAGAGCGGTCCTTGCATTCACGGGACCGCTAGGACACCGAGCATTCCAATAACGAGATGCAACACAGCTCACCTTGTCTGCGGTGAGAGTCGGCGCTTCAGCTCATCGAGTCCCAACTCGACGCCTGTCCGATCGGGCATGCGGTAGTAGGCGCGACGGCCACCCCGCGTGGACGGTCCCGACTTCTCGATCAGACCGTAGACCGCCAGGGTGCGCAGACCGGGTAGCCAGACGCGGCTTTCCATCTGGAGCTCCAGTTCGCTTATCACCCAGGAGCCGGCGAACTCACCGCCGTAGGCCTCCGCCTTGCGCGCAGACTCGCACGCCGCCTGCAGGGCCGGCAGCCACTCGGGTTTCTCGCTGGCCAGGCGCATCACTGCCCGGATCGTCTCACTGTGAGCTGCCATAGACCTAGTCTGCTCCAGATGCTTCGCATACGCAACTTGCTCCTAAAGATCCGGAAGCTCAATAAGCTCGCTCAAGCACCGGCTGACGATCGTCAGGCCGACTTGCGCGAGGTTCGAGCTGGACGCAACTATGGCTCCGAGGTGGCATCCTGATTCGGAGTAGCCGGACTTGAACCGGGAGGGGCGGTGGACCCTGTCTCGCTGGTGCTGAGCGCATTGATATCCGGTGCCGCCCAGGGCGTCGCCGACGGCGCCAGCGACACGGCCAGATCCGCCTACAGCAAGCTGAGGCACCTCGTCAGCGCCAAGTTCGCTGGCAACAAACCGGCCGAGGTGGCCCTTGATGAACACGCCGCTGATCCGGACACCTGGCAGGTGCCGCTCACGAAGTACCTGACCAGCTTCGGTGCAGATGCCGACGGGGCGATCATCGAGGCGGCCCAGCAGTTGCTTGCTTTGCTCGACCCGGCGGGGACAGCGCAGGGCAAGTATCAGGTCGATCTCCGGGGCGCCCAAGGTGTCCAGGTTGGCGACGGCAACCAGATGTTCAATACCTTCAATGCGCCGACGTACGTGATGACGCCGCCGCCCGCCGAGATCCGACCCGGCCAGCCTGGGAATGAACCTGCCTTCGGACCTGCCTATGAGGCGGCCGGGGGCCGGGCACGGCTTGGCCGAGCCCTGGGCGAGGTCTACGAGGACGGACCCGGCTGGGTGCAGCAGTTCGACGGTAGCACCAGCGGCCAGCCGACTGTGATCTGCGCCCTTTCCGGCCGCACGGCTGTCGCGGTTGACCAGGAGATCTGGAACGCGCTCGGCCATTTCGGCCAGGGAACCTATGTCAGCGGAGTGGCGGCCATCGGGTTTCCGGTCTTCTCTGCAGGTCGTCCGTTCATCACAGCCGATGGCGGGCCAGTCGAGTTGGCTGGAGGTGAGTGGGGGGCCGGGCGGCTGGTCGCGCTCTCCTCAGGCGGCTGGCGCTGGCAGCCGGAGATCGCCTTTGACAGCGCGGCGTCGCGACATCAGGACGATTGGTCCTTTCGGCGCGGCGAGATGGACTTGCGGCTGCGGCTGGCGGCCGGCATGCTGCTGGTTGCCGAAGGCCTGCGAATCACCGAGGCTGATCGGGAGCGCATGCTCGCCGAACTGCCGTCGACCGGAATTACCGCCTTGATCGCGAGCCTCGCAAAGCGCTACAGCCTTGAATCGGCCGAGCTAGGTTGGCAGGAAACGCGCGAGCCGGAGGGTTTCAACAACAGTCGGTTCGCCGCCTACCAGCTGGTCGTTCCTGGCAGCGACGACCGCCCCGCCCTTCTCGGGTCGCTCTGGTTCACGCTGCCTGGGGAGCGAGCGATCGACGTAGGTGCGATCGTCGACCTCTGCGTCGACTTCGACGCCATCCAGCCAACGACGGATCCGGCGGCCACGCCTGCTCACATTGCTCCCGAGCTTCGGATCACACCCGGTGAGCTGGTCGGCTTCTTCGCCAGCGCCTGGCAGGCGGCCACGGCACTCGTGCTGACCACCGGCAAGCAGGCCCAGGAGGTGCCGCCGGCCGGTCCATCTCGGCTGGAGCTCTACATTCAGAACCGTCATCCCCCGGAAGGCGGCCAGCGCGTCCTGCGTACCGAAGACCTCCTCGATCTCTCCGTCTTCGGACGGACCCGCAAGAGCCAACTCCGCGACCTGTCGGTCGCGGTGACAACACCGCTTAGTTTGAGTGCCGACGAGATCGACTCGCTTGTGCGGCAGGCCTTGAAGCGGATGGCCAGCGACTTCGGCTTCACGGGAGCGGATATCGCCCAGCTCTGACAGGTAGGGACGTCACCGACCGCCTGCCACTCGTGAAGTGGCCCTATGGCCCCCAACAACATACTTCGATAGGCGAGACTGCGGAAATGGGCTTGCCATGGAGTCTGATCATCACGACGGTCGGTGCCGTGGCAACGACGCTGCTGGGCGTGCTGGTTGGCGGAGCGGTTGGCAGCCGGTCACAGCAGCGGAGTTGGTCGCGTGACCGGCAGGCGGACGCCTGCGCGCAGATATTGCGCGAGTCTTCAAAAGTCCTGATTGAGCTGGCCAACATGAATGGCCGACGGGTCAACCCACGCCCAGGCGAAGCACCCGACCCTCCTGGACTCCCAACGCCGATTGACTGGCAACCTTGGAATGACGCCCTCGATCAGGTCAATCTGCTTGCTGACAGCAAGATCGCCGAGGCCGCTCAAGCCATAGATGGCGAGATATGGCCGGTTCACTTGCAGGTCAAGAACGGCCAGACCAGGGAAGGCGACTGGTATCCCTTGCGGGACAGTATCGAGGCGCGACGTCGCGCCTTCGTCAACATTGCCCGATCGCACCTCGGCTCGTCCGGCCCGTCATTGCAGCGCCTCGGCGGTCGGCCTAGTCCAGACGATCCCATCTGGCTTTCCCTGCCGCCGCAGGGAGGTATGGCGACTGAGACTCAACGCGAAACCGACGTCACATCGTCACCTACGGCAGACGACTGAAAGGCTACGACGGCCCGTTGCGCGGTCACGAGGATTGTGCTCCTGTCAGCGACCCAATGAGTGACTGAAGCGGCCGCTTGTCGTCGGCGTCGAGTTCCCCGTGCATACATATACTTCGCGTATGCACGCTTACGTCTGCGTGTACCAACACCCGTCGCCGGGCAGGTCGGACCGGGCGCAGACCGAGGCAGCTGCTGAGAGCGATCCGCTCTTGGGCCGCTACCTGGACGCGTACGACGCCGACGGCTCATGTCTGGATTGGGGCGACGACCCGTCATTCTTCTGCGCCAGCGAGCTGCTCGGCGATCTGCCGACGATCAGCTAATTCCCTAGGGGGTCGGTCACGTAATTCCGCACCTTGGTCCTGGTATCGATGGTGTGGCTGGTCACCTCCTGTCGTCAATGGCGCGGGGCTGAATGGCTGGCTGCCTGGCTAGGGAAAACGCTGATCGAGGGGGTAGGGAATTACCTGATCGCGGGTCGTCCGTTCCGTGGTGGCGTGGTCATGGAGGCTGGTCGCGGGGCGGGCCGCGTGCCCGGCGGGGCAGGCCTGGCCTGCCCGTGTTCTTCCTGCCGCAGGGGCCGCAGAGGTCTCCGGGGTCAGGGCCGGCCCGCAGGGCCGTCGCGGCAGCGATGCGGAGCAGCCTTGAGGCCGGAGGGGCGGCCCCGTAAGCGCGCGCGGCCTGCCCCGTGACCAGGGCGGCGGAGCCGCCGCTGCGGGTTGTGCCGGGCGGGTCATGGTGTGCTCCTGGCTGCGGGGGCGGCGCGGCCGGGCCGGCGGCGCGGCCGGTAGCTTTTGCCTTCCAGGAGCAGGTGGTGGCTGGTGTTGATGACCCGGTCCAGGATCGACTCGCCGACGACCGGGTTGGGGAACAGCGGGTACCAGTCCGACGGCGAGCGGTTCGAGGTCAGGATCAGCGATCTGCCGGGCTGCCCGGCGCGCTCGGAGAGCAGCTCGTACAGGTCGTCGGCCTGGGCGGGGGTGAACTCGCGCATCGCGAAGTCATCGACGATCAGGACGGTGATCTTGGCAAGCTTGCGGACGCGGGCGGCGAAGCTGCGGTCGGCGTGGCCGCCGGCCAGCTCGGCGAGCAGCCGGGAGCAGGTGGTGAAGGTCACGTCGTGGCCGCGGCGGCAGGCCTGGTGGCCCAGCGCGGCGGCGAGGTGGCTTTTGCCCGTGCCGACCGGGCCGTAGGCGATCACGCCCTCCCCGGCGGCGATGAAGTCCAGCCGGGCCAGGTCGCGGATCTGCGCGGCGGGCAGCCTGGGGTTGTAGCCGAAGTCGAAGCTCTCCAAGGTGGCCCCGGCCGGGAACCGGGCCGCCCGGATCCGGCGGGCGACCTGGCCGGCCTCGCGGCGGGCGAGCTCGTCCTCGCACAGCACCTGGAGGAACTCGGCGTGCCCGAGGGTGCCCGCCCGGGCCTCGGCGAGCCGGGCCTCCAGGGTGTCCAGGATGCCGGACAGGCGCAGCGCCCTCAGCGCCGGAGTGAGCCCGGCAGGAGTGCCGGCCGTGGTCATCGCTGCTCACCGCCGAACGCATCAGGGCCGCGGAGCCAGGCCGGGACGTCGACGCCGGGCAGCGGCAGCTGGAAGCCCTCGTGCTCGGTGCCGGCGGCCAGGATGCCCTTGACCGTCTTGTAGGACGGGTCGCCGGCCTGCAGCGCGCGCCGGCAGGCGGCTTCCAGCCGGGGATCCCCGTGTTTCTGGCCGAGCCGCAGCACCCCCTGGGCCTGGCGGAGCCGGAACAGCGCGTCGACCGCGAGCAGCTCGGTGACCAGGGCGTCGCAGGCCGGGCCGACCAGCGCGGCCTGGGACCGGCACC
>Ga0208565_1001399_pt1 | contig 14232 bp, 9 predicted proteins | sample Sb_taG_7_FD_187706 | JGI IMG/M metagenome (GOLD analysis project Ga0208565, IMG submission 187706) | Peat soil microbial communities from Weissenstadt, Germany - Sb_50d_2_FS metaG (SPAdes) (version 2) | ecosystem: Environmental > Terrestrial > Soil > Wetlands > Peat | place: Germany: Weissenstadt...
TGAGCACGTCCGCTTTTGCCCCGACGAGGAGGTGCAGGTCGTCGGGAAAGCGCCCAAGGGGGCCAAGGACAGGCCCGTGCCCGCGGAGTCGGCGGCGCGGAAGACCACGCCGAAGGGCAAAGGCACGAAGACCAATGCACCCAAGCCCGACGGCGCCAAGAAGCCGAAGAAGGAGCCGAAAGCCGCCAAGGAGAAGAAGACCAGCGCCCTAGACGCCGCCGCCAAGGTCCTCGGCGAGATGGGCGAGCCGATGAACTGCCAGGAAATGATCAAGGCGATGGCGGACAAGGGTTACTGGTCTTCGCCGGGCGGGCTGACCCCGCATGCGACTCTGTACTCTGCGATTCTCAGAGAGATCAAGGCGAAGGGGAAGGAGGCACGGTTCAAGAAGGCCGATCGGGGGAAGTTTAGCCTAACGTAGGCTTGCCTACGCTACATTCCCGGATCGCCCACGAGGCCTCCCACGCGGGGGCCTTTTCTCGTTGGCGTTTTCTGGCCGACCTGGGCAAACCGGATGCGGCGTGGGCGAACGTGGGCAAGCTGTTGGCCAAGTGACCGTCGTATCTGGTGGAGACGGCAGCATCAATCCGGCTGATACTCCTTCAGGTTGGGAATGTAAGCGTACAGAATCTGTGTTTTTGACACCTGCTCCATCTGATCGTGGTTCCTGCCGAATTCCTGGAACTCCGCTATCAGTCTCCGTGGTGCCTCCGCGGGAAGCTCGCTCTTGCGCACCGCCTCGGCGAAGGTGTCCACACCGCGGCTCTTGAAAGTTTCGAGCAGCCAGGCTTTCAGGTTATGACGGACAGTCTCGTCCTGGTGCTCGGTCAAGGCGATCACCAGCGGGGCGTCGCTGGGGCGGAGGAATTCTCCCAACGCCGCGGAAGCCCGTGTGGCTCGGACATCCTTGGCTTCACGAATAATGGCCAGCAGCTTAGACGCGATCCCCTCACGATCCTCTCGGGACAGCATGTGCGGCTTGATCCTAGCGAGGCCAACGACCGTCGCCACGACGTAGTATGCCGGTTTGCGCTCATCCAGCCCGCGGAAGATCGACGCCAGGCGAACGTCCTCTGGAATGAGATTTGGATACATCAGGAGGTTCGACACCGCTTGGGGGCTGTCCCACTCCTTCAGGATGTCGCGAATGGCTTTGGCATCGCCTGGCGTGACGAACATGATGCTGTCCTCAGCATCCCCTAGATCATCGAGATCTTCAGCAGCAAGAAGCGCCTTCAAGGCGGAACTTCTGCTCCACAATTGGAGCCAGCCGACGATGAAGAGTGTATCAACGCCCAACGCGAATGCCACGACCAGTATGATTATGCTTGGTCGCATGCTTCTCAATCCTCCATCCGTGACTCGAATACTCGTGGCGCAAGCGCTACGTCGGGGTGCTACCCAACCGCGCAACAAAAATCCTGCCTATGCCACTCACCAGGCGTCGCCCAGTCACCTGATGGGTTGCACGGCAGGATGCTTCAAGTCTACTCGGTTTCGGAAGAGGAACGCAAATGAAATGCTATCCGCCGAACGCGAACAGCGTGCCTACCTCCCCATCATCATCCACCGCCACATGCAAATACACGCTTGTCGTCAACAGGCTGGCATGGCCGGCAGCTGCCCTTACTTCGGCCAGCGTGCGTTTCCCAGCAAGGGCGTGGCTAATAAACGTATGTCGCCCGTGGTGGATGGTCAGCGTTCGCAGCCTCGCCAACCCAAGTACCTTGCAAGCCGACAGAAACCGTCGCCGCAGCGCCGCTCGCTGAAGTGGCAGGCCACGCCGGTTGGCCTGCACCGAACAAACGAACGGGTCGGTGCCGCGGGCGCCGTCAGCAATGCGCCTCGCCTTCCACGCCACGATGTCGGCCAGTGTTGCCCCATCCCACCACATAGGCACGCACCGCGCTCGCTTCCCTTTCGTAATCTGTCGCCGAAACGCAGATGCGGGCGCTGCACGTCCGCCACAACGTCGTCTAGCTGTAGCCCGGCGATCTCTGACACGCGCAGTCCGCAGCAGCACGCCAGGCGGACGATGATCAGGTTGCGTTGAGAATTAGCGTAACGTGCGGCACGGGCGCTTAGGTCGGCTAAGACGGTGGTTAATTCACGTCGGGTCAGAATGCGAGTGGGGTCGAGATTCCAGGTAGAAAGTGCAGGCATGGTGCTCTCCGGGGATGAGGATGGGTTCATGCGACGCGGTCACATGAGTACCTCACCCGTGCCGGAAAGCAAGGGAATGATGGACGCAAATCGGACAATTTGACTTGTGCCTGTTTTCATCGATAACTCTTGCTATTCGTATCCGCCACGGTACACTTACGCTTGTCCAAATTTATTCCGCAGCGACCCCCACGGGCTACAAGGCGGAAAAATGGCTCGCAACGTCCGCGCCCCAAATCTGGAAACGCGCACCCCTCAATCGAGGAATGGCATTCGTGGCGAGCCGTATCGGCCAAGCCTCAATAGAAGGTTCTTCCATGCGTATCGCCGCCGGGCCGCCGGTGGCACGTGCCTCGCGCGGCGACGGCAGGCCGACTCTCGCTACGCCGAGCGCTGCATCGGTGGCATCGCCGTTCCCGAGCTTAGGGAGATTACTCATGGACTTCATTGAACGCTGGTTCGGCATTTCGCCAGATGGCGGCGATGGCTCGACCGAGCTGCTCTGCATCTACGCGAGCGCGGTTGTGCTCGCGGTTCTGCTCCGAGGCAGACCGATCGCTGCGTATCTGCGGCGAAAGCATAAGCGTGAACGCGAGTCGCGTGCGTCCTTTGGTAGCCGCGTGCGATGTTGAGGACGCACTTCGATCGCGGACTTGGGAAAGTGCTGTTGCCTTGCGGTCTTTGGCTTGACCAGCCTGCGGGGGAACGATGCTCTCTACCGATCAGCGCCGTCGCGGACGGAGCCGTTGTCTTCGTCCTGCTCTGCGTCAGCTTCATCCGAAAATCAAGCAGCGGAGGAATTCGGGATGAGTTGCTGCGGAGGAGCGCCGGGCCACATTGGCCCGTCGCCGCCATCGAGCGTAAGTATTTGGTGCCGCATCTGGCAGGTTATTACGCGGGAAAAGATTCCGGGTGGCGACCCGTGCGTTGTCATTCCCGGCCGGATCGCCCGCAAGCCTGATCCATGCATCTATGACCAATTCCTGCTGATGCAATTGAACAAGCCGGTAACCTGGGACAGCCCGGACGTCAGCATATTACTCAACGGCGTCAAACAATACACTTACAATCTGACCGTCAGCACCGAGTACGACGTCTGGGTGACGGTTCATAATTCGTCGCGCGACAAACCAGCCAACGGCACAACCGTCAACATTCATTGGATCGAATTCGGCGCCGGTGGGCAGCAGATCAAGCACCCCATCACCATCGCCTCCGCGGACGTTCCGGTCTGGCCCGGAACATACGTAGTCATGACGAAATGGACGACACCTAGCACTCCCGGTCATTACTGCATCGAGATCGAGCTGAGCCATCCTGACGACGGCAATCCAGCCAATAATCGCGGTTGGAACAACACGCTGGTCTATGCGGCGCAATCGCCTGTCAACCAGAGTATTCGCATCTTCAATCGCTACCCGGATGGATGTCCTCCGGTGCCTGCGGGGGGCGTGCCCAGGCTCAGTCCGATCCGGATTTTTCTCGGTTGGGCGCCAACCGGTGCCATCGCCGCGCTCATGCTCGAACACAGGCTGTCCCATCAGCTGTCCGCCGTCACGCAGTTCCTTGCGCTCTTGGCAGCGGGATACCTAACGGCATCGATCTTGGGTTTTCTTGTGGAGTCGATCTATGTCTGGAGCAAACGGCGCCGCAATGCGCAGCAGGCCATACAGCGCCCCCCTGATCAGGTCGACTGCCAGCACGTCGACATTGCCGTCGACTCTTACGAGTTTGCAGACGGAATCGGCAAGTCGTTCGATCCCAATGTTGTTTTCCAACCAAAACCGGCGATCTGGGGAGCGACGATCGTGCCCTCGAGCTTTGTGTTCCAGCCGGGTGAAGCCTTCCGCGACGTCGAGCTTCAGGTCAATTCGCCCGATGGTCCGGGGCCCACGGGCCGCTTCAATGTGAACGTTCGCCAGGGAGGCGTCCCGAGCGGCGGCGTCACCGTCGACATCACGCGAGGAACTATTTGACATGGCTGGTTGCTCGTATACTCCCGACCCCGACCTATTCCTGTCCAATATCTCCGGATGGGTGATCGGCGGTGCGTCAGGATTCGCCGGGGCCGCGATTCTGGCTGCATTCGGTATCTCCGGACTGACTGGTGCCGCTGTACCGATCGCTCTCTTCGGCATCGCGCTGGCGGCGGCCGCGGGCGGGCTGGTGGGTGGCGCTGTCGGCAACGCCATTTACAATTTCAATCGACTGCTTGTGGAAAACACGAGCACGATCACCTTGAGCGGTTGTGTGCTCTGCGCCGGCAAGAACGATGGCATTTACCCCTGGGCGGACGGCGACTGGACGTTCAATCTTGGCGGCAGCTCGCTAATGCTCTGTGGTCCGACCACCGCCGGTCTCAATACTATGAGCATTCTAACGACCCCCGCACCCGGCAATGGACAACAAGTGAACGTGATACAGGATCAAGAGACCCAACAAATAGCACTTCATTGTGAGATAAGCTCGAATATTGGCAACTATGCCGCAGTGGGCACTGCGGTCGGAGCGGTCGCCGGCGGGGCTGCGGGTGCCGCAGCGGGTGCCGCGGCTTGTGCCAGCTTGGCGTTGGCGACTTTCGGCATCGGCGGGGCACTATGCCTGCTGATCCTCGCCGCGGCCACGCTGTTCGGCGCCGCTACGGGCGGGGCAGTCGGTGACGCGATTGGCTCTGTGGCGGGTTGGATCGCCGACCAAGTCAGCAATTTCAATCAGAGGGGCGAGGCCATTGCGCAAGGCTGTGTCATGACCTTCACAGGGACGTGGGTCACCGACATTGGCCATGACCACAACGAAATCCATGATGTCACCAGCGCTCAGCTGGGCGAATGCCTCGCTTGCCAGACAGACGCCACCGGCGCGACCTCCACCTGCTTCCTGGCCGCCGTGGGAATTGGCAGGCATCCGACCGGCCGCGATCCCTGATGGAACAGGCGTCGCGACGCGGTAAATCGCAATTCACTCGACTTCATTGAAGGTGCCGTCGCCGCCAGAATCGTGGTAATGCTTTGTAATGTTCGAGCATGGAAACTGTCTCCACTTGGGCCAGCACAGCGGAGACCGAATGAAACCTGACCAACCATTGACTTTCCGCTAGCGAGATGGACGCAAATCGGTGTAACTGCGTCCATTCTTGGGCGTTTGCATGTACCCGGGGTCAGGCCTGGACGCACATAGCGGCGCTCGTCCTTCAGCAGGATTTCCCGGTTTCGCCGCGCTTCGGTATCCCCAAACTGCAGCCCCGGAAAAGTGGAACGTGCGGTGCATCGCACCCGAGTTTGACGCGGAGATAGACACGTTCCCGAAAACCGCGATCTTTCACGGTCGGATGCTGACAAGTCCTCGACGAAATATGCTCGTGAACCGGCGGTTCGGTCTCCATAAAAAGCCGGAACACGTCATACCGCACTCGATAACGGGCCGAGCGGAGTTCGACCTAGGCGCCCAGAATCTAGACAGCGCGCCCAGATTTCCGACGTTCCTGACCCGACTATCTTGCATTGTCATTTTCCCAGACCAAGCGTAAGTGATTGCTTTGCTACCGGTTAACCCATTGCGCTAGTTTCTGGCGCGCTCGGCACCGATCTTGCTTCAAGTCCGATCTCCGATTCTGACTCGTTCGTCCCGCCCAAGTTCGCCTTCCCGATTCAAAGGCCCCGTCGCCTGAAGCGAAAACAGCTCGTATTGCTGCAACGACACTCGGCCTCGCTTGGCTGGTGGCGCTAAGCCGAAAAAGAATCTTGAAAAACCATGTCGGGTTTTTTGAGTTTCTCGGCACTTTATCTGATGGGTGGAGTGCGCGCGGTGGGCAGATCAAAGCCGAAAAGGAAATTCAGTCGATTGTGGTCTCACTGCCTTCTCCCCTCGCCCCCGGTTCGGGGAACGGGGTTGGGGGTGAGTCTTGCAAGCGAGAATCGTCGCGAGTGGGTCAGCACAGGAGGGAAACGCTTGAAAACCTGTCCGCATCTCTGACCAGGACATCAGCGGGATCACAGTTGTGGTCGTCGGCTTCCAGAGCGAATACATCTCGGGTTCTCGTGCGCCCGTAAGGATTGTTTCGACGATCATGAGAGTAAATCATCTGTCGGATCAGGAGTTGGTGAACCTATGCTTGTCCAGGACTGCGACCGATCAAGCCTGGCGGCAGCTTTGGGATCGATGCCATGCTCATCTGTTGCGCGTCGTCCGGCACGAACTCGGTAGGGAGGCGGCCGACGAGGATAGTGTACGGGAAGTCGTTCAGGATCTTTGGTGTACGCTGTACGAGATGAAGCAAAAACTCCTCGGCCCGTTCGACTCAACGCGCGGCACCATCCAGGCCTACTTGGCCAAGCTGGCAAGACGGCAAGCTCATTGGGGTTATCAGCACCGTCGCCGTAGCAGGAAGCGAGAGTGCGGTCTCTGGGAAGTCCCGGAGAATCGACTGGCCTTCATCGAATTTCCGCAGGGAGTGATCTTGGATGAGTTTGCCAAGATCCTGACGCCGGCGGAACACGACTTCTTCATCTACGACCTGCGTGGCGAGGCTAGGCCACGCCACTGCCCGACACATAGCGAAAGCTATGGGCGGGTGTTCACCAAGCGCATCTTCGACAAGTGGCGGAGCTGGGAATTGGGGCGGTCAAGCGATCTGAAATGAGGACTCGGAAGTTTTTTGAAAAATCGCTTTCTGCTTTGTAACGAAAAGGCCTCCTGTGGGTGTATATCTATAGAGGGGGTTAATGGCGCATCGTTGAGCCGGCAATCCCTTGCACGTTCTTGGACTCATTTGATCTGATTCGCAGAGTCAACGTCTGAAGAACGGAACAGCTAGAGCCGTGACAGGGACGGTGCGCGCATTGGCCGGTTAGCCGTCCGGTTGTAGCACAAGCTGTCAGCTTGTGCCACAGCTCGCCCCAGCGCTGCCGTCTTCGGCGCCCGCATCGTTCCCCGGAACAGAGAGCATTGGCGAGGCAAGGAATCCTGGGCACACCTGTGGCGCCATGCGCGCAGGTGCAGTGGGATGGTGTCTACCCCTGGAGCATCACCATGCGCAAATTCTTCGCACGTCCCAAGAAGAGCCAATCACTTCAAGAAAAACTCAAGAGGCTTATCAAACTTGAGTGCGAGCAATTAGAACATCGAGCCGCGCCCACGGAAACGATCTCCAGCGTGTTGGCCTTGGCATACACGATGCACAACGGGTCCAGCGGACTGGGCGGCACGCCGAGTCACAGCGCGTCGATCACGCAGCCGCAAGAGTTGGCTGTGACCGGCAAGCCGCTCATGCCATTACCCCAGGGTCTGCCCACCAAGCCCACCGGAGGTGGCGGCGGCGGTGATTCGGCCCCTGCTGTCCAACAGCAGATCGTGTCCGCCCGCCCGGTAGGCGGTTTGGAGCAAGATCAAGGGCGCTTCGGCGTTCTGAACGATCAACCGTTCAATTTGTTCGGCGATTCTCCACCGCCTCCGCCAAGGACGGCCGGTCTGGACAGCTATCGCGCCGGGCATGGCGGCAGTGATGGCAACGGCGCTACCGGCGCTGCCCCTGGCAGCCATTCATCCACTGGCGGCCTGGAGCAAGGCAGCTACGATAATTTCGACATTCCTCCTCATGGCAGTGGCCCGGCTACGCCGCCGGCTTCCAATTTCAGCAATTCGGGATCGACCGGCAGCGATTCCGGGCACGCGGGCAGCACCGGCACCGCGGGAGTTTCGGCTGCGGCCGTCACCCATTCCCCGACAGCGCCGTCTGGGCCGGGCATCAAGCCCTTGACCATCGTCGAGGGCAATTTGTGGGTGCTCGACATGAACAAGGGCGTCGTCGTGACGCCTGGCGTTACCGAGCAGGAGTTCTCGACCTGGTCGATGAGCCTGGAAGCGCAAGTTTCCGGGGCCACGGCTTCCTCTTACAGCTGGAGCATGACCAATGCTCCCGATACGACCAGCGTCAGCGGTGCCAGCACCTATCATCTGACCTTTAATTGGTCCAGTTTCACCGGTGCCGCGCGCTCCGATAGCATCACCCTGACCGAGACCAACAGCGACAGCACGCATAATGTCATCACGCTGACGTTCAACGTCACCTCCACAAGCTCCCCCGCATACTCCAGCGCCGTGACGTCGTCCAGCACCTGGCCGAGCGTAGATCCCCCTGACGCATTGACGGTGAACCAGCAGATGGTGGGCAACGGAACGAGCGATCCGGGCAGGTGCATGGGGTGCCCGAGCGATGTTGGTGTCCCTGGCTATACCGAGCCATATACTCTAGGAAGCGCGGATGGCGAATTCAGAACGACTTATGACATGCCGGCTTACAATCCCGGGGTCACTCGGCTGAGCCTCATTTATAACTCCACCGCCGCCAACGCTGAGCCGATCTTCATCACGCATTACCCGACCAGTTCCAGCACTGCTCTGCCAAGTACGATCAGCGCCCAGCTCACGTTCAACGGCACTGCGGGATCGACGTTCTACTACAGCACCTCGTCGCTCAATCCCGGCGACATCATGGAGATCGCCTCCCAGGTCAACGCCTCCTCACTTAGCACCGGCCGCTATAGCTACTCGATCGCAGTCACCGCCAACTACGCCACTCCGGTCACCACCACGTACTCCGGGTCCGTGAACGTCATCAACGACGCTTCCAGTCCTTTCGGCGCCGGCTGGACCCTTTCCGGCCTGGAGCACATCTGGTCGGTCACGGGCGGCGTCATCCTGGAATTGCCCGGCGGCCTGAGCCTGTGGTTCGCCAGCGCGGGCTCGGGAACCTTCACCACTCCGGCGGGCGATTTCTCTACCCTCACGCAGAACACCGGCACGAACGTGTATACGCGCACGCTCACCAACGGCACCAAGATCACGTTCAATCCTTCGGGCTACCAAACGGCCGTGACGGACACAGATGGCAACGCGACTTCCTATGCCTACAACGGCTCAAACGAAGTCTCCACGATCACCGACTTCAACAGCCTGGTCACGAGTTTTTCTTACACCACCGGTCGGGTCACTATCGAGGACCCGGCCAACCGGGTAAGCACGATCACGCTCAGCTCAGGACAGGTCACCGGCATCACCGACCCAGCCGGCGAGCAATGGACCTACGGCTACGACGGCTCCAACGATCTGACGACCCTGGAGAACCCGCGCTCCTACACGACCACGATCGCTTACAACTATGCCGATCGCGTCACCACGGTTACACGGGCCGACGCCAGCACCGACCAACTCAGCGCTTTGCAGATGCAAGGGCTGGTCCCGTCGGGCTCCGGCACGTCGGGCAGCCCGGCCACGCCTGTTCTGGTCGCGCAAGCGCAGGCCACGTATACCGACCCGCGCAGCAACGCCTGGCCCGACCGTCTCGATTGGCTCGGCTTCGGCACGGCCACGCAACAAATCGATCCCCTGGGCGACACCGCGGTCACTTACCGCGATGCCAACGGCCTGCCCTGGCTGACCTCCGATCCCCTTGCCAATCGCACACGCTACAACTTTGACAGCAACGGCAACGTGACCAAGATCACCAATCCCGACGACAGCACGAAACAATACACCTACAATTCCCTCGCCGAGGTGACCAAGTACACCGACGAGACGAGCGATGTTACAACCTACACGTACAACACGAACGGAGACCTAACCGAGGTCACAAACGCCCTGAACCAGGTGACGACCTACACCAACAACAGCCAGGGCTTCAGGACCAGCCAGACTGATGCACTGAACCACACCACAACATTTGGATACGATTCGCGGGATCGTGAGACAACCACGACCGATGCCCTGAATAACGTCACGACGATGACTTACGACAGTGCCAGCGACATGCTCACGACCACGAATGCGCGCGGCTACACGACGAGTTACAGCTACGATGCCATGGGCCGAACGCTCACCGAGCAACTGCCCGGTGCTACGACCGCGACCTACACCTATACCTACGACGCCGCCGGCAACCAGACTGTTGTTCAGGACCCCTTGGGCAACCTGACGACGACGACCTATGACAAGCTGAACCGCGCCATCGGGGTCACGGGCGCGCTCAACCACACCACGACTTTCGTTTATGACGGAAACGGCAATCAGGTGAGCGTGACGAATCCACTTAACCAGACGACCACAACGACGTTCGACGCCGCGAATCGCCAAACGCAAATTACCGATGCCAACAATCATACGACCACGTACACGCTGGACGCCGACGGCAACCAGCTGGAAGTCACGAACGCCCTGAACCAGGTCACAAGCTACACGTACAACTCCCGCAACTGGAAGACCAGCGTTATCTACGCCAACAATTCCGAGACCACGTACGCCTACGACGCCAGCGGCTTCGAGACCAGCAGTACGACTTTCCTCTACAGCCACGCCCCTCATTTCTTAACCGGTGAGGCAACGGATTATACGAGCGATGCTCTGCACCGGGTGGTAGGATCAACCGATCCGGACAGCAATACGACCACCTACACCTACGATGCCGCCGGCAATACCATCGCGGTTACAGACGCCTTGAACCACACGACCACGACGACGTACGACGCCGACAACCGCGTGCAGACGACCAAGGATGCCCTCGGCGACGTGACCACCTATTCCTACGACGCCGCGAGCAACCAGATCAGCGTGACAGATCCCCTGGGTCATGTGACCACCTCGGTTTACGACGCGCAGAACCGCTTGATCAGCGTTACCGATCCGCGCGGGGCGGTGACGACGTATGCCTACGACCTCGACAGCCGGCAGACTGCAATTACCGATCCGGATGCTAACACAACCACGTACTCGTATGATGCCGCCGGACGCTTGACGCAAACGACCACGCCCGTGGGCACCACCACATATGCGTATAATAGCGCCAACGAAAAGATCGGCATGACGGATGCCGACGGCCGGGTGACGAGCTGGACCTATGACAATGCCGGCAACATGCTGACCGAGAAATGGGTCAACGGCGGCAGCGTGCTCAATACGATCACCTATACGTACAACCAGGCCAACGAGCTGACCAACGAACAGGACGCCTACTCGGAGTATAGCTACACCTACGATGGCGCCGGCAACCTGCTGACCAGCAACAACAGCGGCACGCCGGGCATGCCGAATGTCGTGCTCACCTACACGTACGACGTGTTCAATAACGTTACGGAGGTGCAAGACAATGGCGGTGGCGCCATTGCTTACTCGTACAACGGCGACAACCTTTTGACCGAGGCGTCGATGACGGTCTCGGCGACGCAGGGACCGCTGATCACCCTCGCTTACGATGCCGCCAACCGCGAGACAGGCGCTACCCGGGACACCGGCGGCAGCGCCACAATCACGAGTACCCAAGGATACGACAGCGCCAACCGGCTGACGACGATCACCTACAACAGCTCCTCCGCCGGTGCCCTGGCCACCTATACGTACAGCTACAATAGCGCCAGCGAAATCACCCAGTACAAGGGCCCGGAGGGGACGCTGACCTACACCTACGACAACTCCGGAGAACTGACCGGCGTGGGCGACGCCGAGAGCTACAGCTACAGCTACGACCTCAACGGTAACCGCAATTCCTCGGGTTACACGACCGGCCCGGACAACGAGCTGACCGCCGACGGAACGAATACCTATGCTTACGACGCCGTTGGCAACATGACGTCGGAAACAAACGTTTCCTCCGGCCAGGTGACGCAGTATACTTGGGACTATCGAAACCGACTGACCAACGTGCTGGTGAAGACCAGTGCCGGCGTCACGGTCACGAACGAGACCTTTACGTACGACGTGGAGAATCGCCGCATCGGCGACGACCTCAACGGCACGCAGAGCTGGACGGCGTACGATCAGGACAATCCGTACGCGGACTTCAACAGCAGCGGCACGCTAACGGAGCGCTACCTCTACGGCAGAGCCATCGACACGCTGTTCGCCAGGTACACTGGAACGACGGCCAATTGGTATCTCACGGACAACGTTGGCTCCGTGCGGCAACTGGTGACCACGAGCGGGACTGTGCAGGACCAGATTACCTACGACCCCTTTGGCAACGTCTTGTCGGAATCCAATCCGAGCAATGGCGACAGATTCAAGTACACGAGTGAGCCGTGGGACAGCGCAATTGGGTTGCAGTATAACCTAAATCGATATTACACTCCGACTGACGGCCGCTGGATAAGCCAGGACCCGTTGCGATTTGAGGCTGGCGAAGCAAACCTGTACGGCTATGTAGCGAATGACCCCGGTGCGAACAAGGATCCGTTGGGCTTATGGCGGGTGAATATTCATGTTTGTGTGGGCTTTGTCCTTGGCGGATGCACAGAATGGAGTTTCGGTACCGGGGGACTGGGCGTTGGTGCGGGTGTGGGGCTTGTGGGTAGCGCCCCAATACCAGTTAGCGGTGGCGTCACCTGGGCTCCTGGAGGGCCACAGCCCAGGGGAAGTGGATGGTGGGTCAACGCCACAGCACTATGGTCAGCTACGTATACGGCCATAACGACGCCGTGGGGGTTTCCGGTCCCGTGGGGTCCACCGCCCCCTGGACCTCCGCCCCCGCCTCCTCCCCCCCATGGCCAGTTAGCGTTGGGTTTGGACTTCCCATGGGTGCCGCAGTCCTAAGGTGGTGGCAGGCGCTGTGATCTGGCTGGGTCGTGGTGAGCCCGATGCTGCCCGCGTGCTTGGACAAAGGGAGTTCCTGGGCGCACCTTCATGGCATTAGCTGACTACCGCTGGCAATCAGTCTTCTTCCAGTAGCGTTGCATGTATGCGGACCGGGAGAAAGTCGTTGGCTTTGGCAACAGCTCGATCGGACAGAGCTGCTGCAACTGGTACTTCATCTGCCCAAGGGCACATGAAGCGGGGTCTTGTCCGCGCAGCCGTGTCGGGCGCACGCGCCACTCTTGGTCGCGAAAACCCATGGGCAGCAGACGGAAAAGCAGCAGGAGCTGGAATTGCAACAACAGCAACTCGTTACCGGAGAATAAGACCGAAGGACGTTGGCCGTGAACCTGACACGGCGATGTCGCTTCGCGAAACAGGTCCTGCCCAATACGGCAGCCATGGCTGGCTGGACGTCCAAAAAACGTCGGGAGGCGGTGCAGCCAAGCTCCAGTAAGTCGGGAAATTCTCAAGCTGGCGGTCGATGCCGAAGTCGTAGGTGTCGTTGATAATCGTCTCCCGACGTAAGGCTTGTCCTTCCTTGAAGTGTTGCTCGACCCGGCTCGACTTGTAAACGATGCAAAGCGAGGGAAAAACACCCCCGTGACCATGCGTGCGCGAACTCACCCGTAGCAGCGTTGAAGTCAACTTAATTGGGCGGCAGCATGTTAGAGTTTCCTACCCAACTTTATCTGATTCTTGGCTGGATGAGCATTGTGGTAGCCTTCTTGACGTTTCATCTTGTATCCAAGAACGCAGCGCTGAAGCGGAGAATCCATCCTTGGCTGATTGCCGCTCTAGGGGCGCTATTTGTTATAGTTGCCTCATGGAGCACTGGTTCATGGTGGTATGCTCTTGTGGCGATAGTATTGGCGATTATCGGCGTGCCTCTCGCAATCAAGCTAGTGAGGTTCTGCAGTGCCTGTGGTCTGACGGTTTTCTATGGAGTCGGCCTTATCAAATTGAATTACTGTCCGCGTTGCGGTTCGCGACTTGATCAATGAACTTAGTTCGCGCGCCTTCAAAGAGAAAGGGGTCGGGAGTGCTCTGTAGAAGGAAAAGGGGACGCATCTAGTTAATTGAACGGTTTACGACGCGCAGAACCGCTTGATCAGCGTTACCGATCCGCGCGGAGCGGTGACGACGTATGCCTATGACCTCGACAGCCGGCAAACCTCGATTACCGATCCGGTTGGCAACACGACTACCTTTTCCTACGATGCTGCGGGCGCCTGACGCAGACGACCACGCCTTCGCACGTGAAGATTGGCATCCTGCTCGACGCTTCTCCCGGAATATGTAGGGCGGACCACGGTCATTCCTCATGGAGCCAACGTTCGCAAAATGCACAATGAGCTGCGCTCTGCTGTACGCGCGCGGTTTCATCTTCCTAAGGACGCGCTCATCTTCGGCTGCTTCGGAGGGCTTCATCCGCTCAAGATGAACGCCGAATCT
>Ga0208565_1001402_pt1 | contig 14227 bp, 6 predicted proteins | sample Sb_taG_7_FD_187706 | JGI IMG/M metagenome (GOLD analysis project Ga0208565, IMG submission 187706) | Peat soil microbial communities from Weissenstadt, Germany - Sb_50d_2_FS metaG (SPAdes) (version 2) | ecosystem: Environmental > Terrestrial > Soil > Wetlands > Peat | place: Germany: Weissenstadt...
AGCAGGCTCATGATCGATACCAGGGAGCTGCGCTGTCCGACGAGCTGGATCGCAGGCTCGACGCGGCCTATCCGCCTGCTCCTGGTCGGGAGAAGCACACCGCAACTGGCGACGCCGCGGCCCTGGCCGATCTGGCATCCTGGGCTCACGAGGCCCTGGGTGTCGAGACGACCGCCGACGAGCTGGGCAACCTGTCCCCCGCCGACGCGCGTGTCTTGCTGGTCAACGCCCTGGACGCCAAGCATCGCCCCGAAATGCGCGAGATGGAAAAGGTCGTCCTGCTTCAGATCCTCGACGCTAGCTGGATGGAGCACCTGCGAGCGATGGACCATCTGCGGAGCTCCATCGGCCTGCAGGGCTATGCTCAGATCGACCCCAAGGTCGAGTACAAGCGAGAGGGCATGCGCATCTTCAACGAGATGTGGAACGGCATCGCCGACCGCGCGACCGACCTGATCTTCCGGGTCGAGCACTTCGATCCCGAATTCCTCTCGTACCTGGGATCACACTGGAAGCTCGACCGGGCCCAGACGATCCATCAGACGGCCGATTCGCAACTGGCCGCCTCCGCCGTCCCGGTCTCCAGAGGCATCCGCCAGGTTCAGGACGCCGCCATCGCCGGTAGCCAGCAGTCCACCGAGAAAAAACGCGAGCCCGTACGGAATGTTGGAAAAAAGGTGGGCAGGAATGACCTCTGCCCGTGCGGCTCAGGAAAAAAATTCAAAGCCTGCTGCATGCGCAAGCAATCCCCGAACGGTCCTTTTTAACCAGATCGCCTGGTTTCTCCGATCTTCCATGGGCCCGGTCACGCGGGCCACACAGTCACAAGAAGACCGCCTGCCCGGAGCTCGGGTGAGGCCCCTGTCTCGCAACGCGATCTCCAGACATTTCAATTGGTTAAGTCCGAGCCGCTGATCCAGGTACGCAGTCTCCATGAGAGTCGAGGCCTGCGCTCCTTGGCCGGTACGTTGAATCGACGGTCGGCTCCTCGAAGTGCTTCTCTTCGGCCGGCTGCGATTGAGGCACGCTTGTTGCTACGAAAAGGAGTCTTGCCGAGAGGACGACCTGTTCTGGATCGGGAAAGGATTCCCCGAGATGCCCTTCGCTTTGAATCTGGTCTATGTCGTATCGCTGCTCCTGCTCGCTCCCGTGCTGTTTTACCGCATGATCCGATCGGGCAAGTACCGTGAGGGCCTGTGGGAGAAGTTCCGTGGTGACGCCCCGTTGCGGATAGGAGGCCAGCCCTGCCTCTGGTTTCACGCCGTGAGTGTTGGCGAGGTGCTCTTGCTCAGACCGCTGGTACGCGAGATGGCCCGGCGGCGTCCCAACTGGGAGGTGGTCATCTCGACGACCACGACGACCGGCCTGGCGGTGGCCCGCCGGACCTTTCCCGACCTGATCACCTTCTATGCACCGCTGGACTTCAGTTGGGCCACCCGGCGGGCGATGGCTCGCATCCGGCCGACCGTGCTGGCCCTCGTCGAACTGGAACTGTGGCCGAACCTGATCCGGTCGGCGAAGGCGTCGGGGGCCAAAGTCGCGATCATCAACGCCCGGCTCAGCGTACGGAGCTATCGCGGATACCGCAGCCTGCGCCGACCGCTAGGAACCACGCTCCGATGCATTGATGTTGTCGCGGCTCAGGACGCCGATTACGCTCGCAGGTTCGTGGAGCTGGGAGTTCCGAGTGACCGAGTAAGCGTCACCGGTTCGGTCAAGTATGATGGACTGGAAAGCGACCGGAACAACGCCAGGACCCGCGATCTCCGCAAGGAGCTGGGGCTCTCCCACTCCGACCTGGTCTTCGTGGCAGGAAGTACGATGGACGGAGAGGAAGCCGCCGCGCTTGGCGCCTACCGGGCGGCTCGGCTTCAGCACCCCAGCCTGCGGTTGATCCTGGTACCCCGCCACGCCGAGCGGTTCGACGGCGTGGCCGAGTGGCTGTCCCGGAACGGGGAAGCTGTCGTTCGGCGGACCCAGCTTGCCAAGGGCCTTGCGCGCGTCTCCCCGGCAGCCAGCCCACCTCCCGTCATCCTGATTGACACCATCGGCGAACTGGGGGCTGTCTGGGGGCTGGCCGACGTCGCGTTCGTCGGGGGCAGCCTGGTTCCGGGTCGCGGCGGCCAGAATATGATGGAACCGGCCGCTTATGGTGCCTCGGTTCTGTTCGGGCCTCATACGTCCAACTTCCGCGAGACCGTCGAGCAACTTCTGGCGCGCAACGCCGCGTGTCGGGTCGCGAATGCCGACGAGTTGAAGCTGAAACTTCAGGAAGATCTTGACGATCCCGAAGCGGCTGCCACACGGGCCGCGGCCGGCCGGTCATTCGTGCTGGCCCAGCATGGAGCCTCCGGCCGCACCCTGGCCGAGCTCGACAGGCTTGTTGAATCATCATTTACCCAAAAGTCGGCTTGAACCTGGTTTGCGTTTCGAGTTAGGCTCTTGGCTCTCCGTGCGCACACTTGGATCGAGAGCGCGCCGTTGCCTCTCGCCTTGTGAATCGATCTGTACCTCTCAACGGCGCCACCCTTAGTGATGACAGGACCCCGAGATGAGCGAAAAAGAGACCGAGCACACACCCGCTCCGAATCCCCAGGCCACGACAACCGAGGTCGTCGTTGACGATTCGAGCACAGTGCCGTCGTACTCCAACTTCTGCCGAGTGACGGCAACTCCCGAGGAGGTGATCCTCGACTTCGGCCTGAATCCCCAGCCGTTCGCGACCGGCCGCCAGGACGTCAAGGCGAACCAGCGGATCGTGATGAACTTCTACACGTCCAAGCGTCTGCTGACAGCGCTGGGTATGACCATCCAGCGGCATGAGGGAACTTTCGGCTCAATTGAACTGGACGTCCGCCGCCGAGCCACTGGCGCTCCTCAGTACCCGCAGCCTGGCCGTGTCGTCCCCCAGGGCGTGGTCGAGTAAGACGGATTCCAGGTCGGTAACGGCTCCCCTATAGCGCGGCGCTGCTCTGGAGCGTGAAACTGGAACCAGCCCAGGTGATCATGGCGAGGCAAACCCAGCCGAGCTGCTTGGTCACCTGGCCCCTTTCCTGCTTTTCTCACATCCCATCGACATCTCGTCTTCGTCATTCGGTCCAGCTCTAACTCGCGAAGCCTCTCGGGTGGCTCGTTCCATCAATGACGAGTTTTCCGGATTTGCGGAGGCTTTGGCTGATCGCAGGTAAGGGTTCCGGCCGATTCAGATGGTAAGAAATGATCCGCGAGTGCGGGTTGCGCCCCGTTCAGGGGTGTTGCCGGATGTTTCGACTGATCAACCAGCGCAACTTGCGCCGATATTGCGACTTGCCGGGCATCTCGGCCTCGGTTCAGGACGGACGAGTCCAGCGATAGGAGATAATGGAATGTCTCAGCCATCCCGAACGCGGGCGCGTGGCCCAGCGAAGCGGCGTCGAGCTGTTAAACCAGAAACCCCTTTTCCGCTGGAGCAACGCTGCCTTCTGGCTCCCTATATTTCGCTCTTTCCCAATACCGTAACCTTCACGGCGACCACGGCCCCGACCACGAACGCGGACCTGGGCACGATCACGGTTGCCCCGAACACGACCGCGACGAATATCTCGACATCAGCCCCGATCACTTCGGTGGCCGAGTTGACACCGCTCTCCTCGTTCGGGGGCGACATCGTGCGCCTCGTGGCTGGACCGGGTGGTGTATTCGGCAACGGGCTGTACGCGATCTCGCGTGGCGCCGGCGGTAACACCAGCGCGGTCAACCGGCCGGGCGTGATTTACCGCATCGATCCGGCCACGGGCAAGGCCAGCGTGTTCTTCGACCTCAACACGGTCCTCAGCCAGCTCGACCCCAATGCGCTGGCCACCGACGGTAAGAACCCCGCGGCCAACTCGCTCGGCAGCTCGACGGGATACGTCAACTGGTATGACATTGCTTTCGATCCGGAAGGCAACTTTGACGGCAGTCCCACGATGTTCGTCGCCAGCGCCGATCGCTCCGACCCCTCGAAGAACGCGATCTACATGATCTCGCCCAGCGGACAGTTCCTGGGGGCGTTCGTGCTGATGACTGATGGTCTGGCCGCGACCAAGTTCAATATCAATCCCACGGGCATGGTCATACCCGGTCCGGAGGACCAAGCGTTCCTTCGCGGTCTGCTGGCCGGCAGCGGCGAGAGCACGACGGGTGGCACGTTCGCCGGGCTCTTCTTCAATGCCAACGCCTATTCTCCCGGGCAGACCATCAGCAACTCGACGTTGCCCACGGGAGTCTCGCAGACAGGCATGAACGAGGGAACGATCGTGGGGATGACCGAGGCGGATGCAGATTACTTTTCGCCGGTGTACTCGGCCTTCACCGACTTCGGAACCCCCGCCGCCGGAGGGATCCCAGCCACGCCCGGCGAGAGCGGCGTGCAGGGATCCAATGGCGAGCTGCTCATCGGATCGGGTCTCCCGGCCACGACGACCTCGTTCACACTCGACCAGACCGGGGCCGTCAGCACGGACTTGCGCAGGTTCGAGGACATCGCTTTCGACCATTACGGCTATTTCTCTCAGGACATTGGGCTCACCACGACCACCACCACCAACACGACGACCACCGTCACCTCTACAGCGTACACAGTCACCCTTCCGACCACGTCTGCCGGCAACCTCTTCGTGAGCGACCTCGCCTCGGGTCTCTCGGAGTCGGTCACCTTGACATCGATCGCCGAGGGCGATATACCGCCGGGCGTCTCGGTGACGTCCACCGTCCCCGTCGACGGGCCGACGATCGTCGGGCTCCAGAAACAAGATCCCAGCGCACCGTACAACGCGACCACCAATCCTCTGGTCGTGGTCTACGACCTCGTGAGCGACACCCTGGGCGGCCGGATTATCCAGATCACGCCCCAAGGAGTCGTCAGCGACTTCGCCCAGGGTTTTGCCGTCTCCAGCGCGCCCGACGCCTCAAGCTTCATCGATTCGGAGCTATCCATCACGTTCTCGGCGGATGGCACAACCCTGTGGGCCTCGGACGATCAAGGCGTCTGGCAGTTCAAGACCACGGCAAGCTTGGCCGACTCGACAACCGGAACCCTGATCGGGCTGAACGACCTGCGCACGCTGGGCGTTCCCTACGACGGCCAGGGTAGCGCGGTGGCCGTGGTCGACACCGGCGTGGATGGACAGTCGCCGCCGTTCCGCGGCCGCGTCACGACCGGCACAAACATCTGGACCGGCGGTCCGGGCAACCAGGATCTGGCCGCAAGTGCGGGCGGGGGTACGACCGGGGCCGCCGGCGGAACCGGCGGCACGGGCACGGGCACGGGCACGGGCGGGACCGGTACTACCACCGGTCAGGTCCTGGCCAACACCTACGACGGCCACGGCACGCCGGTGGCCGGCGTTGTGGCCCAGTTCGTGCCCCAGGCGACCATTGAGCCCGTCACGATCTTTGCGCCCTTCGTTGGCTTGGTCTCGCTCACGGCGGGCACGGGCACGGGCACCGGAACGGGCACGGGCACCGGAACTTCCACCTCCCTGAGTGCCACGTCCAACGCCCTGACCACCAGCCAGGCGGTCTACGATGGCTTGAAGTACGTTGCTAACCACCCCTACGTGAACGACCCGGTACGTCCCGGCAAGGTCGACCGCGTGATCGCATCGACCCTCGCCTTTGGTACAACCGAGACCTTCACCAGCGAATACACCGCCTACAAGCAATATCCCCAGATCGTCATCGCGCTCAAGGACCAGTTGCACAGGCTGCGCAAGCTGGGCATCGCTTCGATCGCGGCGTCTGGCCAGTTTGGCGCTCCGCTGGGGGCTGTAAGCAGTTCAAGTACCACCGGTGGCACGGGCACGGGCACGGGCACGGGCACAACGGGGACATCAACGCCGATAATCGCGCCAGGGTTCAATAGCGCCGACAACGCGTCGCTGGGCGATGTCAACGGTATGTCGCTGCCAGCCGTCTTGAACGAGGTCATCTCGGTCACCGGCACCTATCCGTTCCCGTTCACGGAGAGTCCCTCGACGATTCCGACCGATCCTCCCACCAGTGTCATTCCCCAGCAGCTCGGTCCCGTGCTGGTCTTCGGCAACGCTCTGACCATCGGCGGGACCGCGAGCACGAGCACCACGGGCACCACGACCACCACGACCACCACGACCACCACGAGCAACACCGCCGGTGTCGCGGCCAACGTCATCACGTACACCGCGGCTGACACCTTAATGTACGCCAACCGGATCACGGGCGCGGCGAACCGCAGCGCGGCCACGGACTTCGCCGCTCCGGCGATCGATGTTCCGACCTTCCGCCGCACTTTCTCGCTGGTGAACGTGACCACCGGCACTTCGACGAGCGCCGCGGGCGACCCGAACGATCATCTGACGTTCAGCCAGGTGGGAACCTCGATGTCATCGGCCATCGTGACCGGAGCCTACGCCCTGGTCTCCTCGGCCCTCAATTACTGGATCAGCCTCAACCAAGCCAACGGTGTCACCTCCGACGCTTACCTGACCACGCCGGTCGGGGTGGACTCGCTGAATTTCGGGCCGCATGCCATCAAGAATCTGTCGGCCTACAACAATCCGGACGGGATCAATGGTATTCTGGCCTACACCGCCGTGCCGGCCACCGACGTCAACGACGCCGGGTCTCTGTCCACTCCGCCTTTGATTCCGGGAAGTACCAGCGCGCCGTCTTACGCCGCCATCTCGGTCAGCAATGCGATCGCCTCGATCGAAGGGACGATCGCGATCAATTATCTGCTGAGTCACAACGACTTCCCCTTGATCGACGCCAACGGCGACGGGATCATCACGGCACAGGAGATCCAGAATTTCACCGACACAGCCGCGTCGAAGGGCCTGGCCAAGGCCGGTGCCATGGCAGCACTACTGGGCGGTACCTCGACCTACGCGCAGCCTGAGACGGGCCCCAACAATACCACCTTCAACGAGAACCCGGATCAGCCCGGGGCCCTCCAGCGCCGGTTTAACTACTTCGATTACCTGGCCAACGGCCAGCTCCAGGGCGGCATCAGCATCAGCTCGTTCCCCATGCTGGCCAAGACCCTGCTTCCCCAGCCCGACGGGTACGTGATCGTCGATCGGCAGAGGGCCTCGGCCAACGGCTTCCTGGTCGCGCCGCTGGCCCAGCGCAACTTTGTGGAGTTACAGCACCTGTTACCGAAGTACATGTGGGTGCCAGCGTCGGCGATCAAGAAGTATCGCAACCTCTCGCCGGCGAATTTCGGGGTCAACAGGAACGAGAAGCCCGGAACGGCCTTGCCTTTCTACTCGCTGTTCGGGGGGAGCGGTTCCGTCAGCGTGACGACGGGAACCCCCGTGGTCAGGACGGCCACGAGCAACGGACAGATCTTCTCGGTCTCCATGGTTCCTCTCCTGCCCGCATCGTCCTCGAGCACGCCGACAACAACCACGACCACGACTACGCCCTATGTGGGCTCGACACCGACGACAACGAGCACGACTCCGGCGACCGCGAGCTCGACTCTGGCGAGCTCGAGCACAACGCCCTCGACGACGACGACGGTTGCCCAGGCCACAACCGGGTCGACAACCCCCTCAACAACCGAGACCGCCGCGCAGGCGGTTGTCGCCGCAGTGACCCAGCTCGCGAACGCACAGAGTGTGTCCTCGACGTCGACCTCGCCAAACAACCTGGTGCCTGCCGGAACCTTGACGCCGGTGACACCGACCACCTCCACGACTCCCGCCACGACCGCAAGTACCAGCACCGCCAGCACTACCACTGTGAGCCAGCCGCCGATCGCGGCAAGTACCACGACCACGACGCCGACCACGACGGCCACCCCGGCCGCCACCGCATCGGCGTCTTCGGCCGCGTCAAGTACCACGACCGTGACGCCGACCACGACCGCGGCAAGTACCACGACCGTGACGCCGGCCACGACGGCTACCCCGGCCGCCAGTACATCGGAGTCTCCGGCGGCGGCCGCCGCGGCCAACCAGAAGAAGGCCGAGCGCCTGGCGGCCGCCCAGAAAGCCGCGGCGAAGAAAAAGAACTTCTGGACCAACCTCTGGGACTCACTCAAGTGACCATCGCGAGCGAGATCCAGCAACCGCCAACGCTTCTGGATGCAGAAGCGCTTGCGATCAGAGCTTGAAGTGGAACGTCTTGTGGAAGAGCCGGTACAGCCACCAGCCAAACGTGCTTGTACCCCCGTCGATCTTGGCGAACCCGCGGAGACCCGGCTGGAGCGTGAGGCTCGGGTTCTCGATCGGGATGATCGCCTCGTAGACAGCCGTCTGGGGCTTGACCGCGCCTGTCTTGGGATCGGCCTTGGCGGCGATCTCACCGCCGGCATCGTGGGAGAGCTCAGGGGGGATCTCGTCCCGGTTTCGCTTGGCGATCTCCGAGACCGCGCTCAGGTAGGTGGTCTCGGACCGGCCGTAGATCTTGACCCAGGCGCGGCGGCCCAGCCGGATCAGGTCGACATCGGACTGATCGACGATCAGGTGTGCTTCGATATGATGGGGGTCACCCACCTCGCAGAACGGCTTGCCCGGCTTGAGCACCTGGCCGACCGTCTCGGGATGAGGGACGCCCATCACCTGGCCGTCCCGCGCCGCGACGAGCGTCAGCTTGCCGATCTGCTCATTGATCTTCTGGAGGATCGGCTCCAGTTCTTCGGCGGCCTGGAGATGCTGACGAGCCAGGGCGCGATTCTCGCGCTCCGGGCTCTGGTTGTACCACTGGGCCTTGGCCCAGTTGATGTCGTGGTCCGCCGTTTTCTGCACGAGCTCCTTCTGCTTCTCGGGGTTGATGAGCTTGGCGATGACCGTTTCCTTGCTGACCCACTCGCCGTCTCGGACGTTGAGCTCGACGAGCTGTCCTTCAATCTCGGCGTAGATCTCGTCGGGTCTGGCCGCCGTGAGCACCAAGGTTCCCTGGATTCGCAGCGGAGTCGGGATCAAGAAGATCCCGGTCACGATGGCGACGGCCGCCACCGCGAAGCCGGCCGTACGTGCTTTTTTCACTTTGCGCAACCTCCCGGGCGTGCGTAGAAACTTGACAATCTGATAGACGGGCATCCCCAAGAGCGGCACCAGGGCGCCGGTCGCCAGCAGATAGCTGATCGACTGCAACTTGTACGGTTTGAGGACCTGAGTCAGGAAGTAAATGATGCTGAAGGTCACGACCCACCGGTAGAGGTAGCTGGCGATCGCGTAGGTCACGAACAGGGACCGCCGCGACCGGGGCAAGTAACTTTGAACCGGGATTTCCAGCCCCAGCACTTTCTCCTGGATCAGATAGGCGAAGAACTGGGTGCTCTTGATCCGGAGATTGGGTATCTCGAGCCAGTCGGCCATCACATAGTAGCCGTCGTAGCGGAGCAGCGGGTTGGCGTTGAAGAGGACCGTGTTGATCGAACAGATGAACATGGTCGCCATCGACAGGCTATTGAGCAGGCCGGGCTCGGTGTAGAACCAGACGAAGGTGGCGATGCTGGCCAGGAACAGCTCGACGTAGATGCCCGCCGCGGAGATCCAGATCCGGTGCCACTTGTTGGGCAGAAGCCAGCTGTCGGTCACGTCGCAATAGAGGGCCGGCGTCAACACCAGAAAGAGCATCCCCATCTCGTGGACCTCGCCGCCGAAATGCTTGGCGGTGAGCCCATGGCCGAACTCGTGAATAATCTTCACGACCGCCAGGCTGATCCAGAAGCTGAAGATGGTCCACCAGTTAAAGAAGCTCTGAAACTCCGGGAGCTTGCTGTAGAAAAGGTCCCACTGGCTGATGACCAGCGTGACGGCTGCGAGCATGAGCCCCACGCTGGCCGTGACGAAGTAGGAGGTGAAGATCCAGCGGAAGTACGGGTACATCCAGGTCAAGAGCCGTTCCGGGTCGATGATCGGGATCTTGATGAAGAGGATGTTGGCCAGGAAGGCCCAGACCTTCCTCCAGCGGTTCTTGCGGCGGCGGCGGATCAGGACCTTGGCCTGTTCCGGGCTGTCGATCAGGATGATGCCGGCCTCGTGCAACTGGGCGACAAACCGGGTCAGGTCCTCGATCGAGATCGTCTGTGGTCGATACTTGCGCTCGAAGGCCTTCTTGACGTCCTGGAGGTTTTGCTTGCCGTCGAACTGCTGGAGCAGGAAGTACTCCTCGATCTTGAACCGGAAGTACTTGAGGGCCAGTGGGTCCTTGATCACATAATGCGTCATCCCCTCGTAGAACTGGGGCTGAACCACCAGATCAGCGCGGAGCTTCACCTTCAGGTGCTCGGCGGCTTGCCCGAAGGGGGTCACGGGGGCCAGTGTCGGGGCGGCGCTCATCGGTCATCGGTCCTCGGGGGAGATTCTGTTCACATGGACTTTGCCCATCGGTGCCCGGGCTCAGCGAGCGGCCGGCTGGGGTATTCTCGAGGCGACGTCGTCGGTCAGGTAGATGGTCATCTGGACCTTGAGACCGGGCAGCAGCTTGAAGTCTGGGTTGTCGAACTCGGCCCGGATCCGCCGGGCGGTCTCGGCGATGGCCTGGATCTGGGGATCGACGAAGGTGATCTTGCCCCGGAACCTCAAGCTCTCGATCTCCTCCTTGCCTCCTTCCACGGAATCGACCTTGGGCCGGATCTCGACGATCTGCCCTTCCTTGACCTTGAAGGCATGCTTGAGCGGAACGTAGGCGTTGGCGCAAAGCCGCGAGAGCTTGCCGAGCTGGACGACCGCCTCGTTGGCCCGCACGCTCTCGCCGGGGTTTTTCATCCGCTTGATGACGACTCCGTCGAACGGAGCGACGATGGTGTGCTCCTTGAGGATCTGTTGGGCCAGCGCGAGATCGGCCTTGGCAGCGGCTTGATTTTCCGTGGCCTCCTGAATCTGAGCATCGGCGACCTTGAGCTCGCCCTCGGCCTTGGCCATATCCTCGGCCGAGACCATTCCCGGCTTGCGGTCGTTGAGCCGCTTGTTGATGGCCACAATCGCCACGGCGACCCCCAAGGACGCCTTGCCTTTCTCGATCGCCCCGACGCTTTCGGCCTGGATCTTGTTCTTGGCCACCGTGAGCTCGGCGGCTTCCCGATGCAGGTAGCCGATAGGCTTGCTCACAAGCGCGGGGTCGCCCAGCCGCAGTTCCATCTTCTCGATCACGCCCTCGCGGAGCGCGGCGACGTCGGACTTCTCGATCCAATCCACCGTGGCCAGTTCGTCGAGGACCAGGGCGGTGGCGTTGGCAGTGGGATTGGCGGTGGCCAGCTGGTCCTGGCCATTCTGAGCGAACGAGGCGACGGACAGTGTCGTCAGCAACCCAACGGCCATGGCTGCGGCGGTCTTGGCAGCGGTCATGGTGAAAAAAGCCTCCAGCTTCAAGGTTCGAATGAATGTTTCAAGAATGATCCCGTGAATCAGGTCGTTCCTGACAACCTGCTGGATTCGGGCGGGTGTCCCGAGTGAGCCGGTCACTCAAGTCATAGGGGGAAAAGTCTCACCCGCCCTTGCGGTTGTGGGCAGGGGGCTCCGTCCCCCTCTCGTTTCTTGGTTTGCACTGGGCCCCCGCCCTCTGGCCTAGCGCAGGAACGGCCAGCGGAACATCACCGACTCGTACCAGACCTGGACGACCTTGCGGAGCAGGTAGTAGGACAAGCGGGTCTTGCCGCAGTCGACCCGGGCCCGGACCTCGGCCCCGGGCCGAAGTTCCTGGTTTCGCGACAAGAATTCGCGCCGGACCGCCTCGTCAAAGCCGACGGTCACCTTGACCACGTGCTTCTGTTCGACCGTCTCGGCCTTGGCGGCGATGCGGCGAACGTAGCCCTGGTACTTGCTCTCAGGATTCGTGGCGACATGGAAGAACGCGCGTAGGGGGGTGCCAGGCTGCTTCGTGCCGGCGGCAATCTCCTGCTGGAGCTTGCTCTGGGCCATGAGGATCGGCCCCATGTCGTCATCGGGGACGTCGACCTCGAGCACCCAGTCGGAATCGCCGCCGATGGCTGCAATGTTCAGGAGCTCGTGGCCGATCTCCATCGGCCGCCCCATCAGGTTCTTCTTCACCTCCCAGGTCGTGATGATCCCATCCTGAGGCGCCTTGATGGTCATCATCTCGATCTGCTCCTGGACGATCTCGATCTGCTCATTGGCGCTCTTGTACGTCAGTCTGGCCTCGGCAAGCTGCGACTTGACCTGGTACTGCATATCCTGATCGGACTGCGAGTTCGAGGCTTTCTGGTCCTGGTTCTCGGCGATCAGTTTCTGGCTCCACGCCTTGTCCCGTTCACCGATCAGCTTCTTCATCTCTTTCTGGAGGTCCTTGCTGTCGAGCCGGGCAATGACGTCGCCCTTCTTGACGATGTCTCCATGCTCGACGGGTACCTCGATGATTATGCCGGCGATCGGTGCGTAGAGCGTTCGCCGTTCCTCGGGCAAGAGCGAGCCGCGGCCTTCGATCGTCAAGTCACAGGGAACGAAGTACATGGCGCCGATCAGGACCAGGATCAATCCCACCACGGCACCGATCTTCGCCAGGGTCCGGCCGCGCAGCACGCGCCACGGCGCTCCCATGAACTTGAGCAACGGCTTGAGGAAGATCTTGTGGTGTTCCTGAGAATTCCAGAGGGCCGTCGAGGCGTGCCGGGCAACCACCTCGGTCCGCGCGTGCATGTCGGTTGGTGCCACCTCGTCGCCGATCTGCTCGGCCACCAGGCAGCCGTAGGGGACTTTCTCTTTGTGCTCCTTTTGGTCGGGCCCTTCCTCTTCTTCGGGCTTGTGCAGTAACGTGACGACCACGACCTTGGAACCCGACTCATCGACGTAGATTTCCAGAGCGTCGCGAATGTCCGGGGCGAAGCCCTCGGTATTGCCGGTGTACACCAGGTCCTCGCCCGAGCGGATCACGACCTTGCACAGCTTGGTCAGGTCGCGCACCAGGTTGGACCGCTGCTCGACGACCTCCTGACCGCTGACGGCCTCCACCATGGTCCGGCCGGTCAGCTTCAGAGCCACGCTCAGGCGGTCGCAACCCACCAGCCGCTTGCCATCGTTGACGACCGAATAGGCGGTTTCCTTGAGGTCGAGCGAACCATGAATGTGGTGGGTGAAACCTTCGAGCTGATTCCAGAGCCTTTGCTGCGACATCATCTGCCGCATCTGCCGGTTCTTGAGATAATTGCCGGCCAGGTCGCAGAGGTCGCCGACGAACCGCAGCGTGCTCTTCTGCTGCGCCGCCCGCCGGTTGGGGTCCATCAAAATCTCGAGCAGGCCGACCACCTGCTTGTCGACCACCAGGGGGGCGATGATCAGAGTCTGGCCGGTGGGGTTGTACGCCTGGGGCACCCCCTCGATCACGGCCCCCGGAGGAATGATCTGCGCCTGCGACGCCTGGATCATGCAGCCCAGAAGCGCGTCGTGGGGCGCGGTCTTGACGCGCCCGTCCATGAGCCCGGTCTGGGCGAATTCCACCTGGTACTGCAGGCGCAATCCACTGCGGCCGTCCAGCAGCCAGAACGCACCGCCGGAGGCCGCCACCGCGGCCACCGATCGGTTGAGGAACTCGACGTAAAACTCCGCCGGCTGAACGTCCGATTCGGCCAGGTCGGCGATTTCGGCCACCAGCTTGCGAATCTGGTTCTTTGTCTGCTCGAGCAGACCAGCATCAATAGTTTCTTCCGGCATGGTGGTACCAGTGGGTTAGAAGCAGAATCGGCGTCGTCACGCCAAGGCGGGCCTGTGACTCACTTTGCGGCGCCGGGAAGCGAGAGGGAAAGCGCTGGCTCTTCGTCCCTGCTCACACGGCGCGCGCTGATGCAGATAATGGGACGACAAAGTTCCCGACCTTCCTGACTGGCTTACCAGAAACTGCCGCGTCTCGGCCCTATTTCTCTAGTTTTCCTGTCTTTTCGCGGGCGTTCATCCCGGCGGAGTCCTTGGACATTCTGAACTAAGTGGTCCGTTTCACAAATAACGTCGTGGTAATCCTGGCCTGCGGCGTTAGGCAGCGGCAGCTGCTGCTAAGAAGTGCGGCGACGCACGCTTGAGCCAATTCAGCAGGTCTTGTCGAGTGAACTTCCACGCAAACGGCCTTGGAGTTCGGTTGCTCAGTTGTTCGTACAACGCCAAACCCAGACGGGAGAGGGATCAAGCCGCGGGAAAGATGGGGGTTCACCGGACACTTAGTTCGCGTTTCGCAGACTTGAGCGTGCTTCGCGGGGTCTGCTTCGCGGGGTCTGACCCCGAGGTCCCTCGAGGTCCCTTGGACGGCCGGTCAAGAATTACGTATGGTG
>Ga0208565_1001408_pt1 | contig 14199 bp, 10 predicted proteins | sample Sb_taG_7_FD_187706 | JGI IMG/M metagenome (GOLD analysis project Ga0208565, IMG submission 187706) | Peat soil microbial communities from Weissenstadt, Germany - Sb_50d_2_FS metaG (SPAdes) (version 2) | ecosystem: Environmental > Terrestrial > Soil > Wetlands > Peat | place: Germany...
ACCGCGGGCACGCCGCCATCGCCCAGCGCTTCAACGCCCTCGGCGCGGACGTCACGGCCGTCCCCGCCGACGCCTGAGCGCGCTGCTTAACACCGGGCTTAACACCGGGCTGGACGCCGGGCCGCGCCGGCGCCCCGGCCGCCAGGAAACCGCCGGCCGCCGAGCCATTGAACACGGAGCTACTGAAGCGGCTGGGGTCTGTGTAAAATGCGCTATGCGCGCCGAAACCAGCCTCCCTGACGAGCTGGCCTGGCGCAGGGGAGGGGCAGCATGGAGGGTCTTTCTGGCGTTCGGTTGACCGCGACCGAGAGGCGGTAACCCGGGATGAGCAGACGAGGACCCCTGATCACGCTGGCCTCCGTCGTGGTCCTGGCCGCGATCTTCCTGTGGGCCAATACCGTGGCCGGGAAGTCGGCGACCGGCACGGTCGCGGCCGGCGCCGCCGCGACCGGCACGGCCTCCCCCGCCCAGACGGCGAAGGCGCCGCTGAGCGCCCTGTACGCCGGCCGGAGCAGCGGAAACGAAGTGGCCGTGGCGGTCGCCATCAACGGCCGGAAGGCCGCGGCCAACCTGACCCCGGGCCAGGGCGGCGTGATCCAGCTGCAGGGCTCGGTAACCGGCGACACGGTCACTCTGACCGGGGGCAACGGCGCGGCCCTGTCCGGCTCGGTCTCGGGCGTGGCGATGTTCGGCACGGTCACCCTGGGCGGCGGCCAGCAGAGCTTCCCGTTCTCCGCCGAGCAGACCGTGGTGGAAGCCATATACACCGGCCGGAGCAGCGGGAACGAGGTGGCGCTGGCGATCGCCACCGAGGGCCGCAAGGCCGTGGCCTACGTCTGCAACGGCCAGACCATCGAGGCCTGGCTGCAGGGTTCGGTGAACGGCAACCAGGTCACCCTGGCGGGAAAAAATGGCGCCTCCCTCACCGGCTCCCTCTCCGGCCTGGCGCTGTTCGGCACGGTCACGCCGGCCGCCGGCCTGAACTTCCCGTTCTCGGCCGAGCTGTCCCCGCGCCCGGCCGGCGTCTACCAGGCGCGGATCACGGTCAACGGGCTGGCCACCCGGATCGGCTGGACGGTGCTGCCGGACGGGACCCAGCTCGGAGTGGCCGTGGCTGGCCAGGCCAGGCACCCGGCACCACCGCTCAACCTCGGCACCAACAGCTTCACCCTGGACGGTGGCAGCTTCACGGCCGCGCCCGTCGCCGGCCAGGACACCGTCGTCAGCCCGTGAGCGGCCACGACGGACCCGGCGCGGGCAAACCACACGGCGCGCGAAAGGAACGTGTGCGATGACGACCGAACAGACGGCTGTCCCCCTAGCCCGTGACCAATACGCCAAGCCACTCGTGGTCGCCCTGGGCAGCGGCTGCGCGGTTGCCGTCGCGCTTGGGGTGTACGGCAGGCTGCACCACCCCACCCACTACGCGCTCGACGTGGCCGGCTTCTCCTCGCCGCTGTACGCCAAGGCCTGGCTGACCACCGCGGCGGTCGTGTTCGCGGTCGTCCAGCTCGGCACCGGCTACCGGATAACCCGCAGCGCCGCCCCGGCCTGGATGGCCGCCGTGCACCGCTGGTCGGGGCGGATCGCGATTCTGCTCACCGTGCCGGTCATCGTCCACTGCCTCTACGCGCTGGGCTTCGGAACCTACTCGGCCCGGGTGCTGGCGCACTCGGTGCTCGGCTGCATCTTCTACGGCGCGTTCGTGGCCAAGATGCTCAGCCTGCTTCAGCGTGACAAGATGCCCAAGTGGGTCCTTCCCGTGCTGGGCGGCGTGGTCTTCGTGTCGCTGATCGCGCTCTGGGCGACTTCGGCACTGTGGCTGTTCGCCACCAAGGGAGTTCACTCCTGACCGGTTGCCGGCCACGAAGAGGAAAAGCACGATGGAGCAGATGACAACGCACGTCGGCATCGAGCCGGGCCGCGGCCTCGTCGGCCGGTTCGGGGACACGGTCATCCTGATCCCGCGCGGCGAGGCGCCGGACGATGACTCAGCGGGCCCGGACGAGGCCGCCCGGGAGCTCCTCGACCTAGCCGCCGCCGTCGCCTCGGACCGCCAGGTGCCGCCCAGCACGATCGCGGCCCGCCTGGCCGGCTGGGTCATCGGCCGGCTGGGCGGGGACGCTCTGGCGTTCGGCATCGTCGTCCCGGCCCGCGACGGCGTGGTCATGTTCCTGCGCGGCGCGGTGTGGTGCACGGTCACCGAGGGCGGCTCGACCCGCGAGCTGTCCGGCGAGCAGGCCCTGACCTGGGTCGACCAGATCGTGCCCGGCACGTTCGGGCAGCTGGCGATCGGCGCCGCGGCCGGCCAGCCGGTGCAGGCTGACCCGCTGTCAGACCTGCGGGACGGAGTGGTGCCCGGCCAGGGCTTCGTGCTGACCCGGACCGGGAGCACCCCGGGTCCGGAACCGGCGATGTCCGCGCCCGAGAGCGCCTCCGGTCCGGAACCGGCCATCTCCGCCGCCGCGTCCGGGACCGCCGCCGCGTCCGGGACCGCCGCCGCGTCCGGGACCGCCGCCGCGTCCGGGACCGAGTCCAGGACCGCCGTCGAGTCCGAGTCCGGGGCTGGAGCCGGGTCGGGGACTGGAGCCCGGTCGGGAGCTGGAGCCGGGTCGGGGGCTGGAGCCGCGGCCGAGGCGGAAGCCGGGGCCGGGACGTCCGAGGCGGGGTCTGGCGAGTTCGCGTGGTCGCGGTCCTCGGGTACGGACCGCCGGGAGCCGTCCAGTTCGCCGGCCGCCCCGGTCCCCCAGAGCGAGGATGAGGGCCACCAGCCGACCATGCTGGTGCAGACCGGCTCGCACGCCGAGGCGCCCGGCCGGGACCGCCCCGGGGCGGCCGAGCCGCCCCAGCCGGTCAACCCCACGGTGGTGGTGCCGGCGCACGGCGCCCCGGTGCCGCCCGCTCGTCCGACGATGGCGGCGCAGCCGCCGGTGGGCGTGCTGACCTCGGAGAACGGGCCGGTCATCATCCTGGACCGCGGCTACGTCCTCGGCCGGGATCCGCAGCACGACCCCGCTGTGGCGAACGGCGCCGCCTCGCCGGTCCTGCTGCAGGACCCGGACAACGTGATCTCGCGCGTGCACGCCTATGTCGCCGTGCAGGGCGACACCGTGCTGGTCATTGACGCTGGCTCGCTGCACGGGACCTACATCAGCCCGCCCGGCGCCGAGGAGTGGACGCGGGTCGGCACCGAGCCGAGCCCGCTGCCGCCGGGCTGGAGCCTGCGCATCGGCAGGCAGGTCTTCGTCTTCGAGCTCACCGGATCCGGCGTTGGACGGTGAGGCCGGCTCCGACCAGCCCGCCTCCGGCGTCGCCAGCGCGCTGCCCGCCACCCTCGTCCTCGCGCCTGACCGCGCCGGGGAGCGGTCGACGCCCGTGTACGACTGGCTGGTGGTCGGCCGCGAGTGCGCCGGCGTCGACGAGCGGCACCGGCTGCTGATCGACGACCAGGCTGTCTCCCGGACCCACCTGGAGCTGAGGCTGGACCTCAAGCTCGACCAGGCCTGGCTGACCGACCACAGCACGAACGGGACCCGGCTCAACGGGCACCGGATCGAGCGGTCCATCCCGGTCAGGATCAAGCCGGGTGACCGGGTCCGCCTAGGCGGCGCGGAACTGCAGTTCCGGTCCCGGCGGTTCGCGGCCGGGCCGGGCGCCACCGCAACCAGCCCGGCCCGGGACCTGAAGACCATCCGGGAGATCAGCGTCACCGAGATGGTCATGGTGGTCGGCGACATCATCGGGTTCTCCACGATCGCGGAAACGACCGCCGACCGCGTGCTGCTTGAGAACATCGACCGTCTCTACGCCGGACTGCGGCAGATCCTCGCCCTGCACCACGGCACGCTCAGCAACTACGTGGGCGACGCGTTCTTCGCCACCTGGGAGGCGGCCGCCCTGGACGGTGCCGCCTACGACAGCGTCACCCCCGAGGGCGCTGGCGGGGGCGGTGACGCTGTGGACCCGGCACGTTCGGCCGTCGCCTTTGCGGTGGAGGCGGCCGAGACGGTACCGCGGATCGCGGCGGGCCTGGACCTACGCGATCCAGGGGGCGGCCCGGTGCGGATGGGCTGGGGCGTCGCCCTCGGGCCCGCGGCGGTGAGCCAGCTGACCGGGATGCTCGTCACCGTGCTCGGCGACGCCACCAACGTGGCCTTCCGGCTCTCCGGCCTGGCCGACCGGGACGGCCGGCCAGGCGTGCTGGTGACCGACGCCGTCTACCGCGCGACCTCGCCGGCCTTCGCCTTCACCCCGCCGTCCGCGATCCAGGTCAAGGGCCGCAGCCAGCTGGTCGAGGTGCTAGGCGCCAGTCGGCTGTGAGACCCGGCCCACGTCCTTCAGCTGCCCCCAGTTGCCGCGCCGCAGCTCGGCGACCTGAGCCGGGGAGACCTCCGCGCGGTTCTTGACCGCCGCCGTGGCCGCGGCGACGTCCTCGGGATGGTTGCCCAGCACGATGCCGCCCACCGCCCGTCCGCCCGAGAGCACCAGCCGCCGGTAGGACGGAGCCGCCGGATCCGGGTCCTCGTAGACCACGACCTGGTCACCCGGCTGGGCCGCGGGTCGGCCGATCGAGAACAGGTCGAGGCCGACGCCCTTGAGGATCGTCGCCGGCACCTCCGAGGTGAGCTCGAGGTTGCCGCCGAGCGCGTTGACCGCCGCGGCCTCGCCCTGCTTGGCCGCGATCGGCCACAGCCCGAAGACCTGTCCGCCGTGCTCCGCCACGTCACCGGCCGCGAACACGCCGGGCGCGGATGTCTCCATCCGGTCGTTGACGATGACGCCGCGGTTGACCGTGATCCCTGCCTGCCGCGCGAGCTCGACGTTGGGCCGGATCCCGACCGCCGCCAGGAACACGTCGCAGCGCAGCGTGCGGCCGTCCTTCAAGGTGACGCCGCGGACCCGGTCCTCGCCGGTCAGCGACTCGGACTCGGCCCGGTAGAGTACCTGCATCCCGATCCGGGCGAAGTGGGCGTCGACGAGCTCGCTGCAGTACTCGTCGATCTGGCGGGACAACAGCCGCCCGCCGCGTTCCAGGACAGTCACCCGCAGCCCGAGTTCGTGCAGCGAGTGTGCCGCCTCGAGGCCGAGCAGGCCGCCGCCGGCCACCACCGCCTCACGGCCGCCGTGCTCCTGGGCGTAGGCCCGGATCTGCATGGCATCGGCCGCGCTGCGCAGCACGAAGCTGCCCGGCCGGCCGAACCCCGCCACCGGGGGCGACGCGCTGCTGCTGCCCATGGCCAGGACCAGCCGATCGTAGGGGAGCGTGTCGCCGGTGGCCAGGAACACCCGCTGGGACGTCAGGTCGATCCGGCTGGCCTGGGTGTTCAGCCAGGCCACGATCTGGTGGTCGTCGTACCACTGCTCGGGCAGCAGGTAGAGGCCCTGCATCGCCGACCGGCCGTAGACCAGCCGGGAGATGCCCATGCGGTTGTACAGCGTGTGCGACTCGCTGCCGACCACGTGGATCTCGCAGTCCGGGTGACCGCGGCGCACGAAGTCGGCCGCCGTCACGCCGGCGATACCGTTCCCGAGCACGACCACGCTGACGATCGACCGGTCGAAATCGGTCACCCCGCCCGGCCGCGGGTTACCCGGTTCGGGGGTGAGGGACACGGTCACCGGCCCGGACTGGATCCGCGCCGCGCACGCCATCCGGGTGTTGTCAGCGAACCCGAGCCGCCGGAGCGTGTTGAGCTCGTCCTCGTCCGGCGGCGACAGGCAGTCACCGCCGGCCAGCACGGCGACCGGGTCGGCGCCGCACACGCCCATCCGGCAGCCGGCCTCGATGGACTGGCTTTCCCGTTCGGCCAGGGCGAGCAGGCTCATCCCGATCTCGGCCTGGGCGGGCTTGTCGCTGCCGGCGAACCGGACCTCGGGCCCGCTGGCGGCGGCCTGCTTTGCCACCTTCGCCGCCCGCGGGCTGATCTGGATCACCGGCAGGGCCGACCGGCCGGCCGCCTCCTCCTCGTACTGGCGTCCCTTGACGTAGGTCCTGGCGATCCAGAACAGGGACAGGACCAGCACGATGGCCCGGATCGGCCACCGCAGCCACGGCACCTGGATGCCGGTGATGGTCGCAAACGAGTCGGACAGGGTGATGCCGCTGAACCAGTAGAAGATGTTGATCGCGGCCGAGGCCCAGATCGCGATTATCACCGTGAGGCTCAAGCCCAGCAGCGCCTGCAGCGCGTAGAAGAGCCCGACGCTGCCTACGAAGAACGCGGCCAGCCGCAGGTAAACCTCGGGAAGCGCGATGCCGGGGTGGTTGACGAGGAGGAAGAAACCCAGGACGTACCCGGGCAAGGCGGAGACGAACAGCTTCCTCGGCGCGGTCCAGTTCGGGTCGGGTTCGTGCAGGTCCGCCTGGTAGGCGACGCTGGGCCGGAAGTCGTAGCAGTTCTTCGTGCACCCCACGCAGGGCTGGCAGTGGCTGTTGGGAACCTTCACGAACGGCGTCTGGCCGTACACGCGCTGCAGGGGCAGTAGCGGGCAGGTGCTGCTGCACCAGCCGCTCTTGCCCTTGAACGCGATTCCCATGATGAAGGCACCGATGATCGTCACCAGCAGCAGCACGCTCAGGCCCGCCCCGTTGCTGTTGAAGAAGGCGATGCGGGTGCTCGTGATCCCGAAGAACAGGACGATCGAGATGAGGGCGCCGTACCGGCGGAGCCAGTCCGGCGGAGTGAACGCACGGGTAAAGCTGAACCACCGCGGCGCCTGGTTGGAGGCGGCCAGCGGGCAGATGTTGCGCCACAGCCCCGGCGCCGTGAAGAACAGGATCGGGAGCAGGGGCACGATCACCTTGAAGAACCAGAACTGCCCGCCTGCCGGCCTGATGAACAAGGTGACGCACAGCGCCAGGTAAGCCAGCACGCTGGCGATCCGGATCCCGTGCCAGGCCGACATCGGGAGCCGCCTGCGCATCTCGGTGTAGGCCGGGAACAGCGGCTCGCCCTGGCGCGGCGCCGTGCCGAGCACCTGCGCCCAGAACCTCGAGACGGTCGAGGGCGGCCGCGGCACCTCCGGTGCGGCAGGGGGTGGCGGTATGACCACCGCGGCCGCCTCCCCGGCGCGCAGCGTCCTGCGGACCACGGCCGGCTCGACCCGGTCCGCCCGGCCGATCATGATGATCTCGGTGCCGCCCAGGCGGACGACGGCGCCGGGCTCGAGCACGGCGCGGCCGGTGATGGGCACCCCGTTGAGCAGCGTTCCGTTCCGGCTGCCGAGGTCGACGACGGACAGCGCGACCGGGCTGGGCACCAGCCTCAGGTGGCGCCGGGACACGCCCTCGTCCGACAGCACCTCGCCGTCGCACTCCCGCCCCACCTCGATCGCCCGGTCCACGACCACCCGGCGGACCGGCCGCCCCGGCTCCCTGATCTCGATGATCGGCGCCCCGGCCATCAGTTCACCCCCGTCACGGCCACGGTTCCCTGGACGGCGCGCAGCCGCTGCGCCAGGATCCGGCCGAGGTCGAACAGCAGCCGGCGGGCCAGGTCCGGGCTCGCCGTCGCCAGGGCGTCGAACTCAGAGCGCGACATCTCGGCCAGCACCGCGGGTGTCACCGCGCGGACCAGCGCCGAACGGCCGCCGCCGTCGAAGAACGACAGTTCCCCGATCACGCTGCCCGCGGCGACCGAGGCGAGCCGCCGGTAGCCGCGCCGCCCGCGTCTCGTCGCCTCGGCCAGCACCTCCAGCTGGCCCTCAAGCACGAGATACAGCGACTGATCCGCGGCCCCGGCCGTCACGATCGCGTCACCCGGGCTAAACCGCCGGTTGCGGGTGTGCGCCAGCAGCGTCGCCCATTCCTCGTCGGAGGCGTCCGCCAGCAAAAGACCGTCATTGCCCGCCGAGGCGGGGGGTTCATTAGGGTAGTCGAAAAAAGACACCAGGCACTCCCGACCGTGCTCGCTTACCGGCAAATGCGTTTGTCGACGCGTGAGCAGGTCGGGGGCTTTATCTCACGCGAGGCTCTACTCCTAGCCTCCCCATTGCCTTCGAGAGCGGTCAAAGAGGAGTAGACCTCGCATACCCGGTGGCACCACCGGGCACCCGCCCCAACTGGAATCCTCCCCAGGGCACATCATAGAATTCGGGCTTGCACACGTAAACAGATCCCGGGACGAACTGACCATAAAATTCATTGCGTAGCGGTCCGGAAGTACGGGCGTCGCCGGCCAGTATTCGGTGCCCGTGGCGGCCGGCCGTGAGCGGGGGAGACGACAGTGGGGGAACCGCGGCCGCCGGCGCTACTATCGGGCATGCTGGCTTGCGGATCCCTGTATCGGGCATGCTGGCTTGCGGATCCCTGCCATCCACGCCCCGGGCCCGGTCCGGCCGTCTGCAGAAAGGGCGGCCCGCCCGATGAACTTTGATCGCGAACTACTCAGCACTGTGCTGCCCGCCTACGAGATCGGCGGGGAACTAGGCCAGGGCGGCATGGGCGTGGTGGTCTCCGGCCAGCACCGGCAGCTCGGCCGCCGGGTCGCGATCAAGCAGCTGCCCGAGGCCTTCGCGGCCGACCCGGGCGTCCGGCGCCGTTTCACGGCCGAGGCCCAGGTCCTGGCCTCCCTCGACCATCCGCACGTGGTGCCGGTCTACGACTTCGTCGAACGTGAGGGCATCTGCCTGCTCGTCATGGAGCTCCTCCCGGGCGGGACCCTGCGCAGCCGGGTCGCCGGGGGCGGCTGCACCGCCCCCTACGCGGTCGCGGTGTCGCTGGCCTGCCTGAGCGGCCTCAACGCGGCCCACCGGCGCGGGATCTTGCACCGCGACGTCAAGCCCGAGAACATGCTCTTCGCCGCCAGCGGGGTCCTCAAGGTCACCGACTTCGGGATCGCCAAGGTCATCGGCGGCCCGGGCACCGTACTGACCCGCGTCGGCGACGTGGTCGGGACGCCCGCGTACATCGCCCCCGAGCAGGTACGCGGCGGCAAGCTGTCGCCCGCGACCGACGTGTACGCCCTGGCCACGATGCTGTACGAGCTGCTGGCCGGCGTCCTCCCCTTCTCCACCGAGACGGAGGGTGATGACCTGGCCCTGTTGTTCAAGCACGCCTACGAGAAGCCGGTACCGCTGCGGGACGTGGCCCCCGGCGTGCCCGGCCCGGTGGCGGCGGTGGTGATGCGCGGCCTGGCCACCGAGCCCGCCGACCGGTTCGAGACGGCCGAGGCGTTCGGGGCCGCCCTGGCCGAGGCCGGGTCCCAGGCCTGGGGCCCGGGCTGGCTCGCGGCGGAGCAGGTCCCGATCATGGACGCGGGGCCCATGATCGGCATCGCCGGTCACCTATCGGGACCCCGCCCGGCTGCCCCACCCGCCGGGCCCACTCTCTCCCCCGCCGGGCCGACGCTCTCCACCGCGGGACCGGGTGTTTCCTCTGCCGGGCCGACTCTCTCCCCCGCCGGGCCTGCCGTCTCGCCGGCCGCGGCGACGGGCCCCGGGGCGCGGGCGGACGCCCTGTCCCAGGCGCCTACCTACGGGGGCGAGGGGATCGCCGCCGCTCCCGGGGCGGAGACCGCGATCCCGGCGCGCACGCCCTCAGGCCGCCGCCCGGTCGTCGTCGCGGCCGTCGTGGTCGCGGTGATCCTGGTCATCATCCTCGCCATCTTCCTGCTCCCGAAGATGTTCCACGTCTACAAGTCTTCGGGTGGCCTGGGCCCGCGGCCCGGCCCGCCGCCCGCGACCGCCCAGCTCCGTTAGCCCCGCCCGCGCCGGTCCCGTAGCCGCACCACAGGCACCTCTAGCGTCTCCCTCCTCATCCGTACCAGGCAATGCACGATCCCGATGGCATGAATGCGGCAGCGTACCCAATAGACGGGGCACGCTGTCACAACCATGCCATCCCGGAGCCCCGTGGGAGGATGGGGCGTGGGGGCGCGGGGAGGTGTTGTGGGGTTTGGGGGGCTCCGCTGTTGGCGGAAGGGGCTTACGGGGCCGTGGGGGCGTACGGTGGCTAGCATGCGGGTGCTTATTCTTGGCGGCACGCGGTTCATCGGGCGCCGGATCGCCGCTGACCTGATGGCTCGTGGCGATGACGTCACCGTCGTGCACCGGGGCGAGAGCGAGCCGGCCGAACTCGGCGGCTGTACGCACCTGCACGCCGACCGGGCCGGCCTGGCCCGGCTGTCCGGCCGGCTGCGCGCCCTGCGGCCGGACGCGGTGATCGACACGCGCGCGATGACCAGGGAAGACGCCGAGGCTGTGCTCCCGCACCTGCCGGACGCTCACCTGGTGCTGCTGTCGAGCATCGACGTTTACCGGGCCTACGAGCTGCTGCTGGCCGGCCAGGGCGGCGAGCCGGTGCCGCTCACCGAGGAGTCGCCGGTCCGCCAGGGCCGCTACCCGCTCCGCGGCCTGCTGCCCGGCCTGGGCGAGAACTACGACAAGCTCGACGTGGAGCCGGGGTACCTCGCCCGCGGCGGCACCGCACTCCGGCTGGCGATGATCTACGGCGAGCACGACGGGCAGCGCCGCGAGGAGTTCGTCCTGCGCCGGGTGCGGGCGGGCCGGCGCCGCATCCCGGTGGGACCGGGCACCAGCCTCGACACCCGCTGCTACGTGGGTGATGTGGCCGCCGCCGTGCTGGCCGCACTGGACCGCCCGGCGGCCGCGGCGGGCCAGGTGTTCAACGTCGGCGACCTGGCCACCGACACCGTCCGGGACTACGCGCACCGCATCCTGGCCGCGGCCGGGCACCAGGCGGACCTGGTCACGGTACCCGAACGGCATGTGCCCGATGACCTGGAGGCGACCAAGAGCATCCCGCAGCATTTCCTGGTGGACAGCCGCAAGGCGGTGACCGTGCTCGGCTGGCGCCCCACCGACCCGGCCGAGACCATCCCGCGGTCGGTGCGCTGGCACCTCGCTCACCCGCCGACCGATCCGGACCAGGACTTCTCCCCCGACGACCGCGCGCTAGCCGCCGCCGAGGCCTGATTTCAATAAATGCGACAGCCCGTCTATCGGGCAGACTGCCGCATTCATGTGTTCCCTGGTAGGGCTGGTGGGTCAGGCGTTGCGGTGGGGGAAGGCGCGGGCCACGGCCAGGAAGGCGTCGTTGGCCTCGGTGTCGCCGATGCTGACCCGGGCGCCTTCGCCGGCGAACGGGCGGACCGCGAGGCCCTGCGCCTCGCAGGCCGCGGCGAAGTCCATGGTGTGCTCGCCCAGCCGCAGCCAGACGAAGTTGGCCTCGGTCAGGGGGACGGTCCAGCCGTCGGCGACCAGCGCCTCGCGCACCCTGGTCCGCTCCTTCACGGTGAGCTCCACGCGCTCGAGCAGTTCATCCTCCGCGGCCAGCGAGGCCACCGCCGCGGCCTGGGCGATGCTATTCACGCTGAACGGCAGCATGGTCATCCGGACCGCGGCCGCGACGGGCTCGTGCCCGATCAAGAACCCGGTCCGCAGCCCGGCCAGGCCGTACGCCTTGGAGAAGGTGCGCAGAACGGCGACGTTCGGCCGGTCCCGGTAGAGGTCCATGCCGTCGGGCACCGCCTCGTCGCGGATGTACTCCCGGTAAGCCTCGTCGAGGACGACCAGGCAATCGGCGGGCACCTGGCCGAGGAACGCCTCGAGCTCGGCGGCGTGCACCACGGTGCCGGTCGGGTTGTTCGGGTTGCAGACGAAGATGAGCCTGGTGCGCGGGGTGATCGCGGCCGCCATCGCGGCCAGGTCGTGGGTTTCCCCGCGCAGCGGGACCCGGACGGATTCCGCCGCGGCCAGGTCCGCCAGCGTCGGGTACGCCTCGAAGGAGCGCCACGCGTAGATCACCTCGGCGCCGGGCTCGCCGACCGCCTCGAGAAGCTGCTGGGCTACTCCGACCGAGCCGCACCCGACCGCGACGTGCTGCGGCGGCACGCCGAACCTGTCCGCGATGGCCTGGGTCAGGACCTGCGCGCCGTTGTCCGGGTACCGGTTAACCGATCGCGCCGCCTCGGCGATGACCTCCACCACCGAGGGCAGCGGCGCGAACGGGCATTCGTTGGATGAGAGTTTGTGCGTCCTGCCGGTGGCGCTGACCGGCGTCCGGCCCGGCTTGTACGCGGGAAAGCCGTCGAGCACCGAACGGAAACGTGGTGACGCGTCAGTCATGCCACCAGTTTCGCACCTGTCAAGCTACGACAGCGACCGAGCGGCGTCTGCGTAAGCCTGGCTAGCCAGTTGCTTCGCGGCGAGACTAGCCTACGTCGAGTGATCAGAACGGTTCCTTGAGTAAAGAACTCGCCGAACAAGCCCGTCCGTGGCCGAGGCGAACGTGCTTCGCGCGGCTCCGGTCAGCCGCCGCCGAGCTGCACGGCCTTAACGACCAGCAGCAGGACGGAGACCACGAGGTAGCCGCGCAGCGCCAGCACGGCGAGCTTCCTTCCGGCCGACCACTCCACCGGCTTGAGCAGGGCGAGCGGCGGCATGCGCCAGTTCATCCGCTCTTCGGCGGACATGGTGGTACGCAGGTGCGGCTCGTGTGCCGGGCGCCGGTTCCTGGTCAGCCAGAACCACGCCCCGGCTACCGCGACGCCGGCCACCTCCCCGATGGATATCCAGATCGCGACCTTCGCCGCGTCGATGTTCGAGAACAGCGTAGTGACGACGAGCGTGCCCGACAGCATGAGCAGCACGGCGATGATAAAGCTGGCCAGGATGTTCAGCCAGCGCGGGTTCAGCCACGGACCGAGTACCTCACGGTCGTTGCACAGCAACAGCAGGAACACGCTCGCGCTGGGCAGCAGGATCCCGGCCAGCGCCTGCACCGCCGTGGTGAGCAGGCCGAGCGGAACGCCGGGGATGAGCACGATGCCCGCCGCGACCACGACCATCGAGGCGTAGATGGTGTAGAACGGCTTGGCCTCGCGGAACTTGCGGTGCAGCGAGTGCTTGATGCCGAACACGTCGCCGAACGCGTAGCTGGTGGACAGGGTGACCGCCGACGCGCCGATGATGGACGCGTCGAGCAGCACGACCGCGAACGCCGCGCCGTACCACCAGCCGTGCATGGCGAGCGCGTCGGCCACCCCGAGCGCGTTGGTGAAATGCCCGACCAGATTGGTGCCTCGCACCGCGAAGACGGCCACCACCAAGATCATCGCAGCCGAGATCACCACGACGAACGCGCCCAGCGTGGTGTCGGCGCGCTCGTACGGGATGAACCGCGGCGTGATCCGCTTGTCGATGACGTTGGACTGCTGGAAGAAGAGCTGCCACGGCGCGACGGTGGTGCCGACGATGGCGATGATGAGCAGCACGGCGGTCGACGTCACCCCGCCCTGGACACCGGGCACGAAGAAGTGGTAGGCGATCTGGCCGTAGTACGGGTGAGAAAGGAACGCGAGCGGGACCAGCACCACGCTCACTGCGATGAACGCGAACATCGCCTGCTCCCAGCGGCGGAAGCTGCCGCTCATGGTGATCGCGATCAGGACGGCCGCGGTGACGGGCACCGAGATGTACGGGCTGACGTGGAAATACCGCAGGGCGAGCGAGACGCCGATGAACTCGGTGACGATGGTCAGGAAGTTGAGGATGAACAAGTCGCCGACGCTGAACCAGCCCCAGAACCGGCCGAACCGCTCGTTGATGAGGCGGGCGTGCCCGACACCGGTGACCGCTCCGAGCCTGACCACCATCTCCTGGTTGACGATCAGCACGGGGATCAGGAGCAGCAGCGTCCACAGCAGGCTGTAGCCGTAGTTCTGCCCGGCCTGCGCGTAGGTGGACACACCGCCGGCGTCGTTGTCGCCGACCATCACGATCAGCCCGGGTCCGACGATGGCCAGGAACGTGATCAGCTTGCGCTTGAGGCCAGCCTGCTGAACGTCGCCGAGCTTGACATGGCCGAACGCGCCCTCGATGTCACCCAGGTGGGCCTCGTCCAGCACCGCGCTGGCTGGGGCGGCGGGATGTCCGAGCTGCGCCTGGCCGGGCTGAGGACCCTGGCGAGCCGGGCGGCCTTGAGCCGCTTCCAGAGCCACCGGGGCTCCCGTGGCGGGCAGAGGCTCCCGTGGGTCCGGGCTCTTAGCGGGCTGGGCCTGCTGAGGACGCTGGCGGTCTTGGGAGTCTTCGGGTCGTTCGGACGGGACGGGTCGCGTGGGCTCGCCGGGTGACACGCGCTCACCAGGCTGGGCGCGCTCACCAGGCGTCGTCACTGCGCGTCCGCCTGGTCGGCGTTCCCATAGTGGGCGTCCGGCGGCTCCGCGGTCTCGCGGCGCC
>Ga0208565_1001409_pt1 | contig 14195 bp, 5 predicted proteins | sample Sb_taG_7_FD_187706 | JGI IMG/M metagenome (GOLD analysis project Ga0208565, IMG submission 187706) | Peat soil microbial communities from Weissenstadt, Germany - Sb_50d_2_FS metaG (SPAdes) (version 2) | ecosystem: Environmental > Terrestrial > Soil > Wetlands > Peat | place: Germany: Weissenstadt...
TGCGACCCCCCGAAGCCCCAGATCGGGACCGAGCCGTTGGGGGCTGGGGCTCCGCTTGCCAGCGACGATGTCACGACCTGGGGGATGTCAAGATCAGGAATCGTGGAAGTGCTGGCGGGAAGCTGCGCGAAGTTGAGCAATAGCTGGCTGAACGAGTCGGTGTTCATGCCTTTGACGCCGTTCGCAAGCTGGATCGACTGCGAGCCCAGAATGCTGAAGAAGACTTCCTCGTCGATGATCAGGTTCAGGTTGAGGAGTCCCGGCTTCAAATCTTGCCTTAGCCAGTCAAAGTCGGTCCCCGACGCGACCTGGCCGATGGCTCCGAGCGACTGGCTGGGCACCTCGAAGAACTCGAACATCTTGAACCAGCCATCTCCCCCATACCCGTCGACCACGTTTCCCGGGTCCGGTGGGGGCGTTGACGTCGAACCAGCGCCGCCGTAGCCGCTGTAGAAGAACTTATCCACGAGGTACGGGTAAGTGTGCGGCTGTGCGACGCCGGCGGGACTGGTTCCCGTGGCCCCCGGGGGGAAGGCGACCGCGCCGTTAGGCCAAACTACCGGAGGATTGTTGGTGTTGGGCCCCGGCAATTGCGGGGGGTTGGGCGGGGGAGTGGGGACGGGGAATTGCGTCAGCGGCACGCCAGGCGTTCCCGAGGCCGCGGGGGGCATCGGCGGCAGCTCCACGAACTGCTTGGTGAACAGCCCCGGCGGGCAGCCGGGAACCAGCATCAACTCGGCCACGCTGGTGAAGTCACGGTCGTTGAAGGGGAAATAGTCCCACGGCTCGGCCTGGTCGTTTGGCAAGCCAATCGTATGCCAGATTGGTTGCGTGACGGCGGTGCCGCTACTGTTGTTTCCCGTGTCGGGTTTCGATCCCGTCCGCTGCGTTTGTGGCACGGCCATCTGTTCGCTATAGCCATAGGGGGTGTAAAGCGGCGCGGTGGTGGTGATGCCGGTGTCGCCGGGTAGCCGGACGGCATGCCCGCCCCGGAACGGCTGGCAGCGCTGGCTCGAGTAGATCATGTTCTCGTTCGATGAAGAAGTGCCGGTCCCCTCGATGTAGGGGAACCGCAGGGCATCCACCACGACCATGGGGTTGTACGTGCTGTGTCCCGTGGCGTCGGTCTGCGTCGGGTCGGGCTGGGGCGGCGCGAACGGATTGGCCGGCCGCCGCAGGCAGATCCAGTAGTAAAGCGTTGCTCTCGAACCGATCTGCGGAATGTACGGAGGCAATTGTAACGGCTTGCCTGGGACGGGCGGGCCCTGCGTCGTGGGCGTCGTCGTCGGACCGCCCCCGATGGCTGCCAGGTTCGGGCAATAGCCTGGCGGGACGACGTTGGGCGGCACCGGAAGGGAGGACGAGGGAGCCACCAGCGGGTCGTAGGTCCCCGTCAGCGTCACCGTGCCTGGCGCGGCATTGGGCTCACCGCCGGGGTTAGGATTCGCAATCGAGTAGAAGTAGTTGGCGCTGGTGTTAAAGTCGACAGCCGCCGGAACGTTGGCGGGCGGCCCGAGCGAGAAGAGGGGCGTGAGCTGCACGTCGCCGGCCGTGGTAAACAGCGGATTCGGACTCCCGGGCAACTGCTGGTTGAACGGAATCTGCCCGAAGTAGTTGGCGGAAGCGATGGGCAGGAGCTGGCCGGTGAACGGATCGGGCCGGCTGACCGGGTCGTCGGCCGTCATCACCAGGTCGTAATTGGCCAGCGACAGATCGAGCATCGAGACATCAGGAGGGTTCGTGATCGTGGGACCAAAGGCGTTGGCAGGCAGCAGGCCGATGGCCGTCTGGGACAGGGTGTTGACCAGCTCGACGTAGAAGCGGTTGGTCGTGCCCGGCGACGTCTGGAACGAGTACGCTATGGCCTCGTTGATCGCGATCGGGTTGTACTCCATTCCGTACTGATCCAGCGGGATCGCCGTGTTCGCCGCCGGGATAGGTTGGCCGATCGGGGCCAGGTAAGTCGTGTTGTAAGTGCTTCCGCTGATCGAACCAAGAACCACTTCCACGTCCGGGTTGCGGAAGTGGGTCATCGTGCAGTCCGGGTCGCGGAAGTCGATCACGTTCACAAGAAACTGGCTGAGCTCCGCCAGCTCATCCGCGGTGTCAACCGACTTCGGTGGCAGCACGGATTTCAGCAGTTGATAGGCATCGCTGATCCACTTCTGGCGGATCGGCTCGTTGGGGTCATTGGAGACCGGCAGCGGGTAGTTGAGGTTGATCTTCTTGTCGCGATGGGCCAGCGGCGGGGTTGGTAGACCGGGAGCGGCCCCAAGGTACGGGAATCCCGCGTTCGCGTTTAACGCGAAGGTGTGGTTGGTCGGGAAGGCGTTGTACGGGTTGTCGTTCGTCCAGGCGAAGTTGTTCATCTCCCAGGAGTCCGTTGTGAAGAGCCGCCGCCGCCGCTGGCCGTCGACTGGGTTGGTGAAGCTCACCGGTGCGAGCTGCGCCAGGCGAGAGGTCAGCGAGGTGCCGTCCACGTCCTGCTGGCGGTAGAGCCACTCGAGATCGCTGGGGCAAAACGGCGTGTCGGCCTGGACGTTGGGCACGTACCCGACTTTCGCCGCCTGAACGCTCGCGGCGAGCGCGCCGAACAGCGTGCCGGCCTGAAGGTTGGGCCCGTACAGGTTCATCTCGTCGGCGTCGTTGAGGCCGTCGGTGTGCTCATTCGAGTTAACCTGAGAATCATATGTGGGGAATGAGATGGGAAAGCCGTGCCCCTGCACGTCCATGGTCTGGTCCAGCGGCATTGCGGGGTTCCGGTTCTGCTGGAACTGGAAAGCGAAAGTGAGAGGTGGCGTGGGGGTCGTGAGCACATGGTTGGTAATCGTGGTGTGGGGGGTGACGCTCACGATCGGCGGCAGCCGGAAGAACTCGAATGCGTGCAGGGGGTTATTGGTGACGTCGGGCAGGAAATACGGAGAGACAATAGCCGGGGTGTTGGTGTTATTGTTGGGCCCGTTCGAGTAGAAGTACGTGTTGCCTGGCGGGCTCGTTGGGTAGTAGATCGCGCCGGTGGTGGGGGGAGGGGTTGCAACGTATGGGGTAACAGAGCCGGGGGAGCCGGGGGGACGGTAGTAGCTGTAGAAGTTCACCCTGCCAAGGGGGTCGGCCCCCGCGGAGGTGCCGGAAGTCCAGGGATTCACCGACCCGGTGCCATTGATATCGGCCGGCGTCACGTACCGGCGCATCCGGTCGACAGGCAAAATGAGTGCCCCGGCCGCATCGTAGTAGTCCTGGTCGTTGAGCTCGCCGGTGTGTCCCGGGGGGTAGGGGTCAAACGCGTTAAGGTTGTCGTCGGCTGCGTCGCGGAGTAGCGGGGTCGTGTTCGTGAGCGAGGACAGGATGTCGTTGGTATCGTACGAATAGCCCGCCCGAACCGAGTTGAAGTAATTAACGTGGAGCAGGTTCACGTAGTTGTTGATCGCCGGCGGATTGGGGAGCGACGGCGCATAGACTCCGCCCGGTACCGAGCCGGCCTCGCCCCACCGGCCGGCAACCGGCGGCGTTGCGCTCAGGACGACCGGAAAGCCATTCCCGTCGGTTCCAAAAGCGTTATCCTGAGGGTCGGCGACGCCGTTGGGCATGGGGAACTGACTGGGTACGCCGCTGCCCGAGGCCGTCTCGACGGAGACGAAGTTCGTGTCGCCGTCGGTCCCGGTTCCGAAGGTTGTTTTCTGGGGCGGACGGGTGCCGGCAAGCAGGTTCCGTAACTGAGTCACGCGGACATCGATGCCGACGTTGTCTACCTGGGTGTTGACGGTGTTGATCGCGGGGGGATAGTTAAAGGCCCCGAGGGCGTCATAGTTCGGGTCATAGGCGTTCTGCAACGCGTACGTGGGGTCGACCTCGCTGACCGAGTTGCCCAGGTGTGCGGCATGCACTGCACCTTGGCCATAGTAGTAGGTGGGGGGGGGGAACAGGGGAAACGGAATTCCCGGCACGCTTCCAGCCAGGTTCCCGGCCGTATTGAGCGGGATCCGGCCGTTGAGGCCGATGACCATGAACGAGAAGAGCGGCTTGTAGAGCTGCCCCTGCGCGTTGCGCCGGGCCGGATAACCCAGGTCGACCCAGACCGAGTCGGTGACCCCGTCGCCGTCGTTGTCCACGTCGTAGGTGATCTGACCGTTGGGGCCAGGAAGGAGGTCGGGGAACGCCGACGCGTCGTGGCCGTCGGCGGCGCGGGGGCGGAGGATCCGTGAGGCCGAGTCGTTCCAGGTGGGCGTGGTGTTGGTCGGGCCGCCCCAGTCGTAGTAGCCATTCGTGGGGTCGATCCGGATTGCCGACGGCCGGTGGAACGAGGGGATCATCACCGACCCGTCGGCGCTCTGCATGGCCAGGAACCAGTTCTCGAGGTCAACGGCGTCGTAATCCTCGTCCATGCCCTGGGCATTCGGGTTCAGTCCGTTGTACCGGAAGTTGGCGTGGATGGCGTTGGCGGGGCCCATGCCCGGCCCGTTAAAGGCATGTAGCCAGCGGCCGTCGAGGATGAACTGCCAGGCTCCCGACAGCGTGCCGCCTGCGGCGGCGATGAAGTACTGGCCCGGAAGCTGGGTCACGGAGCCCGCGGTGGGGTTGTTAAGGGTCGTCGGCAAGATCGGCGGAGTCGCGGACGCGTTGGAGTTGCCCTCGGTGGACCCGATGTTGACGGTGAAGGTCCGATAGGTGTAGTTGGCGTTGCCGTACCCGCTGTCGGCCAGCACCTCGAGGGTCTGGTTGATCACGCCGGTGCCGTTATTCGTGAGCGTGAGGTTGCCGTTGTACGTGAGGTTGGGGTTGAACGCGACCCGCAGCGACCAGCGGGTGAAGTTGTAGCCATAGAATGTTGGGTCGATCGAGGGGATGTTGGTCGTCAGGAGGTATTGCGTGCCGGTCCCCGCGGTCACGTCGGTGATGTAAAAGTTGGAATCGCCCTGCGGGGGCATGAAGGCGCCGTCGGGACGGTAAGGAATGTAGCCGTTCGAGCTGGCGTCGTTGCCGTACATGTCGCGGGCCAGGCTGTGGCCGCGAATCGCGGACTGGCGGTTGGGGGTGTCGCTGATCAGTTGCGACAGGGCGTAGTCCATCAGCTCGTCGCGCTGGGGCTGGTTCATCGACTGGAAGAAGTTGCGGGCGCTGATCCGCGACTGCCCCGAGAAGGTGGCGAAGGTGATCCCGATCAGCGCCATCAGCGCCAGCATGCCGAGGACGAGAACCAGGACGATCCCCCGTCGCCCGCGCTTGCCTGGGTTTGGTCGTGTGCTGGCCTGCATGGTCGAATCTCCCTTGGCGTATCCCGTCACGCGAATGGCGGGCGTGGCCCACCGTGTCTTCCCCGCATTTGTATGCTGCTGACTACTCACTACTGACTACTGACTACTATTCCTCACAGCTTGTCCGTGAAATCCTGACGGATAGTCAATGTCTTGACGCGTTGATTGGTCGGGTCGGTCACGCGGACCTGGATCTGGATGCCCCGCAGGGGCGCCGGGTACGGAGGCGGATACGATGGAAAGATCGGCGGCGAGTACGGGGGCCCCCAGGGAAAGCCATTGAGCGGGTCGGGGTTGGTAGGGGTGCTGTTCTTGTTCAGGTAAACCCCCGTGGCAGGAGCCTGGGTGTACTCGGTGGACCAGGAGTCCCAGACCCGGCGGAGGCGGACGATGCCAGCCTGGTCGTCGCCGATGTTGCTCGAGTAGTTCGGAAACCCGTTGGGAAATCCCGGGAGCGGCAGGGTGTATTGAGGGACGAAGTTTCCCATGTTGACGTAGGTCGGGTTCGGGTACGAGGCGTCGAGCCGCTGGTCCTCGACCAGAGGCGGCATCCGCCCCTCATGGGCGAAGGTCTGGTTGAGGGTGTCGTAGATCTGATTGTTCCAGGTGATCCCTGGAGGAGTCTGGTTCAGGAACCCGATCGTTCCAGTCAACCTGGCATCGTCGCCCCACCCCAGGTCGACATAGTCGCTCTTGCTGTTGTCGTAAGCCTTGATGTCGAAACTTCGCACCCCTGTCATGATCAGGTCGTCTTCCCAGCTCCCGTTCCAGAGCGCGTACTGGGCGGTGCCGGTCGGGAAGAAGCCGTTCGTGAAAGGCCCGTCATTGTAGGGCTGAGGCGTGTTGCGGTACGTCGCCGTCATGTCAGGGAGGAACTGCGAAAAGTTCCCCAAGAGCCCAGTCGCCGGCTGGTAGGCCAGGCCCAACGGCTGGCCGAGGTTCGTGGTCGTGTTCACCTGCCAGGTGGGGTCGGTCCAGAACTGCGAGAGCGTCTCCCGCCAGGTGGGGAACCCCCACCAGGTCTGCTTTCCACCATTGCCGCTGGAGGGAAGCGGCAGATTATCCCCGAGGTCGATCGGGTTGTGGTTCAGGTTCTGGAGGTAGGGGAGCGTTTGAGCTGCCACATCGTACTGCTGCGGGTTTCCATTGACGTCGACCACGATGGGCTCCGGCGAATGGATCCAGCCGTAGTTCGTCGTGTAATTGGGAGCCGCTCCCAGGGTCTGGGGCCGTGAGTACGCACCCGGGAAGACGTACGGGAAAGCCATAACATTCCGGTAGTTTGGAACCAGCGGGCCGTACGGTGGCTCGAAAATGAGCGTATTGGGGTTCGTGAATACGGACGTCGGCGGTTTCGGCGGATTGTTGCTGACGGTTTCGCTATAAAGCGTCGGGTAATAGTCGGGTACGTTGTCGCCGTTGAAGTCGTCAGCCAGGTTATCTGGACCGCCGGCTCCGGTCACGTTGTTCTGGAAGTCGTTGGCGAATCGCTGGTAGGCCCACCGGTTCTCGCGATTGGTCAGATTGGCCAGGGTGTTGAGTACGACCGAGTTGTATGTGCCAAGAACCGTCGGATCACCGGTGGGCGCCGGATGGGCGGAAATGTCGTTCATCGCTTGCCAGCTCACGGTCGCACTATTCAGGCCGAGAGGCTGGTAGGCCAGTCCGGAGCTGGTGCCACCTGAGTACGCGATGGTCGCCGTGTTGTTGATGGTCGGAACGATTGAATACTGCCGCTCGGGGACCACCAGCAGGACGCGGCGATAAAGGTTGCCGTTGCGGAGGAAGTAGATGATCTCCGCATAGTTGCTCGTGATCGTGATCGGCTGATAGCCGGCCTGGAAAAAAAGATTTTGTGCCTGAGTCAAGTTTGCCGCGTAGGCCGGGGGCACCCACATCCGCCCGGTGAATGGCCGGCCGGCGGGGGCCTTGGCGGTGAACCGGATGTAGTCGTCGGAGTCCTCGCCCTGAACGTCGGCGAACTCGTTCTCGCCGTATTCGAGGTAGCCAGGGTTGTTGCTGGGGTCGTTCGGCGGCGTCAGCTTGCATGTCACGCCGTTCAGGTCGGAGCGGATCGTCCCGTCGAGCAAGCGAAGCTGGTTGTCCAGCTCCTGGTAGACCTGGGCCGAGTTGAGCGCGCCGGTCGCGGCCTGGAAGATCTGCACGATGACCGTCATCATGAGCAGCAGCACGGCCAGCGTGACCAGCATCTCGACGAGCGTCACGCCGCGCCTTAATAGTGGCGAGTGGCGAGTGGTGAGTGGCGAGTTGGGCCCTCGACCACGAGTTGCTGGATCGCCAGACGGTGGCTCATCGAGTACTCGACGCACCTTAGCAAGCTCGACGGACCGCATTGATCTCTGCCTCCCGCACTTCAATCAGCACCGCTTCTTGTTATTCACCCGCCACTCATCACTCGCCACCCGCCACTACTACCTGATAAAGAACGTCTGCGGAATCACGTTGACGACGTAGGGGCACACGAACACTGCGTTCATGTAAACAGGATTGCCGGTGGCCGGATTCAGCAAGGTCCGCGCTTCCAGCTTCCGGTTGACGTAGACGACCATCGATCGATAGAGGGCGCCCAGGGACGGGTCGACCTGGGCGGGCGTGATCTTCTGGACCTGGTACCAGAAGCAGCGCTGCGCCGGCAGGTTGTCCCACTCGCCGTTATTCAGCGGGTTGGGCACGCCCCCGGCGCCGGTGGTGGGGAACGAGAGGAAGCGATTGGTCACCGTGAGCTGGGTCCGCTCGTACGTCACGTCAGCGATGAAATCGCCGACCTTGACGATAGGGTCGGGCTGGGTCGCGAACCAGCGGATGAGCACGGTCTGGCCGGCCCCCGCGCCGTAGCCGTAGGTGTAACCCTGTAGGGCTGCGGTGACGATGTTCTTGCTGTAGCCGAAGACGCCCTCGTACACGGTCTCGCCGCCGGCCTGGTAGACGGTGGTCAACCCCACCGAAATCGCGTCCAGCGAGAAGGGCCGGTTTTCAAAGACGACGATGTTCCCATCGAACGACGCGCCGTTCGACGCCGACGCGACGTTGGTCGCATTGTTCTGCTGGGCCGTCAACATCCAGGTGAATCGCCAGTCACTATTGGGCTGCCCCAGGGACGAAGGAGTATTCAGGTCGGGCACGACCGGGCTGGGGGGGGATAGAACCGGGGTGCCCCCCGGCACCCCTCCGATCGTGTAGAAGTTGTTGGTGTTGGTCGCCTCCTGCCAGACGATGTCCTCGGGCGAGACAAAGATGTTAGGGACGAAATTCGCGGCGGGCATGAGGCTCGGGCGGTTGAAGTTCGTGAGCCGCTGGAGACCATAGGCGCTGGGCGGGCCATTGATGGGGTCGTAAGGATCGTTGCCCACGAGCGTACGCAAGGCGTCTCCGGCCGCGAACCGGGCCTCGGGCGCGATCCCGCCGGGATAGTTCGCCCAGGCCAGGTTGCTGTCGAAGAGGTACGTGCCGATCGGGGGAGTCGAAGGCGCCGGGCTGGTCCAGTAACGCCAGAGTGGGTCATAGGCGAATGGCAGGCCATACCCACCGGAGACGGCCGGGACGGGCAAGGGGGCCGAGGCGGCCCCGACTGAGGTGATGGGAGGCACATTAACGAATGGGTCAACTCCGACTCCGTAGAGTTGAGTATCCTGGACCAGCGGGTTGTACGAGCCTCCCAAGGTTTGTGAATAGTACCACGGGTTATTGGTACTGTACGGGGGGTAATTGAACAAGTCCGCATAAGCAAACGAGCCGGTTTTCAGCAGCCCGCGGGCCGCCACGTCGCCGGCTGCCGACTCATAGAGGTAGGCCGATCGCGTCTGGCGCTGGGCTTCGCGCAGGCGCAGCAGGCCGATCGGAAAGAGCGTGGCCAGCGAGACCAGGCCGATGCCCAGGATCAGGATCGAGATCAGGATCTCGGTGAGCGTGATTCCCCGGCGGAGGCCGACTCGTTCTGCGTTGGGGATCATCGTCGCGGCCCTCCCAGCCGAGCATGGTTTTGGCGGAAGACAGCCGGCGTGGAGGCTTCGCCCGAGGAGACTTGTCATTGGTTCCCTCCCGTCGCCCCCTGCTGAATCGGGATGAACGGCGCGGCGGGGTTGGCCGGGTTGAACGACGACGTGGCCGGCTGGAGCACGGACACGCGACCGCTCTTGCCCAGGCTGACAATCCGAACGTCGCCGGCCGGCGGGCACGGCAACTGGCAGACGGTCGCCAGAGCGGGGACCGGCATGTCCGTGATCTGGTCACGCCCGGTGAGCCAGAAGTGATAGAACGCCGCTCCAAGCCCCAGGCTCGTCGGCACGCCGTAGGGGAGATCGACCCAGGGCGTTCCATCGGGATTCACCAGCAGGTCCACTCCGCCCGCCCAGGAATTCAAGGGCAGCCGGCTCCGCTCGTTGGTCAGGCCCGAACTGGTCAGGTCGATCACGACCGAGGACGGCAGGTAGACCGCGGCCTCGTTGGTTGGCGCCGGCCGGCGGCGGATCGTGTAGGGCTGGTTGGCGAGCCCGGCGACCTGGCCCGGCAGCCAAGTCTCGATCTCCCACTCCAGCAACTCGTCGATCCGCCCGTTGCCGTTGTTATCGATCCCGTCCCAGCCGTCATCGATGTAGCCGTCGGGCCCGGGTGCCGGCAACCCCTGCTGCAAGGCCCACCACGTTTGCCCGTCATCGAGATTGTTGACCAGGCAAAGAAACTCCGGGGAAGCCGTGGCCGTCGTCTTGCCGTCCGGCGCCGTGTAGACGCGACTGAACGGGTTCGGGGTACCGGGCGTCCCGATGTTGACGAACCCCTCGCTATTGCCGGTGCCGTTCGCGGGTGTCACGACCATGGGCCCGCAGACCGTGTACTCGGCCCCGGCCCCGAACCGGATCTTCTCACCCACGCGGATCGTCCAGAACCAGGACGTGGGCGATGCCGCCAGGAAGGTCCACTGGCCCGTGCTGGGATTCTGCTGCCAGTTGCCCGGGTTCTCCTCGACGACCAGGCACGGCACCCCGGCCGCGCTGGGTGTGGTCAGCAAGGCTGCCGGGTAAGCATAGCCGGGGAACGTGTTGACGGTGCCCTCGGTATAGAGATGGGGCACGCTGGTCGGCACCCAGCCGTTGCAGGCCAGCGCCTTCGTGGGATCGATCTGATTGGTAAGGGGACTGAACGTCGACTGCGTGGGATCGAGCAGCAGCCGGATCCCGGCCGGAGCGTTGGACGCGATGGCCGCGTCCCGGGCCCCGACCAGGGCACCTTGCAAGAGGGTCGCCCCGTTCACCACGCTGCGCTCGCCGAGGGCCGTGACGACCGTCGGCAGCACGACGACGCTGACGAGCAGGATGATGAGCATGACCACCAGCAGCTCGATCAGCGTGAACCCCGGCCGCCGGGCGTCTGTTGAACGCGCGGGTCGCTGCGCGGTCGTTCTGACCTTTCGGTTCTGGATCATCTCGACCCTCCGATCCCGCCAGTGGCCTGAAGGTTCTGATTGGTGATGTCGTCCTGCGCCGCCTGGAACGTCTCATAGGTCGTCGGGTACGACGGGATGCTCAATACGTTGTAGTGGATGGTGGACAACCCGATGGGGACGAGACTGGGATTGATGAAGTCCACGTCCGGCGCGTACGTGTTAGGGCCTGTAGAGTGCCAGCCGAATGGCATCGCATTATTCTCATTGGCGATCAGGTGCGCTGAGATGCTGTCGGCGGTGAGGGGCGGTTGCGGAGGTTTCGGATACAGATAATCATCAGTGTAAAGAAAGACTCCCGGGACCTGGTCCGGGCCGCCAGAGAGGACGAGGAACTTCGTGAAGAAAGCGCGGCGGTAACTGGTTCCCGACCGGTCCCAGTCCACGCCACCTCCGCCAAGCGGCAGCGGTTCGACGAGCGTGTGGAAGAACGTGCCGAAAAACTGCGCGGCCGGGCTGACGTTTGAGCCTGGGGGTACCGCTAGAGCAGGGGCCACCGTGAACGGAGAGTTCAGGTTAGCCGCAAGTCCCCCGTTGCCCACCGACCACCATGCGGTCGCCACGAGTTGCTGGTTGACGTCGATGGGGTCCTGCTCGCGCTGCGCTAGCGTCCCGGAATAGGGCGGGACCAAGGACCAGGTTTGCCGAGCCGTCGCGACGAACGCCTGCCCGCGCTGGATGTCGGAATGGTAAAGCAGCGGCCAGCGGAAGAACTGGAGCGGCTGGCCCCAGGCGTCCACGAACTCGGGCAGGCCGTCGCCGTCGGTATCGCGGACTTCCTTGTCGGTGAAATCGTCGCGATTGAACACCGAACCGAGCGGACCCGCTCCCTCGACCAGGATGGCGTAGAGCATCTCGGCCCGCGCAGTGTTGTGCTTGTGGGCCTGGAGATTGGTGAGCAGCGTCGAGAGTTGCTGCGAGCTTAAACCATTCTTCCCCTCGGCCCAGTCGTCGACCAGGCCGTTACCGTCGTTGTCAATCATGTCGTAACCCTCGGGAGCGTACCCGAGGTTCTTATACAGTGCCGCGGCTGCCGTGTACGAGGCCCCATTAATGCCGCTGCCAGTGGTTCCCAGCTCGGGGTGAGTCGAGTACAAATAACCGGGGTTGGGCTCGTTCGAGCCCTGAAAATGGCTGTCCCCATAGCCCTTGGGCCAGACGTTGTTAGCGACCCGCGGGCCCTGAACCATGTGGCCCAGCGGCAGGATATAGGCCCCGAGGGGGGCGATCGGGGGACTGTTTGGTGGGGAGAACGGTAATCCAGTGAAGTTTACGGGGTACGATCCGCTGTAGCTAGCAGTCGGGTTGCTCAGGAAGGCCGGGTCGACGAAGAAGACGTCCGGTAGCTCAGCCTTGATGTAGTCGAAAGTAGCTATCACCTGGGCGCGCTGGAGCGTGTTGCACTTGGGGTTCGGCGAGCCGCTGGAGAGGATAGCATTGGGCAGCATCAGGGGTAAGCCATCCGCTTCTACATTGAGGGGGGCGGGAAGACCGGGAAACACTCCGGCGAGGTATCCATGGGCGTAGTTGGGCGTGGGCTGGTTTTGCATGAGCGCATCCAGACGGTCGTTCAGGCCGCCCTCGAGCTTGGTGATCAGCGACTGGGTCGCACGCTCCTCCGCACGACGAACCCCCTCCATCGCCGCGTTGAGCAGGAACGCTATGATGATGCCGATGATGGTGATCACCACCAGAAGCTCGGTCAGGGTGAACCCCTGGCGAAGGCCCGGACGCTCCGCACCGAGCTCGAACCGCGTCCTCATCGTTCCTGTTCGCTCGTGACCCATGACCTGCTATCCCGCCTACGTGTTGGGTTCCGTTCCTTGTGGAGTGGGTGCAACCCACCATCCGTCGCGGCTCCGCATGTGGTGGGTTGCGCCCACCCTACAGGAATGCAGAAATCATTATTCCAGCTTGCCGTTGTGGAAATTCGTGACGTTGTCCCGCTCGCTGATGCGGATGCCATTGCCGACGGTGTTCTGGAGATAAGGGTTGTTCGTCGTGTCATACGGGAGTGCCTCGCTCAAATCCGGGGAGTACTGCCCTCCCACACCGTAGGTCCCATCAATCCCCGAGGAGATGATCTGGAACGACTGGGGATTCAAGAAAGTCGCCGCAAGTGTGCCTGGCACGGTGACCGTGCTCGTGTAGGGATTCGGTGCCGGCGAGAGCGCGTTGGTCGCGCCGGTCACGGGGAAGTTCACGTTATACCCGAGCTCCGGGTAGATCTTGCTAGTGTGGTCGTAGTTCTCGGAGATAAAGTTGACATCGTTGGGGTCATAGCCCCCGTTGCCGTAGGCGCTGAAATACGCATAGAAGTTTATCGGAGTCGTGGACGGGGGTGGTGGGTTCGGGTTGACCTGCGGAGGGGCATTGCCAAGTGAGTCAAGGTAGCCGGGGATCCCCGACGAATCGGCGGGGTCCAGCACCAGCCGGTTGCTAGCGAACTCGAATAGTGGCGCCTGGCGGTTCCCGCTGTAGCCTTGCACGCCCACGAGATTGTTGGTGAAAGGATTCGTTGGATCTTTACCGAAACCCGAAGCAGCGTAGCCGGACCCGGTGGCCTGCGGGATCCCGCCCAGAAAGAAGACCAGGCACTCGTGGCCTTGGAGTATGTACCACTGCGAGACGGTGGTGGAACCAATGTATTGCAAGCCGTCGCCGTTGAAGTCGTACCAGTTGCTCGTCGCGGTGCCGAGGTTGAAGGTCACCCTCGGAAAGAACTTCCTCATCGCCGCGATCGACCGCTGTCCGAGCTGCGCATAACTAATGTCGCCGGCGTTGCCGTTGACCGGGCCAGAAAGGTTCGTAACGTTCGGCTGCAGATTCCCGTCCTCGGACAGGTAAATCCGGCTGGGCGGATAATCGCCGTACTTGGCCTTGAACGACGCCAGCGCCTGGGCGAGCTGGTTGATCTCGCCGCCGACCGCGGCGTTCTTGGCCGTCCGCAGGGCGGCGTTGATCGCCGGCAAGAGCAGCGCGATCAGGACCGCCAGGATCAGGATGACAACCAGCAGCTCCACCAGCGTGAAACCGCGCGGCCCGCGGCCCTCGCCAGGCCGGCGGTGGATGGTCGGGCTTGAGCTCGAGCAGATCATCGGTCAAGGTCTCCTAATAGTGGCTCGGAATAGTGGCGAGTGGCGAGTGAATAGTGGTCAGTAGTCAGTAGTCAGTCAAGCAATGGCAGATGGCAGATGGCAAATGCCAGATGGCAGATGGCAGATGGCGAACGGCAGATGACAAATGGCGGACGGCTCTCCGGTCTTCGCTGGCCACTGGCCACTCCTTCCCGTCTTCACTCGCCACTCGCCACTCACCACTCGCCACTCCTCGTCCGCCACTCGCCACTCCTTCCCCAATCATCCCGACAGCTTGGTGATCAGGGTGATCAGCGGCAGGAAGAGGGCGATGACGATGAAGCCGACGATGCCGCCGAGGACGACGATCATCATCGGCTCGAGGAGGCTGACCAGAGATTCCACGGC
>Ga0208565_1001414_pt1 | contig 14184 bp, 12 predicted proteins | sample Sb_taG_7_FD_187706 | JGI IMG/M metagenome (GOLD analysis project Ga0208565, IMG submission 187706) | Peat soil microbial communities from Weissenstadt, Germany - Sb_50d_2_FS metaG (SPAdes) (version 2) | ecosystem: Environmental > Terrestrial > Soil > Wetlands > Peat | place: Germany...
GCAATGGTTTTGAATACCTCCAGAACAGCCAGTGAAGCTTTGGGGAAGGGTAGATGAGCGAAAATGTGCGGCATTTCTCCGAGCAGGCAGGTGCCGCATATGCTGCCTTCGGCGGCAGCGCCCAGGAGAACGCCATTGAGGCCGCCGATCTGGCCGTCCTCGAGCAGCTCGATCTCTAATCGTTTCAGCTCGTCCAAACCATCTTTATCGGTGGCCGCACCGAACACGCGGGAGGGGTGCTCCGGATGCATCTCCGTTGCCATGGCCGCGAAAGTGAATACGCGCTCGACCCCCAGCTGTCGGCCGTACTCAACGAGGTTGCGACAGAAGGCATACTTTCCGACGGGTGGCTGCGCTTCGCCAATGAAGACGACGATATCTCGCTTTCCTTCAGGATCCGTCCAGGCGAACCACCGATTGCGGGGCAGAGGGCCGGTCCGGATCAGCCCGCCTTTGACTTCGACATACTCTACTTCGAAAAGACCTTGTGGTGAAAACTCGGCGATCAAATGCATGCCGAGTTTGGCCATCATGTAATAGCCTGCGCTGATGGCCACGCCTCCCATACCTGGCCAGACTGCCACCAACCAGGGATGATTGAGCTTGGGTGTTTCCGGCATCTACTACTCCCTTGTGTTGGCCTACTTCTCATGATTCCCAGTACAGCACCCTGCGTCATTCGACAGCAATGCCGGCCGTGCTCGCGGAAGATTTGCGATCTTACGGCTCCAACGAATCTCCGTTCTTTCCACTCCACGGCATCAAGCTTTTTATCTCCTTACCGTCGGGCTCAAGGAATCCGAGCCACTTGCTGTGAGCGCTACTGGAATGGGGTTCTGCACTCCAGAACTGCGAACCGAACACGGTCAGCCCACGGTAGCGCGTCACGACCCGCGGCAGTGCAATCGGCATGCCGCAGTAAGGATCGCTCAGCGCGCACGGGAAAATCCTACTTGGGTCGCTTATTGGGAAGTGGAGCAGATGGACTGGCTCTGCTGTCGTTTTGGTGACGTGTGTCAAATAGGGGCCTCGAATGTGCCCATCCGCACAGGCCCGCCTTGTGCACCATGTCGGCGACAACCCTTGCTGGGACCGGGCCGGCCAGGCAGGCGTTGCCCGCGGTTTCGAATTGCAATCCAAGATCCCTGCTAACCAACCTAAGGCTCGGGGGCGACGCCGATGGCGAAGAGGATCGCCAGTGAGCGATCGACTAACCGTTTTTCAGCCCGTGAGGTTGCACCTCGATCACGTCCGTTGCATGAAGGGACGGACTGTGCTCAGCCTTTACTCTCCGCAAAATGGCGTGCAGGTTCGGCCACAAGTGATTGGAAGTTAGCACGGACATGCAGTCCAGGCGCTGGCAGTGCTTCAAGTAGCTGCCCTGGCACCAGATGCGCGCCTCCACGGCGCCTTCCTCCGCACGATAGGGTCCGTGCAGGCGGATCTTCGTGCAGGTATACGGCGCCACAACTGGGCGGCCCAGGGCCGCGGCCAGGTGCAAAGGTCCCGAATCGTTGGCCACGAGCACGTCCGCGCAAGACAGCAGTGCGGTTAGCTGACCGAGGGTCGTCTGCCCCGTGAGGTCTCGCACCTCACCCCACAGTCGCATTGCAACCCCCTGAGCAAGCCGAGCTTCTTCAGGCCCGCCGATGAACAGCACGGTGCCGCCGAATGTCGACTGGGCACCATGGGCCAAAGCGGCAAAGTGATCGACAGGCCAGCGTTTCGTTTCCCAGCGAGCCCCCACTGCGAGCGCCAGCCAGGGGCGTGGGCAATCACCAAGTAGCTGGGCCGCCCAGTGGCGGTCCGACTCGGCGATTGGAAGGTGAAACCTCTTGTGAGCATCTCCAACACCAAGGGCCCGGGCGATGAGCCAGTAACGATCCACGGCATGCAGCGCACTGGGTTGCGGAACTGAAACGACATCGGTATAGAACCAGCCGGCTCCTTCCCTGGCCGAGCTGAGCCCTACCCGGCGCCGGGCGCGACAGGCGGCCGTCATCAGACCACTCCGGAGCAGTCCCTGTAAATCCACTGCCAAATCAAAATTCTCGCGTCGTAGCTTGCGGAAGAATCGCCGGTACGTGGTTGCAGCCGGGAGCAAGCCGGCGCGACACGCCTCGCGGTCGAAGGGCAATGTGTAGTCAAGATCAGGGTGCCCTCTGACGAGCGGCTCGAGATCACGATTTATGACCCACGCGATGGTAGCTTTCGGGTAACGCCGGCGAATAGCCGTCAGCACCGGCAAGCTATGGACAATATCACCCAGGGAGCTGGGCTTGATCAGAGCGATTCGCTTGGCCGAATAATCGTGCAACGGAATGCTGTCCCCAGGACGCATGTGACGATTCCTTTCGCCGCGGGCCGAGGTCCAATCTATTCTCAAAGCAGGAAGCCAGCCGAACGATCTTCGCGAATCTGGAAAGGATAGCGATCGCGCGGCGACCAATAAATGAGAAGGGGCCGTCGCCTCGTCGGAGAGGCAAATCGACACAGCGCCATCATCGACGGCGGGAGGCCCACAAGGCCTCAGTGAGGCGCGCTGCCACTAACCGCGAGTTCGGCGCTGAATCAAGCCCTTCCTTGGACGACGGCCCCCTTTTTGGCTCTTCCATCATGAAGGAAAGACGGCCCGCCATTCCTACATGGCCGGCCGAGCTTTCCTACAAATGAAATCAAGGGCCGCCCGAACAGGGCGACATTTTTTCGATCCAGTTCTTCCCGATCTCAGCATAAAGATGGAAGGGCACCGCACTGTGGGCAAAGTCCTCTTGCATCGGCGCTCCCGATTATGGTACCGCCTGTCCAGACGAGAGGCGCGCCTTTTCCTGCACGTTTAGCCGCTCGAGAGAGAGGAGAGGCTCTTCATGTTTACCAAGACCCATATCGGTCGCATTCTCGGGATCGCCCTACTTGCCGCCTTTCTGGCCCATCCTACCCTTGCCCACGGCCAAGCTGCCCCGGCCACGTCCTGTCGGGTCGACACGACTTCCAGTCATGTTTACGCTCGTGTCGACACGGCGACCCGGCTCGGCCACGTTCATGGCATCGAGGGTAAGCTTGCCGCCGGCAGCCTGGAGCTGGGCGGAGCTGGCGATCTCGTCTTCGACATCACCTCCTTTATCGCCGATACGCCGGAGGCCCGAGAATATATCGGGCTCGAGCCAAAGTTCTCACGCTCCGACGCCAAGAAGGTCCAGGCGAACATGCTGGGCTCAGACGTGCTCGATGCAGCACAGTTTCCCAAGGCGGTATATACGGCTCGTTCCATCCGTCCGCTCGATGGACAGCAGGCAGGACATCCCGGCCATTATCAGTTTGACGGCCAGTTCACTCTGCACGGCGTATCGCGGCCCCTTCAATTCAACGCCGAGGCCAAGCAGACAGATAAGCCCGGCGCCTTGCATGTCATAGGATCCTTCACGATCAATCAGACTGACTACGGCATCCAACCTTACTCTGCTCTGGGCGGTTTCATCAAGGTTGCCGATCAGCTGACCATTTGGGGCGATCTGATCTTACTTCCCGTCAACCGGTGAAGTCCACGTCCCCGCCTGGCAAGTCTCGCCAGGCGCACGCTGACGTCGAAAACACGCATCTTGCGGGGGTGTTTTTAAGCTCCCCTCGCACCGGGAAACCATTCTCGCCACGCCCCCTGATGACATTTTGCCCGTGGTTGTGGCTGGACCGAGTCGGAGGCCGCAAATGATCGAACTCCAGGCGGTGACGAAGGTCTATCGACAGGGTGGACGACTCGTCGAAGCATTGCGGGGCGTAAGCCTGCAAGTGGCATCTGGCGAGTTTTTGGCTCTCATGGGGCCCAGTGGATCCGGGAAGTCCACACTGTTGCACCTCATGGGGACGCTCGATACGCCCACCTCGGGGAAGGTGCTCCTGAAAGGTAACGACCTCCGCAATCTATCCGATCGCGAACGGTCGCTGTTGCGGCGTAGTCGGATTGGGTTTGTCTTCCAATTCTTTAATTTGTTGCCCGCACTCACTGCCGAGGAGAATGTAGCGCTGCCTCTCATGCTGGCGGGTCAGAAGCGTAAATCGGCACTGAGGCAAGCGCGGGCCGTTCTCGAATGGATCGGGCTTTCGCACCGAGCCGGGCATCGCCCTCCCGAGATGTCCGGCGGTGAGGCCCAGCGCGTCGCTATTGCCCGCGCGCTCGCGCCGGAACCAGAATTGATCCTTTGTGACGAACCGACGGGCAACCTCGACTCGGCATCTGGTCGAAATATCCTTGAGCTGCTGCGGGGGCTTCCCGAGCCAGGCCGACGCTCCATCGTCTTGATCACTCATGACAGCCAGGCGGCTGCATACGGAGATCGGACCATTCGACTGTGCGATGGTCGGATCGAGAGCGAAGTCGCCGCTCGGAGGCTTCATGCAGCTGCCGTTTAGAACTTTGAGCGCCGGCTATTGGCGCCACCATCGCGCGCGGGCCTTGTTGATCATCGCTACGGTGACCCTGGGCGTGGCGGCCTGGGTGGCGACGAGTGCTTTGAACGGCCATCTCGACCGAGGCAGCCGAGACGCTGCCACGCCGCTGGCAGGGGCGGCCGATCTCTATGTCAGCAATGGCGACAACGGCGTCCCCGCCGACTTGGCCGATAAGCTCGCGCAGGTTCCAGGCGTGCGTTCCGTGCGCAGCCTGGTCTCCGAGCGTGTTCGCTTGCCTGGCCTTCACGACCAGACTGCCCTTCTTCTGGGCACGGCAATGGAAGGCGATTTGGACATCCCGGGCTGGGATGTTCAGGTTGTTCGATCGCCCACGCCCGCTACGTTCCGCACCATCTTCCTGGCGCGAAAAATTGCTTTTATCGGCAAGGGACTCGCCAAACAATTGCACTCTGAAGTGGACCATTTCGACGTGCTGGCGGGCGGCCGCGTGGAGCGCCTTACGTGCGCCGGAATGATCGTCAAAGCACATGGCCCTGCCCTTCCCCTGGAAGGCAACGTGATTGTCATGTCCTGCGGCGACGCAGCCGCCGTACTCGGCCGACCGGATTTTGTCAGCCGCATCGATCTCTCCCTGGAATCGGGAACCGATCGCGCCGAAATATGCCGCCGGCTGGACAGTGTGCTTCAGGACGCGGCGCGGGTGTGGACGCCGGAGGAGCATGATCACCGCGCCCGGGAACTCCTCACCGGGATCACAACGGGCCTCTCGCTCTGCGGCATCGGCGGCCTGGTCGTAGGGCTCTTCTTGATTTCCAGCACGCTGACAGTCAGCGTCGCCGAGCGACGCTTTGAAATTGGAGTATTGCGCTCGCTCGGAGCCACGCGCGCTCAGATCGGGGCATTGTTCGTTTGCGAGGCATTAGCCCTTGGAGTCGTGGGCTCGTGCCTTGCGCTGCCCCTCGGGCTCGCACTGGCGCACCTCGGCCTGGGACCGATGCGCGAAGTGCTGTCGGATGTGTTCTTGCCACTCCCAGCACTCCGGCTGGAAGTTGCCAGTCATACTTGGATCGGCGCGATCGCAGGTGGTCTAAGCACGGTGCTCCTGGCCTCTGTAATACCTGCACTTCGGGCGGCACGCGAAGATCCGGTGGCAGCCCTGCGTAAACTTCCTGCCGGCCAAGAATGTATCCACATGGGGATACGCATCGCAGGTGCTCTGGGACTGATGCTCGCTGCGATTTCGTGCCTTGCGCTGAAGGGGTTCCTGCCGCCACGCATCGGCGCCTTCGCAGCCTTGCTCATGGTCGACGTGGCTGCCCTGGCTGCCATTCCGCTTCTCGCGGGAGCCCTGGCTCGACTGATAGTGCGGCCGCTGGCCCAACGCTTTCTTGGCATCGAGGACTACTTGGCCGCGGACAATTTGGTGCGGTCTCCGGCCCGAACTGGTCTGGTGATGACAGCCTTTGCCGCCGGTATCGCCCTGTTCCTGCAGACTGGGGGGTTGATCCGCAGCAACGAAATGGCGATCGGCGCCTGGGTCGATCATTCGATTGCCGGAGATCTATTCGTCACTGCCGGCGGACCCCTGACGGCCAGCGGACGAACGACGCCCATGCCGGAAGCGGTGGGCACGTCGCTCCTGGATGCTTCTCCCGGCCTTACCGTCATGCCGATGCGTTTTCGACACCTGGACTGGCAGCAGGCCGGCCACAGCGCCCGCATCCTGCTGATGGCTCTGGATGCTTCGACCTATTATGCCCTCAACAAGGATCGCCAGCCACCTTTGCCGGAGCTGGACCTGTACCGGCAACTGGCGCAGACGCCGGAAGCCGCGCTCGTCTCGGAGAACTTTGCTGCCTTGCATGGCGTAGGCATTGGCGACAGTTTGACTCTCCCCGGTACCGCGGGGCCGGTTCGCCTACGCGTGCTCGGCACGGTGGTCGATTATTCTTGCAGCCGCGGCGTGGTTGTGGTCGACCGGTCGCGCTGCAAGGAGGCGTTCAATGTGGAGCTGGTGGACGTGTTTGGCGTCTACCTGCCTCCGGGAGCAGATATCGAAGCGGTTCAGCGCCGCTTGCAACAGGCCACCGATGGCGGCCCCGAAACCCTCTGCATCATGGCACGCGGTGAAGTGCGCGGCCACATCATGGGCATGATCGATCGGCTTTACGGGTTGGCCTACACGCAGGAAGTGGTGATCGCCGCCGTTGCCTTGCTCGGGGTTGTGACAGCGCTGCTGATCTCGGTTTTGCAACGGCGGCGGGAATTCGGCCTGCTGCGCGCGATCGGCGCCACGCCCGGACAGGTAGTGCGCACGGTTCTGGCCGAGTCGCTGCTGATGGGCGGCCTCGGTACGGCGCTCGGCCTCGCAGCGGGACTGCCCATGGTTTGGTACGCCGTCCGAGTCATCCTCTTCGACGAGACCGGATACTTGCTGCCAATCGCTTATCCATGGTCGGCCGCCGTCGCCATTGGATGCCTGGCACTGGTCGGAGCCGCGTTGGCCGGCCTGGGTCCGGCGCTCAATGCGGCCAAATTGGAAATCGCCAAGGCAGTCGCCTACGAGTAAGGCGAGGGGCAGGTAATAATCTCCCCTCTCCCCCGCTTCGGAGCCTGCTGAAAAAGGGGTCTGACCCCTTCCACGAAGGGCGATAGATCTCCGAGAAAACGGGAAATCGGTGAAGCTTCGTAGGGGGTCAGACCCCTTTTTCAGCAGGCTCCTTCGGCGGAGAGGGGAGAACAATCGCTGCCGCTCGCATAACAGAGTGACCAATAGGAGGAAGAGAACGTGAGCACGGTCCAAGAGTTCCTCGTCCCTGGCGTCACCAAACGAGCCATTCGAGCGCACTACGATCTGGCGACGCCGTTCTACAAGCTTTTATGGGGCTCCCACATTCATCACGGTCTCTGGAGTGGTGAGGAATCGGTAGCTGTCGCACAGCGCAGATTGATTCAACGACTCGCAGCCGAGGCGGACATTGCAGTCGATTCTCGTGTGCTTGACGTCGGATGCGGAATGGGCGGCTCGTCCATTTACCTGGCTCGCAAATTGCACTGCGAGGTCACCGGACTGACCTTGAGCCCCGTGCAACGAATCTGGGCCGGAATTGCCGCCCGGCTGAAAGGGGTGCGCCGCAAGGTCCGATTCCAATGCCAAGATGCGGAGAGTGCCTGCTTCCCAAAACAGAGTTTCGACGTCCTTTGGAGCATCGAATGCACGGAGCATCTGTTCGATAAAGCAGGATTCTTCCGGCGGGCGGCAGAGTGGCTCCGGCCGGGAGGGCGCGTGGCCATTTGCGCCTGGTTGGCGGCAGAAAAGCCGCACACCGCCTCGGTCGCCCAGCAGGTTGAAGCAGTTTGTCGAGGCTTCCTGTGTCCCTCGTTAGGTTCCGCCAGTGAGTACCAACGCTGGATGCACGATGCCGGCCTGGAAACACAGCGCTTTTTGGACTTTACTCCCCAGGTGACTCGCACCTGGGAGATCTGCTTGGATCGGGTACGTCGCAGCCGGGTTCAGTTCCTCGCCCGAGCGGCCGGCCGGAAGATGACCGGCTTCCTCAATCACTTCGAGACCATCCTGGAAGCCTATCGTTGCGGAGCCATGCGCTATGGGTGTTTCGTGGCCAAAGGCTAGGATCCTGGATGGCGGTCCGTGTGTCGGCATTCCCGGAATCGAGATCATGCGAACCTTCTGGATCATATTCGGAGCCGGCACGCAAATTCTGTTTGCCTTGACGGTAAGCCGGCTCTTTCCATTTCTGCAGGGCGGCCATCCCAGGCTTGGCCTGCTGTCGGGCCATGCGGACCTGGCCACGCGCTGGTACTGGGTCGATGCGCTGCTAGCCGCCCAGTTTGCAATCCTTCACAGCTGGCTGCTGCTTCCGCAAACGCGGCAACGCCTGGAACGGTGGGTTCCCTCGCCGCAATACGGCTGTTTCTTTTGCGTTGCCACCTGTCTCAGTTTGCTCCTTGCCATCGAGACCTGGCAACCCAGCCCCTTGGCACTCTGGCGGTTCACCGGCGCAGCACGCACCGTTGTGCAGGTGGCATTCGTGCTGACCTGGGGCGCTCTGTTTTATAGCCTGAGCCTGACTGGCTTGGGCTATCAGACTGGCTGGACACCGTGGTGGGCATGGGTCCGGGGCAAGAAACCGCCGCCTCGCGAATTTCGACCAATAGGCGCCTATCACATCCTCCGTCACCCCATCTATCTGAGCTTCCTGGGATTGGTTTGGCTGACGCCGATCATGTCCCTGGACCGAGCAGTGCTCACGGCTGTCTGGACGCTCTACATTTTCGTGGGCAGCTATCTGAAGGACCGGCGCCTGCTCTTTTACCTCGGCGATGTCTATCGCCGCTACCAGGCGCGCGTTCCTGGCTATCCGCTCTTCTTCTGGGGGCCCCTGGCGCGAGTCTCCTTGCGGGAGGCCGAATACTCCAAAACCGGGCTCGGTCTGCCCGGCCCTCGGTCACCCGAAGCGCGTGTGGCGTCTTCTTCTGTAACGCGCGGAGCTGCAGCATGACGATCGGGCCGACACTGAGCCTTGCGGATGCCTCCGCACGCACCTGGGATGCAGTCGTGGTCGGCGCCGGACCGGCAGGCGCCGTCGCCGCGCGCGAACTGGCCCGGCGCGGCACGACCGTGCTTCTCGTGGATCGGGCATCCTTTCCTCGTAACAAAGTCTGTGGCGCCTGCCTGAACGTGCGCGCGCTCGCCGCGCTCGCCGCGGTAGGTCTTGGCGATTTGGTGGAGCGACTTGGTGCAGTCCGGCTCGTGGGGCTGCATCTGGCTGCGGAAAAAACGAGCGCAAGGATCCGCTTGCCAGGCGGTGCAGCCTTGACGCGTGCCGCGCTCGACGCGGCCCTCGTCGAGGCCGCCATCCAAGCTGGAGCTGAATTTCTGCCTCGCGCAGATGCACGGCTTGGAGATTGCACGGCACAGGAAAGGTTGATTACGCTGTCGCGCGACGGTAAATCCACCACGGTCGCGGGCCGGATCATTCTGGCGGCAGACGGTCTGGCCGGCGGCTTCTTGAGGCGGCAGGCAGGCGGTCATGCCATCGTCACCTCCGATTCCTATATCGGCACCGCAATTTTGGTGGACGAGGCCCCCTCATTCTATGCCCCCGGCAACATCTTCATGGCTTGCAGGACGGGCGGCTACGTGGGCCTGGTTCGTGTGGAAGCGGGCCGCCTGAACGTGGCGGCCGCCTTCGGACCGGATACGTTGCGGCGCGCGGGCGAGGCCGGCCTGCTGGTGGAAGACATTCTCGAAGAAGCAGGCTTTCCTCATGTGCCGGGGCTGGTGGGGCCGGTCTGGCACGGCACCCCATTACTCACCCGCCGGCTGACGAAGCCGGCCCTTGAGCGCGTGCTGGTCATCGGCGACGCAGCAGGCTATGTCGAGCCTTTTACCGGCGAAGGAATCGCCTGGGCCTTAGAATCGGCGCTGGGAGCAGTGCCGGTTGCGGTCCGGGGCTGCATGGCATGGTCTCCGGCCCTGGCCAGGGAGTGGACCCGCCGTTACCGCCGCCTCATCGGCAGTAGGCAGTGGACCTGCCGTATGGCGCGGCAAGCGCTACGCCATCGCGGAATCGTTAGGAGTATCCTCGCCGCTCTGTCACGAGCCCCTGCCCTTGCAGCCCCCGTCATTTACGCTCTAAACCGCATTCCCGCGAAGGACCGACACGCTCCCCCACCCCCAGATAGGTCTGCGGGCAGGTTTGATCCAGTCCTCGGGAGTCAGCATCACTAATCCCTTCACCGCCGATGATGCCCGTGCACTGAAGCACATCCATGTAGTTCGGCGCCGACTTCTTCGCTACGTTGCTCTTGATGCTGTCGTTGGCCGCTTGATGAATGCCTGGCGCGGGCAATCATTGGCCATCGTAAGCAAACAATAACATGTCTCGAAAGCATGTTCATGAGGTTAGCCGCCCAATCCGTGAATTGGGGGAAACCAGTTCCCTCGTCGGCGTTTATCCTGTCACCGGATCGATTTTATCAAGACGATCTGCGCTGACGGCGGTTCCAATTGTGCCTGGCTGGATATAGTATGGACTTTGCGAAATGACAGTCGTCATGATCTGCAGGTCCTCCTGCTGATCCGCGATTTCGGCCAGCCAAGGCCGAAACCAGGCACGACAACATGCGAGACTTCTGATCAACCACAGGGTAGCATTTGCGCGCGCGTCCTCCCTCCTGGCGACTTAGTAATTCAGGGCAATGCCGTTGCGCAAATGCCAGCCGCCCATCCTGGGACAAGAATGACACATTGGCACAGTGGTGAAAATAAAGATGCGGTCGGAATGCGTCCTATTTGCGTCCTATTCGCGTCCTATTCGCGCGATCACATGGAAGGGGGTGGAAGAACGGCTCCGTTTGCTGCCACAGGAGTAGCTGCGCAGCCCAAGACACCGGCCCCACGGCTACTCCCAGAGGAACCAGCGGCGCTTCGCTCGGGGACCGTAGGTCAGCCCGAATTGGCTCATGGCGACCCTGGTGACAGAATGGACTGCTTCCTCAGCGGAGTCGGTCACAAGAATGCGCTTGTAATCAACGGCATCGATTGTCGCCTCCGCAATTAGCCGGCGGCGTAGGAAGTCCAATAGCGGATGCCAGAATTGCTGGCCCACGAGGACGAGGGGAAACTCCTTGATTTTTCGGGTCTGGATGAGCGTGGCGACCTCGAAAACTTCGTCGAGCGTCCCAAAGCCTCCTGGCAAGGCGATGAAGGCGTAGGAGTACTTCACCAGCATCAGCTTCCGGATAAAGAAATGGCGGAACGTGATCCATCGGTCAAGGTACTGGTTGGGGTGCTGTTCCTGGGGCAACTCGATGTTGCAGCCAATCGAGTAACCGCCCACGTCTTTCGCGCCGCGGTTAGCCCCTTCCATGACCCCTGGGCCGCCGCCGGTCATGACCGTGAACCCGGCCTTCGACAAGCGGGCGCCGACTTCCCGAGCAAGAACATAGTAAGGATGATTCTCTTGAAACCGCGCCGATCCGAACACGGTCACACATGGGCCGACGAAATGAAGCGACCGGAAGCCCTGCATCAGCTCCCAGAAAATGCGGAGGGCTCTTCCCAACTCGAAACCGCGGGACTGGGGTCCCTGGAGAAACAGCGACTCCTGCGGCGCACCTGGAGAAGCACCCCATCGTGGCAACGCCGCCGCCGGCTCATCATGCGGTTTCGACCCCTTATCCGGTTCACCCAGCTCCTTCATACGACTACTTCCGTTCGTAAGATCAGCCGCACCGGGGCTCAAGAGCCTGCTTCTTGCGAGAACTTTTTGTCTATGATCCAATATCGCCTGCCGGTGTCGCACGATCGTCGCCGCGCCTCATGCACCGTGGGGGCGTTGCACCAATACGGATGTGGTGGCCCCCCGCACCACCTTGTCGGCAACGCTCCCCAGAAGCAAGCGCTCCAGCCCTCCGTGCCCGTGACTTTCCAGAGCGATGAGGTCGATCCCCCGGGCTTGAGCCTCCTGGAGGATGGCAACGGCGGCCCGCTGTTCGAGCACGGCGTGCGTCTGGACTGTCAGGCCTTTCGCTCGCAAGCGTTCGGCCACGCGCTGCAGATACGTTTCCGCCGCCACCTTCAACTCCTCAGGGGGGCGATCGAAGCCGCCAACCCTAGCGCGGCCCAGCGGGTCAATCTCCGTCTCGATGACGGGGCCGTAGATCCGGAGCAGGCTGTAATCCGCTGCCATTAACGTGCCCAAAGCCAGCGCGGGTTCCAGCACCTGCTCGGCCAACTCCGAGCCGTCCAGCGGAATGAGGAGATGCCGCAAAACCGGCTCCTGGGCCAGATCTGGAATTCCTTCCTGGGGCCGAACCAGCAGGAGGGGGGCCGATGCCCGCCGTGCCAGTTCATCGGCAACGCTACCCAGCCAGAAGCGGGTCAATGGACCACGCCCGTGCGTGGTCATCACGATGAGGTCCACACCATGCGTCTTCGCATGGCCGTTGAGCATCTCCGCGATGGCAGGGCCCTCAAGGAGAGCTGACGTGGCGGAAAGGGAGCTGACAGTAGCCAGACGTTTGACCACACCCTCGAGGTAAGCACGCTCTTGCTCCATTGCCGCGGCCTCCGCCTGGTAGGCGAAGGGCGACATGCTATCGGCGTACATCAGAGCGAACGGGACATGAATCCGCACCACCCGAAGGGCCGCCCCCGCCCGGCGGGCGATGCTCAACGCCAACGGCAACGCGTGCTCCGCGAACGTTGAGCCATCCAGGGGGACAAGCAAAGAGCGAAACATGGCCGACCCTTTCATCGCCTTTGTGGTCATTGCCTTTCGTCGGTCGGGCGGTACACGAGGACAGGCGACGTGGCATCCTGAATGAGCTTATCGGCAACGCTGCCCAGTAGCAATCGTTTGAGGCCGCCACGGCCGTGCGTGGCCACGGCGACAAGCTCACTCGCCTGTGCTACCTCCGAAATAGCTTCGGCAGCATGCCGGGCGACCACGACCCGCGTCCGAACTTGCAGCCCTTGCTCTCGTATCCTCCCGGCGACGCCGTCCAGGTACGCCTGCGCTTTCTCGACCGGCTCACCCGGATTGCCGTTGCCTGCGGGAGAGCGGGACTCGACGACTCGCAAGAGGCTGCAGCGCGCTTCCATCAAGCGAGCTAGCTCCAAGGCCGGCTCCAACACCTGCTCGGCCAGGGTCGAGCCGTCCAGCGGGATCAGGATGTCATCCACGACGGGTTCCGGGATGATTCCGGGCGCCTTTTCACTCGGCCGTACCAACAGGAGCGGTATCGTGGCCCGGCGAATGAGTTCGTCTGTTACGCTGCCGAGCCCGAAGCGGCTCAGGGACGCCCGGCCGTGCGTAGTCATTACGATCAGGTCCGCCTTGCCGGTACGCGCCCGCTCGAGGAGGCTATCCGCCACAGTTGCGGGAAGCACGGCCGAGCCGGGAAGCACGCTTGCGGCGACCGAGACCGATGACGCGGAAGAGGCCCATTTGGCGGTGGCGTCTAGATAGAGCTGCTCCTGCTGCCTGCATTCGGCGTCCTGGTCGAATTCGAAGGGTGTCCAGCCGGCGGTAGGGTCCTCCAGGTCGTAGAGGGCATGGACCTCCACCAGGTCCAGTCGGGCTTTGGCTCGCCGCGCGATGCTGAGCGCCAACGGCAGCGCCTGTTCGGCGAACGACGATCGGTCCAGGGGGACCATAAGCGAAAGGAACATCAGCGGCCTCCTTCTGACTCACGGAACTCGGGCCCAAAACCCTCAAGGATGGCGCCTCTCTCATGGCAAACCCTGTGCCACGTGCGGGACAGGCCTGCGACGCTTCCACGCAAGCTTCGCGCCTGCGTATTAGTACCCGTCAAAACAGCCATCTCCCAGGGTTGGTCGTCGTTCCGATCAACCTTGAGGACCGTGCCTTCTATGAGCGATTTCGCACAGCGACAGCTGAATCGGCCCAGCACGCTTCGTCCCGGGAGCCGCCTTGTTTAGGACAGAGAAACAAATTTGGCTGGATGATCAGCCTTTTCTCGAAGATCGAAGCCTCTCCACGAGGGCTGGCCGTCCGTCGCTTGGTTGGCCCGCAAGTTGCTTTCTCAGCCTGTGGGCTCTTCTACCTGCGGAGGGTCGATCACCTTGTTGCGTAGAAGATGTCCTGGCGCGGTTTCCTTGGGAGAAAGGAAGATACGGTGATCTGGATTGCCTTGAAGATGCTGATGGGAGACAAAAGCAAATACTTCGCCATCGTGTTCGGCGTCAGCTTTGCCTGCTTTCTCATCACCGAGCAAAGCGCCATT
>Ga0208565_1001416_pt1 | contig 14167 bp, 8 predicted proteins | sample Sb_taG_7_FD_187706 | JGI IMG/M metagenome (GOLD analysis project Ga0208565, IMG submission 187706) | Peat soil microbial communities from Weissenstadt, Germany - Sb_50d_2_FS metaG (SPAdes) (version 2) | ecosystem: Environmental > Terrestrial > Soil > Wetlands > Peat | place: Germany: Weissenstadt...
CGGCATGAAAGATCGCGTAGAACTCGGCGAACTTGTCCGGGTCGTCCAGCTCGGACAGGAGCACGCGGTGAACGTGGTTCGACGACTTCTGGCGGCTGTAGAGCCGGATCTCGGCGTAGTTGCAGACAATGGCCCACTGCGCCGATTCGGAGGCGTTGAGGTAGTTCCAGACCTGCTGAACGGGGGTGATGTTCCGCGTGGGCATCTTCCGGTCGAGGTCAACCTTCGCCCCCTTCAGCTCGACCATGACCAGCGGCTCGCCGGACAGGCAACCTGACTCGTCGAGCCGAAACTTGCCCAGTGCTGCGTCGACCTCGCCCGAGCCGGGGACGTTCCACTTCGGGGTCAGCGTCCAGGGCTGGTCCGACGCAACGTCGGACTGGGTCGTGTAACCCAACCCGCGCAGCAGGACGTGGTTGAAGTCCTGTTCCACCTGGGTCTCGTGCAGTTGTTGCAAGACCCCTTCTTTCAGGTCTTTCGCCCATTTCCTGAACGCGGGATGGGCCTGCTCGCGGCGGTTGGCGTCGATCTGCTTGTTGCGGGCGATTTGCTGAACCAGGTCGGGCAGGAAGAGCGGGCGAATATGGGCCGCCAGAGGAGCGGCCGCGGCGCTCGGAATGAGGTGCTGGAAACCGGGAAGCAGGCTCGACGGCGCGGGCTTTTCGGGAGACGGTTTCTTGGCCATGCCGAGCGATCACCTACGCGGGGTAGAGTAGAACGAACCGAAGGCTCAGGCCCTTGCAGGTTCTTGATGTCCCGGGATGCCACGCGACGCGATCACGATGACACCAGCATGCATGGCCCGATCAGGTATACATTTTACCAGAGAGCTCATCGGGAGCAAGAAGGCTCTACGAGGCTCCGGCCTCCGCTTCTCTTGGCAGGCGAAAGGGGCCATGTGGCCTTGGTGCCAGAAAGTGGGTGCTCCTTCCGCCCCACGGCTGGGCGGCGGCGTGTGGCGAGGAAAAGTTTGATCTGTCCGAAGCGGTCGCCCGATTCGGTGACATACTGAATAGAGAGAGGCCGGTCGTCGAGATCGGGCCCCGTTCGGTCTTTGTCAATCCGGCGGTCGGTGGATGGCAGTAGCCAGCGGGGGAGGGTTTGCGCACGATCTGACCCCCGCTGGTCTGGCGGACGGCGGGAGATAGTGGCGAGTGGCGAGAGAATAGTGGCCAGTGGTCAGCGGCACGAGAACAGTGGTCAGTGGTCAGTGGTCAGTCGTCAGTGGCAAGAAAATGCGAAGAGAGGTAACCGGCGGTGATAGAAAAGCGTCAGAACAAAGGCACGGTTCAACGACGGGCGTTTCCAGGTGACAACCGTGATGAACGGCACCCGGCGGAATCGCTGTTTCCGAAAAAAGCGGGCTCCGGCTCGTACATGCGATCCAGCGTGTCGGATGCTGAGAGTGGTGAGTCGGCTCCTTGGCAATCTGGACGCAGCGCGATCGGCGGCCGTCAGACCCGGCACGACCCGCAAGTTCGGATTCCGAGACGACTGACGGGCGGACCCAGGAGGGGTGAAAAGTGTCAAAACGAAGCCAAAATCTCAACGATGTAAGATATTATAAAGAAGGAACTTGCGTGCTTCCGGCGGCTGTTGCCGGGCAGCGGAACGAAGCCAATTTTCACGGGTCCTTCACATTTGTCGCCATCTTGCGGCAAGCTGGGATAAGCTGGGCGACTGGTCCGCGTGGAGGCACGTTTCAATGATGGGCGTTTCCGGGTGGCAACCGAGGCGAAGCTCTGCCCGCTTGCTCGCTTCGTCTTCTCAATGGTCTGTCGTTTGACTTCCGCCTTCAGGGCGGTGCATCAGCCGACCAAAGCAGGAGCTTCAACGAATTGGGATCTCAAGGATTGCTGAATCCGCCAATCGAAACAGCCACGGATCATCTTTGTGATTTTCCCCATCTGCGTTCATCTGCGAAATCTGCGGACAATCAATCTGGGTTGATTCATCCTCACAAGCAACTGGCTCAGGATCGAGCTTGGAAATGCGCTGAAGCTGGGGGTCCGTATGCCAGAAGCGGCCAGCTAGCCGACACCGCAGGTCCCATATCTGATTGGAGATGACGTCCCGAATTCTTGTCCGCAGATTTCGCAGATGAACGCAGATAAGAGAAGCGGGCGGAAGACCGAGTGGGCGATCACTTGGAGGTCATGAATTCATCAAGATCGTCGTTTGGGAATCAGGACAGACGGCCGAAGCCGGAGTTCCAGTGAATGGCGACCTCAGAGATTGCTGTGACCCGTAATTGAACCATGCCAGAACAAAGCCAATTGCTCTTGGTGTTATTCATTGGCATATTGTGACTTAGCACGACTGGAGGCGGAATCGAGCCGGAAAACAAAGCCAATTCTCGGTCGGCGGCAGGGGGCTCTGGAGAGCCTCGCCGACCGCAGAACTGTGGTGCGAAACTGCAAAACCTCTACTATTCTCTACCGTACGCCCGTTCAGTACAGGTCAAAAGTGGGTCTTGTGCTTAACTGGCGGGATGTGGCCTCAGTCCTCTCAGGCCTAACTCCCTGATCACCAGGCAGTAAAATCAGGCTGTGTCGAACGTCTCGACGAAGATCGAGCCCAATTCCGCCTCGTCCAAGCAGGCATGGCAGACGGATTGCAGGGACAACCAATCCGATTGAGTGGACCATGTCGATCTTGCCGGATTTTCCGGATTCGGGTGAAGTGAGGCACTTATCCTGCCGATGACGGACTGTGGATCACTTCTTCTCTCCGGCCCCGACGCCCGTCTGCGCGTCAGGGTTGGATGGATCGGCAGGGTATGTATGCGGATTGGTCGATCCGGCAGGGATGCCGGTCGGCGCGATCGGGTGCGACCCGCTCAAAGCGGAAAGGTGTTTGGGGGCTCATGCGCAAGGGACGGCGCGAGGTCCTGCTGGTGTTGGTCGTGTTCCTCGCCGGGACCATCGTTCGGGCCGCGCGCTACGAGAAAGGGAAACCGGCGGGATCGGAGGAGCTGGTCGGCATCACGGTCGAGCTGAGCTGGACGACGCCTGGCGCCGAGGCGCGGGGAGCTCCTGGGGCAAAGGCGGTGCCCGCGCCCGAGTTGACACTGGGTGTGACCGAAGGCGTGGTGACGGAGGTCATCTCCTGGCCCCCCGAAGCTTCGGCTCAGGATGCGATCCGACCAAGCCAGAGTGCGGACGGCAACTGGCATCTCGGACCTGGTGGCGCGGGGCGCGTGCGTGCCCGGCTGGAGGTAACCACCGGCGCGGATCTGCTCGTGCGTCGTGGAGAGAACCAGGTGCGGATCCCGGTCCTCGCGATCCTGGAACGGCCCCAGCACACTCCGTCCCAGTCCCCGATGACCGTCGCCGTCGAGCGGTTGCCTTGGGATTCGCTGATCGTGGATCTGGGCCAGGGGGCCGAGGACGGAATGGTGGCCCCCTCGGTGGCCGTGCCGGTGGTCGTCAAGTACAACATCGTCGCGCCCGATTCGGCCGAAGTGATGGTCCGGACAACAGCGGTTCTTAGACAGATCGGGGGCGACGGGGCACTCTGGCGGTACGACGAGCGCGAACAGGTTCCGGCCAATCGGCTCGACCCGCCGCCCCGGATCCTGACGGTGCCGGCGCCTGGAGTCGAGGGCAGCTATGTACTGGAGATTCACGCGGCCTGGGAGCCTGCCGGGGCTCGCGACACAAGCGGCACGCGGCTGGGCCGCCTGATCCGCCGCCGCAAGGCATCGCCGGTGGCGAATTCGGCGACCAGGCGCGTGGTTCTGGCGGTGGTCTCGCCGAATGGACCAGGCGCTTCGCAAACCGCCTTCGCGGCCGTAGCGGACAGCCCGGGCCGCGAGACGGAGGTGGACTCGCTGGACCTGAATCGAATCCGGAGTGCGCGCGTCTCGGCCTGGGGTCGATCTCCGGTGTTGAAGCCGGGCGGGATCGTCTGGGGGCTGCCCGCCGAAGCGTTCCTCGATGCGGGGCGGAAGGAGCGGGAGCGCGACCGTCTGAGAAACTTGATCGGTCGCACGGCGGCCGAAGTCTCCAATTTTGGTCCGGCGGATGATTCGGGACTGGCGTGGTCGGCCGTCGGCCTGCGCGTCGCCCATCCCGACAAACCTCATCGCCTGACGGTGACGGTCGCCGGCGGAGACCCATCGGCTCTTGGTGTGGCGCTTGTCGATCCCGGTGCGGGAGGCAAGAGCCCCAGGGTTCTGCTCGATGCCTGTGTATCGGGCCCTCCCATTCTCAAGGACGGTCCGCCGGCCTCGTTCTCATGGCTGGTCTGGCCTGGTTCCTCGGAACCGCAGCTCTTGCTCTTGAATCGCAACTCCTCGGGCTCGGTTCGCATGGGAAGCGTGAAGCTGGTCGAGCTGGACAAGGTGCCTGAATCGCCTCCGGTTCGGTTGCCGAAAACTCCCGCCACGCGGACGATGGGTCTGTACCTGACGGGATCACACCCGCTCGATCGGTTCGGCGGCGGGGGCGAAACCGGCTTCACAGACAACCTGGAAATTGCGCGGAACCTTGTGAGTTATGTGTCATTCTGCAGCGCGTCGCTGGTCGTTCTGCCCGAGCGGCTCTCCGAGCGCCCTGGCCGTCGGGGCCTCAAGGGCCAGGCCGAAGAGAACTCGACGGGTCCCGATCAGCTCGATGTGGTGCTCCGATTACTGCACCGCCAGGGCAATAGCGCGTGGCTCGAGTTAAACCTGGAAGGCCAGGGGGGTCTGCCCGGTCTGCCACCGCCCGACTCGGCCGAGGCACTGCGGCAGGGACTGGTTCGAGTCGACCGCCAGGGCCTGGCCGACGGGCCGTCCTATCATCCCCTGCATCCCGCCGTCCGTCAGGCGCTCCAGCGCAGGGTGGAGCAGGCCCTGGCTCCGCGTCAGGGCGGGACCACGTTTTCCGGAATCCTGGTGCAGCTCGGTCCCGGGCCGACCTTGCTGGGAAACCCCGATACGGGGTTGGATGACGACACGTTCGCCCGGTTCGTCCATGACACGTTCGGCCCGGAAACCGCGGGCGAAATCCCCGGCCTGGGAACAGCCGACCCGAACCGCTTCGCCACCCGCTCGAAATACCTTTCCGGCGTCGGGCGGATGCCCTGGCTGATGTGGCGCTCGCGCGCCATCGCGGCCCTCTACAGCGAGCTTGACGAAGCGGCGCGGGCCGCAGCGCCCGGCACGGTGCTGGCACTTTCGACACCGGTTCTGCATGGCAGCGCCGCGGGAACCGAGGCGCGACGCGTCGATATGGCCGGGCTGGCACCTAGCCAGGCCTGGCGGAGCGTGGGTCTGGATCTCCAGGCCTGGCCCACGGGCCCGAATGTGCCGATCGTGCTCCGGGGAGTCGAGCTTTCGACAGATCCTCTGGCACACGACCTGGCCACCAGCCCCGACCTGGACGCCAAGATCGCCAGCCGCCCTTATCGCGGCATGCTTCTGACCATCGACCCCGAACCGGTGGATCCCGGACCGGGGCCTGGGTTCAGCGCAACGGCGGCCGAGGGGGGCGCTGATGCCGGAGCGGAATCCGATCGCGCCGCGGAAGCGGGCAAGCACGAACCCGCCGACACCCGCCGCGGGCCCGCGGAAAAGGTCGGTGGCAGCCTGGCCCTATCGGCCGTTCCTCTGGGCGATGGACTCACGGTGGACGAACCGCTGGGCCACGCCCTGGCGGCGCTCGATGCCCAGTGGGTGATCCTCGCGGTCCCGGCCATTGCCGGACATGAGGAGCGGCTGCGGAAATTCGCCTCCGTTCTCCGCGCCCTCCCCGCCTGGCAGGCTCAACCCTCGGTTGCAAGTGGAGATCAGAAGGACTACGGAATCGCCGTTCGGGCCCTCAGCGACCAGACGCAAACCTTCCTCGAGATTGCCAACGACACACCTTACCCGATCCGGCTGGCTGGCCTTCTGGATGCACCGGCCCCGGCAAGTGTCGAGGATCTCGGACGCAACCTCCGCCTCGTTCCCCAGGCCGCCACGGGGGGGCGGCAGCTCGTGATCGACTTGCTCCCCTACGGTGTCTCCGCGATTCGGGTCGGGGCAGCCAAGGCACAGTTCTCGGACATCACTCCTTATCCCTCGGACGCCGTTCTGACCAGCATGGAAGCGCAGTACCGCGAGCTGTCCAACCAGCTCGCCCGGCTCAATCGCGGCTCGGGCAGCGGAATCGGCGAGCCGCCCAACCCGGGCTTCGAGCTTGAGCCGTTGGGGGCGGTTCAACCGGCTCATAACACGTCGGGAGACCCGGCCCGGTCGCCGGCTTCGGAGCAGTTGCCCGGGGGCTGGAAGCTCGAGGGAGAGAAGGATTGCTCGATCGCGATCGACGCCTCCAATCCCCACTCGGGCCAAGGCAGCCTGAAGGTCACCGCCCCCGTCGCGCCTGTATCCGTGTCCAGCGGGAGTTTTGTGCCCAACAGTGCCTCGAGCGTGATGATTCAGGCGTACTTCCGGACCGAGCCGCAGGACAGTCAGGTCCGGCTCTGGATCGAGGGCGAAGTCGGCGGTCTGCCTTACCTCCGCCGCTCCGAGTTCAAGGTGTCCTCCGCCTGGGAGCTCAGGGCCGTGCGCGCCGTCGATCTGCCGGCGGGCGGCCTGGACTCGGCGCGGCTAAGGTTCGAGATGTTGACGCCCGGGACGCTCTGGATCGATGATGTTCACGTGGTCGGGGAGGTCGCTCCCAAGGCGGTGCGCCTCAATGCCCAGCGAACGCTTCTGGCTGCGTTGCAGGCTTACCGCACGCAGCGCTATGGCGAATTCGCCCGCCTGGCCGGCTCGCACTGGGCCCGGCATCCCGGCATCCTGGCCGTCAGCCGGGAAAAACGGCCCGCGGAACTGTCCGAGACGTCGGGATCCTCGCGGTCGGGACCAGCCGCGGCTTCTGCCCTTTCGCCTGATCGCAGGGTACGGTAAGATCGCCCCACCGGGTCGGGAGGATCGTATTCTCGCCCGCGGCACGGATCATGACTGGTCGAGCACGAGCGCTTGCGCCCTCGGTCCGGATAGCCCCAGGGAGAGGAGAACAGGGTAGGAGAGGAGGGGTCGGTGTTCGTCGCTTGCAGCACACTCTGCTTTGCGAGGGAGCCGCTGGAGAAGGCCCTTCGCCTGATCGCCGAACTGGAGTTTGACAAGTTCGAGCTGGCGATCGTCGAGGATGGCCAGCACCTTCGCCCATCCCTGGTGGGCGACGACCTCGAAGCCGCCCTGCAACAGGTTCGCAAAGGGCCGAGCCTGACGCCTTCCTCGATCCACCTCGACTTCGGCCCGGTGGATTGGAACGACCAGGCCGTGCGCCGCCGGTTCGATGCGCACTGCCGGTTCGCCAAGGCGCTCAGTGTCGCCGTGCTCACCATGCCTTCCGCGCCGCTGGGAACGCCGCTGGAACAGGAGATCAAGCGACTCTCGTCGCTGGTGGACACCGCCCTGCGGGACGGCCTTGTTCCGACTCTCCTGACGGACTCCGGAACGCTCGCCGGCGATCCTCAGATCGCGGTCGAGCTTTGCAAGGCCATCCCCGGGCTGGGCCTCACGCTCGACCCCAGTCATGGCCTTCAAGGCCCTCACAAGGAAGTTGAGTTCGACCTGGTCTATCCTTATGTGCAGAACGTTCATCTGCGTGACACCGGCAATAAACCCGGCGAGTTCCAGGTTCGCGTCGGCCAGGGCCTGATCGAATACGCCCGGATCGTCACGCAGCTTCAGCGCTATGGCTACAATCGCGCGCTCACGGTCGCCATCATCGACCGCCCGGACAACCCCTTTGAACGCGAGGTCGAGGTCCGCAAGCTCAGGCTCTTGCTGGAAACCCTGATTTGACCCGAAGGTGCCGACCTTGTCCTCTCGCTGCGCTCACGATGCCGACTCTTCCATGCGGGAACTGACCTGGGAAAACGCCGCCGCGTACCTCCAAGAAACGGGACGAGTGCCCCCGGGTCATTCGATCCTGGTGCGCGAGCTACGCGGCGGGGTCTCGAACGTCGTCCTTCGGGTTGACCTGGAAGACCGGCCCTCCTTCGTGATCAAGCAGTGCCGCGAACGTCTGCGCGTGGCCATGGACTGGCGCGCGCGGCTCGACCGGATCTGGGCCGAGCGCGTCGCGCTCGATGTGCTGGGGGCGTTGCTCCCGCCCGGCACCGTTCCCCAGGTTCACTTCGAGGATCGCCCCAACTACCTGTTCGCCATGACCTGCGCGCCGGACGATTCCGAGACCTGGAAGACCCATCTCATGGACGGCCAGGCGGATCCGCGGCTCGCCGGCCGCCTGGGGACCATCCTGGGGACCATTCACGCCGAGGCCCCGAATCATCCTCAGATGCGGGGAACGCTGGCGGACCTGGAGCGGATCGGCACGGGCCCGTGGCGGCCGGAGGGCCTGGTCCCACGCGCGATCGACCACGCGGCGGCGTGCGTTCTGGCCCGCGTCGATGGCAAGAGTCCCGTCGAGTATCTCGATCCGGCCGGGCAAGAGCTGGCGCGCCGGCTGGCCTTCGTGGCGCTTGAGACTCAGCCGCGAACGTGGGACGAGATGCTGAGGCTGTGGGAGCGACAATTCCACCATCAACGATGAAGTGACACGAGCGGGAAAGGCGAGGATCATGATCACCCTCAAAGAGCTGAGGGCCCGGCAGGTGCTCGACTCGCGCGGCCGGCCGACGGTCGAGGTGGACGCGATCGCGTCCACGGGCGCCATCGGCCGCGCCATCGTCCCCTCCGGAGCCAGCACGGGCTGCCACGAGGCCCATGAGCTGCGCGACGCCGAGAGCCCTCGCTATGGAGGCCTCGGCGTGATCCAGGCCGTCAACAACGTGACCTCGGTGATTGCCCCGGCCGTGATCGGCATGGAACTCGACGATCAACTCACCCTTGATTCAAAGCTGCTCGAGCTCGACGGCACGCCCAACAAAGGCCGCCTGGGCGCCAATGCGCTCTTGGGAGTCTCGCTGGCCGTCGCGCATGCCGCGGCCGCCGCGCGGGGCGAAGAGCTGTTCATCCACCTGAACCGGCTGTGGCGAGAACGGCTGGAGCCCGGCGACCGCGAGCGGATCGCGTCAGCCCCAACTCTGCCCCTGCCGATGGTCAACATGATTTCCGGAGGTCTGCACGCCGGCCGCAATCTCGACATCCAGGACGTGCTGATCATCCCGGTCGGTGCGGCAAGCTACAGCCAGGCCCTCGAGATGAGCGTGGCCATGTACCGGGCCGTCGGCGGGGTGCTGGCCGAGCGCGGTCTGGAATCGGCACTCGTCGGCGACGAGGGGGGGTACGGTCCCAAGCTCCGCGACAATGAGCATGCCCTGGAGATTGTCGTCGATGCCATGCTCGCCTGCGGCCTCGAGCCGGGTCGCGACGTGGGGCTCGCCCTTGACATTGCCTCGAGCCATTTCTTCGACCCCGTGTCGGGCAGCTATCGCCTCACCACCGCGGGCACCCAGGCGCTTGACAGCAGCGCCATGATCGACCTGCTCGCCGGCTGGGTCGAGCGTTATCCGATCCTCTCGATCGAGGACGGGCTGGCCGAGGACGACTGGGCCGGCTGGACCCGGCTGACCGAGGCGCTCGGTAGCAAGGTCCAGCTCATTGGCGACGACCTGTTCGCCACCCAGTCCGCGCGGCTGGCTCGAGGGATCGAAGACAAGGCCGCCAACGCGATCCTGATCAAGGTCAACCAGGTCGGGACCTTGAGCGAGACCCTCGATGCCTTGCACCTGGCCCGGCGGAACGGCTATCGTCCCCTGGTTTCGGCCCGTTCCGGCGAGACCGAGGACGCCACCATCGCCGACCTGGCCGTCGCCACCGCCGCCGGCCAGATCAAGATCGGCTCGGTAGCCCGCTCCGAACGGCTGGCCAAGTACAATCGATTGCTGCGGATTGAAGAAATGCTTGGATCCTCAGCACCCTTCGCTGGCCGCGATGTGGTTGGCGGCGGGACACCGTGAGCTGTCCCGAAGCCTCACCGCTTCTTCTGTTCGCCGAGCTTCTCCAGGATCGCGTCGAGCTTCTTTTCCATTTCGTTCAGGCGGCGCTCGACATCACGTGGGGCCGGGCCCCGGACTGTGGGTCGGTCTTGCGTTTTTCTCTCGAAGTAAATACGGAACCTTTGATCAGGTTACGTTGTTCACGCCGCACCGGGCCGCGCGGCGGCTTCGGCGGGGGCAGGGCAGGTGGGAAGCAGAAGCGTGAACGTCGAGCCCTGGCCCAGGCGGCTCTCGGCGCGCAGGCGGCCGTGGTGGGCCTCGGCGATATCGCGGCAAACCGACAGGCCCAGGCCGGTACCGCCGAGGCCCGAAGCATCGGGGCCGGTCTTGGTCGAGAAAAAGGGCTCGAAAATGCGCCTCAGGTTCCCTGGCGCGATGCCGATGCCGTGATCGATCACGCTCAGCTCGGCAAGCCGGCCCGTCGCGTCGGGCGTCAGCCTCAGATTCACCACGCCGCCCTCGGGCATCGCCTGGCGAGCGTTGATCAGCAGGTTGATCAGAACCTGCTGGATCTGGGCGGGATTCACCCGCGCGAACGGCCGGCCCATGAGCTGGACCTCGAGCCGGACCTTGTTCCGCGCCAGGTCCTTGTTGATCAGCAGGACCACTTCTTTCACAAGCCGATGGAGATCGACGGGCACGCGATGATTGGGGTCGCGCCCGGGTCGCGACAGGCCGAGCATTCCACCCGTGATGGCCGCGGCGCGCTGGCCGGCGTCGAGGATCCGGGTCAAGGCCCGCTCGCGATAGGCCGGATCGGGATTGCGCAGTCCGAGCTTGGCGTAGTTGATGATCGGCGTCAGCGTGTTGTTCAGCTCGTGAAAGACGCCACCCGCCAGGACTCCCAGGCTGCTGATGCGCTGCAAGGCGACGACCTGACGCCGCATGGCCTCGAGCTCGTCGCGACCGCTCTGTTCTTCCAGAGCGTTCGTCGGCTCCTGGAGCCGCCCTCGTACGATCGTCCCTGCGGTTGCAGCCGGCTGCGCCAGCACGGTGGGGGCGTAGGGTTCCGCTGCCTGGGTCTCGTCCGTGTTTGGCATGGTCTCCCCAGCCCTCTTGGCCCCACGTGATGGTTCCTCCTTCGTATCGGATCGATCGCCGGCCGGAATGAGCCCAACATCCCCGGTCCCGAAGTGACCGAGGTCGTACGTGGCAAACCAAGAAAGATGCGCCGGATGCAGCTTTATCGGCGCATGGTCTTCTTGCCTAACCGTCACCTTGTGACCGGTTGCCTCATTCTTCAGAATTCGCGAGAAAGGCGTAAACTTCAGGATCTGGCAGGTCGGGCGAGAGAACCCAGGTTCGCTGTCCTCTCGCGTCGGTCTGCGGGCCGCGTCTCACCGGATCCGCGTGTCGGTTTCGATCTTCGCCGACTCGTTCACCTTGGTCGTTCCGTCCCAGGGGATAACACGGATACCGTTGGGAAAGTTGACGCGGGGGATGGAGGAAAGGTTGTCGCTGATGAGTGGTGGGATAACCTTGCGGCCGTCGCTCCAGAAGCCGAGATGCGTGAAGCGTTCCGGGTCGCGAATGGCCTCATCGAACGTCTGGCCCGCGAAGGCCGTCTCGATGGCGACATCGGCGATCCGCCAGAAGCCGGCACGATCCAGTGCGTTCACTTCGCACAGGTTCATCTGAAAGACGCGGAAGATCCCCTCGCCGGTGTCGAGACGGCGGTTGGCCCCGGTCGGCGCGGTGTGCTCGGCGACGAGAGGGGGAAAGCCGTGGCGATCCGATCGAAAGAGCAGGAACCGCTTCCTTGACCGGGGAATTGCACCGGCCTGGGCGAAGATCTGTCGCCCGCGCAGGTCTCCCACCAGAAGGTCGTCCTCGCCAACGGCCACGAGCAGAAGGGTCGATGCGGGAATTCGATCGAGGTTCGGTTCCCGCGAGGGAAAGACCTCGCCGGGCATGAGCGCGGCCACGAGCTTGGGCTGAGGCAGTCCCGAGTGGGGGTTCGGGGCGACCGCGGCAATCTGGGCGGCCAGGTTTCCTCCCGCCGAGTGACCGATGAAGGCGACACGGTCGAGATCAGGCCGAACGTGCTTCGCGCCGGCTTCCAGCACGCCGAGAGCGTCTCGGGTTGCCACAATCGCGTTGGGCAAGAACTCCCTGGGCAGCGTGTCCACGTCGTTTTGATAGCGCGGGAAGACCACGGTACGACCAGAACGAACGAGATGATCGATCCATGCTCCATAGAAGGCCGGATTGACGGCGAACCAGCCATGGAAGAACACAACGACTGGGGCGCGTTCCGGTTTCGGCTCGGCTGGCTCGAACAGCCAGTACGACCGCGGGCCTTCTCCCAGTTCGTACCGCATGACCACGCGGTGCAGGTAAATCGGTCCCGCCTGCGCGGGTCGATCGCTGACGGCGGACCGGCAGACCTCATCCTCGCCCGCTCGTGCCCGGCTCATGAACGGCAGCATGGTCATGACCATCGCACCGGTCACCAAGCGGATAACGCGCCTCGTGTCAGCCGTCCATGGCGAGCCTGGCATGTCTCGGTGCCTCATTTCTCCTATCCGGAATTCATCCTTGAGAGCCGGCACAAATAGCGCATCTTTTCTGGCATGTCAAGGCCATGTCGAACGAATGGACCTCCCGGGCGCCCATTTCTCCCTTACTGATCTGGCCAGTGAAGCATCCTTTGAGAAGCTCGCCCGCTTCCGAGATGATCACGTTACGAACCTCCGGCGGACATCAGCCGGTCGCTCCGCATTTCCTTCGCCTGTACGGCCTTGACAGCACCCGAGAACCGCCAGAGACTGAGACTTGTGTACTTGACCTCAGGCGGCGAGACAGACCGATGCTACCCAGCGAACCAGCGTTTGTCCCAACCCAGCTCACCCCGGCCCCAGCCTCGGTGGCACCCAGCGAACCAGCGCTTGCCCCAGCCCAGCTCACCCCGGCCCCAGCGCCAGCCCCGGTTGCCCCCGCCGTTTCCTCCCGGTACGAGTTCAACTACTCGGAAAACTTGATCATCGGCAATCTCGGCTCGAAGATGAGCTTTGTCGGGTTATTCATGCTGGGGATCGGTCTCTTCTTATTCGTCTCGGTGATCATCCGCTGGGTGCAAAGCCACCATCTGGAAGTGGCTCTGCTCTTCCTGACCTTGCTGTTGATCGTGGTAGGGATCTGGACCCATCGCGCTGGGCGGGAGTTCCGGAGCGTGGCCGCGACTCAGGGGAAGGACATTTCCCACTTGATGGGAGCGCTGGAAAGCCTGCACAAGCTTTACACGTTGCTCTACTTGCTCTTCTTCATCGGTCTCGTGTTCGCCATCATTCACCTCGGCGCTCATGGCCTCTACGGCTTGTGAGCGGCAGCCGGGGCTGGCCGGGCGCGCCCGGGCCCGAACGTTCAATCCCAGGGGGCTAGCGGGATTGGCTCGCCGCTCTCGACCGCGTGAAATGTCACGTCCAGGTTGGCGAGGTCGGCCACGGCGAAGGTTCGCGACGAGTCGACCACCGGCATGGAGACAACCGAGCCGGGGTTGACCACCAACCCGCCCTCCGGACTGCGATACCACATAGGCTGGTGCGTGTGGCCGACCACGAGCAGATCGCTGCCAAGCGCGTAGAGATAACGTCTGAGGACGGCGGGCGGGTGGGTGCGGCGGTTGACGAACTCCATGTCGCTGGAGGGCGATCCGTGAACGACCACGCCGATCCGCGAGCCCGCCTCGATCAGAAAGTCAGCAGGCAGGCTCCCCAGGTATTCTATGGTCTCGAGGCTGGGCTTTCCCCCACCGAACTCATCCACGGCACCCGGACCCCGGCTCACGGCCCAGCGGTCGTGATTGCCGCGAACGGAGGGGATCTGTCGCTCCTTGACGAACGCGACGACCCGGTCGGGGAATGGACCGTAGCCGACCAGGTCGCCGGCGCAGACGATCCGGTCCACCTTCATCGTGATCAGGTGGGCCCAGGCAAGCTCGAGGGCGACCGGGTCGCCGTGAATGTCGGAGATGAGCCCCAGCTTCATCGGCTGCACTCCATTTGCCATAACCCCCATTCTGGTAATGGCGAAGGGACACATCAAGACAGGCTTTCCCACACCCTTTCCACGTCCCGGACTGAGGACCAGGCCTTGCCCTGATCGTGAGGATGGCTCCGGCCGCCATGGCTGCCAACGAGGTTTTGGCCCGATACTGTTGAATTGGCTATAACGCGCTTGGCCGAAGCAACTTCGGGCTCCCTCTCCCCTTGCGGGAGAGGGTTGGGGT
>Ga0208565_1001419_pt1 | contig 14162 bp, 7 predicted proteins | sample Sb_taG_7_FD_187706 | JGI IMG/M metagenome (GOLD analysis project Ga0208565, IMG submission 187706) | Peat soil microbial communities from Weissenstadt, Germany - Sb_50d_2_FS metaG (SPAdes) (version 2) | ecosystem: Environmental > Terrestrial > Soil > Wetlands > Peat | place: Germany: Weissenstadt...
GAGATCGAGTCCAGATAGTCCTCGAACGGCACGGGAGCCGTTCCCACATAGGTGCATTCGTCCAGGTAGATCTTGGCCCGGGCACGTCCAATGTCCGTCAGCGAGTAAATGAAGTCGCTGGCCGCCCCGGCGCTTGTGTAGTTGACGATCTGCTGATTCTTGAGCTGCCGCAGAAACTCCGGAAAAGGGCCAAAGGGCAGCCCCAGCTCGGCAGCGATCCGCCGGCCCGAAGCCGTGCCCAGGTTCAAGAGAAACTTGAGTATCAGGCCCTCGACCATCGCATGGCTCAGGCCCGCTTCCTCGAACGTGTTGACGACCCGGGGGTGGAACTCCCGGCGGCCAGTCGAATTCTCGAGATCCAGCAGCGGTGGAAGCACCGAGGGGGCAGACAGGCTCACGTTGCGAGACTCCCTTGTGACCCGGTCACCCTCCGGCGAGCCGGGACCGGCTCAACCGCGGAGAGACGCCGCGCGCAAACCTAGGTCGCAGGTCCGGAAACGTCAAACCGAGGCCGCGAGAGCTCACAACTAGCGACGTTGGACATGTCGGCCTCACAGACAGCCGGCACCCGGGCCGCGGACTCCGTGGTCACCCAAGACTCGGATCGGCTAGCTTACAACAGACTGTTGTGTTTTATAACACACTGTTGTATTAAGGTGCTGTCCACCGGATTGCACCTGGAGCGGCTGAGATTCTTGAATCGGGGGCGTCACGTGACGAGGCAGACCCGCGAATCACCCGAACTCCAGAATCTTGGCCCGTCTCTCATCCTCGCTCGTCATGAGCGGAGGTTGAGCCAAGCGGAGCTTGCCGCGCTCTGTGGCCTATCCCAGGCTCAGGTCTCGTACTTCGAAGTGGGGCAGCGTCGACCGACGGTCGACCAACTGCTCCAGATCGCGCGAGCGCTCGGATGTTCCGTGCAGAAATTGCTGACCGGGTCGGACCGACCAGGCAGTCGGCTGTCGGATATCGCGCTAGAACTGAGGAAAATGGGGCTTGTCGATCTGTGGGTACGGGAACCAATCGTACCCGGCGCGTTCCGTGCATCCGAGGAAGTCATTGCGCTTGCCGTCTCGGGTAGCGAACCCGACCCACGCATCGTGGAGGCGATGCCGGCCCTGCTCGCGTGGAACGAGACCTCGCCGAGCCTGCTCAGGGCCTATGGAATGCAATCCAGGCCCAGCGCTGTGCGGAGACTCGCATGGCTGGCGGACATTTCCCTGGCGATCGAGAATCGCGGCGGGTTCCCCGGGGGATGCAGGAGAGACCTGCTCGCGCGCTTCCTGAAGAAAGTCACCCTCCCTGGCGGCGTGAAGCCCGCCTGGGACGACTGGACGAGTATCGCAACCACTGGGAGACCAAGAAAGCATGGTATGACCGTTTCTTCCCGGGCCACCTTGTCGTGACCCAAGAATCGGGCAACCTGAGCCATGACGCTGACAGCTTCATCCGACAGCATTTCGAATAGCCTGTTTTGCCCGGTCAACGACAGCATGTGTCGAAGCCGTTCGGCCCAACGGGTTGGACATGAGTATTGAGCCACGGACGAATTGAAGTCGGCTGGAAAACGTCAAGCCGGCCCGTAAAGATAAATCCGTTTACTGGCAGATCTCCACATACTTGAAAGCAGCGGGATGTCAGCGGAATTTTTATTTGTCGTTCGCGTCAGGCCAGAGAACAGCAAGCAGGTTGAGTGTCGGGAAACGGAACGGTAGATCCATACTGGGAATCTCGGTTGTGAGAGCAGTTTCGGCCTTATGGAGCAATTCCCGAACAACCGCAGCCTCCGGGCTAGACCCGGTGAGGGACTGGCTCCGAGATTTCTTCGACATCACGAGGTCGTTAAGTCTGAGCAGTAAGCGCCAGTCGCAGAGTACCGTTGGGCTGTGAGTTTCGGACTGAACCTCGATACCGACGACGACAGAGCGTACCTGACCGCCTGTCCCGGTGATCCTGTCGGTAACGCGAAAGACGGCGATCGGCAGGGGTAAGTCTTCCACGGGGATGAGCGCGGCGAATTTCGCCCAACCGGTCGCCTGAAGCAAGGGCCGATCGATGGCGGGATGCCCAACCCCGAGCACCCGACTCACGGCATCGGACGATCTGTGTCTCCGGTCGAAGAGCAAGCCCTCGTAATTCCTTCTCACAACAGGCGCGTCAATCCATTCCTCGGGGGTCTTGAACGATAATCCCTCGGCGTCCTCACGGACCTTGCGGTGGTTCAGAGCCAGCATGTTCAAAAGAAAAGGCCGGAGCGCCGGCAGGTCCACTCGGGGCAAGAGGTCAGCGACGTTCTTGAAGTCAAAACGGGCGCAGTTGCCGACCAACTCGCGCACCGTGGAGATCGCGTCGCGACCCCCGAAGCGCGCCGTTTTGCGATCGAACCAGTCCGAGAGCGACTCCGGATGCATTGTGCCTCCCTCGGCGTACAGTTCGGTAAACAAACTAGGTGCGGCCATACCAAGCACAAGTTCCATCAGATCCTCAGGCTCCTCCATTACCCCGCCGAGGGCCCGCATGATGCTCTCGATCTTGGCGTTGAGCTTACTCCAGATCCGTCCCTCGACAGTGTCAGGATTGCGGATTATGACGACTTCGACCGGTCTTTGCTGGCCAATCCGGTTCAATCGCCCGACGCGTTGATGCATCCGCATAGGGTTCCACGGGAGGTCCACGTGAATAAGGGTAAAACAGTGCTCCTGCAAGTCGATACCCTCGCCGGCCGCCTCGGTTGAAACTAGAAAGCGGACGGTCCCGTCGTTGAATCGGTCGGCGGCCCGGTCGCGGGACTCGCGAATGGAGATCACACGGCCCGCTGAATCGGCGACACCATCAGCTTGACCATCGCCGTTAATAAAAGTGGTGCATCCGTCGCCGAACTCGCGGAACAATGCTGACATCAGGAGAGACTGAGTCGCTTTGTATTCAGTGAAAAACAGCACGGAGCGGTCGTTGAATCTCGTCCGGATCAGATCGACGATCCGCTCAATCCGCGTCTCACGCTCGACCAGCTCGGCGGCAGCGATCAGCTCCCGGAGTCGGTGCTCCTCACCCTCCATCAGGCTCAGGCTGGCAGAGCCTGCGGCGATCTTTTCTTCCAATTCGGCCATCGCGTCGAGATCACTACCGCTCTCCGTCTCACGATATCGGTCAAGCCGATCTCTGAGTCGGTCGACTTCCTGCCGGGCTTCGCCGATCCGTTCGAGGCGGCCCCGCAATGCCCTGCGGATGGCGGCAACGGAACTCGAGGCGAGCTTTTGCATCGCCACCAATACCAGGCCGACAGCCGTCCCCTCGAACCCTCTCAGGGTGCTGGCGTATGCCTTTCCCGTGACGATGAAGTCAGTGAGCATCTCGTAAAACGTCTGTTCGGCAGGCGAGTAAGAGTAGGTTTCGTTCAAAACGGAAGTTGGCTGGAAGAGCCGGTGCCCGTTCAGGTCGGTGACGTTCTGTTTGTTGTTACGAATCATCACCGCTTGCAGATTGGAAATCTGACCATCCATTGGCTGCTCGGGGTCGAACAGATCGGATCTGAGTAGCTTCAAAAGGGAGAGAAAACCGTACTCCTTGCCACGGTGTGGTGTCCCGGTGAAGAAGACCATGGACCGGATGAGTCCAGCGCCATCCATGCGTTCCACCAGCGCGTATCCAAGAGTCGGTTTGGCTCGTTCCTCGGCGTTGAGACGGTGGGCCTCATCAACGATCAGAAGATCCCAAGGGGCGCATGAGAAAAACCTCTCACTCCTACCCCTGCGCGAGGTGGTGTTATGCTGGTCCGGGGCGAATGTCCGAATCGTCTCGAGCGAGGCGACGACTTGGTCGTGGGTGGCAAAGTAGTCAAGACGTGCAGTGTCTGCTTCAGCGAGGTAAGGGGCAAGGCGGATGTCGAACATCGTGCGCATCCGCGACTGCCATTGCTCAACGAGGGAGGCCGGACAAAGCACAAGCAATCTGCGTACTTGTCCGCGTGCTAACAACGGCCAGAGGATCAGGCCCGCCTCGATCGTTTTTCCAAGCCCTACGTCATCCGCAACCAGCCAACGCGCTGGCCAATTCTCTAGGACGCGCCGACAGACCCAGAGTTGATGCGGCAGTAGATCGATTTTCGATCGCGAGAAGACACCCCAAGCGTCATTCACTGACCGGATTGCTTCGGCCTGAATGCGGGCGATCACTTCGAGCGCGTCATCCCAGTAACCCCGTTCCACCGCCTGGAGCGGTGTCATGATGACCTGAAGGTCGTCTTTGGCACACTCCTCCAGCCCGTGGTCGAACCGGACGATCGTAGTCGGCCCCTTGTCGTACTCAACCTGGCCAATTCCGAAGCGTCCGCTCCGGACCTGATCGGCGGGGGAAAGCCGCTCGGACACTTCCATCAGGACACCTCTTGATCTTCATCGTCGTACTGTTGCAGATCGTCGGCTTGACTCGTGCCAAGCAGGCGGGAGAGCAGATCGCGGTTGGAAGGCTCGGTAAGAGCGATTAGAGCCAGGTCAAAGTCCCCGTGGAACCGAGCCTTCGTACTATCTTTGAGCGTATCCACAAGGTAATCGTAAATCGTTCCCGACGCCTTCACACGCTCGGAAACTGACACGGCAGTGCCCTCCAAGTCACGACAACCGAGCAGCGACATCAGGCGGCGAACGCGACCTGAGGGCACATAGCAATGCCGGAAAGATAGATGATTATTGACTACCTTTGTCCGTACCAACTCGCGAACAACGAAACAGGCACCGATTCCCAGGGTACGCGAGACAGGAGGGGCATCTTGCCCACCCCCTTGGAAATCGCGTGAAGTTCGGATGGCCGTGATCGCGTCCAACTCAAACTCGTGTTTAAACTGCTCGATCGCGAGAAAGGCCCCGACGTACTCGTGCAGCCAATGGGCAAGCTGGAAAATGCTCACAAATCGACCCATCCAATGTAGATACGGACTGTCGCTCACGTTCCTATCCAGGTAGTCCTTGAGGACGCCCATCCACTCGTCCAGATTGCTGTTTGTAGGCCGGGAGAAGACTTCTAGCCAGCCTTGTTCCTCGCACATGACGAGGAAGTTCCGATGCGCCTCTCCCCGCGTCCGCCCCATCGTGTGCATCGCTCCAAGCATAAACAGGGACATCCAGCCTCGGCGTTCCTCAGCAGAGGAATTCCGGGTGATGTCGTGACGCAGGCTGAGCGGTCGGCCTTGCGGATACCAGCGATTCTCGTAGCGTCGGATCTCGTCGCCACGGTTCCTTTCCCACCATTCGTGGACCTCTTCAAGAACGAGTCGGGGGTCGATCGCTGGAGGCGGTGGTGGGCCTGGTGACGATCTGTACAATCCGAGCCGGCCTAGTATTATAGCGGCCTCATTGCGGGTGAACCCTTTGTTCACGACCTCTGACTCTTCAAGCCGCGCTAGCCAGGTCCCTGAGATATGGCCGAAGAGCTGGGCCGCAAGAGCCTGACCGAGTTCTCCACCAAGGATGTACTTCAGGACAGCCTTGCGCCTGTCGTCGAGCACTTCGAGCGCCCAGCACTTCAGTAGCTTGGCCTCTGCACGCGGTTGGTTGCGGCAAACGCGGAAGAAGTTGAGAGCGTCGCCGACGTAGTCGTCCGAGAGGACAGATTCAGCCGGGGCGAAGTCAGCACGGAGGCCTTCGTCGTCATTGCCCGATACAATCAGGCAACTCGCAGACTGCCAGTCCCCGCTACGGGATTGGAACTGGATATCGGCCAGGTCGGCGATCAGAGTGGCGATCTCTTGCGAAGCCGTCACGCCCCTGGAAGCCGCATTGTTGATGAAACTTGGAGAGATAAAAGCCCCGATTTTCCCGGCGGTACTTGGCTCTGTTCTTCCTTCCGAGCCTAATTCATCTTTGATCGACGCGGACAGTGTCACCTCTATGCAACACGGAACCATCTCTGGTGCTAGTCTCGTGAGGTCTTTCAACACGCGGCCAGAAATGAGGCTGTGTGCCGGGTATTTGAGATGAAAAGACGGCCACTCACTCACAGCAGTGTAAACATCCTCGGAGTCGAGTAGCCCGGAGACTATCGCGCGGAGGTGACCGAGGCGGGTGAGGGCGCGGCCGTCTCCCCAGAGGCCGTTCGGAAGCGCTTCGCATTCGGAAACGAGCCGACGCATTCCCCGGTCTACCGCGCCCCAGAGCATCCCTCGAAGCAGCGGCCCGTGCGGGTCGGGATGGCCGGCGAGAGGCTTGCCGAGTCGCTCCCAGACGGACTCCCAGTAGCCCAGGTGTGAGCTGCTACCGTGCAAGCCGAGCGTGTGAGCGAATGCTTCCCAGTTGGCGACTGACTCCCGGTAAAGGGCGACGAGTACCTCTCCAATCTCCAGACCAGCAACAGAGGCCACTTTGTCGTTCTGGCTTGAGGAGTATGCTAATTGGGAGCGGCCCACATCAAGGTCGAAGGGAGCGTTGACAGCGAATCCGAGCTTCTCCACTTGCCTGGTCGGTGCAGTCACCCAGACTGTCGGCAGACGCGGCGGCAGGTTCTGAACTCCCTCCTGGCCTAGACCAAGTACAGTCGCGGACGACTTGCCGCGTAGGACCAGAATTCGACCGCGTTCAGGCCCCGGGAAGTCGCCAACCTGCGCACCCGGGACGGCCTCGAAGGCCGAGCACTCCCATCGGTAGGATTCGGCCGGTCCGTCGGCTGGTCGGATAACACACGAGTGGATCTCCCTCCCGAAGACGACGAGCAAAGGCAGCAGTTCGATAAAGCGACCGAGAATCTTTTCGTGATCGATGCGGTTTAACGGCAGCTCGATAATCGTGCCGTCTCGCCCCTCGGGGCCGAGCTCCCGGAGGCGTTCCTGCATTGGCTTGCGACCTTCGACGAGGGCCGCCGGGAACAGACCGCCCAAAACCTCGAACGCCAGTCGACCGCTTACGACACGCGGACGGTCTGTCGCCAGGAAGACGCTTTTGAAGCCCAAGCCAAACTTGCCGGTCGTTGGATCGTCGCCGCAATCGGTCCGGCCCTTGTCGGACCATCCGAGCGTGAGCATCTTTTCCAGGTCTTGATCGAACCCGCGGACCGAGTCGTCGAACCCTGCCGCCTGATGGCGGTTGATCGCACGTCCCCACGACGCGAACCAGACGGTCTGGCCGTCCGTGTCAACGACAAAGCGGAACGACGACGCGTCGGGCGGCCGGATAGGACCTTGAAGCGTTCGGAGTTGGGCAACCGCGTCGTCGGCATTCTGGAATAGTTCGAAGGGGATTGAGTCCGGCGTGTACTGACTCGTTCCTATTTTTTCGCGGACGGCTTCAAGGCATTGGTTTTGTGCCTCCGCACTGGTTTCAAGTAGCTCCCTAAGGTTATCGCAGGACTTCCGCTTGCGTTCCTCGGCTTGGCGACGCCGCTGATCATCATTCGCCTTAAGCTGGACCGACTCGCGGTTTGCGTCATGCCAGTTGCGCAAGACGGTCGCGAGCGGTTCGCGGTGTCTCAGGCCAAGTCCCATCAGGGTATTTGGCAGTCCACTGAGTACGTGGAGCTGAGCCATCTGGAGGTCAAGTTGCTCGCTTTTGGCGAGCTCGTCCCATACCTCATCAAAATTCCGAATCCTCTGGCGGTCGATGGCATCGAGCAGTTGGCGGGCGGTTTCTCGAAGAACGTTCACGGGGTTGAGACGTTCAGGTAGTTGAAGTGGGTTGACTCGCCGAAAGCGTACGCGGAAATAGTGCAAGCCATCACGCCGACCAAGATCTTCTGGGGGGAGAAGTAGATGTTCGAACGCCTGTCGAACGGGCACTTCGATCGGCTGGCCGAGCAAGTTGGCCACCCGAACTTTGTCGCCCTCGGAAAGTTCGACGATAGTACGGCGCTTCATCATGGCCTGAGCAATGCTCATACCTGAACCACCGGACCGGATCCCTTTAACTATGAACGGTGGAGTACAATCCCAATGCAGTTTCTCGCGGAGAAGATCGGCCTTGAAGTTGCCCAGAAAGCTCCCTGCCAGCTTGATGATAGAGGGGGCGTCACCAAGGAGGGCAAGCAATCCGCCGACAAGTTCGCGTGGAACAGATGGAAGAGTCGCCCACTCCTCAAAGTTGGTGCTGAGGGTTTCGACGCCTCGGTCAACTTCGTCATTCAATGCGTGGATTTCGCCTTCACCCGATCCATCCTCTTCGGACGATAAGGAAGTCGGCTTCGAACCACCGGCCTGGCAGACGTCGTCTGCGAGGATTTCAGCCAAAGCATGGTGAAGGAGACAGGACGGCTCGACGCTGATTGCCCCAGTGGTCAACTCGGCAGCCGATTTCCAGTCTTCCGATTCACTAAGGAGAGGGATGTCAGAGAGAATCGCCTCGACTTGATCCCAGGGCTTACGCATCACAATAGCGAAACTGGGTCATATGGAAAGTTTCATATCCTGAGCAAACCCAGACTTTTGCTCTTCAGTTTTGCGACTTTTCGATAGTGTTGTGACCAATACAGCAAATTTCTATTTACGTTACATTATATGATTTTCTTATATTTTCCATGAAAACCCCAGAAAACCCAGGAAAAAGTGGTGCGTAAGCCCTGGACTTGATCCGAACTGGAGGCGGCCTCGAGATAGCGGCGATACCACTCGAAAAACGCGCCTCGCTCCGTTTTAGGGGCGTCGGCATGGCGTTTCGCCAGGTAACAGAGGATTGCATTCGTCCGGGCAGCCGGGACGTCCCTCAAGAGGGCCGGTATAAGCCGACCTTCGATCGCAGCATCCAGATTCTCGCGGATTGCCCCGACTCCCGTTTGGACCCGGAGCAACGGGAAACAGGGCAAAACCTCGCTCGGAGCATCCGCGAATACTGAGCGAAGGCCGCCAAGAGAGACTTCATCGCGCTTCAGCGCACCAAGCCGATAGCGATCATCGACGGCCAGAACCCGACCAAGCCTTTCGAGCATGTCGCCCAGGTCAGGAAAGAGTCCCGACACGACTTTATGTGTGAGGAATGGGTCCGGCAATTCCAGGACGGAAACCACTTCCGGTTCATCAACCTTCGCATCGGCCAGGGCGTCGCGAATGGTCTCGTTCATCGATCGCGAGTTAACAACCTGTTGGGGCGTCACGGGCCGCTCGGCGCGGGTCACGATCCAGTGTGTCGTCTTCAGTGCTGTGGACAAGTGAGATGGTACGGTCCCGAGCGCGGTAAGGGCGTCGAGTACCGTCTTCCAGCGAGCGTGTGGGGTCGGCAACTTCAGGACCAGTTCAATCACGCCCTTGGCGTCGAGGGAAAGAGGGTGGATCTCCTTCTGTTTTATTGAAACAGCCGGTCTGCGGTCCGGTTCCAGTACGACAACGTTTTCAGTGAGCTCTCCGTCGATCGGGAAATCGGCCCGCCATCGACACCGTTCGTCGATAGACACACGCCGGCCGTCGGTCGTTTTGTGCATCGGAAGAGACCTGACGACATCAAAGTCGGCCTCCTTGCACTCCTCGATCAAGTCCCGGACGTCGTTTTCCGTGAGCTCAGTCAGGTCGAGATTCTTCGGCCCCACCGAACGAATCAAATCAACGGCCTGAGGGCGGTCGAGCGGCGCGACGGCGAGCACGCTCTTCTGATGACCGTTAAGCAGGTCGGCCAGATCGAGCGGGACTACACGCCAGGCACCTCCCGACTGCTGCAACGCATAAGACGCGAGGCTCCCCCAGGTCGTTACGCTCCTTTGATCCGGTTCGTAGAAAAGCGTCACCTCGCTCGTGAAGTATTCCGGCGTCGCGTGAAGCAAGTATCGGAGGGAGATCCTGTAGCTCTGGAGATTGGCTGGGTCGAGGCCGTCGAGGAGGTTCTGAAGCAAAGAAACTCTGGGACTATCGTTTTCGACGAGAGGTGGCCGAGATTCGAGCAGCTTCAGGCAGTTGAATCGATCGCAGTCCGGTACTACGGTCTGACCGAAGGCCGCATCGGCGATTCGCCGGGCGATAGTGATGAAATCCCCCCCAGAGACATGTCGCAACGCCTTTTGAAGAGGACCGCCGAGGCCGAAAGCATCGACGAACAGACGGTCGGTTCGCAGCGATTCCGACAGCGTCGCGCGGCTGACAAGTTTCAACCGGCCTTCGTTACCTACTCGGACGGGGAAGATCGGGATTTCTTCGAACCTTGCCCAAGGCATGGCGGAGCCGGGCCGGGGCAAACCGATGACCTGACAGGCGATCAACACACGGTATTCGCGGAAAGCTTCCTCGTTCCCAAATGAGGCCGCAGCGAGCAGGCGGGCGAGAATGCCCTCGGTCTCTTCGGGCGTTGGGTACGCATCGCCGCTCCCAATCGGTGTGATGAGGACAGAGGACTCTTTCTCCCAGAGTGGTTCGAACAGTCGGCTAGCGACGTCGAGAGGGATGGTCCCATGGTCAATCTTCAGCTTGCTTTCAAGGGGGATCAAGGCTAGGAATCGTTGCATCAGATCCTTCTGCGGCATCACTGCGACGAGCTTTAGCGACGCCATACCTTGCCGTGCGATCTCCCGTAAACGCCGACTCACCGCTGCGCTCGACAGAGCCCCGCAGGCGACTTCGACCGTGCGTACGAACAACGCCAATTGCTTCGGATCGGCAAAAACTGCGGTCGCTTCCAGGTCGAGCAGTCGCAGAAGGGCCGACTCGGGCCACGCAGACCTTTGATCCTCGCGCAACAGGGCTGGCCACCCGGCATACGTCACACAGAAGCTCTCGTTGCATATGTTGCCCAGGGCGGGAAACACTACGTCGAGCTTGGGGTCGTCATCTCTGGGCTCAGGGACCTCGCAGGTCGTTGCATCGGCGTTCACGACTGCCCATACGGCCCCAGTGCGGCCGTGCAGGTAGACCCACTGATGACGCTGGCAGATCGAAGCCCTGTACGACGCGAATAGCGTCGATGCGTGGACCGCCGAGGTCAGGTCGCGGAGCACGCCCGCACGGACGTCGGGATCTAGTGACTCCGCGAACGAGCCCAGCGCGGGCAGGACGAGTTCGAGGGTACCTTCGTCACGGAGTAGGTCGTTCCAGTGCTGGCGGACGGTCCGTGTTTCCGCAACCTGTTCATCCGCGAAATCAATCGCCACACGCCCCGCGTCCACGAAAAAGCGGCCGTGGAGTGTGAGGGTGACGTGATAAGGACTGCACAGGCTTTGGGTGGGAATTTTAGGCACTTGGACAGGAAGGTAAGAGGCCCAGACAATGTCAAGGCGCCCCCGCTGGTCCTCAGATGGCATCGATATGAAGCATGCGGCTGCGTGGGCGACAGCCGGCTCCGGTTGCGCGAGCGACCGCCCGCGGGTCGCGTTGGCCGAGGGGAGCGTGAGTGGCCGCGGCCAATCGTCGCGTTCCGACATCTCCTCGAACCGCGCGTCATTCAATACAACCTCGAGACCTGTGAAGCTGACGCTCAAAGGCCTCGGGTCCTGGAATCGGTCGAGCTGCACTCGGCCGGTCAATGGCCGCCTGACTGGTCCCTCACCCGGATCGATCAATGAACGTTGTGATTTAGGATCGACTCGCAGACCAGAAACGGGTTGAACGAGGCCGTCGGAAGTTTCAGCCCAGCAGCGGACCTCCTCTAGGTTCTTCAATAGGGGCATAATCCGCGCCACTTCAACCTCGAAGTCGACCGGAAATATGTCAGGGTGAGGACGGTCCTTGTCACCTGGGTACTCTGGAACAATCGCGCTGTGATTATCGCCGACATGTCTCTTCCGCCGGAGGGGTACCCAGAGGCAAAACCAGTGGCTGTCGGCGAGGAGTGGACCTAGCTTTTTGCGGATTAACTGTTGATCCGACACTGCAAACCCGTCCCACTCAGGGCGGAACGACTCGGCCATCTCACGTCGAGCGGTCCAAGGGTTCTGCACGTCATTAGGCTTATACCGGTCTCCTTCAAACGTGGATGATGAGAGGTAGAAATAGACCTCGCCAAGGTGGTGGATGCTCTTCAACCCGAGGCCGAATTTCCCAATCCGGCCATGTTCGCCTGCCTTATCGCTTAGCCCGAGCTGGGCGATTGAACTGGCATTCCTCGCGGTGAATTCGCCATTATTCAGGATGAAAATCGCCGGGCCGCCGGTGAGCAACTCGTGTTGCGCTCCGCCCAGGCCGCGCACCCATCCGATGTCCAAGCGGGTGGCTCCGGCATCATCTGCGTTCTGGAGAAGTTCGCGGAAAACGGCAAAGCCCTGGTACCTTTGGAGTACGTCTCTTAATTGGTTAATCTGGCTTTCAATGCTCTGCTCGTAACCCATGCGTGCCCCGCCGAAAAGACTGATCGTCTTGGAAGGGGTGTGACCTTGCGTGGCTTCTGTCCAAGATCGAGCGGCTCGATTTCAGGCCGTCCGAGTAAATCAATCATTCGGGCATCCGCCACCGCGTGCAAGCCCCGCCTAGATGATACCTTAGAGTCTTCGCCGGGTCGTGTCGTATGCACGAGAGCGATGGGGAGAGACGCTTCCGCCCGAAGGAGTCCGTCGATTCGAAGCCGACGGCCGCGTCGGGGACCATCTTCTCCGACGTAGATTCGCCCCTCCGTGTAGACAAACGGCGAGGTCAGGAGCGGACCACGCCAGCCTGACTGGCCGAGTCGATCAAGCAACGCAGGATCGCTTCGTTCCAGCTTGGGTGACGGCTCGTCGGCGGGACGTAGTAACTCGGTGAAGAGAGGGTAGGCTTCGAGGACGCGACGGTCTCGATCCTGACGGGCATTCTCCAGCAGGTGCAGTTCCACGAGTTCCGGGGACACCATACCTGACTTTCCGGGGACACGAGTTCCGGGTCACACGAGTTCCGGCGACACCATACCTGACTGTTTGGGCGAATTGCGGGAAGTCAGGGAGAGCAATGAGTGAATACACATCGCGGCTTATGGCCATCCGGCAGGCAGGCATGGAGCTTCTGGCGTTGAGCGCCTGCGGCCGCGAGCGATTGGTCTACGGTCGGGCGGCGCCGAGCGAGGTCAAACGGATCGATTTGGCCGGGGAAATTACGTGGTTCGGTGTGATCAGGCGCTGAGCGAAAGATTCTTACTCTCGCTCTGGGCGATGGGTCCTCTCGAACGGCCGGTGATTGAACAAGGCCGGGCGTTGGGGGCCATCCACATTTCCCAGGTACCGGAGGGCGGATGGCCCCGTCCGCTCCGGCAGATGGTGGATGGCCCCGTCCGCTGCCCGGAAGAATCGCTTGATTCGGTGAAAAACAAGGTCTCCGGCGCGCACAAGTGACCCAGTATGTCGGATACTGACATTGGTTAGTGGGCTCTTTGGCAATCTGGATGCAGCGCGATCGGCGACAGCCCACAGACCCGGCACGACCGGCAAGGTCGGAATCCCAGACGCCTGACCGGTGGACCCAAGAGGGTTGAAAAGTGTCCCAACGAAGCCAAAATCTCAATGATGTAAGATATTATAAAATAGAGAGTTGCGTGCGTCTCTGGGCTGTCGCCGGCGGCCGAACGAAGCCAATCTTCACGGGTCCTTCACATTTGTCGCCGGGCTTGCGGCAAGCTGGGATAAGCAGGGTGAGTGGCCCGCGAGGAGACCGAGAGTGGTGAGCGCGATCATTGCCAATCTGGAGGCAGCGCGATCGGTGGCAGCCGTCAGACTCATCACGACCCGCAAGGTCGAAGTCCGAGTCGCCTGACGCGAGAACCCATGAGGGTTGAAAAGTGTCCGAACGAAGCCAAAATCTTAAGGACGTAAGGCAATGTGAAGAAATAACTTGCGTGCGTCAGGCCGCGGACGACGGGCGACGAACGAAGCCAATCTTCACGGGTCCTTCACATTTGTCGCCGGGCTCTCGGCAATCTGGGACGTTGGGGACCCACCAGTCCCAGCCCAGACCGTTGGCGCGTCACGTGACGACCTGCGGATAGCCGAACGGCGGGGTCAGGAGTCGCTACCGTTACCGGTTTTGCCGGGGTATAGGCCGATGCATTGCCTCGAGGGTTCACTGAGCGGTGGGCGCACAACGAACCGAACGAGAGTGTACATACATACACTTGCGTCGCCAGCTGCTCGAGCGTTCCGAGTTCCGGGCCGTCTGGAACCAGGATGCGGATTCGATCCAAACTTCAGTGGAGATCGACGCCCACGCCGTACTGATTAAGCCCTTAGGCCGTGTTGTACCTTCCCGCCGAAAGAGGGGGCGGTCAACAACGCCGATTTTCGCGGAGGCGTAACTTGCCTCTATGACG